>Ga0256841_1000081_pt1 | contig 101018 bp, 69 predicted proteins | sample 356308metaG_FD_185971 | JGI IMG/M metagenome (GOLD analysis project Ga0256841, IMG submission 185971) | Hydrothermal vent microbial communities from Mid Atlantic Ridge, Atlantic Ocean - 356-308 | ecosystem: Environmental > Aquatic > Marine > Hydrothermal vents | place: Atlantic Ocean: Mid...
CTTACTGGAATCGCCATCGCTATCCTCATGTGTGGGGTCGCCCCCAGCGGGTCCGCCTCATGGTGCCCCAAACCATGGTCCGGTCCACGTATCGGTTCGAAATGGTGAATACATGGGTTTAGGAAATGGACCACTAATTCGTCTCTGCTAACTAAAAAGAATTTCCCTTCAAATCGAGCCAGCCGCATTCTAACATTTCTTCGCCCATTTTGACCAGATGCTGAGGAGTTCCTGACCTTCAACTCAGGATGGTTATTGATACAGGTGGTGGAGCAAAAGATATAACGACCGCTGGGCTTGGCGACAGAGCGGGCTAAGGGCTGCGTCCTCTGATGGGGCGCCAGGAGAACACCATCCGTCCCTTTTACCAATGCCCCTTCTTCAGCAACTCAACTCGTCCATCTCTCTTCACCTTGGCGATGTATGGCGGAGGCGTTGGAGCAGCAAATCGTCGAATGGCCGGGAGCGCTCTCACGAAAATCGCAGCGATGTCCTCACCCTTCAAATCACCGCGCGCCGCCAGGATGAATGCACGGACTCCTGCTTGCATCAGAGCCTCACGTTCGTTCCGCCGATAGCGAATTCTCCGGTCATGCGTGAGGACAATCCACCCTCGCCGACCTACCTCGGTGAGCCACACCTCATCCTTTTCGTCAGGCCGAAAAATATCATCATGAACGCGCACATCAGCGCCTGCCTGCTGAAGCGCCTGGGCGACCTTCTTCTTCCCGAGACTGCGATCGAGGAAGAAAACGAGCGGTTCAGGCAGCCATGACTTCGAGTTCGCATCGGATCACCTCTTGGATGTCTTCCGACGAGAGGCCATAGTCTCGGGCTAATTCCTCGATCGACTCACCGGCCTTGTAGCGCTCGGCGATGACAGCGGTCGCAACCCCGGTCCCGACCAGAACGGGCCGTCCAAACGAGACGGAGGGATCGATGACGACCACCTTCGGCTCGTCGAGTTCGCGCTCTCGGATGAACGGATAGAATCTCACCGGGAGGCCTTGGGGATCGCGTTCGATGCGACGGAGATGCGCTCGGATGATCTCCCGCATGGCCAATTGCCCTGATTGGGAGACATTGATCAGTTGACCATACTTCTGAATGAACAGATTGAGCCCATCGGTCTCGAATTCCCGATCGGCCAATGGGTGTTTGGAGGGGAATTGTCGCTTGAGATAGTCCAGAGCCCTTCTCACCTTGGGCAACGGAACGCGATGTCGGCGGCGGATGGCATTCAGGACGTGCGCCTCCACCAGGTTCATGAACGAGAGGAGTGGAGGGCTTTTCTCAGGGATCACAATAACGGGCCGAAAGAATTTCCGCCCCCGGTCGGTCGGGTAGTATCGCCCCAGGACCCAGGATCGAAGCGTCGAAAGGGGGATCCGAAGATAATGGGCCGCCTCCCGGATCGTGTAGGCGGGGAGTTCTCGCGGATCTTTCCCGCTGTAGAGATCGTGCCGCTGTTTCCTCATGTCAACATCATGCTCGTTGAAGTCAGAACTACACTACCACTCACCAGAAATGGAGTCAAGATAGGTGTGGGGCGTCAGTCGAAATTACCAGACCGGCGGATGGCGAGACATTAGATCAAAGAAGCCTGCGCAACATCGTGGCTGTCATATGGATGGACGCCCTGCGGCGTTGAACGATCGAATCGGTCCCTGCCCGTGGCGCCAAATCGTAACCAAAGCGAGATGCTCGATCTCCTCTCCGTGCACCATGACCTCCATTCCCGAGTGGGATTGAGCATCTGCCGACGCCTTCGGTCTGACGAGCACGCTGCCACTGTGACCTCAACCCGTCGCTCGGCGATAGTATGGAGTGCCTCTGACGCTACAAGTCTTCTGAAAAGTCGACTCCCGCCAGCGTCGCGTCTCCTGCCGGGAGAGGTTACCCATGTCCAGAGTCATCGGAGCGGCCGGGGTTGTGCTACACTTTGCTTCTGGAGATGGTGGCCGGACAGGTGACGCGATGACGATCCTGACGGGAGTCGAAAACCAGTCTCATTGGAATGGGCGCGCCCCTCGATGGGGACTATACGTCCATATTCCGTTCTGCCCCTATCACTGCATTTACTGCGATTTCGATGCCGGCGTTTACTCAGAGCGCTTGATCCCGCGTTACGTCGCGGCGCTCCGTCGTGAAATGGCCTTCGTCCATCAGAATGTCCCTCAACATGTCGTCGCCGACACGGTGTATTTCGGCGGAGGAACGCCTTCGCTCTTTCCCGTCGATCAGCTGGCCGAGATTCTCCGCTCCCTCGGCGAACACTTCGTCATTCTGGAAGGAGCGGAGATCACGCTGGAGGCCAATCCCGAGTCGATCACGCCCCAGAGGGCAGAGGCCTGGCGGCGCCTGGGCATCAATCGGGTGAGCATGGGCGTTCAGTCATTCATCGACGAAGAACTCCGGATGCTCGGTCGAGGCCACACGGTCGAAGATGTGCGAGCCGCCTTCGCCGCCCTGCGCCAGGCCGGATTCCAGAACATCAATCTGGATCTCATCGGTGAACTTCCCGGTCAATCGATGGAGCGTTGGCTCTACACCCTGGACGCCGCGTTCGCGCTGCGGCCCGAGCATGTGTCGATGTACTTGCTGGAGGTTCACGAGGGAACGCCATTGGCCCGATGGCTCGCCCAGGGACGATGGCCGCGCCCCGATGATGAGCTGAGCGTGGAGATGTATTATGCCCTTTGCGATCGCGCTCGGGCGGAAGGGTATGAGCACTACGAGCTTTCCAATTACTGCTTGCCGAGATTTCATTCGCGGCATAATCTCAAATACTGGTCGGACGAGCCCTATTGGGGCTTTGGTTCCAGCGCGGCCAGCTACGATGGTCGCGAGCGGCGCGTGAACGTGAGGACGCCGCGCGCCTATATCGATCGCGTCCGTCAATGTGGGCACGCCACGGCCGAGCGCATCGCCATGACGCCGGAGCGTCGGCGGCAGGAGGCAGTGTTTCTCGGATTGCGGCGCATCCGGGGCATCGATCTTCGGGAATTCCGAGCGCGCTACGGCATCGATGTCTGGAGCGCGTACGAAGCCGAGCTTCAGCCGCTGGTGGACGCCGGCCTGGTGGTCAGGGAAGATGGGCGCTTGAAGCTCACTCGTAAAGGATGGGTGCTATCCAATGAAGTGTTCGCCGTGTTCGTGTGAGCCGATGGTGGAGCGATCGGTTGAGGCGCTCTCCCTGGCGGGCGAAAGCGGACCGTTCCGACAGGAGAATTCTCCGGCTGAACGGCTGGCCTCATTCGGTACCCCTCAGGAAGGGGGCTCGTCCTCAACCAGGTGATCGCCGTTCCCAGTTTGTTGAGAAGATCGCCGGCATCCTTTTTTCGCTCGTCCTCAACCAGGTGATCGCCGTTCGAGCGCCTCGTTGATGGGCGGGCTCTGGACCATCACACAGGCTCGGTGGTTCGGAGCGAGCCACGCACTGATGGGCGATTCCGCATGGAGCCAGAGTCCCTCAATAGTTCGTGAACCAGCCGCTTCCTCTTTCTCGCCAACTGTGAACCTCTTCCTGGTTTCGCCATTGCGCCTCCTCTACGCTGGAACATGATGCGGATCGAACGGAAACCATATGGTGACCGGACGCTGCGTCACAGAGAGAGAAAGAGAGGCGAACCTCATATGGATCGGTTATCTGAAGATTCCCCAGCTCCTGGTCGGGAAGCTGGAGCCGGTCTCCTTGCCGGAGCAGAAGCTCGAACCGCGGCGCGTTCATCCCGCGAGGCAATCAATGGAGGAGTTTCCTCATCTCACTCATCGGGAAGAGTGAAATGATGATGGATGCACTGGCCAAAAGGAGGCTCAAGCCGGTAGTGGCCGTCATCTCCTCGCGCCTCCTGCAGTGGGCTCATCGAGGAGAGCCACTCGGCGTTCTGTTCGTTTTGGCCTTCATGGGCTCGGCTTTGGTGCCCCTCCCGGTGGAGCTGATGTTGATCGCTCTGGTCCATGCCGTTCCTCATCGATGGATCAAGCTCAGCGCGACGATGGCGGCCGGCTCGTTCATCGGGGGCATCGTGACCTACTTGATCGGATACTTCCTTCTCGGCCTCATCGAACCCTCGGCGGCGACGTCTTGGGGCCTGACGGCCGATTGGCAAAGGGTCTGGTCGTTATATCGCAGCGGATGGGGAGCCACCGTCATCGCGGCCGTGGCCTTCGGTGGCGGTCCGTATAAGATCGCCACCATAGCGGCCGGAGCCACGCGCATGGATTTCCTCCTGTTCGCCCTGGTCTTAGGTCTGGGACGCCTGGGGCGGTTCCTTCTGGTGGCGGCATCGGCCAGGCGAGGCGAGTCGCCGTCGATCCTGAGGTGGTCTCGCTCAGTTCGGGTGGTCGCTCTCGTCGTGCTGGGTGTGACCGCCGTTTCGGCCATCGGGTTCGCCGCGTTGTTCTGAATGAGGGCGCTCCCATCGGCATGTCAGGGACCACCTCGATTTCTGTTCACACTCTCCGCCTCTGATACTATGGATGGAGCGCAAGACGGCATCTTGCGCTGCGGCTCCTCCCAGGATTGATTGAGCCTTTCACGGCTCACTCCAGGCAGTACCCCGATTCTGCAAGCGCCGCTCGATCCACGAACCAGACGACCGATCCTCGCGGGCGAACCATCGCCGCCGGATAGAGCGTGCGCGCTCGCTGAGGATCGTCCAGAAGCATGCGCATCGCCGGTCGCTTTTCCGCTCCGGAGACGAGAAACATGACCTGATCCGCCGCGTTGATCGCCAATAGAGTGAGCGAGAGCCGCATGCGCGGCTCCACCGGAGCCTGCGTAGCAATGACCCAGTGCGCGCGTTCTCTGAGCGCCGACGATCCCGGAAACAGCGAGGCCGTATGGCCATCAGCTCCCACGCCCAGCAGCACCAGATCGAATGTCGATCCGGCATCGCCAAAAAAAGACCGTAGCGTCCGCTCGTACATTCGGGCCGCCTCTTCCGGAGGCGATATGTGAGTGGGCATGGGGTGAACGTTCTCCTCGGGCAGAGGAATCCGATCCAATAGCGTTTGACGAACCATGCCATAGTTGCTCTGTGGATCGTCCAGTGGCACGTAGCGTTCATCTCCCCAGAAGAGATGAATCCGACTCCAGGGCAAGCTGCGTCCATACTCCTCGGCGAGCCGATGATACACGGGGCGCGGCGTCTGCCCGCCGGCCAGAGCCACGGCGCACCGTCCCCTGAGCGCGATGGCCCGTCGCATTCGATGCGCGATCTCCTCGGCCGCTCGGCGACTCCAGGATGACCGGTCGGAATAACACCGCACTTCACGGCTCACAGGATCGTCCATGCGTCATCCATTCGGCTCAGCAGGTGGTCCGCCTCCGTCGGTCCCCAGGTCCCCGCCGGATAGAGGTGGACGGGAAGGCGTTGTTCCAGCAGCGGCGTGTACAATCGCCAGGAGGCTTCCACCTCGTCGGCGTGGACAAAGAGCGTCTGATCGCCGGTGAGGATATCCAGGAGCAGGGTCTCGTAGGCATCTGGCAATGGACCGAACACCTCGGCGTAACGAAACCGCATGCGGTGAGACTGCAACGCCATGGTCTGTCCGGGCGCTTTCACTTCGAACGAGAGATCGAATCCTTCGTCCGGCTGGAGCGTGATGACCAGGATGTTGGGGCGGATGCCGGGCCCATCCGAGGGTTGAAAGAGAGAGACCGGCGGGCAGCGAAAGGTGACCACAATTTGCGTCACCCGGCGCGACAACCGCTTGCCGGTGCGCAGATAGAAGGGAACGCCCTGCCACCGCCAGTTGGCGATCTCCAGTCGCAGGGCGACGAAGGTCTCGGTGCGCGAATCGGGCGCCACGCCCGGTTCCTGGCGATATCCGGGCACGGCGTGACCGTCGATGTGACCGGACGCGTACTGGCCCAGCACGACGTCTTCGGGCCGAATGGGCTCGACCGAGCGCAGCACCTTGATCTTCTCGTAGCGAATGGCGTCGGCTTCGAACGCTCCGGGCACCTCCATGGCCGTCAGCGTCAATAGTTGGGTGAGATGGTTCTGCACCATGTCGCGCAGAGCGCCGGCTTGCTCGTAGTACCCGGCGCGACTCCCCACGCCCAACTGCTCGGCGACGGTGATCTGAACGTTCTCCACCCGATCGCGATTCCACAAGGATTCGAACAAGGCGTTGCCGAAACGAAAAGCGAGCAGGTTCTGGACCGTCTCCTTCCCCAGGTAGTGATCGATGCGATAGGTCTGCGATTCGTCGAAGTACTGGTGAACGAGGCGGTTCAATTCCCGAGCCGAAGCCAGATCCCGCCCGAAGGGTTTTTCGATGACCAGCCGCGTCCAGCCGGCACTGCGATGGAGTCCCGTTTGACCGAGCGCGGTGATCGTCCCAGGGAAGGCGACCGGCGGCAACGCCAGATAAAGTACCCGATTGCCCGGCAAATGATGCGCCCGTTCCAATTCCTCAATGCGGGCGGCCAGGGCCCGGTAATCCTCCGGCCGCCCTCGACCAATCGAGTGATAGTGCAGACACTCGTCGCACCAATGGGTGCAGCGATCATCCACGGTCAATCCGGCAGCGGCCAGAGCCTCCCGGGCCATCGCCCGAAACGCTTCGTCATCCCACTCGGCGCGACGCGCAGCGCCCAGAATCCGGCAGTTTCGACCGAGAAGCCCCTGCGCGGCCAGATGGTAAAGAGCAGGGAGCAACTTCCGCCGCGTCAAATCGCCTGTGGCTCCCAGAATGATGAACAGACAGGGTTCAACCCGCGTCTCGGACATGGTCATTCCTCCCGCTGGATGGGATGACCGCCGAACTGGTGTCTCAACGCCGCCAGCAGCTTATCGGAGAACGATTCTACATCTCGGGAGCGCAATCGCGCGATGAGCGATAGCGTGATGACCGGAGCGGGCACATCCAGGTCGATGGCTTCAAAGACAGTCCACCGCCCCTCGCCGGAATCGGCCACATAAGGTGCGATGCCGCTCAGAGTGGGATTCTCCTGGAGCGCGCGCGCGATGAGATCCAACAACCAGGAGCGCACCACGCTCCCCGAGCGCCAGATTTCGGCCACCTGGTGCAGGTCGAGCGCGAATTCTTCCTTGCGCCGGAGCAGAGCGAAGCCTTCGGCATACGCCTGCATCAGGCCGTACTCGATACCGTTGTGGACCATCTTGACGAAGTGACCGGCGCCGCTGGGACCGACGTGTCCCCATCCCCGGTCGGGAGCTGGAGCCAGCGTCTCCAGCAGAGGCCGCAGGCGCTCGACGACCTCTCGTTCGCCTCCGACCATCAGACTGTACCCTTCTTGGAGCCCCCAGATGCCCCCGCTGGTACCTACATCCACCAGGGAGAGGCGTCGCGCTTTGAGCCTGGCAGCCCGGCGCTGCGTATCCTTGTAGTTGGAGTTGCCTCCATCGACGATGATGTCTCCCGGTTCGAGATGCCCGGCGAGCGCCTGGATGGTCTCATCCACCGGATCGCCGGCGGGAACCATCAGCCAGACGATCCGGGGCGGCGTCAATTTATCGACCAGATCTTGAAGAGACGTCGCCCCTTCAGCGCCTTTTTCGACCACGCGCCCGATGGCCTCTGGATCGCGGTCATAACCAACGACGCGATGGCCGCCCCTGAGCCATCGCTCCGTCATATTGGCGCCCATGCGCCCGAGCCCAATCATACCGACGTCCATGACGTGTCCTCCTGGCTATGGAAGCTCCAACCCCACGCCGTGGCGGCGAAGTTCCCGCCGGAGTTGCGTGGGATTCTGATAATGAATGGTGCGGATGCCCAACCGGTGAGCGCACTCCACATTCAACGCCCGGTCATCGATGAACAGGCACTCTTCCGGAGTCCGCTGAGTGACCTGGAGCGCGATCTGATAGATGGCGCGATCGGGCTTCCGTACGCCCAGAAAGCAGGAACTGAAGAAGAGGGCGAAGAGATTCTGCAGCCCAAACCGCTCGATGCGATAGTGATTCAACTCCAGGGACTCGTTGTTGAGCGTCGCCAGCAGGTAGCGCCCCGAGCGCGCCAGTCGTTCAACGATGGCCAGCGTCTCCCGAATCGGTTGGGATTGCGCCCACATGAAGGCTTTGAACCCCTCCCGGGTGAACGGGCGCGGTCGATAGAAGATCGTCCGCTCCAGATATTCCTCTAACGTGAGGCGCCCGGTCTCGAAGTCGGCGATGACCAGTTCGTGCCGGTCCTGGAAATCTTCCCAGTCCAGATTGAACTGCTGGGCCGCTCGATACCGTGATGTCCGGTCCCAACCGTTGGTCAGGAGCACGCCACCCACATCCCAGAACAGAGCCGTGATCTCCATCATGCGAGCACCTCGGCCAGCGCGTTCAATCCCTCGATGACGTCGCGCCCCAGATTGACCCGGAGCACGCGTCGTTTGCGCTCGATGAGCGCTCGATAATCTCCTACGGCTTGAGCGCGAATGAGCGTCCCGAAGCTATAAGTGGTCTCCGGCACCGGCAGGTCATCGGTCGGTTCGTCCACCAGTTGCAGGAACAATCCCGTGTTGGGCCCGCCCTTGTGCAACTGACCGGTGGAGTGGAGGAAGCGAGGTCCATACCCCAGAGTCGTCGCCAGCAGGAGTCGATCGCACAATCTCTTTCGCACCGTTTGCAGATGGTGGGTCGTCGCTGGCGTCGGTGCCAGATAAGCCTGTATGGCCACGTAATCTCCAGGCCGAGCTGCGCTCAACCAATCTGACATGGCGCGCCTCAATGTCTCCCGTTCTCCGGCAGTGACTTCATGGATCGCATTCGCCTCCCGGCCCGCCTCGCCTCTCGGCGTCATCGCCTCCCGGGCCAGCCTCTTGGCCAGTTCCACATCGGGCTGATTGAACGGATGAATGCCCAGCACCGAACCGGCGGCGGCCACGGCGACTTCCCAGCGGAAGAATTCCTGCCCGAGATCGGTTTTCTCGGTCAACCGAATCCGGGCCACGGGATGACCCGCCGCCTCCAGCGCTGCCCCCCGTCTCTCCCAATCGTCCTCATCCCCTTCGAGAGCCACGGAGATGAAGAAACGATCCGCTCCATAAGCTTCCGGAGGCAGTGGTGGTTCATCGATGATGGGAACGATGCCCTTACCCTCTTTGCCCGTGCTCTCGGCGATGAGTTGTTCCAGCCAGGCGGGGAACGCCATCAGTGACGACGAGGCCAGGAACGTGACCTTATCCCGACCGGCCAGCGCCAACTCTCCCAGCGCCGCTCCCAACACCAGGCAGGGATTGTTCGACTCGGCGACGCAAAACGCACAGGCTTCGGCCATGGTCCAGGCTCGGTCCAGCACTCCCGTGACATCCACGCCGATCAGCGCCGCCGGAACCAATCCGAAGGCGGTGAGCGCCGAGTATCGTCCGCCGACGTCTGGCGGAGCCGTGAACAGGCGGCGAAAGCGGCGCTCTCGAGCCAATGCCGCCAATGGCGTCTCCGGATCGGTGATGGCGATGAACTGGCGCCCCGGCGCGCTCGTCCTTTGACTGAGGCGGTGCCAGAAATAGCGAAACAGCGAGAGCGTCTCCACCGTCGTGCCCGACTTGCTGGAGACGAGAAAGAGCGTGCGCGCCAGATCGAGCTGAACTTCCACAGCCCGCACGGCCGCCGGATGCGTGCTGTCCAGGACGATCAACCCGGGAAATCCCGGCGCGTGGCCGAATGTGCGTTGGAAAACCTCCGGAGCCAGACTCGAGCCGCCCATGCCCAACAGGACCACGTGACGTATCCCTTCCGCCTTCACCGCCTCGCCGAAGGCGAGCACGTCGTCCAGTTGTTCGGGCATCGTTTCGGGCAGAGTCAACCAGCCCAGGCGATCCCGGAGTTCGGGCAGCGGTTCGGGCGACCAGAGCGTATGATCCTTCTGCCAGAGTCGACGGGCGAATCGGGCCGCCTGCCACGTTCGCACTCGCTCATCGACGCGATCCCGATAGCGACCCAGGCTCAGACTCTGGCGATCCACCTGGTTTTTCAAGATGGCTTGGCGTTTCTCTTCCAGCACCACCAGGAGCTTGTCGAAGGAGGCGGCGAAAGCGCGCACGCCCTCGGTCTGCAACTGCTCGGTGATGGCCTTCAGGTCGATGCCCAGTTCGTTCAGACGAGCGAGAGCGGCTCTGGCTTGTTCCAGGCCCTCCTGGAGCGAGGGGCGTACCCGGCCGTGGTCGCGAAAGGCGTAGAGCGTGGTCGGGGGCAAAGTGGTGACCGTATCCGGTCCGATGAGTTCTTCGACGTAGAGCACGTCAGAGGCGTTCGGATTCTTGGTGCTCGTGCTGGCCCACAGTGGACGTTGAACGCGCGCGCCGCGCCGACGCAAGGCGTCGAAGGTCGATCCATAGAAGATCTCGCGGAAGCGCTCATAGGCCAGTTTGGCGTTGGCGATGGCGATCTTGCCCTGCAGGCGCCGGGCCTCCTCCGTCCCGATGGCCTCCAGCGCGCGATCCACCGCCGCGTCCACCCGGCTCACGAAGAACGAGGCCACGGAGGCCACTCGATGGGGTTGAGGACAGCGCTCCAGCCCGCGCAGATAGGCATGTGCGACTGCTTCGTAGTGGTCGAGAGAAAAGATGAGGGTGGCGTTGACGTTGATGCCTTCGGCGATGAGCGTCTCCAGAGCTGGCATCCCCTCGGGCGTGGCCGGGACCTTGATCATCACGTTCGGGCGGTCCACGGCTCGCCACAATCGTCGGGCATCGGCGACCGTCTTTTCGGTATCGTGGGCCAGATGCGGCGAGACCTCCAGGCTCACGAACCCATCGGCTCCATCGGTGTCCTCGTAGACGGGGCGGAGAATATCGGCGGCCATTCGAATATCCTCGATGGCCAGCTGCTCGTAGAGCATTTCGATTTCCGGGCGTGGATCGGCGCTCAGGCTGGCGCCAAGCGTCTCGTCGTAGTCGGTGCTGCCAGCAATGGCTTTCTCGAAGATGGAGGGATTGCTCGTTATGCCTCGCAGCCCGTCTTCCTCCACCAGACGACGAAGCTCGCCGCTGGTGATGAGCTGGCGACGGATGTAATCCAACCAGACGGATTGATGATGCTTCTGCAATTCTTTCAATGGATTCATGATCGCTCCTCGGCCTCGCGCGAGATCTCCATCTCGCTCGAATGACGGGTTTCCAGTGCCCGGACTTTCTTCAGGCGACGCACGTGGCGCTCCTCTCCGGAGAACCTCGCCGCCAGGAATGTCCGAACGAGTTCCCGGGCCAGCGCCGGACCGATGACGCGCGCTCCCAGCACGAGCACATTCATGTCATCATGTTCGACGCCCTGACGCGCCGAGTAGGTATCGTGACAGAGCCCGGCGCGGATGCCCGGCAACTTGTTGGCCGCCACCGAGGCCCCGACGCCGCTTCCACAGATGAGAATCCCGCGATCGACCTGCCCCCTGAGAACGGCCCGTCCCACCGCTTCGGCGTAATCCGGATAGTCGACCGGCTCCGTCCCATGCGTGCCCAGGTCCAGGACGTCATGTCCCAACTCGCTCAGGTACGCGACGAGATCCTGCTTGAGTGAAAATCCGGCATGGTCAGCGCCGATGGCGATGCGCATGATCTGTTTCCTCCTGAGTGGCACCCGCGCGATGGCGTCTCTGTTCCGTCCCTGAGGCGAGAGGGCGAAGTCTGTCAATGGCGTGGCGCGAGATCATGATCCCGTCTCCCTCATGAGAGGGTGGCCGCTTCGCCGCCTCTCAGTGATCGCGGGGCGTTCGGGAAAAAGCGCGTCCGGGCGCGTAAGAGCGATCGGAGTGTCAACACACTCTGCGTTCGATGCTCCCAACCATGAGAGCCTCTTCACGACCGTGGAGCATTCATGGCGCGATCGGAAGGATGCGAGCGGCTTTTCCCCCTGCTGATCAACATCTCGTTGTCTCCCTGGCGGGCGTCTCTGGTGGTGGGTCTTCTCCTTTCGCGCTCGGAAGAGCCTCAATCCCCAGCCTGGCTGTGAAAGCGACTCGTAGGGTCCCTCCACACCGGATTCCTCCACATCAGTGAGACATTAGCCTACCACTTCGAGAATGCGCCTGGCAACCAACCGATCGCCTCGGTGAGAATCGAGTGGGGTGCGAGCTGACGGTTTGCGCGCTTTGTCGGTTCTCATCATTTCATTCGTCGTGAGTTTGGAACCCCATGAGCGATTTCCTGGAAAAAGATCGCCGACGGGACCGCGACGATGAGGCGTGGCGCTCTCTCGGCCTCCCGTCGGCCTATCCAGGGGAGAAGAGAATGCCAATGATCTCATCGCTCATTGACCGGGAGCGGTTGGGTTCGTCGTTCTGCTTGACGCCCTCTCTGTAACCCGATACCTTTGCTGATCTGAACGAATGACGCCGAGATCCATAAAGGAGTGAACGATGAAACTCATCGATCTCCGCAGCGATACGGTGACGCGTCCGACGCCAGAAATGCGTCAGGCCATGGCTCGGGCCGAGGTCGGCGATGACGTGTATGGGGAAGATCCCACGGTCAATCGCCTGGAGGAGCGGGCGGCGGAAATCTTCGAGCGGGAGGCGGCGCTATTCGTCCCTTCGGGGACGATGGGCAATCAGATCTGCGTCAAGCTCCATACGCAACCCGGCCAGGAAGTGATCATCGAACAGAACGGGCACATCTATAACTACGAGATGGCAGCCATGGCGACGATCTCCGGCACGCTGGCGCGTCCCATCCCCAGTGAGAACGGCATCGTGGACTGGCCGACCATCGAGGCCGCCATTCGCCCGCCGGCCTATTACATCGCCCAGACCGGGCTCATTTGTCTGGAGAATACCCATAACATGGCCGGTGGCGCCGTCATGCCCAGGGAGCGCATGGCCGAGATTTGCCAGAAAGCGCACGCTCGAGGGCTTCCCGTCCATCTGGATGGAGCGCGGATTTTCAATGCCGCCGTCGCCCTGGGAGAATCGGTGGCCGAATTGACGCGACCGTTCGATTCGGTGATGTTCTGTCTGTCCAAAGGATTGGGGGCGCCGGTCGGCTCGATGATCGTCGGCGATCGCGATTTCATTGAACGAGCCCGCATCGTTCGCAAGATGCTCGGCGGCGGGATGCGCCAGGCGGGCGTTCTGGCGGCAGCCGGATTGATCGCTCTGGAGAAGATGCCCGAGCGATTACACGAAGATCATGCCAACGCCAGGTTGCTCGCCGAAGGGCTCGCCGAGCTGCCGGGCATCGACATCAATCCAGAAAACGTGCCCACTAACATCATCATCATCGACATCGCCGGTACGGGGATGGAGGCGGTGGAGTTCACCGAGAAGCTGAAACAACGAGGAGTCTTGGCCTTGGGGATCAGTCGATACCAGGTGCGGATGGTCACGCACTATGATGTCACCCGCGAGGATTGCCTGCGAGCGTTGAAGGTGATGAGAGATATCGTCACCGGTAAGTCGTGAGTCGTCATCCCACCCTCGACATCATCGGCGTCCATCCGCTGGTGATGTCAGCGTCATGAGCGAAAGATGAAAAAATTGATCATCGCCATCGATGGACCGGCGGGCGCCGGAAAGAGCACGGTGGGTAAACAATTGGCCCAGAAGCTCGGCTATACCTATATCGACACCGGCGCGATGTACCGCGCGCTCGCCTGGAAAGCGCTCCAGTCAGGAATTCCCCTGGATGATGAGGCGCGGTTGACCCGGCTGGCCGAGACCACGCGCATCACGCTGACCGGAAGGCCGGATGCACTTCGCGTGTTCATCGACGGTGAAGAGGTCACCGAGGCCATTCGTACCCTGCGGGTCGGCGAGGCAGCATCGCGCATTTCCGCCCTCTCCGGCGTTCGTCAGGCCATGGTGGCCGAGCAGCGGCGGATGGGGCGTCGGGGTGGTGTGGTCCTGGAGGGGCGCGATATTGGCACCCGCGTGTTCCCCGATGCCGACGTGAAATTTTATCTGGATGCCGATCTGGAAGTGCGCGCCCGTCGCCGCTGGAAAGAGGAGAGAGCCCGTGGTCGCCGCGTCTCGTTGGAGGAAGCGCGCCGCGAGATCCAAGCGCGCGACGCGCGGGATCGAGAGCGGCGCGATTCCCCACTCCGCCGAGCCGAGGATGCGATTTATATCGACTCATCCACCAGGACGATCCAGGATGTGGTCAACCAAATGCTCGCATTCATACATCAGAAGAACTAACCATAGCGGTGAAGGCGTTGCGGGCCGAAACGATAATGGGTATTGTCCGGAGAGGTGACATCACCCACAAATGGACGCCATCGAGAGCGGGATGAGGTGAGATGTTGTCTGTTTCTTCATCTTCTGAGTGGAGACGAGGGCGCTGTGATGGGTATCCCTCCGACCAGTTCCCCCCGCGCCTGCGGATCATGGATGAGTCGTCAACCGCGAACGAAGACGGGGGGACAACGCCCGAGGTGAGTGATGTCGCGTAAAGCTCGAGTCATCAACCTGGGTTTTCTCGTCATCCTCGTGGGCGCCATAACGCTCCTCGGGTGGCTAGAGAGTGCCTCGTTCGATCGCTTCGTCGCGCGACGTCTCACCCGTGAGCTGGCCAAACGTCATATTCGCGCTGAAATAGGATGGCTCGATGTCCATCCCTTCCAGCTTCGCATGGAGATCCACCACCTCCGACTTTATGCTGGTCGAGCTTCGATCCCTTTCTTTCAGCTCACCGATCTGGATGTGCAGGTGCGGATACGCGCCTTATGGAAGCGTCAGTTTGAACTGCAACGGCTGGACCTGCGGGAGCCCATCGTTCGCCTCTCTTTCGATGAGCGCGGGCGATCCAATCTGAACGGACTCAGCCTGGCCACTTTCAAGGAGAGAGGACCATCGGGCGGCGGGCGACTTCGGATCGGGCGGTTGTCCGTCGAAGCGGGCACTATCATTTACCATCACGCGCGCCATCACACTACCGGTCAGGTTCAGCACCTGGTCGTTCGCGTCCGGCCGGAAGCCGGGGCCACGCGCGTGCGCGTGCACACCGATCGCATTGACGCCCGATGGGATCATCGTCGGATCGAACGGGCGAGCTTGGACCTGGACGCCGTGATGAAGGGTGATGAGGCCGAGATTCGAGCCGCGCGAATCACCACGCCGTTCGTCGATGCGCGCATCCGTGGCCGCGTCGAGCGCTGGTCCGCACCGGCGTATGACGTTCGGTTGACCTCGACGCTGGATCTGGCGCGTCTCACCGCGGATCTTCATCCGGGCGTCACGCTCGCCGGCATCGCCGAACTGACGGGGCGAGTCACCGGCCAGGGGAAGCGATTTCGCCTCACCGGTCAGATTCGCGCGCCGAAGATGCGCGTGGGTGGCGTCCGGTTATCGGCATTTCAATTCCAGGCGCGAGGCGGGCCGGCCGGCGACATCGAGTTGAGGAAACCGGAGAGTTCGTCAGGATTCACCGTTCGTGGCCTCCTGCGATTAGGGCGGATTCGACCCGGAATGATCGAGCTCACCAAATTCCAGAGCCCCGTCCTCATCGAGTCTGAGGGCATCGCGCTCCCGTCGTTCTCGGCCGCCACGTTGCGCGGCACGATCATCGGTCGCGTCAATATTGTTTTCCGGGGAACCTCTACCATTGAGGCGACCTTCCAGTCGATCGATGTTCATCAAGCTGTGGCCGCCATCGCCGGCCGCGCCTATCCGGTGGCTGGCAGAGTCCACGGTCAGGCGCGATTCCAGTGGCCGGCCACGAAATTCGGCGAAATCGCTGGCCGCGCCCGGGTGAACATGGAGTCTCCGCTCACCGAGGTCGGCGATCTTCTTCCCGCCCGGGGAACGGCCATAGTGGCCATCGATCGGCGAGGGATCGAGATTCGAACGTCACGCCTCATCGTCGGGACGGCGCGCATTCGGACGAGTGGATGGGTCACCTGGAAGAAGGAATTGGATCTGCGCATCCAGACGGTGTTTCCCGATCTGGCCGAAGTGGAACCCTTCCTCGATGTGCTGGCCATCGACCTCGGCAAGCTCTCTCATGGGGCCGTCAAGTCTCTCTCCGGCGCCGGTCGGTTCACTGGTCGCATCCAGAAGACGCGTGAGGGCGTGAGCCTCACCGGCGCGGGTCGCGTTCGCCACCTCGATGTGACGCCCGGGACGCTCATCTCTGGCCGGGCGCGCATCGCATACCGACATGGCGTCGTCACGCTCACCGATGTCGATGCTCGATTCGACGATGGCTCGCGCGCCGTGGTGACGCTGTTCCGCCATGACTTCGGTGCGGCCGAGAGCGCCGTGAAGGGGCGGGTGTATCGAGCGAACTTGAGCCAGTGGTGGCGTCGGCTCGATTTTCAATTGCCCATCACCGGGATCGTCACGGGCGATTTCGACCTCAGGGGATTGCCGGGAGCGCCGCAGGGGCGAGCGACGGTCGTCATCACCGGGGGCGAGGTGGAAGCCCCTCAATTCACCATCGCCTTCGATCGGCTGAGCGGAGAGTTGATCGCCCGGGATGCAACCTATCAGTGGCGCAATGTCAAACTGGAGATGGGGCCGAGCGAGATCGTCCTTTCGGGAACGTTCTCCTCGCCGACGAGGGCCTACACGCTCGCCGTTCGAGGACGGAACCTTGATCTCTCCCGGTTCGATGGGGTGCTGGAGAGGCGCGGCCTACCCCTCGGTGGTCGGCTCTCGTTTCGACTCTCGGGGGCGGGAACATTGACCGAGCCGCAGCTCGACGGCGAGATCGAGGTCCGCCAGCTCACCATTGCCGGACAACGGGCGGGCGCCGTCAGTGGAGAGGTTCACAGTCAGCGGGGGAATATTCGCTGGAAACTCGTAGCGCGACTCTTTCAGCAAGAGCACATCGTCACCGGAGGACTCGATGTGAGCGATCCGGCGCAACCGCTCACGCTCCAGGCCGATCTTCACGATCTTCCGCTTCAGCCGTACCTCGGGTTATGGATATCGGTGCCTTCGGGAGTGCGCCTCCTGGCCAGCGGGCACGTCGATGTCGTCTGGCCGCTCGTTCGGCCCGAGCGTCGGCACTTCACGGTTCGCCTCGATCGCCTCGCGCTGCGCATCGGCGAGTACGTGCTGCGCAATGAAAATCCGCTGATCGTGCGTCTGGAAGGACCGCGGGTGACCGTCGCCGAGACGGGGTTCACTGGCGATAGCACGCATCTGACCGTGGGCGGTGTGATCGACATCGGGTCTCAACGTCCTCTGGCGCAGGCGCCACTCGATCTGTCCATTCGGGGGCGCGCGAATCTGCAGATTGTGCGCCTGTTCTATCCCAACCTGTTCGCCGGCGGAGAGGCGACCCTTCGCGCCACCTTGCGGGGCACATTGGGCGCGCCCCGGTTCAGTGGCATCGCCGACGTGAAAGAGGCCACCGCCCGACTCCTGACCTTCCCCGTGGCCTTGGAGCGCGGGGAGGGGCGAATTCGCTTCACCGAGGACAAGGTCCTGGTCGAAGAATTCCTGGGGACGGCCAATGGAGGAACGCTGCGGGTCGATGGCGGAGTGCTCATGAAACGTTTCGCTCCCGATCGCTGGCGATTCAACATTCGCATCGAGGGGGCGCGCGTTCAATATCCCGAAGGATTGCGTTCGGTCGTCGATGGAGAACTGATCTGGCGCGGGAGCCGGCGGTTACAAATGCTGAGCGGCTTCATGAACGTCCGGCGGGCCGAGTATGTTCGGGATGTGGATGTCGTCCAATTGCTCATCAAACGGGAGCAGTTGTTCATCCCGCCGGCGAAGGCGACCGGGGCGTCGGGAACGCCGGTGACGCTCGATATTCGCGTTCAGGCGCTGGATACCGTGTTCGTGCGCAACAACCTGGCCGACGCTCAAGCCAGCGCCTGGCTCCATCTCGGAGGGACGCTCGATCGGCCCATCCTGTCGGGGCGCATCGCCGTCAGCCGGGGCATCCTCCGGCTTCGAGATCGAGACTATGAGCTCACCATCGCCGCCTTCGATTTGCCGGAGCGCCCCGATGGCGAGATGCGATTCAACGTGGAGGCCAAGACCAACATCAGCGGATATGAAATCACCATCGGCTTCACCGGCACGCCGGGTCGCTTCAAACCCACGCTGCGATCGGAGCCGCCGCTCCCTCCCGAGGACGTCATTTCGCTCATCGCCACGGGGCGCGCGACGACCATCAGTCAGGAGACGCAGGTGCTCGCTCAATCCAGCGTGGGCATCGCCACCAGTTTGATCTCCGAAGCCCTGTCTCAACAGCTCGAGCAGCGCATTGCCCGGCGCCGATTCTTCGGCATCAATCGATTTCAGATCGAGCCTCTCCTTCAGGGGCGCGGTTCCGACCCGACGGCGCGCATCACGCTGGGGCAGCAAATCACCCGGGAACTCTCCATCACCTATTCGGTGAGCGTGGCGTCGAACGAAGAGCCCGTCGTCATTCTCGAATATCGGTTGAGCGATCGCTTTTCGCTGGTGGGCGCTCGGGATGAGAACGGAGAATTCAGTGTCGATTTCCGCATTCGGAAAAGGTTTTAAATGCCTCGTCGCTTCGCCAGGGGTGATCAGTTGCCTGTTGGTCTTGGTCTGTGGGCCATGGTCCTTCGTTCTCGGGCGTTCTCGGCCAGCCATCATCGATGAAGAGCGTCAAGCGCTCGGGCCGCGCCTCACGGCGTTGACCCCCTACTTGGGGCATCCCATTGCCAAAGTCGAGATTCTCTACGGTGGCGCGCCTCCTCGCGGGGAAGATGTCCGGCTCGTCGATGTGATCGGCATTCGCGCCGGCGAGAAGCTCGATCTCGCTCGCATTCACGATGCGCTCATCCGGCTCTATCGATCGGGAGAAGCGGCCAATGTGGTGGTGACCGCCTCGGGGCCGCCGACGGCGATGACCCTGCGATTCGACATCACGCCACAGCCTCGCGTGGCCGATGTCATCTTCGCCGGAGTGGAGAGCGCGGCGATCCGGGACGAATTGCGTCGCCGACTTTCGCTCAGCCGGGGGGCGCTGGTCAGGCGCGGACAACTGAATCGAGCGGCCGATGAGATCGTGGACTATTACCATCAACTCGGCTATTTTGACGCTCAGGCCATTCCGGAGGTCGCCCCGCAGGCGGGCGGGCGGGAAGCGACGATCATCTTTCATATCACTCCCGGCGAACAGGCCACGATTGGGTCGGTTCGATTTCGAGGCACGTTGAAGTTGCCCGTGGCAGAGGCGCGACGGGTTCTGAATCTCGACCCGGGAAGCCCCTACAGCGCTCGTCGGGTGCGAGATGGCGTCGAGCGATTGCGCCGCTGGCATTTGGAACGAGGGTATCTGGCCGTGCATATCGGGCGCGCCGAAATTGCTCGTCGGCCGGAGAAGAATCAGGTGCGCATCACCATCCCCATCGACTCAGGGCCGACGGTTGAGATCCGCGTCGAGGGCATCGATCTCCATCCCGAGCAGCAGAAGCAGTTGTTGCCCACTCTTGACGTGGGCGGCATCGATGACGCGACGCTGGAAGAAGGGCGGCTCAATATCCTGGAGGATCTCCAGCGCCGAGGCTATTTCTTCGCCGAGGTGAATTATCAACGCCTCCAGCCCAGCGACGATCATGTGGTCATCGTCTATCGAGTCGCTCCCGGTCGGAAATACACTCTGAAAGAGATTCGCATCGAGGGCTTGCCCGCCGACGTTGTGAAGGAAGTGATCGCCCAACTCCATTCGCGGCCCGGGGGGCTATTCAGTCGCGGGCTGACCAGTCGAGAGCTCATGCGCGAAGATCAACGGGCCATCGTTCAATACTTGCGAGTTCGCGGATATCTCAGCGCTCGCGTGACCGAGAGCCGATTGGCCGTGGGGTTGAATCGCGAGGATTTGATCATCATCTACGTCGTCGATACGGGTCCGCAGAGTCACATCGACGAGATCGTCTTCCGGGGGAACGAAGCCTTTTCCGATGAGGAGCTTCAGGCTCAGCTTGAGATCGCCGCGGGTCAACCGCTCTCTCAACCGCACATCAGCGAAGAGGCGGCGCGGCTGAGCGCCTTCTATAGTGCCCACGGGTACGCCGAATCCACCGTCGATGCCAGCATCGAATTCGTCGATGGACACGCGCCCGACGTGCGCGTGATCTTCACCATTCGCGAAGGGCGGCAACTCCGCATTCATCGTCTTCTCTTTCGGGGGAACGAGATCACCCGTGAGCCGGCCATCAGGAAATACCTGCAGTTCCACGAGGGGCAGCTCCTCATCAACGAGCGCCTCCAGGCCAGCGAGCAAAACCTCTATAGCACCGGCGCGTTTCGCCGCGTGACGATTCACCCGGTCACCGCCGGCGCGGGCTCGGAATACGCCAATCGGCGAAATGTCATCATCGAGCTGGTCGAGGCCCCTCGCTTCCTCCTCACCTACGGTGGCGGATTTCGGACCGATGATGGACCGCGCGGACTGTTCGAGATCACGAATACGAACCTTCTCGGTCGGTTGTACACGGGGTCATTTCGCATTCGCGCCAGTCGGCGGGAGCAATTGGGTCAATTGTCGTTCACCAACCCTCGACCCTTTGGTTCTGCGTGGCCGCTTTTGGCCTCCACCTTCTTCCAGCGCGAAGAACGAGATGCCTTCGATGCCAGTCGGCTCACCGGGCTGGTGCAGCTTGAGCGACAATTGCCCGGCAACAGCCTGTTGATCCTGCGATATAGCTTCAGCAAGGTCATCATCTCGGATGTCACCGAGCCGGAACGTCTGCGACGGCAGGATACGACGGCGCGCCTCGGGCGACTGTCGGGCTCCTTCTTGCGCGATCTGAGGGATTCGGTCTTCGAGCCGACGCGCGGCTCGTTCACCTCGTTGGATCTCTCCATCGCCTCCAGCGCGCTCGGCGGCGAAGAGAATTTCGTTCGATTCTTCGCCGAACATCAACGGTATTATCGGGTTCTCGGTCTCCGTTCCGTGGTGTTCGCCCTCGACGCCCGATTGGGCGTGGCCAAGCCGTTTGGCGCGACCAGGAGCATCCTCATCAGCGAACGCTTCTTCGCCGGGGGCTCGACGACGCTTCGGGGCTTCGGTTTCGAGGAAGCCGGACCGCGGGGACTCAATCCCAATCGGCCGGGGCAGACGCAGCCGTTGGGAGGAGATATGCTGGCCATCCTCAACGCCGAGTTGCGCTTTCCCATCTGGAAGCGCATCGGCTTGGGGGGGACGCTCTTTTACGATGGGGGAAACGTGTTCATCAAGTTCTCCGATATCAAGGCCGAGGCGCTGCCCGGGACGCGACGCCATTTCACGCATACGCTCGGATTCGGGTTCCGCATCAAGACGCCCGTGGGGCCCATCCGACTGGATTTCGGCGTGCTCGTTCGGCGCGAGCCGCTCGTTCCGCGAACGCAATTTCACGTGAGCTTTGGACCGTCGTTCTGATGATGGCGCAGGCGAGGAGAGGCAATCGAAGCTCGGGGTTCATCCTCCGCGATGAGGCCTTCGGACGCTGCCAGGCGGGGGGCAAAAGACGCCGGGCGCGGCACAAACCGGACATGGGATGGGGGGAGAGAAGAGTGAACGTATCACACTGGATCGCGACCATGGGCGTGCGAGTCGTGGGATTCCTCCTGGCGCTCCTCCTCGTCTCTGCGGGCGGCCCATGCTGGGCCCAGCAGCGCGCGCCCTCTTCATCGCCATCGGGGGTGATCGTTGACCGGCTGGTCGCGCTGGTCAACGATGACCCGATCACCGAGAGTGATATTCTCTGGTTCCTGGCCCTCGCTCCCGATGTGCCCGAAGGGCCGTTCACCGACCAGATGAAACAGCAGGCGCTCGAGCAGTACATCGACCGTCAGCTCCTCTATCAGGAAGCGCAAAAGTTGCCCACCATCGAGGTCACTCAAGAGGCCATCGCTCAGTACATCGCCGAGTTGGTGAAACAATTCCCCTCGGAATCGGCATTCCGGCGGCGATTGCAGGCCGTGGGGCTCGATGAGGCGACGCTCAACCAGATCGTCCGACGACGCTTGATCATCCTCCAATTCATCGATTTTCGCTTTCGTGCGTTCGTCCTGGTCGGCGATGAGGAGATTCAATCCTACTACCGACATCGCGTCGTTCCTTTGGCCGAAGAGCGCGGCCAATCGCCGCCGCCCCTGGAGGAGGTTCGGGAATTGATCGAGAAGAATCTTCTCGAAGAAAAAGTCGCCTCCGAGATGACGCTCTGGTTTGAAGAAGCGCGGCGCCGAGCCGACATCGTGTACCTGGTCAACTACTCGGGGCCCACCCGGTCACCGGGGCCGGACGATCGGGGGATTGGCCATCGGCGAACGGGACACCGCGCGTCATCGAGCCGCTCGGGAACTCGCCGATCACCGTCATGAAATCACGGTCGCCAGGAGGCCCGGGGAGCGATGAACCATCCGCGATCCCCCTCGCTTCCTGCCGCCTTCGGTGGCTTTCATCTCAGGGGCCGATGAGCGTCCGAATGATTCCCTGAGCATCGACCCAGCGAATGCGATTGTTTCCGGTATCGGCGATGAAGACGTTTCCCGCTGTATCGGCCACCACATCGAACGGTTCGTTGAGTCGAGCGCGAAGGGCTGGTCCGCCATCCCCGCTGAAACCACCCTGTCCCGGGCCCACCGGTCCGCTTCCCGCCACAGTCGTGATGAGTCCGTCGGGGGTCACCTGGCGAATGCGGTGATTGAGCACATCGGCGATGAACAGCGCCGGTGAGGGCCGCGTGCGAATGGCCAGACCGGCGGGAAGGAAGAGACAAGCGCGCAGCGCCGGTCCGCCATCACCGCACAAACCCCGTTGGGCGCCGCCGATCACCGTCTCGATGAGCTCGTCCACCACTCGCCGGACGCGATCATTGTTCTTATCGGCGATGAACAGCGCGCCGGTGAGGTCGATCACCACATCGGTGGGCATATTCAAGCAGGCATCGGTCGCCCGCTGACCATCGCCGCAGAACGTCGGTAATCCATTACCCGCCACCGTGGAGATGATCTCCAGGGCATCGTCGCCGGTCACGGCGTGATCGCTTCCGGCGGCGACCCGGCGAATGACGTTGTTCCCCGCATCGGCGATGTAGAGATTTCCCGCTCCATCGAGAGCCACGCCGGTCGGTTGGCGCAAGCAGGCGCGGGGAGCTGGTCCGCCATCGCCGCAGAATCGAGCCAGGCGATTGCCGGCCACAGTGCGAATGACGCCCTGTCGATCGACGAGGCGAATGCGATTGTTTCCCGTATCGGCGATATAGACATTCCCTCGCGGATCGACGACGAGGCCGGTCGGACGATTCAGTTCCGCCGCCGTCGCCGGTCCACCATCGCCCCCGAAGCCCGGCGCTCCCGTCCCGGCGATCACCAGCAGGCGCGGGCGACGACCAGTGGGATTCTCGACGAGGAGAACGCGATGGTGTCCCGTATCCGCCACGTAGAGATTCCCGCCCAGGTCCAGGGCCAGACCGGCCGGACGACTCAACGAAAGGCGCTGAATGGGCTCCGAACCCTGTTCATCAGACGTGGTCCCGGGTGCTTCATCCGGCGCGCTGGCACTCTGGACCACCGGATCGCGGCCCACCATCCAGGAGCACAGGATCACGCACAAGGCATAGAGTACAAGACGCATATTCATCATCTCCTCCTGTCAAAACGAGTATTTCAAAGCGATTTGAATGGTCCGGGCCGGAATCGTTGTGTTGACGGATTGACCAAAGGCGGGGGCTTCCAGGATGCGCACCGGCGTGCCCCAATGAGTCCGATTCAGGAGATTGAAAATTTCCGTGCGAAAGAGGAGACGGTGGCGATCCGTGATGCGGAATTCCTTGCTCACCGCCAGGTCGAGCGTGGCCACCGGAGCTTTCCGGAATGTGTTCCGGCCAATCGCTCCGCTCCGGCCGGCGGAAGCCAACAGGCGTTCCGGCCTGACGCCCGGCGCGAGGCGGAGGCGCGTACGACCGTTCGCTTGCGTGACCAATCCGCTGGTCGTGTTGAGCCGGTCTGTGGGATTGCCATCGCGATTCACATCCACGGCGGTATTGACCGTGTACGGTTGACCCGACGCGGCGATGAAAATACCGGCCAATTTCCAACCGCCGAACAACCAGTGGCGCTCGTGGAAGGGGAGATCCCAGAGGGCGCTGATGGCCAGTCGAACGCGCTGGTCGAAATCGGCCGAAGCCCGTTCGGCGGCCAGATTCAAGCTGTTCTGAGGGAGGGCGAAAGAACTGCCGGTATCGAAAATGTCCGACACATCATCAATGGCGTGCGAATAGGTCAGCGCGGCGCTCAGTTGCCAGCCCCGGCGGTATCGCCGACGCACTTCCAGTTGCCATGAGTGGTAGGTGGAGGCGGCGCTGCTCTCGAAGACGCTCAATCCCCCCAGAAAAGGCACCGGTCGCTGATCGGCGTCCGGGCAGACGCGCTCCACCAGTGGCGTGTCCCGGGGACATCCCGGCGACAACGTCGTCCCGGTGAGCAGTGGCAAAAATCCACCACCGTCGATCGGGATGAGCGGCTCGATGGTATCTACCTCGATGAGGCTGCCCAGGCCCAGATTGGGCGTCGTCAATCGCAGCAGTTTGATGCCCCGCGTGCCCACGTAAGCGAGAGAGAGGAGATACGCGGTGCCCAGCTCGCGCTCCACGGCCAGGCTGTACTGCTGGGAGTACGGCGCTTTGAGATTTCGACTGGGAACGAGCACCGTGGGTCCCGTGCCACTCACGCTGACCAGGTTGAGCCACTCGCGAATGAGGTTCAATCGCGGGTTGAGCGTATTCAACGTGCCGGGCAAAACCAGACCACCACTTCGCCCTCTTTCGGGACTGAGCAGCAAACCGCGGGTGCGCACCACCGGGGGGAGTTCCAGATCGACGTTGCCGAAATCGGCCAGATTCAAGGGAGCGAAGTCCGGAGGGAACATTCGGGCCTGACCAATAGCCGTCTCCAGGAACTGATCGAAATAAATGCCGTAACCCCCACGCACCACCGTCTTCCCCGAACCGGTGGGGTCCCAGGCGAAGCCGATGCGCGGAGCCACATTGTTGCGATCGCCGGCGAAGGCGGCACGAAATGTGACCAGCAATGGTTCCAGGAGTTCCGGGTTGGCGAACAAGCGGCTCAGCGTCTCGCTCGTCTGACGAAAACGATTCTCCAGGCGCCCGCCCACGGTGCTGGGAACGGTATTGACTTCGTATCGCACGCCGAGCGTCACCCGGAGCGTCGGCCAGAGCCGCAATTGATCCTGGAAGAAGAAATTCAGTTGCGTGGAACGAATGCCCAGCGTGGCGTCGGGCGCAAACGAGGTGGGCGAACCAGCGAAGCCGGCAGGGAGCGCCGCCAGCGTCTGGAAATATCCCGTGGGCACGCCGGCGGCGGCCAACGTGGTGCTGGAAAGGAGCGGCGAGGTCGTTTCCGGCTGGACGCCGGCAATGGGCTCGGAACCGATCATGCCCACGAAGCTCATCAGCGGCCGGAAGTTCCGATTGACGGCACTATTGATCTGCGTCCGCCGCAGATCCATGCCACCGGTGAGAATGTGGCGGCCACGAATGTGCGTGAGCGTGTCAGCGACCTGGATGGTGTTGTTGGCTCGCCGCTGGGGAAAGTTGAACACATCGACGCCCACCGGGCTGAAACCGGCCAGACGCACCTGTCCGAGCGGTCCGGTCAACGTTTCTGTGTCCACGATCCCGTCCAAGCCGAGGCCCGCCAGGAGCGATTGCGCTTCCGCCGCCGATGCCGAGACGAACCGTGGGGGACCGCCGGGCGTCGTGAGATTCAGAATGAGTGGCGCATTCAGGAGAAAGGGGACGTCGGGCGTCGTTGGTGGCAGGTGGGAAGGGAGGAGGAATGGATCGCTCACCCGAAAGAAATTCAGGCTCGTCCGGCCGTAGGAGAGGCGAAGAGCGTTGGCCGTGCGACCCGAGGGCGCGCTGCCCAGGGAGACGACGACGTTTTGCGTTCGCACCTCGGGGCGCAGGGAAGAGAACAGCGCGCCACCGGTCACCGGCAGGATGCTCTCATCATCGGTGAAGTTGTATCGCCCGCTCAGCCGATGCGTCCAGTTCCTGATCCAGCGGAAATTATGATCGAGCTTCACCGAGAAGAGCGTGCCTCGCCCATCGGCGGGAAGCACGGCGGTATACGTATGGCGGCCATAAGGACCCAGTGGATTATTGGGGAAAGGAAATAAGCTGAAGATGGCATTGCCGGGCAGCGATGTCGGTACCAGGGCCACGGGGGACTCGCCCCCACCTTCGATCAGCATCCCGCGATCGCCGGTCCCGAACAATCCCCGTTCGGCTAATGTGGGCACGGCGAAATGCGATTCCCGACTGGCGTGAATCTCCTGATGCTCCAGGGAGGCGAAAAAGAAGGGACCGGTCGCGCCAAGCGGTCCACCGACGACGAATCCAGCCTGAAGGCGCGTCAGTGGATTTTCACCGGCGACCGGATTGGGACGCTCTATCGGCCGACCATCCAGCAGCGCCGGCGCGCCATCGGTGAGGCGCATCAGCGGGAAGCTGGCCGGCCCGCCTTCGTCGGTGAGATCGAAGACATCGCGTGCTTTGAGTCGACGGTCGGTGAGAAACCCGTAGGCCGTGCCGTGCAGTTCCCGGCCGCCATACTGAGAGACGGCGTTGACCTGAGCGCCCAGATTCCGCCCGAATCGCGCATCGGCCAGCGCGGTGATGATCTGGAACTCCTGGACGCTCTCGATGGATTGGGGAACGAGCGTGATGAACCCCTGTCGGCGAACGCCGACGTCACCCTGATTGTTATCGGCGCCATCCACGGTGAAGTTATTCGTCCGGCTCCGCAGTCCATTGACTGAGAATTGACCGGATGTCCCCACGCCCGGACTGATGCCCGGCCCTTGCGTGCCGAGACTGGCCGGCGCCGGAAAGACGCCAGGGGCCAGGAAGGCCAGCGAATCGAACGTGCGAATGCCGGGCAGAGGCAGGGAAACGAGTTCGCGTTCGGAAAAGATGCGTCGTCGCATGGTCTCGGCCAGAGCGCGGCGCGGCGCTCGAGCGACTCGCGCTCCGCGTTCGACGGTCGGCTCGAGACGAAGGGGAGCCAGTCGCTTGACCATCTCCTGAGGATCGAGGACGAAGCTGACGCGCCTCTCCTCATACTGACGGGCGACGGCCATCAGCGAATAGTGACCCGGCGTGGGCAGGGCGATGGTGAAGCGCCCTCGTTCATCGGTCGTGCCGGAGTAGACGGCGTCAGAATCGTCTGACAGGACATAGACCTCCACGCCCTCGAGCGGTCTTCCCTGTCGATCGACGATGCGGCCAGTGACGGCGCGCTGTCCCGGTTGAATCTGCACCGGTGATGATGCATCAGTTGGTGATTCAGCGCTCGAAATGCGCGCATCGAGGAGCGCAAACCGAGGATCGGGAAGCGAGCGATGACCGGCCAGTGGCGATGTCAGGCGCTCGGAGGTCGCCGTATGGAGCACGATCCGGATGAAGCCATCCGGCTCTACAGTGAGCGAGGTGCGACGAGACGCGCTGACGCGACGGAGAGGAATGGGATTCGGTTCGGGCACATCGATGCGATCACCGTGAATTTCCAATCGCGGTTGATAGACGGGCGCTCCGGTTCGGCTGTTCCTCCGGCAGACGATTTCCACCTCGGCTCGATAGCCATCTTTGATCACTTGAAGGCACCAGACGCCGATCTGCAGGCCGGCGATCTGGAACATGCCGCTGGCATCGGTTTTGACCGGTTTTTCGCGAAAGCCCGTCTTCCGGTTGATGGGACGAATGATCACATTGGGGACGCCCTGACCCTGTTCATCGACGACCTGTCCTTCGGCGACGTAGCCGGCAATGAGGTTCTGACTCCGGACGGTCGTGGCGATGAGCAGAAAGCCGAGCAGGAGGAAGGAACCACACACCCTGCCGCCGATATGCGAGTGGATGAGCGTTTCGGTTTCACTCACTCGGGTGCTGCGTCGTTCCTGCATGATCGATGTGATCGGCCGGGCTGGCGATGACCATTGAGGCGAGGCTCATTTATTGTAACCGGTCCGGGTTGTGTTGACAACGGGCTGGCCAAAGGCTCTGTCCCCCTCTGGTTCGAGATTCGGGAAGTGGACGTCGAGGATTGTGGATCGCGCGACGAGCTGCGCATGGCGTCGCCCCGACTTCGCCGAGTGATGGCCGACCTCCGATTGAGGAGCCACCGCCTTGATGAGGACGTATTCGATCTTGAGCGCTTCTCCATCGGAGAGACGCCCGAATCCGATGGTGCCATAGGCGTACTTCCGATCGCGTGGCTCGGGTTCGAGTCGAATCGTATACGGTCCGTCGATGCGATCCGCTTCCTCGCTCGCCGGATTGATCGTATCGCGAGTGAATGTATATTCGAACAGGTGGCCGACGGCTTTGACCTCGATCCAGTATTGATCGCCTTTCCGGGGCGGACCGAAGGGAATTGTCCGCGCATTGGGACTGAACGGATGGGGTTCATCGTACTGGGGAGCATAGACGTACCCCTGAATCTCGGCGCTCTCCTGATCGGTCTCTGGAAAGGTGAGTTCGAAGAAGTAATACCGATCGGGTCCCTGGACGCGCAAGGCCCAGGTGATTCTTCGGCCTCCTTCGAGGGTCACGGGGAATTGAAGCCAGAAATCGTAGAGCGCCGTTCCGGCCGGCGGCCGCAGCGTACCCAGCTCCGAGCCTCGAACGAGCAACGCTCCATCGCCAGGCCATTGTTTGCCGGGAACGAGACGCCAGGTGGATGGCGCGTTCCACAGCCTGGCGTTCGGTCGACCATCCCGGCTGAGGGCGAAGTTCTCGCGCTGGCCCGCCTGATCAACGATCACCCAGGGCTGGGGCTTCGGTTCTTCTCGGGGATAGAAATGGAACGTCACGAGCAAAGCCAGCACCAGCAGCGCCCCGCCCATCACCAGCGACCACGGGCGGCGAACGATGGACCATGGGCGGCGAACGGCGGATGAGATGACCGTCGTCCCCTCCAGCGAGACGTGGCTGGGATGTCGTATCGCCTGTTCCAATTCGTCGCGCAGCTGGAGCGCCGTCTGCTGCCGCTTGACCGGATTTTTGGCCATCGCTCGGCAGATCACCCGTTCGACGCTGGCGGGCAGGTCGGGGCAGACATCCCGGATGCGTGGTGGCGGCGCGTTGATGTGCTGGGTGAGAATGGCCAATGGCGTGTCCCCGGTGAACGGAACCCGACCGGCGAGCATTTGATAGAGAATGACGCCCAGGGCATAAATATCGGATCGCGCATCGATCGGCTGGCCGGCGCACTGTTCCGGCGAGAGATACTCTACCGTTCCCAGGATCATACCGCTCTCGGTCACTGGATGCGCGCGCGTGCCCGAAGAGGTGTACTGTTCGGTGAACTTGGCCAGACCAAAGTCGAGGACCTTGGCGATTTCGCCTTCTCCGGAGAGACGCTGCACGATGATATTTCCCGGTTTGAGATCCCGATGAATGATGCCCCGCTCGTGGGCATAATGGACCGCCGAGCACACGCATTTCATGATCCGGAACGCGCGCGCGAGCGGCAATCTCTCTTCTACGGCCAAGATATCGCCGAGCGAGCGACCTTCGATGAATTCCATGACCAGGTAGGGATTGGCCTCCTCCGTGACGCCCACATCGACGACGGCGACGATGTAAGGATGATCGAGTTCGGCCAGCGCGCGCGCCTCCATCTCGAAGCGCTGTCGTCGATCCGGGCTGATGTGCCGGAGCACTTTCACCGCCCGGGGCTTTCCCAATCCGATATGCGTCGCTCGGTAGACGACGCCGAATCCTCCTTCGGCGATCTGCCGCTCAATGCGATATTTTCCGCCGAGGACCCGACCAACCAGTGAATTGTGAACAACGGGCTGATTCATCGCCAATTCAGCCTCACTTTTTTGCCTCCGGTCGTCTCGCTAATGCGCTAACTCACAGATACCCGAATCCTTATCTCATGCCAATAGCATAGCACAGTCGATGAGGAATTCAAGCAAAATCCCCCCTCCCCCCGACGTGCGACGGGTCGCCGGGTGATGTCCCCCAGGAGAGCGAGCCGCCGATGGCCTCGCCTCGATCGCCGTGACCGTTGAGAGCGAGCCGCGCCTCTTCTCGATACGGGCGCTTTGCTCTCCGGGTTACTGCCTCTCGCCGACGGCGATCGCTCCGGCCTCTACGGCATGATTGAGAAACTCCTCAACAGCGTCCAACGAGACGTGGCCATAATAGTACTCGCCGACGGACAGGCTCTCGGCTTGCACCGCTCTGAAGATATCCAGATAGCTGTTCCGACCGTCGACGAAGTTCAGGATCTCGAATCGCATGATCGGATGCAGAGCGGGCACGGGGCGAATGCGTCGTACGGCCTGGAGATATTCGCCCACCGTGCCGATCTTCCGGGGAACGCGCCCGGCCAGTTGGCGCTCTCGCTCGGTGAGAGCGAGCGACGGTGGAGCCGCTCCTCCCGATACCTGCCGATAGAACTCATCGAGCAGGTTCATCCATTTTCGCTCCTGCTCAGCGAGCGATTGCACGAATTGCTCAATGAGTGACTCCGGCTGGCCGTCGGTGGCCAGAACGGCGATCGAGCGCACCGCCTTCTGTTCGCGTATGACCGCCTGGTGGATGAGGTGATGCGCCGTCTTGTACGCTTCGGCTCGCTCTTGAGGGGCGCTCGATTCGATGAGATGAAGAGCCGTTCGCCCATCTCGCCCAATCCGCTCGCAGGCCCGCCCGTAGACTTCAGCGGCCAGTCGAGGGATATCCCGGTCCCCGGCATTGGCGATGGCCAGCGCGCTGGCCGCCACGATGAAGGCATTGCGTTTCAGTTGCGTCGCATCGATGTTCCACAAATCGTCATCGGAGGAGTGAATGTACTCGTCGGGCCAGTTGGTGAGCGTCACGCCGGGGATGCCGATGATGCTGTCGCAGAAGACGAGATGATCAGTGGAGTCGAAATAGGGAACGACCATGGCGTTATACCGATCGCGCGTGCCCAGGCGCGACAGGATGGGTCGGGAGAAATTGGTGCCGCGAGCGATATGCTGCGCCTGTCGAACGGAGAGGAACGCCGAGTTGCCGAGGATGACCAGTTCGGTGATCGATTCCACCACATCGCTCAAGAAACTGGGCAGCGAATAAGGCGTCCGCGTGATGTGCTGCACGCGGCTATCCTGCGATTGGTTGGCGCCGACCATATCCTGGTTGATGTTGACCAGTATCTGCTCGCGCTCTTCCGGGTGATCGGCGAAATATCGATATTCGCTGGCGATCTCCGTCGTCCACCAGAAGCGAATATCGCGGCGCGGGCGGGGCAACTTGCCGGTCTCGATGAGATGGGTGAGCGCGCGGGCGATCTCCAGCAGATTCATGCACCCACTGCCATCATCGTTGGCCGAGAATTTTTCTTCCTGAAGGTGTGCCGTGAGCACGATGTCCTGATCGTGAATCTCGCTGCCCGCAATGACGTACTCGATCATCTCCATCCATGGTTGAGGAGCGAATTCGGAGTTGACGATGGCGTGGAGCACGATCTTCTCCGGCTTCTGCGGTTGACCGGTGCCGAAGATGCTGCGATTGGGTTCGCCCGAGAGCCGTCCTCGCAACCATAATCCCATGCGCGGAGAGATCATGAAAGCGAACGTCGGCTCCTGACCATCGGGGCCGGGCGTCGCCGGCACGCGCGACCAGGCGATTTGATCGGCGCTGTCGGTCAGCGGATTGAGTCGCGTGGAATAGTAGGACACGATGCCTACGGCGCCGCGCTCCCAGACGGCTTCGCGCATGACCGCCGTTGGCGGTCCATAGGCGAGCACGATTTTCCCTTTCACGTCCTTGCCGTCATAATCGCTATCGCGGTCGCCGGCGCCCACGTCGATCAATTCCGCCCGCACATCCGCCGGTCGAGAGTAATCGGCGAGCGAGACGGCCACCTCCATGTTGTCGGCGAGTTTGATCTCTTCGGGTTCAACCATCCACAGTTGCGAATGTTTGGGCGTCCAGCTCGGCGAGTCGCTCTTTTGGCGAATGAGATGGATGCCCTCCAGTCCATATTCTTTCGCCTTCTGCATGATGAATTCGGCCGCTTGATGAAATCCGCCCGATCCGCCCGGACGGTGAAATCGCGTGAGAATGGCGAGATTATCCTTGGCGATATCGCCGGAGAGTTCGTTGTCGAGCACGGTGAACGTGCGGTCGTCGACAAACGGTGACTGTTGGGCTGAGGCGATCCTCGCCAAACTGAACGAAGCCAGGAGTGAGATGAATAAAACGTACGAGACCCGTTTCCTCATGGCATCCTCCGTGAAGTGGATTCTGAACCTGGCATCTTTAACAGATTTGGTGCGGGAAGGCAAGCTCCCTCGGATACGCTCACCGGACGGCGCTTGCTCCCGAAGGTGACGCTGTGATGTGAGACTCGCGCTCATGCGTCTTTCTCATACGGTATCTTGACAGAGGACGTTCGCCAGCCTATAAATGCCCGAGTGAGGAGGTTCTTGTGTTCGAGCGATTGACCCATACGTTGAGCGCCATGACCATCGCCATATGGTTCCTCGTCCTTTCGCCGGCGGGGTTATCGCAATCCGACGTCGTGTGGCAACAGACCGGTGGGCCGGAAGGAGGAAGAGTGAACGCGCTGATGGTGGGGGCAGACGGGACGATCTTCGCCGGGACGGCTCGGGCGGGCGTGTTCCGTTCGACCAATCGGGGCCGAAGCTGGATGCCGGTCAACGGGGGACTGACCAATCTTTCGATCCGCGCGTTTCTGATCGATGCGTCCGGTGAGATCTTCGTCGGAACGGATGAGGGCCTGTTCCGCTCGCCCACTCGAGGCGAGCGCTGGATTCCTTCCGGACTGCGTACTGAGAGCATCACGGCGCTCGCCGTGAGCCCGACGGGGACCATTCTGGCCGGCACGTTCACCAGTGGCGTACATCGTTCCACCGATGAGGGGTGGACCTGGGAACCGGCGAATACGGGATTGCCCAGTCGCGTGCTGGCGCTCGCCGTGGATGCAACGGGTCACATCTTTGCCGGAACCTCGTTCGGCGGCAGCGTCTACCGCTCGACCGACGATGGACGGAGCTGGGAGTGTATGAATGGAGGACTGTCCAGCACTATCGTCTACGCGCTGGCTACGGGTGAATCGGGTGAACTCTTTGCTGGAACGGATGAGGGGATCTATCGTTCTGCCGACCATGGAGAGACGTGGACGCCTCTCAACGAAGGATTGCCCCGGATGGCCGTGCGCGCGTTGCTGGTCACCGCCGAGGGAGAGATATGGGCGGGGACGGATGAGGGCGTGTTTCGCTCCGCCGATCGCGGTCAAACGTGGGCGTTTCATGGACTGACCGGCGAGCGCGTTTTCTCGCTGACCGACGACGCGACGGGGGGCGTGCTGGCGGGGACCAGTGGGGGCGTGTTCCGCTCGTCCACTGAGGGGACCGGTTGGGAGCGCCTCAATGCCGGATTGATCGCCACCCGGGTCACGGCGCTCGCCGTGGATGCTTCCGGAGGTCTCTATGCGGGCACCGATGGAGGCGCGTTTCGCTCTCTGGATGGAGGGTGGACCTGGGAGCCGCTCTCGACTGGATTGCTCAATCGGCGTATTCGCGCTCTCGTGTTGAGCCCGACCGGCACTCTTTTCGCGGCGACGGAGGGAGGCGGGATCTTCCGATCCACCGATCGGGGAGACACCTGGGAGGCGATCAACGCCGGATTGACCGCGCTTCGCGTCTCAGCGCTCGTGGTGAGCGAGCGTGGGGCCATCTTCGCCGGGACGCACGGCGGAGGGGTATTTCGCTCGACGGATGGAGGTGATTCCTGGACGCCGATCAATGAGGGTCTCACCAATCCCTATATTCGAGCCTTGGTCATCGATGTTTCGGGAACGCTGCTCGCCGGGACTGACGAGGGCGTCTTCCGGTCCACCGATGGGGGCCGGACCTGGGCGTCATCGGGCCTCGCTCATCGGCGCATCCTCTCATTCGTGGCTCGGCGTCGAGGCGATGTCTTCGCCGGGACACTTCGGGCCGGCGTCTTCCGATCCACCGATGGGGGACGGACGTGGGCGTCATCGGGCCTGAACAACTTATCGCATGGCGATATTCGGGCCCTGACGGTGAATGCTTCGGGACATCTGTTTGCCGGAACCCAGGGTGATGGCGTGTTTCGCTCGATTGAGGATGGGCGCACCTGGCAACCGATCAACGAGGGGCTCGATAATCCATTCATCCTCTCTCTGGCCGTCGACGCCGGAGGGCACCTGCTGGCGGGAACGCAAGGGGGAGGCGTATTTCGTAGCCTCGCATCCACGGAGGTGGAACTCGGCTGGCGTCCGTGAGGTCAATGAAGGCCGGAGGGAGCCGAGCGGAACGGTTGTCGCTTTCTGCTCGTTCGGCGCCTCCGTGGGTGGTAACAGCCCGTCAGTTGACTGCTGCTTTGGACATCTCGCCGCGTTCGTGATGAGCTCGCCCCGGATAGAAATAGGCTTGGTTGACCTCGGGTGTTTGCAAACAGCTTGACGGTAGCGATGGCGTGCCGATCGAATATGTTTGGGGGGGACATCGCTTCGAATTGAGCAGCATTTTGAATTAGACGTCCACAGGGCCTTGGCCGGTCTCACTTGACGAACTCTTTCAGCCGTTGCGCGTTCTGGATGGCGTAGCCTTCAAAGTCATTATTGAAGTAGGCGAACACGTCGCGCTTCTGCCGCTTCCAACGGCGGATTTTGCCCGCCCACTCCCGGAGCACGTCATCGCTGTACGAAGAAGCATAAAGCGGCCCGGGTCCGTGAAATCGAAGATAGACGAAAGGGGCGGTGACGAATTCGGCCGTGGGATAGCGTCCGCCGGAATCGGCGATGCACCAGGCGATGTCATACCGTTGCAACACCTCGGTGGCCGCATCGCTCAACCAGGATTTATGGCGCGCCTCGAGCGCATATCGTCGCTTCCGGGCGCGACGGCGCAGTTGCTTGAAGAATGCGGCGACGCGTTCCACCTCCAATGCGAAGCTCGGCGGGAGCTGAATGAGGACCACGCCGAGTTTCTCGCCGAAGCTTCGGGCGATGGCATCGAAGCGCTCCAGCGATTCCTCGACGTTCTCCAACCGCTGGTAGTGAGTAATGGCCCGGTGCATCTTGACGGCGAACAGGAAATCATCGGGCGTGTGCTCGATCCACTGGGCGATGGTGCTCGCCCGCGGCTCTCGATAGAACGTGGCATTGACCTCTACGGTGTCGAAGTGGTGGGCGAAATAGGGCAGCCACTCCGAAGGCTTCAGCTTTTCCGGATAAAACCGCTGACGCCAGTGACTGTAATGCCAACCGGATGTGCCAATGCGCACCTCAACCATGGGTAACGCCCCTTCAGGGAATTTTGGCCAGCTCGTCCAGGATGCGCTCGGGCCGCACGCGAATCCGCCAATTAGTGGTCAGGTTGCGCCAACTGATGACGCCATGGCGATCGATGATGAACGTGGCCGGGCGCGCGATGTCTTGACCGTCGATGCCCGCCCCTCGGTGCCGAACTCCATAAGCGTCGATGACGGTCAGTTTCGTATCGGAGAGCAGATCATAGGCCAACCCCAGATCGGCGGCCAGTTTTCGATTGACGGTGACCGGGTCCACGCTGATGGCCAGAACCTCGGCGCCGGCGCGACGAATCTCATCGATGTGCGACTGCAAACCTTGCAGTTCCGAGAGGCAGAACGGTCACCAGAAGCCACGATAGAAGACGAGGACGACTTTCTTCCCTCGGTAATCGCGTAACCGCACGGGCTGTCCTCGCTGATTGGTCAGCGTGAAGTCTGGCGCCGGCGTCATCGCCTGCGGCGCGTCGGGCGAGGCGGGAAGTTGATAGGAGAAGTAGAAGATGTAGGCATTGAAAAAGACGGTGACGATCAGTGAGAGAACGAAGCCGAACGCGCCCGAAATCCGGCCCCGGTAGATGAGAGGCTGTTTGATCGTTCGCCGGAATCCAATAGTCGAGAGGGCGAAGCCGAGGAGAACCAGCGGAAGGTTGATCCAGGGAAAATCCCGAAATTCGGGGAATCGAGCAAAATACATGAAGTAGCTCAGCGCCCCACCCACCGAGAAAATGAGTCCCAGCCAGACGGCCGGATTGGGGCGGGGGTGTGGTGTCTTCCTCGATATTGGCGGCGCCACCTGACTCATCGCTGCTTCCCTCCCGATGGACTTCAGGCCCATATGGTATCAATTTTGTTTCCGAAAAGCTATCCGCGCCGTACGTGGGGCGTGCCGGGAGCCTCGAAGAGACGCCAGGAGAGAGCCCAGGGTGCGCGCTCCCGGAGCTCTGTTTCTTCATTTCCACGATCCCTGAACGGGCAGCCTCAGGGGAAACTCACCCGGAGGAGAAAGCTCTCTCGAAGAATTCGGCCAGGCGGAGATAGAGCGTCTTTTGATTCTGAGGGCGACGAATGCCATGCCCTTCATCTTCGAACGTGAGAAGCTCATACTCGATACCCGCCTGCTCTAGAGCCGTTTGTACGGCACGAACGTTCTCCGGAGTGACGTTGGGATCTTGCAGGCCTTGAACGATGAGCAATTTTCCTTTGATCCGATGAACGAAATGAAGAGGGGATCGCTCTCGATATCGCTCCGGCACCTGTTCGGGAGAGCCGCCCATCATTTCTTCGCTGTACGGGCGCAGATCTGGACGGGTGGTCTCATAATCGACCACCAGATCGGTCATCCCGCAGATGGGAGCGGCCGCCGCCACCAGTTCCGGAGGATAGCGCGTGATGGCGCACCAGGACGAGTAGCCGCCATACGATGTTCCCGTCACCCCCACTTTACCGGGCTCGGCGATGCCCGCCGCGATGAGCGCTTCGATGCCCGTTCGGATGTCCTCCTGCTCGCGGCCGCCCCATCCGTCTTCCTTGATGGCCTCCTGGAAGGAGAGACCGAAGCCGGTGCTTCCGCGATAGTTGGGGTCGAGCACGTGAAAGCCTTGGGAGACGAAAAATTGAATCTGTGGATTGAGATGATCCTGACTGTGCGCCGTAGGACCGCCGTGGATGTAAACGATGGTGCCTTTGGCCGGGCCTCGCGTTCGATAGAGCCATCCTTGAATGGGCAATCCGTCGACCGATGTCCAGCGGAAATCTTCCGCCGGTGTCAAATCCTCGGGTCGGAGCGGCGTGCGCTCCCACACTCTGGTGAGACTGGTGAACGATTCGGGGCGCACCTCATTGAGCGAGAACCGGACCAGATCGGTCGGTTGACGGGCGCTCGTGTATTGTCCGATCCACTCTCCCTCGCTCGCCGGAGCCAAGGGGGTGAGGTTACCAGGGATCGACGGCAGACGGCGTTCCTCGCCAGTCTCCAGATCGAGCAATGAAGCCCGGACTCGCGCTTCATCAATCTCGATGATCACCGCGTGACGACTGCGATGGGGAACGAACGCGTCTTCGATATTGCGCGTCGGATCGTCCACCAGCCAGCGGATCGTCCCATTCCCCATCTCCCAGACGCCCACCCGGCGGTAATTGTCCATCTCAGCGAGAAAGAGAATGCGTTGGCCGTCGGGGAACCAGGAGGCGAACACTTTGGCCGAGGGGCCGAAATTGAGAATTTCGCGATCTTCCCGCCCATCAATATCGACCAGCCAGATTTGCTGCCCAGCCGGGTGACGATCGCGTCGGGGGTAAAGGACGTGCGTCCCCGTATCGTTCAAGTGGGGCCAGCAGAACGCCGCTTTCTCAGGACGCGCCAGTATGCGGCGCTCGCCCGTTGCCAGATCGTGGCGGTAGATCCACGTCGGTTCGATCTGTCGACCGCCGGTGACGTCCAGATTGGCACCGTATACGAGCCAGCGCCCGTTCGGGTGGAGCTGGCCACCGCGCAGAAAGTAATGAGGGTCGGGCTCGGTGAGTGGCATCATCGTGCCCGGCTGAGAGAGGTTCACGCGGAACAGTTGCGCCCGTTCATTCCCGTGGTGGTCCTGTTCGACCAGTACAGCCTGGCTGTCGGGCGTCCAGGAGACGAGCAACGTATCCTCGGGCGTCTCCGTGAGTCGAATCGGAGGCATTGATCCATCGGTGGGCGCCACGTAGATATCGGCTCCCGGCCCAACGCCGAACCAGCTCCATGCGACCCATCGCCCGTCGGGTGAGACTTCCGGACCGATGAGACGAGGGAGCGAGAGGAGCGCGTCCAGAAACTGCTCGGCATTCATGAGCGCAATATTAATGAACGCCCGAACAAGGGTCAAGAACGACGATACATTGACCGACTGGCGGGGAGAGCTCATACTCGTGGCCAGTTGGGGGCTCACCGCTCTTTCTTTGGGGAGGCTCTGCGGCTGGACGGCGGGGAGGCTCACGCCCTGTCTTCTGAGCGAGAAACGTAACGATCCCCGGTGACCCGCTCCGGGGCATTCAGAGGAAGGCGATGTGGCAGAGAAGCAGGGCGAGCGTCGGGGACCTCGGAGCATGAAGCGAGGAGTGAGAGCGGCGAGACACGTTTGCGTTTTGAGTGCCAGTCCCGGAGGCACATTCACCGGCCGGAGAAGGGACTGACCGGTCGAACGCATCTCCGGCGTTCGGATTGGCGTCTCGTCGTTTCCCATTGCATTCTCGCCCATGATTTGATAGGCTCAAGCCGCGTTTGGAAAACACACTCGCAGGGAGGTCAACATGACGAAAAGGTCACTGTTACTCGCACTGGTGGCATTGCCGCTTCTTTTTGGAGGGCAAGGTTCACAGACCGTCGTTCCGGCGCAGGGCGAGGCCATGGAGCTGGAAGGCGTGCTCAATGGCGCTCCCTACAAGATTCGCGTGCCCGCCGATTGGAATGGCACGCTGCTGGTTTACGCCCATGGGTATCGAGACAAAGCCGACCATCCGGGCGAAGAGGATGATCGGCACGCCGATGCGGCGCCGGGAGGGAAACCGCTGGAGGATTTCCTCCTCTCACAAGGATATGCGGTGGCCGGATCGGCCTATCTGGATAACGGGTGGGCTGTGAAAGAAGGACTCTCCGACACGCTGGCGCTGGTGAGCTTCTTCAAAGGTCGGGTCGGCGAGCCCCGACACACCATTCTCTGGGGATTCTCCATGGGCTCGCTCATCGCTCTGAAAAGCGCCGAAGACCTGGCCAACGTCTATGATGGCGTCATCGCCGGCTGTGCCGTCGGCGCGGGCGCTCCACTCACCTGGGACGGAGCCGGAGTCATCGCTCTGGCCTACGATGTCGCCTTCGGTATTCCCGCATCCTGGGGAACGTTCGCCGATGTTCGAGACGATCTGGATTTCGACACCGAGGTGGTTCCCGTCCTCATCAATCAAGTCACCAATCAGGCGAACTTCGGGCGCTTCGAGTTCATCCGGCTGGTCAATGATCTTCCCGCTGAGGAGTTCTACGATGGATCGAACTGGCTGTTCACCGATATGTTTTTCGTCTTCGAGGCCCGAGCCGAATTGGAGCGGCGCGCTGGCGGTCCCATCGTGCAAAATGTTGACCACGTCTACTCGTTGACCGATGAGGAGAAAGCCTACCTGGCGTCGCTGGGCGTCGATGCCGATGCCTTGCTCGCTGAGATGAACGCGCGAACGAACGTCTCAGCGCCACCGTCGGCTCGACGCTATCTGGAGAACTACGCCGCTTATACCGGTCGCATCGCCGTTCCCGTCCTCACTCTGCACACGACGACTGACGGATTGGTGCCCGCGGCGCATGAATCGGTCTATCGAGAACTCGTGGCACGAGCGGGACGGGAAGCCCTCCTCCGACAGGTATACACCGATGCCGTGGGTCACTGTGCTTTCACACCCGAACAGTTGGTGACCGTGGTCCGGGCTATGGAATTCTGGTTGGAGACGGGAGCGTCGCCCGGTCCGGAGTTCTTCCCCGAAGATTTGGGATTCGTTCCCGATTTCGTGCCACCGCGTTGGCCCTACGGGCTGCAGTAGCCCGAAATGAGCTTCACTGGTAGAACTCGGGCAGATGCTTGAGGCGCGCATCGACGTCAGGATCGTGTCCGGGAATGATGGTGATATCGGGAGCGAGTTCGGCGAGTCGGTGAATGCGCCACAGGTTCTCCCAGACGGCGCGCTCATCGTACTCGCCGAGGCGGCGCACTAATCGGCTCTTGGGAGCAGGCCGTCGATAGTTGTCCGCCACCCAGGCCGTATCGCCGGCGAGAAAGAATCGTCGGCCCGATGGAAGATTCACAAACACGCCTTGACTGCCGGCGGTGTGCCCCGGCGTGCTCACCAGCACGATGGAACCGTCACCGAAGAGATCGTAACTCTGTTCGAAAGGACCGTAGGGCGTGTGCGGCCGATAGGCGACGAATACAACGCGATCGGCAATGCCATCGAGCTGCTCGGGAATGAATCCATGCCAGGCCGCCGACCAGTCTCTCGTCGCATAGTCCCATTCGGCTCGGGGCATGAAGATCTTGGCTCGAGGGCAATCCTGAATGCCGCCGGCATGATCATTGTGGGCGTGCGTCAACACGATATGCGTGATGTCTTCGAGCCGAACGCCGATGCGAGCCAGTTGCCGGTCTAAGGACCAGTCGGGGGGCACTGTCGGTCGAATGAGCTTGAACAGGAGCCAGGAAGGGAATCGCGTTCGCAACTGCTGGAATCGACGGCCATAGCCGCTATCGATGAGCACCTTTCCGCGTGGATGATCGACGAAAAAGACGAGCGTGGGCAGATCGGCCCGTCTCGCCTCGCCACCTTCGATCACGTCGCGATAATCAACATCGGCCGAATAACCGACTTTGATGACATAGAAGCGGATGGAAGCTTGAGGCACGACCACTCGGCCACGAAAGTGGTGGGGGAGTGCGGGCACGGAGTCGTCCATCGGCCAGAAGAACCAAATCAGTCCGCTCGCTACGATGGCCAGAATGGCGCCGGCTATCGTCTTCGGCCATGACATGAGATCGAATCAGTCCTCCGAAATCGTGCCAGGTTCCTCGACTCCAACGTCGGCAGATTGTAGCCATTCGGAGGGCATTTTGGAAACCGATTTATCATTGGACGGTATGTCCGGTGAAAATTCATCGAGGAAAGTTCGCTGGCCACTCCAGAGCAGTCGTTCATTCTGGATTCCAGGAATGAGCATCGGCGTTTTGAAGAGCATGGATCTTGGAGATCACCCGCTTCCCTCGCAGCTCCACATGGAACGGAATCGCACGCTTCTTCGCGATGGGTGATGCTGACTCACATCCTCCCCTGTTTTGGGGCTCTGGAGGATGGTCACGCCTAATAGGATGGAGCGTGGCCCTCCCCGCGGACGAGCCGCGGGGCTTCCCGAGGGTGGGTGGGCCGCCACACTAGCTGACAAGTGATGCCTCCCCGCTGACCAGCAGCGGGGCTTCCCGAGGATCAGACCGCAGAGCTGATCTCCGGGGATGGTGACGCTTCTGGCGAATACCCGGAACCGTGATGGTTCCCCGCTGCCAAGCGACGGGGGTTTCCCGGTGGAGTGGATAAGCTCTCGCACTCGCCGACACCTGACCCCTCTCCGCTGGCGAGCAACGGGGCTTCCCAAAGGAGATGGCTTCCCCCGAACTAGCCGACAATTGACATCTCCCCGCCACCGAGCGGCGGGGCTTCTCCGGAGCGCATCATTCAGGGGGGATGACATTGGCAGGCGACTCACCGGGTCCGCTTCAAGCCCCGGAGCTGGTCTCCAGGGTGGGTGATGTTGCCAGCTAGTCAACGTGCCATCCATCCCTCTTTTATGAAAGCCCCGGAGCTGGTCTCCGGGGTGGGTGATGTTGCCGCCAGGCGAGTTCTCGCCGGACATCTCCCCGCCGCCGAGCGGCGGAGCTTCAAGGGCCGAGTCGCGGAGCTCGTCTCTGGGGTCCCTGACGCTCGCCGGCTCGTTCTCATGCACCCACTCTAGGATTCATCATCGCGCCAGCGAGCCTGACGCGCTCGGCCACGCCATCGAAAGATCGGCACGAGTAAAGAAGCAGCACTGGGAAACAGATCCACGAATCGCGCCAACCAACCTCGCCGCCGGGGAATGAACACTTCTCGTGGCCGGCGCCGAAGCACGCGGTTCAGGACGATGTCGCTGATCTCTTCCACGGTGAACACGCGAGGCGCAGAGAAAGTGAGCGCCGCTTCTTCGAATTCTTTTTGTCGCTCGAACATCGGCGTGCGCACGGCATCCGGACAGATCACGGTGACGAAAACGCCATGGGGACGCAACTCCTCGGCGGCGGCCAACGAGAAGGCTCGCACAGCGTATTTCGAGGCGCTGTAGAGGGCGAGCCCGGGGATGGGCGCTAAGGCGGCCATGGAAGCGAAATTGATGATGTGCCCTCGCCGTTGTTCGACCATCACCCGAGCGGCGGCTTGCGTCCCCAGGATCGCGCCTTTGGCATTGATGTCCAGATGGCGATGCACTTCTTCTGCATCGAGTTCGTGAATCCACCCAGGCTGAATGTACCCGGCGACGTTCATGAGGACGTCAATGCGACCGAATGCCGCGACGACATCGGCGAGCAATTCTTCCCAAGCCGCTCCATCGCGCACGTCCAGCCGCCGCACCCACATCCGATCGGAGGAACCGAGGGATGTCTCGCTCCACCTTCGAGCCTGTTCCTGGAGCTTCTCCAGATCGATATCGGTGGCGATGACCACATGACCGCGGGCGATGAGCGCCTCGGCCAGTTGTCGACCGATGCCGCTGGCGCATCCGGTGAGCATGACGACATCTGCCTGATTCATATCGCTCTCACGCCGCTCGCCGATGGAGCTGACCAAACTCTAGCGATCCGAATGTGAACGTCGGCACGATGCCGGGAAACAACCAGTAGGCGGTCAGTTCGGAGGAGGGGACGACGTTATAGAAATCGGAATTGCGCGGTGACGGTCCGGCGATCTCGCGCTCTTGAATCATCGAGATATACTGATCCAGGCCACGCTCCAACGTATTACCGTTGAGCACGACTTCCATGCCCGTTTCGCGCACATACTTCTGGAGCCCGGGGATGCGCGAATGCCGGGGCGCATAGGCATCGGCGCCCACGCCGTTTTCGCTGGTCACCAGCAGCCCTTCCGGCGTATGGACGATGATGGAGTGGTTGCCTTCGGTGTGCCCCGGCGTGCGGATGAGCGCCACGCCTTCGCCGAGCATGACATCATGATCGAGCAAAATGATCTTTTCCGGCAGGATGCCCGCCGTGCCATCGGGACAGTACCAGTCCGCTTGCGGCGGGAGTAAGGCTCGAGCCGAGATCCATTCCTGACGCATCACCAGCAGTCGGGCGTTGGGGAAGTAAGCGGGTCGCTCTTCGGTCCCCAACCAACGGCGCAGATCTTGCGTGTGAAGATGATCATAGGTGATGTAATCGACGTCTTCAGGTCGCAGACCGACGCGCGCCAGACAGTCTTCGACCGTGCTCAATTCCGGCGCGAGCAGCGATTCCATGTTCACGCCAAATCTCATGAATCGCTCGGCCAATCGCTTGAAAAACGGCGTCTCTCGATTGGCGCGAACGTCCGATGGAGAGATGAGCAGCGTCTTGATCCCGTCGGCGCTCTCAAATTGCACGATGAACAGCCGATTGAGAATGTGAACATATGGTGTGGGCACGGTGCAAGCATCGCGCAGCGCATAGCGCGTGGGATAAGGCACGCGAATGAGGTCGAACGAACGATAGTAGACGACCGGCCGACCGGCGAGCATCTCGTCGCGGAATCGTCGCGCCTGAGCGCGCACGCAGGCGAGACGCTCCTGGGGCGCCGCGTGATCGCGCGCGCCATCAAAATGATGAATCGGTCGCAGGATGGGATCATCATAAAGCAATGTCGAGCCCTGCATGATGTCTCCTCCGGGACGAATCTCGCCTTTCGCTCATGACGGCGCCGCCAGACGCTGCAACTCCACGGACGACCCTTCGATGAAGCTTCACATCATGGTTCAATCGAACAGCGAGAGCTGGGCGCCCGACGGGCGTCGGAAAGCCTCCGTCGAAAGCTCCGGGCCGCGTCGATCCAGACCCGCTCGGCGACAGGCCATGGCGAACAAGTCTTCGATCAGCTCGGCGAAAGCGCCTTCTCCTCTCATCCGATGGCCGAAGCGAGGATCATTCAGCTTTCCTCCTTTCATGGCGCGAAGGCGATTGAGGATTTTGTTCTTCTTGTGTGGGACGTGCTGTGCGAGCCATTTTTCGAATACCGGCGCGACGGTCGCCGGAAGTCGGAGCAACGTATAGCCGGCGAATTGTGCCCCGGCTTGAGCCGCCGCCGCGATGATGGAGGGAATCTCGTGATCGGTGAGTCCCGGAATCACCGGCGCGACGAGAACGCCCGCGGGAATACCGGCACGAGTGAGCGCTTCCAGGGCAGCCAGTCTCCGTGCTGGCGTCGAGGCGCGCGGCTCCAGCAGGCGCGTCAAGCGCGGATCGAGCGTGGTCACTGAGAGGATGACCGCCGCCGCTTGGTGACGCGCCAGTTCTCCGAGAAGGTCGAGATCTCGCGTGACCAGATGGTTCTTCGTCACGATGACCACCGGATGGCGAAACGCGACCAGCACCTCCAGACATCGTCGCGTGAGTTTCAGCCGTCGCTCCACCGGTTGATAGGGATCGGTCACGCCACTGAGGGCCACCGGTCGCGGCGTCCATTTCGGAGAAGAGAGTTCGCGTCGCAGCAACTCGGGCGCGTTTTCCTTGACCATGATCTTGGTCTCGAAATCCAGGCCGGCGGAGAATCCGAGATATTCGTGCGTCGGTCGCGCGTAGCAGTAGGCGCAACCGTGCTCACAGCCGCGATAGGGATTGATGCTCACATCGAAGCCCACGTCGGGACTGTCATTAGAGGCGATGATCGTCCTCGATGTGTCGGGCAAAAATTGCGTCGACGGTGAGGGGGCATCGGCATCGAGAACATCCGGATCGGGGACGTACGAGTAGGGCTGGAATCGGTTGGGCGGATTCTCGCTCGCGCCACGACCGAGGATCGGTTTTCGTTTTCTCTTCATCGCGCCACCCGGAAGAGAAAATCTACCATAGATAACCGTAAAGAGACATGGAGAAGCAAACAGCCGGCGCAGGAGCGATGAGTGGATGGGAGGTCATTGGTCGCCGCGGCTCTCTCGCTCGGTTGAGGCCGGTGGGGAGGAGAACCGGTGCCTGGGAGCGTGCGTTCCGGGTCAAATCCTCCCCCGAAAAGACGTGGCGCAAGCTGCCAGCTTGCGCGCCTTTCCCCGGTGAACCCCTTTTCATTCTTGCCCGGGCCATGGATGACTCCCTCGGCGTCCGGTCGATGCGCCGATCGAGGAGGACGTCGAAGCCGGAGACCGGCTCGCCCTGAAAACGAGTCACGGCAAAACCAGAGCGTCTCGCATCACAGCGCCCTCGATGATCAACGATTGGGAATGATGACCACATCGAATGCATCGCGCTCGCCGAGGGTGAGCGTGACGATCACCGTATGAAAATCTTCGCTCTCCGGATTGACGTCAACGACCAGGACGCGATTGGGATAAGAGCTGGCCACATAAGCGCGCTGACCATCCGGCGTGAACGCCACGGCGCTCAACGCTCCCGCGCCGGTATCAATCCTCTGCATCGGCGAGTTGAAAAACGGCGACGTGGGATCGGTGTTGATGACGAGGATGCGATTGGAGCTGGTGTACGTCACGTAAGCTCTCCTCCCGTTGGGCGTGATTCCCACAAAGGTCACCGGCGCGGCGGCGAAGCTCACCGGGACGAACGCGATGAGCTGGCGAAACGTGGGCGAATCGGGATCAATGTCGAAGGCCATGACCGATCGGTCGGGACCGCGATTGGCGATGTACGCGCGCGTGCCATCGGGCGTGATGGCGATGCCCGTGGGACGCGAATCGCTCACCGGAATAGACGTCGTGACCGTGTTGGTCTCCGTATCGATTTCAACCAGCGTCCCCGAGCCACGATTGGTGACGTACAGGCGACGTCCGTCCGGAGTGATGGCCAGGCCCATTGGGCCGAACGGATCATCGCCGGGAATAGTGATGCTGGCATCCACGGTATTGGTGGCCGTATCGATCACGTCCACGCGATTGGCACCACCGGAGATGACGTCGCCGAGCCCTTGAGAGACGGCGACGTACGCGCGACGCCCGTCGGGCGACAGCACAATTTGAAAGGGGAAGCCGATATCCAGCGCGATGTCCGTCACGACCGTATTGGTCGCCGTATCAATGACCGAGACGCTCCCTCGATTATCCAGGGCCATATCGCCGCGATTCACGACGTAGAGGCGCGCGCCATCGGGCGTGGCGGCGAGATAGAGGGGACGGCGACCCACCGGAATCGCGCTCACGATGGTGTTGGTGGCGATGTCGATGACGGTGACCGTATCGGCATTGGGATTCGTCACATAAGCGAGAGGAGCCGCTTCGGCGGTGACCAGCATGAACAGCGAAGCGCACACCAGACCGAATATTTTTGCCCACATGGAATGCCTCCTTATCGAGTTGACGGTCAACTCCAATCTATCGAGTATGGAATCTTACTCCATGTTGGACGAGATCACCAGATGTCTCCAGTGCGGGGATGCGCAAGCTGACGATTTGCGCCCCGTTGCCCTTCCCAGGCGCGCTTTCTCATGGAGAATTGGTCATGGGACGACGCAGGCCACGACGGATGAAGAGTGAGGGAGCGCGAATCGACGACTTGCGCCGCCTTCTATTGATGAAGTGATCGCGTCTCGTCCTGGCTGATCGGGCGATCGATCAGTATGAATGGCGCCCAGAAGTACGGGAAGCGATAAGCGGGAATATCCGAGTTCATCATAGCCAGCTTGGCCCGGCGCAGAGCCTCGGCGCGACTGTGTCCCGCCCGCAGATATTGATAAAAGCGCTTCATGAGGTCCGCCGTGGAGGCATCGCGAACGTTCCACAGGCTCACGACGAGGCTTCGCGCCCCGGCGTAGAGGAAAGCTCTGGTGAGCCCGATGAGACCCTCTCCTTTGACGAGCGTCCCCAATCCCGATTGACAGGCCGAGAGCACGACCAGATCGGCGTCCAGATCGAGATTGAATACCTCATTCATCTGCAGGACGCCGTCTTCGTTCCGTTCGCCGATCAGGGAGAAGATCAGTCCCGAGCGCGCCGGTATGCGTTCGTCGATGAACCCATGGGTGGCGAAGTGAACGCAACGGGCGTGAAGCGTCTCTCGCTTGACCGCCGACTCGGTGGCCGCTCGTCCCAGATAGATTCTGGTGGCCTGCCGGGGAAATAGTCTGGCGATGCTGTTGACCTCCACGCGGGTGTAGGGAAGCGGCTCCAGGCTCATGCCTCGCTCACCGTAACGATGGCGGGTGATGTCCACCAGCGCGCCGTCCGGAGACATGAGCTCATGAGCGGGATGCGAGCGTCGAGGGCGTTCAACAGAGCGCGTGGTGCCGTTGCGGGTCTCGGGTCGATGAGAAGCGCCGGTGAGAACCGGATCGGCATAGGCGATGAAGGCCTTCTGTCGGTCGGCGCGCCGCCGCTCCCTCTGCATGAGACCGAGCACGGAGGCCGAGGGCGCATAACTGATGCGGTGATGGGCGAGCAGCAGGGGCAGGTGAATGGTCTCTCGGGTCACTCGTCGAGTCAGCAGGACCTCGAAGGGAAGATAGTACAAGATGCCATCGGGCACGATGATGAGCCGATCATATCGGGCGACCATCCGCCCGACGGGCGCGAGCAACAGGCGATAGAGACGGTGAGCGCGATAGACGTAACGATCGAAGGCATCGGCGCTCGACGGCGGCGCCGCGATCGCCTGGCGACAGCGCTCCACCCATCGAGCGATCTCCTCTCTTCCCGGCAGAGCGACCATCCGGCATTCCGCTTTGGACACTGCCCAGAGAAACGATCGCTCCTCCCCCAGCCGGTACTCGATGAGCAGCGTTCGAGCATCCAGAACCTCTCGCTGCACCCGCTCCACATCATAGGGCTCCGGATAATGCAGCGCCGCATAAGCCGGATACTTCAGCCGCAGGCGCTGACGAAACTCACTCAGCCGCCGCTCGGTCTCCAGCAGCGCCCGCTCCAGCCGCCGCCGCTCCCCCTCGGCCAGCGCTTCTCTGAGCAACCGTCGGCCGATCCGGGTCAGCTCCCCGAACAACGCCCGCTCCTCCTCGATCACCCCCGGCTCGAGTCCGCGCCGGATGCGAATCCGCCCCTCGGCCAGCGTGTCCAGCAACGCCCGGGCGCGCGCCCGTTCGGCATAGGCGAACGCCCGCCTCCCGTGACCGGCCCCCGGCTCCTTCTCCTGCCGCCGGTAGAGCAACGCAATGGCCCGCGCGAAGATCTCCTGCTGCTGCCGCCAGAACCCCATCTTGCGCTCTTCGGAGAGCACCTCCAGATGGACGCGATCGATCTGATCGATGGCCTTCCGATAATACCGCGCCGCTTCCCCCTCATCGCCCCGGGCTTCCTCGGCTTCGGCCAGCCCCGCGTAGATCCTGGCCTGCACGTCGGCCGACAACGTCGCGCCGCCCACGGCCAATGCGCTCAGGAAATACCCCCGCGCCACCTCCACCTCACCCCGTTCCAGCTCATCCCAGCCCAACTCGGCCAGCGCCAGAGCCATCAACGGCTGCAGATGCGCCTCCTCGCTCACCGCCAGCGCTCCCTGATGACGGGCCACGGCCGCCGCCATCTCCCCGGCGTCGCGGGCCAGATTCCCCAGGTTGAGGAGACTGCGGGCGATCAATCGCCGCACCCCCAACTGCCGACTGAGCGCGAGCGCCTCCCCGAGCACCGCCCGCGCCCGCTCGACCATCTGCTGCTGACCGTACAGCATCCCCAGATCGTTGAGCACTTCGGCCAGATAGGCCCGATTGTAGGGATACCGATAGGCCGTCCGCCCCACGGCGGCGGCCTTCTCATACCATCGGAACGCCGCCGTCCGATCGCCCCAGAGCCGCTCCAGATTCCCCAACTGCCGATAGGTCCGCGTCTCGTTCATGGGATCGTTGAAGTGAGGACTCTGCTCGGCCACCCAACGCAGGTAGGTGAAGGCCATCGAATAGTTGCCCAGAGCCGCGTACACCACGCCCAGATTGGTGAGAATCGTCCCTCTCAACCACGGCGGCCACTCGACCCCTTGCTCTTCATCCGATGGGGTTTCGATGGCGCGTTTGGCTCGTTGCAGATAGTCCAAGGCCCGGACATAATCGCCCTTGAGATAGAGCACCCAACCGACGTTGTTGAGGGCATCGGCGAGTTGACGAGGTTCATCACCATGGCGTTCGTGCATGCGTAGCGCCTTCTCAAACAGAGCCAGCGCCTGATCCAGTTCGTCCAGGTACTGGTAGCACAGGCCCTCGTATTTGAGACTGAGGAGGCCCGCGTCTCCTTCGAGCAAGTGGGCCTGGTGGAATTTTTCCCGGGCGGCGGCGAAGCGTCCCTGGTAGTAGAGGCGCCGTCCCTCTTGGAACAGGGCTTCCCCCTTCTTCACCGGAGACTCTTGGACCTCTTGAGATGGGCTTCCCGGACTGGCGACGATGAGTAACCCCAGTATCATCAATAAGCCCAGCAGTGACATCCTTCCACTCCTGTGAAAATCAGGTCGCGCAAGCTGTCGGCGTGCGCGACTTCATTCTTCGTGGCGTGCTTTTGCACATGAGCGATTCCTCTGAACAATAGTGAGTGGCGCAAGATGGCGTCTTGCGCTCCATTCCCTCGATGTCCTCTTTCATCCCTTCGGTGTGGTGCTCTGACACCATGGCGAGCCCTTCAAGACATCACCGCAGAGAACGCAGGGGGGAGAAGGTTCAACGATCTCGGCGGCTTTCGTCTTCATCCCTCATTGAGGGGCATCTCCGGGCGACGGATGGCCCCCAGTCGACCCCGCCCGAAGACGCCATCATCTCCGCGGACATCGGGATCTTCACTCCATCACGAACGAGAACCGAAACGTTCTCCTCACCGCCTGCGTCGTCCGATTGACTTCCTCCACCCGCAACTCATATTCTCCCGGCGAGAAGAGATCGCGCCGACAGAGGAGCAGGAAGTTTCCCAATCGATCTTGCGGTCGAGCCTCTGCCTGGCGGGCGATCAGCTCTCCGCCACGGTCGTAGATCTCCACTCGATAGACGAACTCCGGGCGCTCGCTCACCGGGACGAAAAAGGCCAGGATGAAGAACGGGACCTCGGGTGAGAGTCGGATGCTGGGAGGTGACGCGCCGGCAGCCCGGATACCCGCTTTCAGCTCCACCCGCGGTACGGTGGCGATGTCCACCGGCGGTTTCTCCACGGTCACGATCTCTTTCTGAGGGACGATCTTGGTGACGACCTGAGGTTTGCCGAACAATCCGCGATACGCCGGATAGAGGAGAGCGGCGATGAGGAGATAGGCCAGCGCGGGGTGTAAGGCGATGTTCTTGATCCGATTCCAGAATGACGTCGATGTGCTCTCGGGGCGCGCCGGCTTCTGCTGCTCCAGGAAGGCGTGGAATCGGCTCCGCAATCGCTGGCTCACGTCGGGCCACTCGGGCGGTTCGGGTAACGTTTCTGATTGGCATTCGTCGAAGCGTTGGAGCACGCGGATGGCATCCTGACAGGTCGTGCAGAGAGTGAGATGCGTCTCAATCCGTTTGGCGTGGTCGGCGGGGAGCTTCTGCTCGTGGAACGCGATGAGCGTCTCATCGTCGGGACAGGGTCCGCGTTTCTGCCGCAGGTAATCGATGAAGTCTCGTTCGATCTCTGAAGGCGTTTTCCGGTCATTCATATCACTAGTTTCTCCAGGCGTTCTCGTGCCGTGTTGAGGAGGCTTTCCACTCTTCGTGTCGTGCACCCCAGGGCCCGGGCGATCTCGGCATAGGAATACCCCTCGACGTGGAACATCAGCCAGGCCCGTTGGTGCTCTTCGTCGAGCTTCCTGAGTTCGCTCTCCAGGAGCACAATGAGCTGTTGGGGATTGTGGGAATGATGAGGGCCCTGTTGGCGGACGGTCTTTTCGTAATCCTCACGTACTTTGATGCGGCGATATTCCCGGAAGCAGAGATTGCGGGCGATGACACAGAGCCAGGCTTTGAACCGGCTGTCCGGATTTCGTTCATTGAATTGCTCGATGCGCGTATAGGCTCGCATGAACGTCTCCTGCGTGAGATCTTCGGCCAGGGCCTGATCCCCGATCAGCTTGCGGCAGAGCGCGTAAACGTCTCGCGCGTAGCGCATGAACAACGACTCGAACCAGACGGGATCGCGCGTCTTCTTGAAGCGCTCGATCAGCGTCCGATCATCCAGATCATCGGCCCCTACATACATATAATGCTTCAGACCCCCCTTTTTCTGTGCTCACGAAAAAAAAAGTCACGCTCCTCATCTCGTCCAGGAGCATGGTTGATGGAAACGCATGTCACATCAGCGCCCTCCCATCAGGTACGTACATCTCAACCCCAGTTCTACTGACTGGTTGCGAACTCCCTCTCGCTGGGCATTATATCTCAGAATGACAGAAAGTGTAAGCATTATTCCGCAGACGTGAGGGAAACGTCCGGTGGGGTACTTTTGGTGAGCGAATGCCGGGTCTACATCATGAGAAAGAGCTCGCCGAGTTCGCTGGAATTGTTGCTGAGGTAAATACTGCTTTGGGGGAGCACGTCATGGGAGGGGGCTCGTTGAGTTTGTTGGAGTTGTTGCCCGGGTGAATACTGCTTTGGGGGAGCACGTCATGGGAGGGGGCTCGTTGAGTTTGCTGGGACTGGGGACGATTTTTCTCTGCGTCCTCTGTGGTGAGTTTTCTGGGGTGCTTTCTGCGCCAGGAGCACAGTGATCCTCGGAGGCGAGCTTCGGGAGCCTGAGGAAACCCCGCTGTTCATCAGCGGGGAGAGATCAGTTGTGAGCTGGCGAGGGGCAGCGCTTAACGCTATGGCCAAAGCGCTACGTGGCGGGGAGAGATCAGTTGTGAGTTGGCGAGGCGGCCCATTCCTCCCCAGGGGAGCCCCGCAGCCGGTCGGCGGGGAGGGGTCAGTTGAGGGCTTGAGTAGCGGGTAACGATCCCCGGAGGCGAGCTTCGGGGCTTTCATGAGTGGAGTGGGTGGGGCGTTGACTAGCTGATCACATCACCAAGCGAGACACTTGGGGGCGGGGCTGGGAATAGCCGTGGGGCGTTGACTAGCTGATCACATCACCCACCCCGGAGGCGAGCTCCGGGGCTTGAGGAAGCCCCGCTGCTCGTCGGCGGGGAGGGGTCAGTTGTGAGCTAGTGGGACGGCGCATCTCCACCTCCCGGGGAAGCCCCGCTGCTCGTCAGCGGGGAGGGGTCAGTTGTGAGCTAGTGGGACGGTGCATCTCCACCTCCCGGGGAAGTCCCGCGGCTGGTCGGCGGGGAGGGATCAGGTGTCGGCTCATGGATCACGATGCATCTCCTTGTCGAGCATGAAGATAAAGGCTTTCATCGTGGATTTTGCCGGTCACCTCATGAGGAGAAAAATTTTCAAAAAATTTTTCCGGTCACAGGAATTCGGCCCTTCTGGTGAATTGTACATGGTAGGGGGAGGGGATACATCGAGGAGACCGGACATGATGTCGAGAGCCAGCGAGCACGGTTGGCCACAGAGCGGCAGCTTGGGCGATTTCGCCCGGCGATGGGGCGTTCGAATGATCGTCGCGCTCATCGTCATCGTCCCGGGGCATCGGATGATGGCGCGAGCGGCGCCTCAACAGGGCGACGTCATGACCAACGAGACGATCGTGGAGTTGGTCCAAGCGAAGACGGGGGAGAAATTGATCATCGATCTCATCAAGCGCTCCCGGACGCAATTCGATGTCTCGCTGCAGGCCATCCTTCGGTTGAAGAAAGCGGGAGTGAGCGATGCCATCATCGAAGCGATGATGGCCAAACGGCAGGGTGAGCCGATCGAGGCAACCTCCACGACGGATGGCTCGAAAGAGTCACCCCCTGGGGCGTCCTCGGGCCTCCCGACCGAGATAGGGGTCTATGTGCGCCGGGGAGATCAGTGGACGGAGGTTCTCCCGGAGGTGATCAACTGGAAGACGGGCGGGGTGCTCAAGAGCATCGTCACGGCGGGAATCGTCAAAAGGGACATCAACGGTCGGCTTCGGGGCCGGCACAGCCAGACGAAGATCACCTTGCCTGTGGAATTCTTGATCCTGGCGCCCGAGGGAGTGGCCATCACCGAATATCAACTGGTGAAACTCCACGTGAAGAAGAAGGCCCGGGAGTTTCGCACGGTGACTGGCGGAGTGATTCACGCCTCTGGTGGCGCTCAGCGGAATCTGGTTCCCTTCAAGTGGGAGAAGATCGCCGCCCGCACCTATCGGGTGGTGTTCGAGGCGTTGCCGCCGGGGGAATATGGATTCCTGCCTCCCGGGCAGTATACGTCGGCCAGCGCCTCGGCTCAGTTGGGCAAGATGTACACGTTTCGTGTGGCAGAGCTTCAGTAGCGTTTCGCTTAAGCAGGGAACCAATAGGTGCTTATGAAGATGAGCCAATGCCATGTCGCTCAATCAGAATTTATGCACGGTCATGCCGAAGATGGGAAGCCGAATCCGCCTCATCCACGGTCAAGGGCTTACTGGCAGACAAGTGAAGCCGAAACATCATTTACTGAGCCAATCCCAATCGGCGTAAACCTCAATGGCTCCTGTGTCGAAGTCGGCCATGCTCTCGGCTGTTGTATTGCGGCTGCGGAACCGCAAGCTCAGGGTGGGATAGAAATCTCCAGAATAGACGGTAGGCGACCACGGTGTGGCTTCCTCAATGGCCAGCAATTGATCCTGAATAAAAAGAAGCGGCAACTTCCCCGTGCGCTGACAGAGGTTCAACAACTCTTCATCCGTTGGATAGTTATCCAGTGTCGCCCCGTGAACCATCACTTGACCATCAACGACCAGGAGCCAACCGGCGCCCAACTCTTGACACTTCTGCTGCAGCCAGTCTCGATTCCGTTCCTCCAGTTCATTGAGCGCTTGTTGGCGCTCCTCCGGACTCATTCGGGCCGCCTCCTCAAACGGCGGATTCTCGCCCTGGAACACGACCGCCTGTCTTCCTGCGGTCGGAGTTTCGCTCATGTGGGTTGCGTCGGGCGTCTCTTGTTGGCTGACCAGGTCCAGCGCTGCATCCACTGCCGCTCTGGCCTTTTCATCCAGCGGCCCGACTCGTTTTTCCAGTTCGTGGAGGAGTTCTTCTCGAGTCATCTTCTTTCTTCACCCTCGCTCTCTGACACACTCAGATGTTAGCACAAGCGGAGGGTGCTCACCAGGCACAAACCCGGCGACCAACCCCTCGCCGATGATGCCGGTCAAACCATTGAGCCGGAGGACTCACCATGGCGTGACAAGGCAAAGCATCGCTCCAACTCGAGTCGGCGATGAACGGAGCCGATGGTGCCACACTGATCGCTTCCGAGTTCTTCAAGGCCTTGGCGCAGTGATTCGTTCCAGAGCCTCGTTTCAGTATCCAGAGGTCGTTGGCAATTCCCTTGGCCTGAACTCCTTTTTTCGAAAAAGCCTCGGACTCATCCATCCTCATTGTGTTGAGCACTGAATGTCAAAATTAAACTTGGGAGGGAAACCATGCTTCGAACACTCTATCTTTCGATCGCATTCTCACTGGTCTTCTTGCCCGGTCTGATTCAGGGAGCAAGGGCATCGAAAACTCAATCTCAGCAAGCACTCTCAGCCGGTCTGTTCACGGCGCCGGTGGCTGGGCCGATACGGTACTCTCGCGTGCCGGTCGACAGTGGAACGGCCTTCGACCCAAACGATCCGCGGACTTGGTACACCATGGTCTGGGCCGGCCGTTACAGTGGACCCGCAGCCCAACGCGCCGAAGGCTCCGGTGGTCATCCTGGAGTCGATATCCGGGATCGCTATGGAGAGATGACCGGTGATCTAGGCGTGTATGCCATCGCCGATGGCATCGTCATTCGTCGGAGAATGGCGAGCGGATGGGGAAATTTTGTCGCTATCAGGCATGATGATGTGGGTGGTCTTGGAACGATCTATTCCGTCTACGCTCACCTAGACAGTTTCGATCCCAGCATCGCGAGTGGCCAGGAGGGGCACATTCGGGTGGCTCGGGGACGGAGAATTGGCACAATGGGAAGCACGGGATTGGATAATCCTGCTGCGCGTCATCTCCATTTCCAGATCGATAAGACCTGGCCGGAAGACAAAAATGCCCCTTTCTGGCCAACCTACACCGACAATGGCAACGCTGTTCCCTATCCCGCTGGAAATGATGCTCAGCTCACCCAATCTCAGCTTCGAGAGGCCGCCGCCGCAGTCAAGGCCAACACCCTGAATCCGATGTTACTGGTCGAGACCGGTTCTGCCAACGGTCAGAATAAACCTCAAGTCAGCGTAGAGCCTGATTGTGGTGCACCTGGCACATTGTTCACCCTCCAGTGGACTGGATTCACACCAAACAGTACGCTGACCTCTCATCTCCGTAAACCCGATGGAACGGAGTTCCCCATACTGCAGTTCAATACGGATGGCCAAGGTAATGCCACTTTCATCATTGATAGTTCCGAATTCGTCCCTGGGACGTACCAGCATTTCGCCGTGGATGACGTCACCGGGGCTCAATCGAACGTTGTGTCTATTCTGGTTCGTCCATTGTCAGAAGGGATGCGAGCAATTACTTTTGGCCAGAATGTGGGGCTCAGCAGGGATACAGAGCGTTTCGAGTTCTGCGCAAATGTTTTTGATGTCCTATCAATTTGGTCTCCGTATAATGACCTCTTGCTTTTTGATCCCACAGGTGAGCCCGTCGCGACAGACAACGGGTGGCTGTATGTACCTTTGCTGCGCAGTGGAAATTATACGTTGCAGGTCGAGGGTGGTGGTGTTAGTGAGTTCGTTAACGTCCAGCGCGTCAACCGACCGGCATTGGCCAGGCCGATTCGCTGTGGTCAAAGCTTGCTCATGATTCTGAACGGACGTCAGAGGCATACCTTTATCTTTCATGGATCTCCGGGCCAACAGATCACACTAACAGTGAATGGAGATCTCCGTGTAGCGGAGATCGAGTTATACGATCCATCTGGCAATCCGCTCGCTATTGAGTGGCCAGACTCAGCTTCGTTCAGGATTAGTGAGATCACTTTGCTTGAGGAAGGAATCTATACCATCCTCGTGAACAGTGATTGGCTGAGCAGGTCAATACAATACACGATTAGCGTGTCGTGTCAGTGACTGATCTCAATTAGGTGTTCCGAGTAGACTTATACCGACCGAAGCGTATCTTCGGGCAGTGTGGCTCGGCCTCTACATGTGCTAGACGGGGCCAAGGCTGAGCCTTGTCTTCTCGGTGTCCCGATCGTCGTCCGAGGGAGAGAACGGGACTTGCGAGCATGAGACGTCCCTACAAAGTTCCTTGGACGTTGCCATGAGGCTGTGTGTGGTAATTTTGAACAATTGACCTGATGTCCATGTTCTTTCGGCTCAAGTCAACATCACTAAGACAAACTCGCCGTTGGCGTTGCGAGATACGCGTATTTTAGATAGTAGTGTGGTCATAACGTTTGAGCAGCACTAAGTTGCACGGTACGCGCCCGGACAAGTGCTCATCGGCTTAGTTCCAAACAAACTCGATGGAGGCAAACTCTAGTGCATAACTGAGAAACGGGTAGACATGCAAGCGCGAACTCGTCGCGTTGAATGCCCTCACCATCTGGCGCTTGTAGATGGGAGCATAGTCCTAGGCCTGACCCAGCGACGCCGCGTGGGGGAGGAAGTCCTCACCATCTGGCGCTTGTAGATGGGAGCATAGTCCTAGAGCAGGATCATTGGCCACGAATACTGGCCAGCTGTCTTTGCAAGAAGGCGAGGACATATGTGCTGTTCAGGTTCACCGCATGGCTCATAGCCCATCGTCGGATAGCTTGTTCACCTGACGTGATACGCAACGCGCGAATTACATTCAGTCGCTGATGCGGTTCAGACTAGTGTAGGCATGGGGCGTCTGAGCACGCGGCATCCAGATGGATGTGAACGACGACATCAGCGAAAACTGCCTTCGTCCAGAACAACCGGTGTTGCACTGAGTTCACACCACCTCTTTATCTTGGGCCGGACATAGCATTGCCAGCGACGCATCGCCATCCTACTCCAGAGCGCCCGCTGGGGCCGCTGCTTGCTCCGACCCAGGTGACACATCAGATGCCAGATACCGTTGCTGGTGTAACGCACGTCGAACAGCGTCATAGGTCATGCGCGCCATGCGGTCCAGCATCCAGTGCTTGTCAGTATCTCCGTGGCATAAGCTCCATAAGAAAGGTCATGTGCTAGTTTCCACACCTGCCGTGCCGAAAGCTGACAGACTCGCCAGGTCACCGCCTGGATTCTTGAGGCTTCGTGCGGCCTTCCTCCCGTCGTTGATCATTTGTCGCGGAACGCCGATGGGCTGCGCCACGAAGGTTACGCTCTGACCTTGGCGCAACAGTTTCAACGCCCGGCGCGTCTAGCGACGAGTTGCCTGTTCGTTCTCTTGGGTCTTCATGTATACATCATGCTGAGTCCTTCATACTAACTAACATCCGCTGTAGCCCACCTATCTCTGGCGGGTGGCCGAGCTTGATCATTGAGTGGAAATTATGAATGAGGGAGGCGCAGTATGAAACTTTACATTGCAAGGGATCAAGCAAAGGGATTGCTTGGAGGAGTCAAATTTGAATTAAGGGCACGCGTAGAGTTAACTCATGAAGAAGCGGGATTGGTCAGAAAATACAAAGCTGACAAAGAAATGCTTCTTCAAAAGGAAGTCAAAATTCCACTAACTGGCAGATCCATTGTCCTTAACCTCACTATTGGTAGTCTCATGAATGGTCAGACTTTTCGGTGCAATGACATCGCAGAGATACTAGAGTATGAAAGAAACGTTAAGGAATCCTGTGAAGCGTTTAAAGAATATCTAGAGGTGATGAAAAATTTTGGTGGCGAAGAAATAATTGAATACTGATTTTTGGGTTATGAAGTAAACAAGTGAGTAATCGAATTTCCTGACTCCCCAGATGAGGGTGGAAGTCCACCGAAGAATTCTTGCACAGATAGTTGGTGCTCGATGTCGACGCAGGTGGGCGTTCTCAGCCCAGGCTAAGTTGGAGTGAGGACTTGTCTCTCTCACTTAGCAAAGCTCATTATAGGAGGTTTTGATATGCCAAAAAGAATTTGTGACGTTTGCGGGAAAGAAAAGAATGTGAGTGGTGGAAAAACATGTGAAAAGGGACATTTTGTTTGTTCTAGTTGTGTTGATTTAGGTTTCCTTGGAGGGAGACGCACCAAGTGTCCAATATGTGAAACGAAGTTGAAATAACATTTACCCACGAGGCCATCTCAAAACCTCCTCCGGTTTGTGGTAAACAGTAGACATGGCCTGGGGACATTTAAGGGATGAGCAGTGAGAGAAGTTGGACGTCCATTCTAAGCTTCGCTCCCAAGGGGCCGACCTTGGGTGGATGACTACCGCTGCGTTGAAGGCATCCCTCTTGATTCTCCGGACCGGAGCCCCGTGAAGCCGGCCATCCCGGCGGTGTGGCTGTCCCTCCACCTGTTGGCAGCATCTCAAAGAGTGGGGGGAGACGCAGTGCGGCTTATGCTCTGGCGGACCTTCCTCGCCTAACTCAACGACCAGGAGAAGATTCGTTGGGATGAGGGCTCTGTCGATGGCTGCTTCTCTCTGGCGAAGAAGGGAGGCCGAAGATAGGCTAGGCCAAGCGGGGCGCGAGGACGAAGGGGATGGTTCTGGTCGATGGCGTGGGTCCTCCGCAGGGAGCAGACCGGACGCGGCCTCCCCGGCGGAGGTGAAGCTTGTGGAGAAGATCCAGGACACGGTGGGTCAGGCGGGCCAGCCCAGGCGACTACACCAGAAACTGGAATGGCTGATTGCGGACCGGGCCTTCGCTAGACATCTTCTCTGTTGGCGGCTGAAGCGGCGAGGGATCGAGCCGATCATCTCGGTAGAGCCACCAGTGATGACCGGGATGGACAAAGGCAGCTGCGCGTCAAGTGGCAGAAGATTGTGAAATGAACGATAGCCGAGCTGAAGAAGTTCTCCGGCGATTAGTGGTGTGTTATGAACAGCTATGACGACTTATGCGGGATCCTTTTATCGGGCCCTCGCCTTACTCATCCTGCGGGAGGATTGAAATGAGTTCCATGGAAAACATGCAAATTTTGCTCAAGAGTTTTAAAGATCACAATGCTCGGCGGATTCTCTTTGTGGGATCGGCAATTTCAATGTTTCCGCCGGCGAATTTGCTTTCCGGTGCACAAATAACTGAATTGATAAGGAGAGAGTTACAACGGGAATCGCCTTGGCAAGTGATGGATCCAAAGCGCCTTGAGAAAGCTTGGCGGGATATTTCACTCGAGGAGATTCTTGAACTCTACTTGGAGTTGTTGGGGAGTGAAAGAGCGAGGAGGAATAGATTGATACAGTTCCTACAAAAGCTTTACGGAAAGGCTGGGCTTGAACCCAATGCTAATCACTTGCTACTTGCGGAGCTTCTCAGGAAGGGGCATGTATCAGCCATTGTCACGACAAACTTTGATCGGGCTATTGAAATCGCCTATAAGAGAACCCTAGGCTGCTCACCACCGGTTGTCTGGCAGGAGGCCCATCATCGTGCCATTAATTCGGGAGATCCTCACATATTTAAGTTGCATGGCCATATAGGTGATGAGAGTAGTCTCATTTACAGTATTAGACAGGAAGGGAAAGGACTTAGTAATTGGAAGATTGATAGGCTCAGGAAGATTCTCAACCAGGGGATTGTGATTTTCGTGGGCTATAGCGGGTTGGATTTTGATATATGTCCTGAGCTTCATGAGATGCCACTGAAAGCAGTATATTGGTGCGTGCGTAAGCGATCGGAGCTTTCTGATGATGCTAAGGCCGTGATTGAGAGGGTTAGAGGCCACTATCTGGAAATTGACATGCGGTCAGTGTTCAAGGAGATTGCAAGCAATTTAACTTTAAGTTATACACAACCTTCTGATCCTGAGTTGGAAGAGTGGGAAAGAGCAAGCCGGTTGTTTCAGACAATCTTCAATGACGAGTATGAAAAGCTCACATGGTTGACTAGAGTCTTAACTGCAATAGGCGCGGGTGAAGATGCTCTGAGAGAATGCAATAGCTTGCTAGCGAAGGAGAAAGACTCCGGCAATAAGATGGGGCCTTTACAGATAGCAAGACTCTGCACAGAGAGGGCGCGAGCATCATTTCTTCTAGGTCGCTATAGTTCGTCAGCTAAATTCTATAGAAATGCCATCAAAAGCTATAGACAAGCCCACATCACTGATGAGGATAAAAGGCACACTGATGATTTCTGGTTAGAAATAGAGCTGGTCGAGGCAATAAGATGTCAAAGGCGATACTTGACCTATCGAAGGAAACTAAGAGCTTTGGAACAGAGAGTTCCTAACTCTAACTCGCTAAAGGCACGATTTGAAGAGCGAAAGAGTCAACTTTTATTAGACCTTGCTGATATTCTACGGAGAAGTGGCTTGAGATTTCATCAGCTATGGGAACTCGTTCTCTGTTTAGACAAAGAAGCGGCATTACTATTGAGAAGGGCGAGGCAGTTATATGGAGGAGATGGAAACTTACGTAGTCAGAGGGATGTGGAGTACAGATTAGAAAAGTTGGGATATAATTACAACGTATCTGAACTGTACAAGCGAGTCGGGTTCATGGGCGGAAGAGTTAATTCCATTCGGATATTGGCCCAGAGGGCTTTTAAGGATAATAAGTTATGTGATGCAACAAAATATATAAGCAAAAGTATTGGGCTAGCGGAGTACATAAAGGACTATCCCGGATGTGTAAAAGGATATGAGTTGTTGAGCAAGATCAAGCAGAAGGAGGGGAATCACTATCATGCTAAGCTCTTTGAGCGTGAAAGCAACCGATATAAGAAGTATCTTGAAGGGATTAAAATCAGGGTGCTGGATACTAAAGGCATGACTTTTCTAGGATGTCTCGAAACTTCGATCTTTGTCCTATGTTTTGTCTTCAAATCATGGTTAGTAAAAGGAGGGCGATGGGCATCTGAGCGAGCGAAATTACGAGACAGGAGGTAAGGTACTGGAGCCAGAAGAGACAAATGGCGCACATCTGTCTACAAGATGCTCACGTCAGGAATCAGACACTATTCTTAACGCATTAATAGAATGATTGGCTTTCATCTCGCCACCGTCTTTGCTATCGCGGGTTTCTTCTTACAGCCCGACGGTAGGTTCGATCTGGGTAACTATCTGAGGTGAAATCGGATGCCACCCTTACTGGACTCTTACTTCTCATACCGATCTTGAATTCACTCCTTTTGATTCGCCTCGTCTTTACTTATACATTCTCGCCACGGCAAAATATCTGATATACATATTAGTCCACGTCTTTCAGCTCTAGTACCCCATCAAGAAGATTCTGATGAGTTTGGGTGGAACCGTTCCAGCTTCAGACGCGCATCGGATAGGCTGAAGTGCCAGTTGATCGTGGCCCATTACTCATTGCGGGCTGTCTCCAAAGCCCGGATTTGCCGACGCAGAGTCTGTTCATCGGGAATCCGATCATTCAGACATTGCTGGCAGAGGATGCTCAACCCAATCTCGACCATGTTAAGCCAACGGCTATGTTTGGGCGTGTAATGGAACTCCAACCGATCCAGGATGCGCTTGGTTCTGCTGCTTCGAAAGCTTCATACAACACTGCCGGCGTATGGGTATTCAGGTCATCCTGCACCACCACGACTCTCTCTGCCTCGGAGCAGAGTTCATCCGCCAGAGAGCACAGTGCATGGGTGTAGTCCAGCTTGGTGCGCCACTCCGTAACCGAGATGTGCCGCCGGCTGACCAGGAGCTGGAAGAAGATAAACAGGTTGCGCGTGCCCTGGCGCTTATACTCGTAGTCGAACCGCTCGGGCTGATCCGGTCGGGCCGGGCGAGGATGTGCGCGTCTCGGTAATCAGTTGTACCAGCAGTTCGTCCAGACGCACCTGAGGGCGTTTCCGGTCATGGGGCCGGGCATAGACGTCCAACACATCCTCTATGCGCCACACACACTCAGTGCCCACCTCGGGAATTACCTATCGCTTCCTCATCCATGGCCTCCGTCGCTTTTGTTAACGCCTGGCATACTGTCTCGTATGAGATGTTGTCCATCACCTTCAACGCCACCAACCGGTCGGCCAGCAGTTGTAACGTCCAGCGCTGACGATCCTCCGGTGGTGCGCTCTGGGCCAGCATGTGCAGCACGGCTTGCCCCTGGGCATCCAGTTTTCGACGTCCCCCAGGCCGCGGATCCTCATTCAGTGCTTGCTCCAACCCGCCTTCCACAAACTGCCGCCACGTGCGCTGCACCGTGGGCCCACTGGTGTGCAGCGCCGCCACGATCTTGCGATCCGGCTGGTCCTCGTCAGACAGCAACAGAATGTGGACCCGCTTCAGCTGACGCCGTGCCCCGGTTGATCAGGTCAAGTGAAAATGTGCGTTCCTCTTCGGTCAAATCGATCCTATATCTCTTGTTGGCCATCGTTCTCCTCCAATAACGGGTCAACTTGACTATAGCTTGCCTTAAAAGAAGAAGTTATCCAAATCAATCTGATGAGGAAATACTTTGTTGCAGTGCCAGCGCTCGATCTGTCTGGGTTGCATTTCTGGCTGATGGCTCTAGCTCTCTATGCCACTTCTTGAGGCTCGGGATGGATATTCGTTTTTTTCGTTCATTCGTACAAGTCAGACCGGAAACCGTTTTTCAGGAACCTGCCCAGAATACCAGGCGTGCGGGCAATAGCGTTGCTGACATTTCTCCTTGCTCTGGTATCTGTGGGTCTAGCCGCGTTCCAGCTTCTGGATTGGGATACCTTGAGCATCTTGATTCCTGTGGGCGTCATCTCCCTCTTGAATGCCGTCTCTATGGAATACATTCCTCGGAGTCTCAGGGAAGAGGAGATCGCTCCAAAACTGGTGGCGCTCCCTAGGCCGACATTTCCCGAGGTCTCGAGAGGATATCGTCCGGAGATTCGAGTGGAGGCGTGAAGGACGCGCCTACGACCTGAAGCTGGTGATTCGTCGGTATAAAGTATTCTATTCCTGGAGGTGCGTCCATGACAACGAGTGGGCGCAGGAATATGTGGCCGGCGGCATCTGTGGAGAGGCTCGAGCCCTCGCCTATAAGCTCCTTGAAGCCGGACGGCCTTATGGAACCTATAAAGAAGTGGTGTTCGTTCTTTCCTTCGTCCAGCAGGTGATCCGCTATGAAGCAGAGAAAGAGAAGTGCCCGAAATATCCGGTAGAAGCCTTGGTGAATGGGACTGGAGATTGCGAAGACTTCTTGATTCTCGGGGCGTCGATCCTGAAGGTGATCGGGTATGATGTAGCACTCCTGTTTATGCCGGGGCATTGTACGCTCGGTGTGCCCGGAGTGGCGGGGATCCTTAGCACGTGGGTGGAGCATGACGGTCGAAGATACTATTACTGTGAGATGAGGGCCAGAGGATGGGCGATCGGCAAACTGCCTGGGAAATATGAGGTTAAAAACAATCGGGGTTGATCCGGTTCCCAGCTTCGTCGTGCATACGGATCTTGTAGCTTCCGGGCAGTGAAGCTGTCCTCCAGTTCGTCCCTAGTAAAGGCCCCAAGTGCATTATAGCTGGTTGCGCGGGTTTCACTGCTGGCGACAATGACGTCACATCCTGGTTTCGTGGGAGGATGAAGGAAACATCACGATTTGTTCCATGAGCGGGCCTTCTCTAGGGTTTCTTGAGAGGCTCGCACGAACTCCTCTAATCGAGACCACAGAGGATTTCGCTCTCGATCAGAAGCGAAATTTTCTTTACGCGAGTGTTTGGTTTTTGATAAAATAAGCACCGAGGTGTGATGAAGGGTAGTTGTAAGTTCGAGTCGGTGATAATCTTGGTGTGAGTGTTCATTAGCGCGGGCGCGAGTGGTCAGTAACGAAAATATCATGATGAGCTTGAGTTGACCGGTGCTTCTTTTGCTTGGCTGAGTCAAGGGTTCGCGCTACCCTGATCGGGCTATGCTAAATGCCCAAGAGATGGTGATTGAGGAGGGGGAAATCTTCCGGAAGGAACCAGAGAGATAAATCTCAACTGAGGCATTCGTAGAAAGTGAGAGTTCCGATTCTTCTCCTTCCTTCTCCTCATGGGCTGGTTGAGAAGTTTTGATGATCAGTCAAGCCCCAGTGCGATGAAGGATTGAGGCGGTCTGAGTGAGCATGCATTAATTGCTATGGATGGGCCGTGGTCTGGCGAGTCGCCGAGAAATCATGATCCTTGCAGAGGAGACCACTAAGGCGGCAGCGTGCCTTGAATTGCGCTGAGTTTAGGGAGTCCCATTGTGTCACTTTGGGAGATGGAGCGAGATGTCCATTGATATTAACTTGCGACAGCGAGTAGTAGCTGCTAGCCAAAGTCATTGGAGGCAGTTTTCTGATCCGCTTGACTCAGATCGGATTAATGATTACATACAAAACGTGCTCCCCCTTGAACTCGAGTGTGCTCGAAGTGATGAAGATGAACCGAGACGCCTACCGTCTCAGGACAAGCAAGGCGGCGTGCTGGTACTTTTAGTTGGTTTTTCCATTGATCCACTACTACAAGCAATCTGCGCCTATAAGCCCAATGAAGTCATCTTGGTGCTTAATTCACGCTACAGTGAGCCTCCAGAAGGATGGACGGGACAGGAGTTCGGAAACTACATTGCTTCATTCTTCCCGCAACTAGCTTCGAATCATCTTATCAACAATCAGATAAGCAGGAACAATGGCAATGTAGAATTTGTCATTCTAGATCGAGATCACCCGGCAGATGTTTTCCGCAAGTTGCGCGAAGTCCTCATCCCGCGCCTCCACGGGGGAGAGCGACTGGTGTTGGATATCACCGGTGGAAAGAAAAGCATGGTAACAGGCGCGTTTCTATTTGGGGCATTTGCTGGTGTGGATATTTCTTACGTAGACTTCGATGAGTATGACCCTCAAAATCGAGTCCCACGCGGTTACACGTGCCGTATTGGCATCCTGCCGAATCCTTATGAGACCTTTCGCCTGCGCGATTGGGACCGTGTACGCGAGCTCTACGAGCGCTACCTGTTTCGCAATGCAGCGACTCTTTTGGATGAAATTATCCCATCCATGCGGGGATGGTTTTCTGAGGATGAAGTTAATGCTTCCAAGTTACTGCGCAAGGTGATGAAAATGTATGAGTACTGGGACAATGGGGATCATTGCGGTGCGCTCAAAATGTATGAGAGCATAAGAAATCAACTCAAAGCTTCTCTGCAACTTCCCACAGCGGTTTGGATCCTTGGAGAAGACGACTACTGGCCGCACAGTGAAGATGCTGAAACACTCCTGGCCCAACTGAAAAAGCTGGAATATGGTGAGGATGGACGACCTTCACTTTATCTTAGTGTGAAGAAGTTACTTGTCTACGCCTACGACGAGTTGGCGAAGGTGGAGCGCCTCATTGAGCACAACGAGGATTATCGCTCTGCTCTATTGCGCGCGGTCGGCCTGACGGAGGTACTCCTGCGCGCTCGGCTTCTCATCTTGATTCACACAGGGAAAGTGGAAATTGCCATCAAACCTGAAAAGAGCACATCACCTGACTATCAGCTTTTGACGGATGCTCCATCAGAGGTTACAGACTGGCGGCAAATCATTGTCGAACGTGTTATCGAGCAGCAATCGGTTTATCCATTCATTCGTGCACTGCAATACCGCGCTGATGGCAGTGCAGATGAGCGAAGACCTACCAAACTGAGGTGCACGAAAGGTACGTCACCAAATCAAGAGGAGAATGAGTTTTTGTTACGTCGTACTTCAGAAGCTCCTTTGTTGTCCGGAGACGTATTGCTGGGGAAAGAGACAAAATTGCGAAACAAGGCAATTCACACCTATCTGTCAGTGCCAGAAAATATTGCTAGACGTGCTTTGGACATTGTGCGAAAGAGCGTAAATGAGTTTGCTAAAAAGTGGGCCGTATTGATAATGAAGGAGAAGGTTGAAGTTCAGACAGAACTTGTGGGATGGACCGAACTTTGCCGAGCTTGTGGTATAACTTTTCTACCACCATCAAAGGAGGAAACCCAATGACCCGTTATCTACTGGCCGCTGAAGCTGATCAAATCCAAGACCTTATTTTTCGGGCTTCGCGCCTGAGAGAAGTCGTTGGGGGGAGTCAACTGCTCTCACGCTTCTGTAAGGAGGGTGCTGTAGAATTATTAAAAAAGCACGGCGGCAATCCCGATCAAGACATCATCATCAATGATGGAGGGGCATTTCGCATATTGTTTGAAGCGCCTGACGACAGCCAGGCGAAAAATAAAGCCGAGAAATTCGGGAACGACCTGGCGGAACTCTATCGCCGTGTGACAGGGGGGAATTTGACTGTTGCTGAACCTGTTCCTTACAACGGTGATTTCCGAGCGGCGAGTCAGCAAGCACAGGAAAAGCTCCGCGATGCCAAAAATCGCGGCGATGTTCCAGCAACAGCCGTTCATCTGCCATATCTGGCTTTCTGCGCCTCGTGCGGGATTACTATTGCCGTTAGACGACATAAGCGCCACCGTGATGAACGCGAAAACTATTATTGCGATTCTTGTCTGAGAAAGGAGAAAGAGCGGGACGCCGAAGTTGAGAAACTAAAGGAGGAAAGCAATAAAGGTGGATTTCTCGGATTGTTCTATGAGGCTGTTTCGTCAGCGTGTGAGAGTGAAGATCTGACAAATGTTCCTGAAGTTCCTCCCCAGGATGCCGACGATATTGCTGTCTTTGACCTGACCGGACGCCGCTATGTCGCATATTTACTTGCCGACGGTAATGGGATGGGAGCGTGGTTCAGTGCTTGCCTTGACGAACAGTCAATGAAATCCCTCTCCTCAGCGTTGCCGGAGACATTACGCACCAGCTTGGCGGCGTCTTGTCCTGCTTTGTTTCGCCAAATCGAGAAAAAGAACAAAAAGCAAATCCTGCCCGTGCTGCCACTCATCCTTGGCGGCGATGACTTGTTTGCACTGCTTCCCGCTCCCTGGGCGATTGACTTTGCCGCCCGCTTCTGCCGTGAATATGAAAAGCAGATGAAAGAGAAACTTAGCGAGTTAAACCTGCTCGAGGGTGATAATGTCCCGACGATTACCGCTGCCGTCGTCATCTGCAAAGCGAATTATCCACACATGCTGGCTCACAGATTGGGAGAGGAGCTTCTTGAGGAGGGCAAGCAACTGGCCAGAGGACGGGAGGCGCATCCGGACACTAATAAACGTGCTCGCGTGTCTGTACTTAACTTTGCTCTTGTTACCGGAAATGAAGTTGGCCGTCCAGTCACTGAGGAATCAGCTCGCTACCGTCCAGCGGCGTGTCCATACTTCGTAACCCACAATATCAGAGGCGGATTGAAAGATGCTGGGATTTCGGTGCGATGGCTCCTCCAGCATCGCTTTCACCTCTCTAAACTTCCGGGCAAGCGGCGAGCCGAATTCGAGAGGCTTTATGACGATATCACATCGGTCGAGAGCGAAGACGAGTTAAAGGAACAATGGAGACCGCGCTGGGAGGCGTTGCTGAACCGCATCAGGCGTACCGACGCGCAGATAGGCGATGCTGTGGAGGAAGCACTCAAGGAATTGGGCGAAGGAACGAAGCCCGAACTGGCTTACTGGAAACCCTTCGACCGCTGGCCGGGGAAAGGATTCTGGGGACATGGCTTCCCGGACCTGTTAACCATTTGGGACTACGCTTATGATCTGGACAAAGACGCGAGTGAATATGAGGAGTAAGAACCATGCGACTTAACTTCATCCTTACCTTACAGTCTGACTATCACATCGGCGCTGGCCATGGACTGGGATCACAGGTTGATTCGGCGCTTCTGCGTGACTCAGATAAAGTACCAGTTCTGCGAGGTTCGACACTTGAAGGCCTGCTCCGCGATGGGTTATGGCGCCTACTTCAAACGCCGCTCTTTTCGCGAAAACGAAAGTGTCAAGCCTCTGGCCTCACCGACGACAATGCTCCCGCCTACTGTGTGACCGAACCATGTCCGATATGTTGCATCTTTGGCACACCTGCTGCACCAAAACCCTGGCGCGTTTCGTCCGCGCGCCCTCTGGGAGCAGAAAAACCGCTTTCGAGAAGTGCTCATTGGAGCAGCGGACAAACGGGTGCTCAGATTGCAGCACGGGTGCGCGTGAGCCCGCGAATGCGCCGAGCCGAAGCTCGTAAGCTGTTCAAGCAGGAGGAAGGAGATAGGCGATTGGAATTCACCTTCACTGTAACCCGACTGGGAAATATGGCTGCGGCGGCCGATGAAGCTTCACTGCTGGTTGCGGCCGCACGAATGGTGCGGCGCTTCGGGGCAGCCAGACGACGCGGACGGGGGGAAAGCAAGATCCGTTTAGAGTCAGTCGAGGGTTGGCCTACGGCTTTGCCAAAAGGAAAAACCTGGCAGGACCATCTCCTCGATCACTTCAGGAAAACATGGCTTGAGAACGGACCATCGAAAGTTTCAGCATCACCCCGTGCATGGACGACGCCCCAAGCAGCCACCACAGGGCCATTGCGGTTTCGGCTAATCGTTAGATTAGATGAGCCTGTCATCATTGCCAGGCGTGCGGAGGCGGGGAATATCTTCGAAGGCGGATACGTCATTAGTGGTGCAACGCTCTCAGGTTCACTGGCGGCTGAGGCTGCGGCGCGGTGGGAATTATCGAACCATCAGCTTTACGAGCATTTTCTCAATATCTTCCGTCGAGGAGATGTCCATTTCTGGCCGCTTTATCCTGCCTTTATTCAGCAGACCTTAGCTTGTCCGACAATTCCCGCTCCGCACGATTTGCTTGTTTGCAAGATTCACCGAACATTGGATCCCCATCATAATGCCATTAAAAGTTATGCACGAGAAGTCTCTGTTCCTGAAGAATGTAGTACGTGTAAATGCCAAATTCCTCTTGTGCAGTTGGGTGGCTTCGTTGCCGTGCGGGATGGCGCTGCATCTGTGACTCCCCAGCAGCGCGAAGAAATGCATCCGCGCATCAATCCTCGTACGCAGCGCGTCGCCACTGGTAATCTGTTCGGCTATGTAGCTCTGGAAAGTGGACAATATTTCGTTGGCGAGATCTGGTGTAAGGACGATCAAGCCTGGCAGGTATTGCAGCAATTCACAGGAGCGGTGAAGGAAAAAGAACCATTCCAACTCCGGCTTGGAAAGGCCACTCGCCGGGGATATGGTCTGGTGACAGCGTGGCTGGAACGGATTGCCGATTCGTCATCTACTGATCCCTGGCGTGGCAAACCCCTTGAGCAGCGTGTCACAAATCCTTCTGCCCCCATCACGCTCACGCTTCTCACTGATGCGATTTTGCCGGATGTGTGGGGACGATTCAGACAATCGTTCGATGAAGCGCTAATTGAGGAACTCATTGGAACGCCAGTCGAAATCATCCGAGTCTTTTGCAAAGCCGGATACGTGGATGGTTTCAATAATCATCTCGGATTGCCGCGCTGGCGGGATATTGCTCTCAAGGCTGGATCGGCGGTGGGATTTCGTTTGAAAAACACAACGGATCTGACAACACTACAAACAAGGCTAAAAAAGGTCGAAGGGGAGGGCATTGGACTACGCCGCCATGAAGGTTTCGGCCAAGTGACGTTTAATCATCCTGTTTATGAAGGTGGGGCTGGAGTGGTCGGAACAGAAATGTTTATCCCCAATGAGCTTAGATTGGCGTCAGCGCCTACCGCTAGCCCGGCTAAGCAGATCAAGTCCGATTTCGATTTCATCAGGTGCTGGGTAAAGGACCTGCGAGATGAGGGAAAATTCAATGAGTCTTATTTTCGTGAACTGAAATGGGACGCCGTTGCACGTTGGTTACACACTGCCGCTGATCGACCAGTTGATGAATTGGTGTCCGAGCTTGATCACTTCGGCAAATCGGATATATTGACGACGGTGCCACGCGAAGCGAAGGAACATTTCACCAAGCCAGAAGCAAGAAAGGCTATCGAACATCTCAAGGATTGGCTGGAGAGAGTTAGGGAACAGTCTGATATGGTGCGTCGGATTGCGATTGAGCTCTTAGCCAACCGAATTGCTGCTTCAGTCGAAAGGAAGGGAGGATAACTATGCATTATCGAGCCATCTTAGGAAAACTTGTTGCGCGCACGGCTCTCCACATTGGCACGGGCGAAGGCGGAGATGTAACGGATGAGCTGTGTCGACGTGACGCAGAAGGCAATTACATCATCCCTGGTACGGCAATAGGCGGTGTACTGCGAACCATTGCTACGCGTGTGGCGCCGCGCCTTGGCAGCCCTGTGTGCCGGGCGTTACTTAGCGAAGATGAATTGAGCCGTCTTTCGGAGAAACAACGAAATCAACCCTGCGGCTGCTGGACTTGTCACCTTTTCGGTGACATCAACCCGAGCGAGGGAGACACCGAAGAGACAGGTGGACGTGCCTCGCGTTTGTTCGTCGCATGCGCAAAAGCCTGCTTGCCTGAAGGCAAAACAGCTCACATCCGAGACGGCGTCGGTATTGACCGAGCAAGCCGAGCCGCGGCACGAGCAGCATTAGTTAAATTTGACCTGGAAGTGTTGCCAAAAGGAACTCGGTTTGAACTGCGGTTGGAGTTGGAGGATACCAATGATGAGGATGAACGTCTGCTTGCTGCAGCTTTGGCTGAATGGCAGGCAGGGAGAGCGTGGTTGGGAGGATGTGTGGCACGCGGTCTGGGTGCGTTTGAACTATGCGACGTTAAGCTCATTCAACGGGATCTGTCCGAGGCAAATGCGCTGATAGACTTCCTGAAAGCCGATGCTCCATGGGAAGGTGCCAGTGAAGATGCGAACTGGTTAGAGTCGCGATTAAAAAAAGCCAGGGAGAAGGTGCAAAAGGAAGACGTGAGCCACAACGACGTGGCACATTCGTTTGTAACGATACGGTTCGATCTGAAAATTGGAGGACTATTTCTGACCAATGACACCACGGCTGCTGTTCGTAGCGGCTTTGATCACGCCCCCCTGCTCGACGTGGCAAGCCCAAACGGCATACCTATTCTGACGGGCTCCAGCCTGCGTGGCGTGCTTCGTTCCCACGCTGAACGGATTGCGCGAACCCTGACGACACTGGACGCAACCGGTGTCGATGATTTCCTGGCTAAGTGCCCGGCCTGCAATCCGGTTGAATCCGGTGACGAAGGCGCACCTCTGGTTAACTGCGACACATTACTCAGAAAGGTGGCCAAGGTCCCCGATGAGCAAGAGATAGTAGATGAGCAGCTTTGCTTTGCTTGTCGTCTTTTTGGCAGCACACGTCGTGGCAGCCGGCTCATCGTCGAAGATGCCGAGGGTGAGGCAGAGACGTTGCGGAAAGTACTTGATTTCCTGGCGATTGACCGCTTCACGGGTGGTGGCAAGGAAGGGGCAAAATTTGATGCCCTCGCCTTATGGCGACCTACGTTCAAAGTGCGCCTCCATCTGGAGAATCCAACACATTGGGAATTAGGATGGCTCTCACTGGTATTACGCGACCTGGCGGATGAAATGCTCATGGTCGGGTTAGGCTCGGCGAAAGGATTTGGGCGCGCCACGGTTGACTCATTCACTGCACAGATTGGTTTTCTTAGTGAAGAGGACCGAAAGGAATTGACGGAGGCGCCTGTTTCTGATTCTAAACCAAGTGGGCTTTATGAATCTCTCGAATGGGATTGGCAGAAGTGGCTAGATGTAGCCCCAAAGTGGATAGAAGCGTTCAATAAGGAACTTAGAAACTTCGAACGAAGAGAGAACTTGCGACCCAAAAAAGATACCTATTTTGAAGGCAGAATTCCAACGCTTTACGAAAAGGAGGCTTACCGATGCCTGTCAGAACCTTGAATTTCAAAGAGGAAGTAGAAGAGCTCGTGGATGATCCGCTCATCAGTAAAGATGGCGACATCGCCATCCTGGGTGGGGAGTTCAAAGCAAGTGGAGGAAAAACGTTAGAACAGGTTCTGGAAGGATTTCTCAAAAAATGGGATTTTTCCAGAATGCCTTACCACATCTGGGAATATATGCACCGCATCGAGTTCACCAAGAACCTGCCCGATTCCGAGGAGTACTCTTTGCTCGAACGAGGGCATATTTTCGGCTCTGGCGGAGACCTTGACTTACGGCGCGATGGCGAGCGGTTCCTGTGGCGTTTCATCGGTCCGAAGGGAGCACCTCTGCTAAGCGGCTACGGTGCGAAGGATTTCTGGGCCGAGAACCCTGATGTTCGATTGCGGCAACACAACGAATCCGCCCTTCTCTGGGGAGACTATAAAGAAGCATTCGGCCGTTGGCAAGAAGACCGCGTGGGTTGGGCGGAGCTGGAGTATCCGATTACCTCTCAGCAAGCCCGTAAGCAGGGAGAGCGAGTTTGGATTCATTACACTATCTTCACCGACGGTGGGCAAGTAGCCTTCGTCTGGTGGAAGGAGTTAAAAAGCCATGGCTAAAAAGAAACGGTATAAGGCTAAAAGAAACAAGAAACATTCGCCCAAAAGTGTCGGCAGTGGTGGAGGTTCCAATTATCGGTTCCTGAATCCTTACAACTTCGTGCGTTTTCTGGGCAAAGGGAGGGATAACCCTAGCGACGCAGGAGTAACGCTCCTTGGACGCTGTGCTCCCCCGCCACACGACCGATATGTAGGTATTACCGGCAAGATCACCTGCACGCTTAGGACTGTGACACCTCTTTTTATTTCCGACTCTGAGGGCATTACTGGGGAAGAGCATAAGACCTACCACTTCTTCCAAATCAATGGACAATATGCCATCCCTGGAACAGCCCTGCGCGGCATGGTCCGAAGTGTCTTCGAGGCGGTGACAAATTCATGTATGGCAATATTCGAGGGTGCAAGATTGAGTTATCATCTTGAACCGAGGCTCGCCTTGCAGCTCGTCCCTGCTCGCGTGGAAAGGAACGGCGATGAATGGCGATTACGCTTGCTCACGGGCACAACTCCATTGAGTGTGGGAAGGCCGCCACAAGGTACTCAATATGCTGCATGGATACATCGTTACTGGCCGCTCAAACCAAGTGGAACATTGCGGCAAGATCCACCACAAAACGACAGAATTAGGCAATTCCAACAGCGAACAGCGCGAGGAAAAGAAGTGGGTTTACAAGACCTCAAACATGGGCAGGAGTGCTATGCCCTACTCAAGCTCGTGCAGCATCCGCACCCGCGAATTCAGTTTTGGGATGTTTTAGCGTTAGATACAAATCCCGGGTGCCTTGAGCAGATGAAACAGGGTAATCAGCGTATAGAAAAAGGTTGGTTGTGTATTACAAACCAGAATATCGAACCCAAACATAGCGAGCGATTCTTTTTCCGTGCTGCCGACAACGATGGCCATCCCGAAACAATTGAATTGCCCGAAAAAGTGCGCCGGGAGTACGAGGATCTTATCAAGGATTACCAAGAACGGCACCAAAAGGAGATTAAGAAGCGTCGTGACAGAAGCCAACCTCTTGATACCCCTGTCGGCGATGATCCTGGATTGAGCCGCTTCATCTACACTCCATCCGAAAGGGAACTTCAAGGTGGTGAACTGGTATATGCTATGCTTGAGGGGACGGCTCAGCAGCCTTCGGTGAAGTTTATTGTTCCGGTATCGGTACCTCGTGTTGCATATGAGAGGACGATCGCTGACTTACTCCTGCCACATCAGAAGGCATGTGATTACTTCAACCAAGACGCCGTCTCGATTGCAGATCTTCAACTTTGCCCTGCCTGCCGCGTATTTGGCTGGGTTCACCAGGGGGCTCCCGAGGACCCAAACGTGCGGGTTGCTTACGCCGGACGGGTAAGCTTCTCTCACGCCATCTTGCAGGGCGAGCCGAAGAAGCTCGGCGAAGATACACCCCTGGCGATACTCTCATCACCGAAGCCAACAACGACGGCATTCTATCTCCTTGGAGCAAACGAACAACCCAATTTTAATGTAACTTATGACACCCAAGGAGCACGCCTCCGTGGTCGCAAGTTCTACCGCCACCATGGCACGGCAAATCCCCAGGAGTACAAGCGTGCAGGCGATATACGCGACGGGCAGAATCGAACAGTGAAAGACGTGCTCGATGAGGACAATGAATTCACCTTCACAGTCCACTTTGAAAACCTTGCGCCTGTGGAGTTAGGTGCGCTCCTTTGGGCATTAGAGCTTGAGGATGGTATGGTGCATCGGCTCGGCTTTGCTAAGCCGCTGGGCTTCGGCAGCGTGAAAGTCACAGTAGATACGGTAGAAGTCCTTAATCCGCGGGAGCGTTACGCCTCATTGAGCAATGTAGGCTGGCATCCAGTTCAACGGGACGTGTGGGAAGCACAGTGCGTCGAAGCGTTCAAAAGTGCTATGCAGTGGCGCTATAACAAGCCGTTTGAGAAACTGAAGAATGTTGAAGATCTCAAGGCCTTACTTGGAACTGTGCCCACAATAGCGGTTCATTACCCGCGTCCACCTTATAACGGCACGCCTAATCCCGATCCTGAGGGTAAGCAGTATGAATGGTTCATAGGCAACAAGAGAAAGAAACTCGCCTTGCCACCTGCGCCCGCTGATACACAGGGCTTTCCGTTACTGAACAAACAGGGACATGAGTTTTAAGACTGTTGTGAATATACAGTAGCCTTTGGCAATTTGATGATTGGGATAAGTTGCGGAGACAAAAAGAAGTCGAAGTATGTGAATCGTGAACTCTGATTTCGTACAATATCTCAACCGGCATCTCCGCACGGCCGGGTGGCATGCCGCTGAGATGCGCACGGGCGTAGAGATCAAAACCAAGAAGGCTGCTGGCAATTTTGTTACCCAGGCCGATAAGAAGCTGGACGTCCTGGTCGGCGCATTGCTGGCGGAAAAAATCCCTGACTGCGCGGACTTCAGTGGAAACAGCGCACTGGCCGACGGCCTCATCAGCCAAGAACGCGTCGAGAAGCTTCCACCGGCAACTGCTCTGGCCATCGCCGCTCGTCACCGCGTCTGGTATCTCGATCCCATTGACGGGATCGATAATTACGTCAAACAAGATGGCCAGTATGTCGTCTTGCTCGGATTGGTCATTGACCGACAGCCCGTCTACGGCTGGATCTATGCTCCGGCGCGAGATGAGCTGTACTTCGGAGGACCGGATTCCGGCATTGCGCACCAATTCAGCCACGCAGGTGTGTGGCGACAGGCTGCTTCCACCCAACCAGAATTACTCGCTGGAAGCAGACCTACCGACAAAGCTTCTCCACCGGAGCTGCTTCGTCTCATCATGGGCTCGCGCGACCGACGCGCGTATCCAGACCTGGTAGCGTGTCTTGAGCCTGCCCGATGGGTCAAGGTGGGGAGTCTCGGACTGAAAGTCATGGCCGTTATTCAAGGCGAGGCCGACGCCTATATCCATGTCTCGCAACAACTCAAGTTCTGGGATGCGGCGGCGCCAGTAGGGCTGGTTCAGGCTGCAGGACTGACAGTGTGTAACCTGGAGGGTCGTCCGCTCGACTTCACACCCCATGCGGAGGCCGTCGGAGAAGAGATCTTTCGCCATCGGCAAACGGTTCTCATCGGGACATCTCAAGGCGTGGCGGAGGTGAGGTGTCGGCTGGACCGGGGCTGATGTCCCATGGATGCTGCGCTTGGGAGCACAGTGACGGCGGCAACAAGCAAGGATGCTTGTCGCACGTTTTTTCGGGAGTCTATGAACTCCCTGGTGTCCGATCTGCCCTTTCCCTTAACAAGCAAGGATGCTTGTCGCACGTTTTTTCGGGAGAGCTAATGACAAAGAGACGTTAGAAGGAATTGATCTACATCGTCTGGCGAGACCAATGGGAAGAGACATTGGCCCTCCTGGCCATCGTCACAACATTTTTCACTCAAGAACTTCCACTCTGGCTCGTCGTGATTTGGACCGGCGTAGCTATGGCCCTGGTGAGGAGCGGTTGGCGAGCCATCAAACGCAACTGGAACGCTCCCCTACCATCCGCCCCATCCGAATGGCCCTGGTGAGGAGCGGTTGGCGAGCCATCAAACAGACCTACAAAATGATCAAGGAAAACCATGTCCCCATTATTGTGTTTGTCGGTAAAGTTCGAGATCCAGCCGATGCGATGTGGCAGGATGTGCTCCGAGTAATGGAGCGTGATCCCTGGAATTTCAATCCCGAGCAATATCAGAAGGATTTCGGACTGGATCGGTCGCGCTTCTTCATCCATGAAGGAGATCCGCTGCCGAAAGATGATCCGGAGGCGTGACTGCGATTGGCGCGGCGATTTCGGCGGCGGGTTGAGCAACTCAGCCGCGAGCTGCCGGGACGCCGCGTCTTTCATGTCTTCCTCAACGGGCCGATCACCATGGCCCTTGGGCTCGGCGCAGCTATCGGCACCATGTTCGAGGTGGTGGTGCATCAGTATCTTCCGGCAGCGGGCGAGTTGCCCTACGATTCGGTCGTTGATTTTTATACCCTGAGTGAAACGAACCCTCGTGGCGCCCACTTTCTCGAAGACGTGGTGTTGGACGAATTCCAATACATTGACGCCGAAGGTGAGCTGGACGATGCCAAAGAGCTTTACGTCTCCATTTTCCGGGCCAAAGATGATCCAAAGCCAGCTGTAGAGCAACTCCTCATGCGCCAGTCAAAAGAGGATACGCAGGGTTTGGAAAGCTGGCGCATCCGACAGAAAGTGCAAGGCATGTTGAAGCCCGGAGATGATTGGATTCGCTGTGCGCGGGAGATCATCACTCTTCTCTTTTAACAAATTCCCTCGCGTGAGCAAGTACATCTTTTCTTGAGTGTGTCCATCGCGCTAGCCTTTGCCTTGGGAATGGGAATCGAACATTATTCCCTTATAAGGGCGGTCCTCCCGGATCGCTCATATCACTCTGCATGATCAATGAGTTGCCAAAGTGAAAGAATTCAAGACAAGACCATCGAGGATAACGACGACCTCATGTTCATGGTATCAATGAGTTGCCAAGGTGAAAGAATTATCTATGGAATCGCCTTTCGCCTTATGGCTGTCGCAGTATCTTCAAGCCACCCCCTAGGTTTCGGGGGAGAAAGCTCTGCCGGGAAGATTTCGCCTTATGGCTATCGTGGCGGAGCTTTGTCGGCTGAGATTCTGTCGTCAAAGGTCGTGTGTGACTCATGTATTTTTTGGTGACCTCTTCCATCGCGATGAGATTCAGCCTTCACTCAGCAGGTCAATCACTTCACCCGAAACCCTAACTAGGGTTTCTTCCATCACGGTGAGATTCAGCTTTCACCCAGCAGCGCGTGTAGCATGTTGATCAGTTTTTCTCATCAACGGGAACAGTCTATAGTCATCTTTCTTCCTCCGACCCAGAGACATGAAAGCCACCAGCTTGCGACAATTGGCCGAAGGTGGAGGGAGTGGAGGTAATTTATCCGACCTCAATGCGTTATAGCCAAACCCAGCGAATGGAGTCTCGATATGAGGTCGCCGAGAAATGTCGTCGCATGGGATTTAGGAACCCCCTATCAGGGGGCTTGCGACAAATGCTGATACGATCCCTGCAGGCCATCGCGTAACGTCCTGTCATGCTGAGGGTTAGAAATTTGGCCCGGCGGTGCCGGAAGGCGAATTGTCGAAAATCAGTCAAGAAAGCCAGAGAGGGGATAGAGCGACGACAAAATAGTTTAAGCTAATTGGTTGGTGATGAATGGGTTGAGGATTTGATCTATCGAAATGTCACAATTTTGGGTTGACGTGGATGGAGGTTTGCGACAAAATGGAGCCGGTGTTAACCGATAGGAAGCATGAGAGGTTGGATACACCTTGTTATTTGACAATTTGGTTGTCCGACCAGAAACACCCCAACAATGGGCTATCGGAATGAAGACCCGACTTCAGAGGGGATTGAAACGATGATATCCTGGGCCACCTCGGCCCCGAGTTTTTCTATCGGAATGAAGACCCGACTTCAGAGGGGATTGAAACATCTGCTCGTGGTCTCAACGCGAGGGCGTGCTCGATATCGGAATGAAGACCCGACTTCAGAGGGGATTGAAACAAAGAAGCGTTGACCCTTTTGGAAGTAGACGTAGTTCATCGGAATGAAGACCCGACTTCAGAGGGGATTGAAACAAGCCTACGAAGTCTGCCAAGGCAGACTTGTTGACCATCGGAATGAAGACCCGACTTCAGAGGGGATTGAAACATTCCATCTTTCTTAGATTTTCTCTTTCTTGCCATAATCGGAATGAAGACCCGACTTCAGAGGGGATTGAAACGGTTGTCAGCCGGTTGCTTAACCCACCAACTGGCCAAATCGGAATGAAGACCCGACTTCAGAGGGGATTGAAACTTTGGCCCCGGGACTATTGGCCGCGAAGGTTTAGGTCCATCGGAATGAAGACCCGACTTCAGAGGGGATTGAAACCTCTCATCGTCGTTCACACCGGCGCATCGGCAGCTGTGGATCGGAATGAAGACCCGACTTCAGAGGGGATTGAAACTTCACTATGGCGCGGTCCTCGTCTGACCGCAGTATTGCAATCGGAATGAAGACCCGACTTCAGAGGGGATTGAAACGTGGAGCCCCGGCTAGAAGCCGGGGCAGCTTGTTCTATCGGAATGAAGACCCGACTTCAGAGGGGATTGAAACGCAAATTCGTTGGATCCTCATTTTCCCTCCCTCATCGCATCGGAATGAAGACCCGACTTCAGAGGGGATTGAAACGAGTAAGGTTCAATATCATGATCATGGCTAAAGTTGATATCGGAATGAAGACCCGACTTCAGAGGGGATTGAAACCGAGACAAAGCTCGCCGGGAAAGATACGTGTTATTCATCGGAATGAAGACCCGACTTCAGAGGGGATTGAAACATCCCGACGAGCTGGATCTCGCCGGGCCAAATTCGTTATCGGAATGAAGACCCGACTTCAGAGGGGATTGAAACGGAAGGGGAAGGGGAATGGGATTGGTGGACGGTAAATCTATCGGAATGAAGACCCGACTTCAGAGGGGATTGAAACGATAGAAACAGCGCCGTCAGTGTCGATCTCACTAGTGATCGGAATGAAGACCCGACTTCAGAGGGGATTGAAACACTCACAAACCTCCGGTTGTTCGTATTATCGACATATATCGGAATGAAGACCCGACTTCAGAGGGGATTGAAACACCGAGGGAGGGACCGCATGGCACCACCCCGGCCCCCATCGGAATGAAGACCCGACTTCAGAGGGGATTGAAACGTGCAGCAGTCCGCGCACCGGTCACACCCTTCACATCATCGGAATGAAGACCCGACTTCAGAGGGGATTGAAACTGAGAAGAAAAGGGTTGCTGTTGCACTCTATAGCTCGATCGGAATGAAGACCCGACTTCAGAGGGGATTGAAACAATGTCCTGGGCCGCTTCGGCCCCGAGTTTTTCTCTCAATCGGAATGAAGACCCGACTTCAGAGGGGATTGAAACGGTTATAGTCCCTTGGTTCTTTATCTTCATTTCGCCCTCCATCGGAATGAAGACCCGACTTCAGAGGGGATTGAAACGAGCACGCTCGTCTACGACGGGTTGAGCGCGACGGACGCATCGGAATGAAGACCCGACTTCAGAGGGGATTGAAACAGGTTCCTGGCTCCAACAGATTAGCTGCTTCTAGCTCATATCGGAATGAAGACCCGACTTCAGAGGGGATTGAAACGCCTAGTTCCACATCCCCTTCTCGCGCCATACTCGCAATTATCGGAATGAAGACCCGACTTCAGAGGGGATTGAAACTGCGGATAAGACTTCTTTAGAATTTCTTCTAATAGCCATCGGAATGAAGACCCGACTTCAGAGGGGATTGAAACAATGAGAGTCTGGCGACGGGACTCGCCGGATTCCGAAATCGGAATGAAGACCCGACTTCAGAGGGGATTGAAACAATAATGTCCTCGGCCGCCTCGGCCCCGAGCTTTTCGATCGGAATGAAGACCCGACTTCAGAGGGGATTGAAACGACATTGATGCGGATTGGGTGCGTCCTATGTCATCATCGGAATGAAGACCCGACTTCAGAGGGGATTGAAACACCAGTGCCATCGTCCATCCGCCCCGTGTCTTGACACATCGGAATGAAGACCCGACTTCAGAGGGGATTGAAACAGGTTTGCCAGCTCCTCGTGACCAATGGCACGTAAGGCATCGGAATGAAGACCCGACTTCAGAGGGGATTGAAACACACTCGCAACAGCGTTCGCAGGACTCGCAGCTATGAATCGGAATGAAGACCCGACTTCAGAGGGGATTGAAACAGAACGGCGCGCCGTGATAAGAGAACTCGATTTCCAATCGGAATGAAGACCCGACTTCAGAGGGGATTGAAACTGTATGTAAGACCGATATGCTGCACCAGTTCGAACAATCGGAATGAAGACCCGACTTCAGAGGGGATTGAAACTAAGCGATGGCCGACTCTCCCTGCGGCACGAAGGCATATCGGAATGAAGACCCGACTTCAGAGGGGATTGAAACAGGCTTCTTAGCCCTTTTTATTACGTTTCTTCTTCTTCTATCGGAATGAAGACCCGACTTCAGAGGGGATTGAAACTGGAGGAAAGCGTATGGCAGCTAAGAGAACATCAAATCGGAATGAAGACCCGACTTCAGAGGGGATTGAAACTTCAGCTCCAGGCATAGTTTACCTCCGAGTATTGAATCGGAATGAAGACCCGACTTCAGAGGGGATTGAAACTACTGAGACGTAGCTATCCGCGAAAGCTGACCACTTCATCGGAATGAAGACCCGACTTCAGAGGGGATTGAAACAGGCGGGCCAGTGTTTTCTTCGATGTTCTCTTGGCATCGGAATGAAGACCCGACTTCAGAGGGGATTGAAACAATTCTATGTCCCCAACTGCGTCTCGAACGCCTTTCAGCTATCGGAATGAAGACCCGACTTCAGAGGGGATTGAAACATGAGAACCTCCATCCGTCTGGTGGGATACGAACGAATCGGAATGAAGACCCGACTTCAGAGGGGATTGAAACGCCGGTGTGGTTCCCCGCCAGGGTCGTGGACAGTTTTCGATCGGAATGAAGACCCGACTTCAGAGGGGATTGAAACGAGACGCCGAGGTCTTTAGCCACGGCCGTCACCGCATATCGGAATGAAGACCCGACTTCAGAGGGGATTGAAACTGATCAGGGGTTTCATTTTTATTCCCAATCTCTGTAATCGGAATGAAGACCCGACTTCAGAGGGGATTGAAACTTGGCGGCCAGTCTGATGGCCCCCGGGCGTTGGATTTCATCGGAATGAAGACCCGACTTCAGAGGGGATTGAAACACCTCGTGTGTGCGTCGCACCCGGCAAAGCGAAAAAGATCGGAATGAAGACCCGACTTCAGAGGGGATTGAAACATATCCTCCGCCGCCTCGGCCCCGAGTTTCTCTCTCAGATCGGAATGAAGACCCGACTTCAGAGGGGATTGAAACAACAGCGGGGGAACGCCCGCCAGGAATCCTTTGATGATATCGGAATGAAGACCCGACTTCAGAGGGGATTGAAACACCGCAGGTGCAATGGTATCCCAGTCCCATCTCATCTATCGGAATGAAGACCCGACTTCAGAGGGGATTGAAACTAGTTCCTCCAGATAAATATTGATTTTATCCAACTCAATCGGAATGAAGACCCGACTTCAGAGGGGATTGAAACAGCATTGGATCGGATTTGGGGTACTTCTTTTTTTAGGAATCGGAATGAAGACCCGACTTCAGAGGGGATTGAAACCACGTCGTGCCGTAGCAGTCCCGGCACTTATATTTCTATCGGAATGAAGACCCGACTTCAGAGGGGATTGAAACGCTTTCCTAAGACGAAACACCTTAACCTCCATCATATCGGAATGAAGACCCGACTTCAGAGGGGATTGAAACGATTCCAAGGATTACGTCGAGCACGGTGCCTCCTTTCCATCGGAATGAAGACCCGACTTCAGAGGGGATTGAAACGTTTCGGATTTCTATTCTCATTCTTACACCTCCTTCTCTATCGGAATGAAGACCCGACTTCAGAGGGGATTGAAACGGTTTATTTTTCTGATTCCGGATCAACGTGACTTTCCATCGGAATGAAGACCCGACTTCAGAGGGGATTGAAACATATTCGTTCATGAGAAGATTAAAGAGATACAGATACAATCGGAATGAAGACCCGACTTCAGAGGGGATTGAAACGGATTAGGCCCTTATTACTCAATCGGAACATGTAAACTTTATCGGAATGAAGACCCGACTTCAGAGGGGATTGAAACGGAGAGAAACAGAATGATCACACACACGAGGACAAATCGGAATGAAGACCCGACTTCAGAGGGGATTGAAACTTTTTGAAAGCTTTCCATCCGGCGGCGCGCTTTTTGATATCGGAATGAAGACCCGACTTCAGAGGGGATTGCGATGGGAGAGTAGAGAGGGGACATGAAGCAGAAAGCAGAGACCGAATCGAAGGATTAGAATTCTCGGTTCCTTCCCCAACGAGGAGACTTGGCGGCTGGTCAGCAGAGAGGAGGTGTTACGCTTCATAGCGAGGGAGGTAACCATCCCCGGAGGCGAGCTTCGGGCCTGGCGTCAGAAGTCCCGCGGCCGGCGGGGAGGAGTCGGGTGTCAGCTCGTGTAGGGAAGTCCCGCGGCTGGACCGCGCGGGGAGTCAGTTGTCGGCTTGTGTGAAGGCGCATCCCCTCCTCCCGAGGAAGCCCCGCGGCTCGGCCAGCGGGGGGAGTCAGGTAAGAACTCGCCCGGCGATAACGTAACGAGCTCCGGGACCTGTTCCCACGAACTGAGGATTAGTTGGGAGCGATCAAGAGCATCAGGGACCTCCGGAGGCCACAGGGCGAGGGTAAAAGGGAACCCATTAGGGAACGCAGCGCCAGACGCCATCTTGCGCCGCTCATCGAGGAGGGAAAAGCCATGAACATTTTCTTCGTTCCTCACCCCAAACTCTCCTTGGACAGAGAAGAAGTGGAGAAGATCAAAGAGGCCATGGTGGAGCTGGAACAACAATTCAATCCCCACTCCACCATTACGGCCCAGGTGACGGGCGATGCCAACCAGAATGCCTACAAGATCATCATTCGGATCGAAGGCGAGGGGAAGGTTCTCCAGCGGGAGATCTCCATCGTTGGATGCAACGTCGTCGTGGGAGACCGGAGAGTCATCTCCGATTCCGGTGAGCATTCCCGGCGTGCGCTCTCGACGAAACGAGAGAAGCAGCGCTCATGAGCGTTGACCCCGTCGCCGCCGGAGCGACGAGCCTCCGGTCCTGATTCAGGCCATGCCTTCCTCCGGGACGAGATGAACCTGTCCCTACGGATGTCACTTCGGCGGTCCCGGTGCCCGTTCAACGCCATGCCCTCCTCCGGGGCGAGATGAACCCATCCCGAGCACTGTGACGTATACAAACGCGGAGATGGGACAAGCTTCTTTAACCCTCCGGGGCGAGATGAACCCATCCCGAGCACTGTGACGGCCGAGGATGCCGACGCTCTCCTTGATGAAACGCTCGCCGAGCGAGATGAACCTGTCCCGTGCGGTGAGATGGCTCTCTAGACCCGGTCTTTCCTCTCGTCTTTCCAGGGAAGTTTTCGGGGTCTGGACTGAAGTCTGGCTCGATGTCCTCTAGACCCGATCTTTCCTCTCATCTTTCCAGGGGAGGGGTCATCGATCGACCTCTCATCAGCCGAGGCGCTCGCCCGATGGTTCGGGAGGCGAGGAGAACGAGGGCGCGGGTCGAGGGGGCGCTCCGGCTCGCGCCTTCAGCTCCTTGCCCACAATCCCCGACGAGACGATGAACTTGAACGCTTCTTCCACCGTGTAGTCCAATTCCACCACGTCCTCGGGCGAGACCATGACCAAGAAGCCCGACGTCGGATTCGGCGTGGTGGGAATGAACACGGTGAGGATCTTCCCCGTCCCGGTCAACTTCATGGCATCGCGCCGCTCGGCGGCCACAAAGCCCATCATCCAGAACCCCTTGCTCGGATATTCGACGAGCACCACGCGCTGAAAATTCCGTCCCGACGTGCGAAACGATTCCACAATCTGTTTGGACGCCCCGTAAATCGTATTGACCACCGGCAAGCGCATGAGGAATCGCTCCACCGCTCCCAGCATCCGCCGCCCCATGATGTTGGTGCCGATCACGCCCAGCAGAAAAATCACCGCCAGCGACAAGGCCACCTTCACCACCGGGATCAAGGGCTTGGTCCAGATCCGCCGCTCCAACCCCAGCAGATCGACGAGCCAGTTGACCACCGGCGCGCCCACGCCGGTGAACAAGTCGAAGAGAAACGCCACCAGCATGTAGGTCACGAACAGAGGAATGAGAATGATCAAGCCGGTGACGAACGTGCGGCGAATCTCATGCCAGGAGAACTGCTCCCGGAGATCTTCACCCCGTATGGAAAAAATCGACCATTTCATGTTCACGTCCCATTATCGCTTCTCGGCGGCCGGGGCTCAGTCGCATAGAGACGACGCCCGGCGCTCATAGTTCATATTCGCATCCCATCATCACTCTTGACGGCACCCTCCACCGAGTGATGAGAAGCTCATGAAACCAGACGGATGTAGAAGCGATCCATCATCGCCCTCAGCAGCACCTTCCCCTAATCCCCTATCCGGCCTCGCTCCCGCGCGCTCGTGAACGCCCTCGTTGCGAAGCGCGGGTAACCTCTTGAGCGACCAATCGCTCATTCGGCCTCGTCCGGGGTTCCTCCAACCCGTTGCTCGTGTTGGCTCCAGCCACCTTGATACTTCCCGGCTCGATGCTCTGACCTCGCCCCTGTGCTCCTCCGACCCGCTGCTCATAATCGGCTCCCGACGACGGGCCGTCCGACTTCGCTCTATGCCCCTCCCACCCGCCGCTCGTGACCGGCCCAGTAGGGCTCCCGCAACACCCGCTTGAGCACTTTACCGCTGGGATTACGCGGCAAGTCTCGAACGAACTCCACTGACCGCGGGCGTTCGAATCCACCCAGCTTGCCTCGGCAAAAATCGATGATCTCAGCCTCTGTGGCCGTTGCTCCTTCCTTGAGGACGACGATGGCCTTGACCGTCTCGCCCCATTGAGGATCGGGGACGCCGATGACGGCGGCATCGGCGATGGCCGGATGCCGAAACAAAACCTCTTCGACCGCCCGGGAGGAGATCTTCTCGCCGCCGGAAACGATGATGTCTTTCACCCGATCGCGGATGTAGAGATATCCCTCCTCGTCCACGGTTCCGGCATCGCCAGTGTGCATCCAGCCGCCGCGCAGCGCTTCGGCCGATGCCTCCGGTCGATTCCAATATCCACGCATCAATTGCGGGCCGCGCGCGACGACCTCTCCGAGCGCTCCGTGAGGGAGCGGGCGATCATCGGCATCCACGATGCGCACCTCGGTGCCGGCCACCGCTCGACCCGCCGAGAGCAGGAGATCCGGCCGCTCGCCGAACGCTCGCCGATGATCGGAAGGGAGCAAGAGGCTGAGCGGCGCCGCTTCCGTCATGCCATAAATCTGCGTGAATGCGCATCGGAACGTCTCATGCGCCTGCCGGAGCGTCGCCTCGGCGATCGGCGAGCCCCCGTAGATGATCATGCGCAAACGATCGTATCGGCGGTCGGCGGCATCGGCGACGGTGACCAGGCACGCTTGAATCATCGCCGGGACCAGCGGCGCATAACCGATCTGCTCCTCGCTCAAAGCATGGATGACGACCTCGGGATCGAAATCGGCCTGAATGACCAGGCAACCACCCCAGTAGGCGCAGAGGTACGTCCAACCCACGCCGAAGATGTGATAGAGCGGCACGATCATCAGGTGGCGCGCGCCCGGCTCCACGTCGAGCGCCAGCGCCATCTGGAGGACGCAGGCCGTCACCGTGCGATGGGTGAGAATCGCTCCTTTGGGCCGTCCCGTCGTCCCGCTGGTGTAGAGTTGGAAGGCGTCGACTTCGTCGGAGAAGAATCGCTCGGGCGGTCGAGCCGGTTGATCGGCCACCCATTGCTCGTAAGACTCCCAGTCGGGCGCCCGTCCATCCAGGGCGATGAACCGCTCCACAGTGTCCAGTTGAGGGCGAATATCGTCGATGGCCGGGAGGTACTCCTTCCCGGCGAACACGATCCGGGCCCGAGCATCGTTGATCATGTAGGCCCATTCCGTCCGAGAGAGCCGGTAATTGAGAGGAGCGGGGACGACGCCCGCTCGCGAAGCGGCGAAGTAGAGGAAGATGTATTCGATGCTGTTCTTGGCGACGATGGCCACCCGATCGCCAATGCCCAATCCGGCGGCGATGAGCGCCCGAGCCAGCCGGTGCGTTTCCACCTGTGCCTGCCGATAGCTCAGGCGCCGACGGCCTTGAACGATGAAATCCGCCTCGGGATGCTCCCGAGCGCGAAAGTCGAGGAAATCGTGAAGTCGCATCGTTTCATGCCTCGTCGTGGAATCAATCGTCGGTTGGGCCTCGCTCTCCTCGCTGACCGGGGTGCTGAGGGAGGGTCCGGAGTCGAAGCCCGAACGGTGAACGCACCCATCGAGCGCCGACATCAGACCATGGAGTCCACCGAAGGTGTGGCCTCCATCGCGTCTGTAGCGTTCGTGGCATTCGTCACGTTCGACGTCATGGACTCCATCGATCCCGATGGCCTCAGCGGGTGAGGATCATCATTCGCAGCAAATCGGCGGTATTTTCTGCTGAATTGGCCAATCGTCCCAGCGAGTCGAATATTTTCATCAGCATGAAGATGCTCACCGGATCGATCTCTCTCTCCATGGCGAACATATCCTGCAGCAATCGCCGTTCGATCTTATCCGATTCCCACTCCTGAGTGCTGATCTTCTCGGTGATCTCCAAGGCCTGGCGGACTTCGGGGCCTTGCAGCGCCTTTCGCATCAATTCGCTGATCTGTTGAGCTAACTCGCAGAGATTCTGTGAGGTGGCAATGACTTTCTCCACATACTCGCGCGCGCCGCCGTGGAGCGCCTCGGGCAATCGCGTTTGCCGATAGGTCAGCAAGACGGCGTAGTCTTTGGCGCTATCGGCGATGGAGTCCTGCGCCTTGAGATAGTTCAACAGATCCATGCGATTCACCGGGAGGAAGATGGATTTGGGAAGGTGCTCGCGGATTTCCGCTTTGATGATGTCCGCCTCGTGCTCGGTCTTGGACAGTTGCTTGCGCAGGAGATTGATCTTGTCATACTCCTCGGCCAGCCAGGCGTCGGTGATGGGCCGGACGAGCAGCACGCACTCATGCACTTTCTTGGCGTGCTCGACCAAGGGACCGAATGGAGACTTACCGAACAACGCCGCTATCGGGTGCATGGCCTCATTATACTTTCTCCCCTAAGACCATGCAAGTTTGCCCAACCAGTAGAGGCCTCCGGCGATGAGGCCAACGGCGGGAACGTTCACCAGCCAGGAGACGATGATGTTGCGCACCACGCGAAGATCCAGAGCGGCGACGCCCCGGGCCAGACCGACGCCGATGACGGCTCCCACGATGGTGTGCGTCGTGGAGACGGGAATCCCGATCTTGCTGCAGACGAGCACAGTGGTCGCGCAAGAGAACTCGGCGGCGAATCCGCGCGAGGGAGTGAGTTCAGTAATGCGCGTCCCCACCGTCTCGATGACGCGGCGGCCGAGGATGAAAAGACCGATGATGATGCCCACGCCCCCGAGCACCAGAAGCCCGAGAGGGACGGGAACTTCGGCTCCTGGATCGCCGCCATTCTCGATGGTCCACACGGCGGCCAGTGGACCGATGGCGTTGGCCACGTCATTGGCGCCATGTGAGAACGCCATCATGCAGGCGGTGAGGATCTGCAGGCCACGAAAGATCGATTCCACTTGCGGCTCGCGAGCGTTGCGTCGCCGACTCATGGTGAACGCCCAGGCGACGAATGCCGTCAGTCCGCCGACGCCTCCGGCTATGAGCAGCGCCTGACCGAGCGGGAGATGGAGTTTCAATCGAGGCATCCCTTTGTAGACCGCCGAGAGCGTGATGATGGCGAAGACGAGGAACACGAATAACGGCGACCACGCGGCGGCTGCCCGACCGGCATCCTCGCGTTTCATGATCAGGCGGTGAATGAAGGTCACCATCACGAACGCCATGATCATGCCGACGATCGGCGAGGTGAGCCACGAGAGGACGATGGTCACCACTTTCGCCCAATTGACGGCATCGACGCCGGCGCCGATGATGCCGAACCCCAGCACGGCGCCGACGATGGAGTGTGTCGTCGAGACGGGCAATCCGAGGAGCGAAGCCCCATGCAGCCAGATGGCCCCGGCCAGGAGCGAGGCGGTCATCCCCAGAGCCAGATCCTGCCAATGTCCCTGAAAGGCGCCGGTATCCAGGATGCCTTTCCGGATCGTCTCGGCCACATGTTTACCGACCAGCGTGGCCCCGAGAAATTCGAATAATGCGCAAAGGAGGAGAGCTTGAAAGAGGGTGAGCGCTTTTGAGCCCACCGACGTTCCCATGGAATTGGCCGCATCATTGGCGCCAATACCGAACGCCATGTAAAATCCCAGCATCAACCCGACGATGAGAAGCAACGATATCTCGCCCATGCCGATCATCTCCCACAATCACAATCCAGCCATTCGGTTGAATCATGTTCGAGTTGTTCGCAGGTCTCAATGCTGCCCCCTTCGAGATGGCTTCTTAAGCTAAAGCCATTCGTCGTGCAAGTCCAGCCTGTGATGAAAAAGAGCGATTCTTGGGAGGAAAGTATGTGCCGAGGAATGACTCTTGGCAAGGCCGGATCGGAGATACTTAATAGGTGGTGGGGCTCGAAACGAGCTGCCCAGTGACGGCTCCCCGCCGACGAGCGGCGGGGCTTCCAGGGGCGAGCCCCGGAGCTGGTCTCCGGGGTCCTTTGACGTTGGTCAGCTAGTCGGACGGATTCCCCATCCTCTCTGAAAAGCCCCGGAGCCGGTCTCCGGGGATGGTCATGTTACCGCCAGGCACGTTCCCACCTGACGCTTCCTCGCCGACGAGCGGCGAGGCTTCCCTGGTGGGGGGAAGAGTCATTCGTGACTGGCGAGCACCTGAGGCTTCCCCGACGAGCGGCGAGGTTTCCTCGATGAATGACTTTCTTCTCACAATGAGTTCCAACTGTGACGCCTCCCCGCCGACGAGCGGTGGGGCCTCGGAAGTTTCCTCTCCACCTTAACGAACTACATTGGAACCGACTCCAGGAGAACGCCCTAACCGGTCAACCGATCGATCCGCCGCTTCTGGAGAGCCAACACTGCCGTTCGCCCCAGGACGCGCACGTAGTCGATCAATCCGGCGAACCGCTCATCCCGACTGAATCCTCGTCGATAGCGGACATAAATCTGCTGCACAATGACGGCGATTTTGAACAGCGCGTAGACGTAGTAGTAGAGCACATCGGAGACGTCCCGACCGCTCTTTGTCGCATAGCGCTCGACCAGGCCGTGCCGATTCAAGTTACCGGGCAACGTGGTCAGACAAAACCGCCATGCCTGCAGTTCATCCGGATCATCGGGATCGATCCAATACCCCAGCGTCGTTCCCAAGTCCATGAGCGGATCGCCGATGGTGGCCATCTCCCAATCCAGCACGGCCTTGATGTGCGCGAGATCCGTGGGATCGAGTACCAGATTGTCGTACTTGTAATCGTTGTGAATCAGAGCTGCACCCGATTCCGGCGGTTTATGGTCGTCGAGCCAACGGGCCACCCGTTCGATGTCCGGAATGTCGTCAGTGCGCGCCCTCTGGTATCGTTCGGTCCATCCGCGAATCTGCCGCTCCACGTAGCCCGCCGGTCGCCCCATCTCTTTCAAGCCCGCCGCGGCGTAATCGACGGCATGAATTTCGACGAGGTTGTCGATGAAGGCTTCGGATAGGCGCCGCATGATGTCCGGGGTGAGGGTCAATCCTTTCGGCGGTTGCGCCCGCAGGATGATGCCGGTGACGCGTTCCATGATGTAAAAAGGAGCACCCACCACGGATTCGTCCGAGCAGTAGAGAAGCGGTCGAGGCACCCTGGGATAGACGGCGCACAATCCCGACAAGATGCGATATTCCCGACTCATATCGTGAGCCGTTTTGATCTTGACGCCGAGTGGCGGGCGCCGCAAGACCAGCTCTCGATCGCCGGCGCGCAGCAGGTAGGTCAAATTCGAATAGCCGCTGGGGAATTGCTCCACGGTCAACGGACCGGCGCAATCGGGGAGATGCTCTCCGAGATACCTCTGGAGCGTCTCCAGATTCAGTTCTTCTCCCGGACGAACGGGACCCGGTCGGTCAATCCAATCGTCGATCATGAGATCTCCCTCCACCGCATTCTCCTCTCGCTCCCTTCACGATGTAGTCATTCCATGGGCCCGCAAGATTCGTCGGGCCACGGCCGCCTTATGAACTTCATCGGCGCCATCGTAAATGCGGGCGGCGCGCTCGTGACGATACCAGAAGGCCAGTGGGGTATCATCGGTCACGCCGAGGCCACCGTGAATTTGGATCGCGCGGTCCAGCGCGCGATGAAGGACGTTGGCCACGAAAAATTTGATCAGCGAAATCTCCTGGCGAGCTGCCGAAGCGCCCTCCCGATCGATCTTCCAGGCGGTCTGGAGCACCATCCAGCGGGCGGCATCGATCTCGGCTCGACTCTCGGCGATCCAGGCTTGAATCATCTGACGGGTGCCAAGCGGTTGACCGGGCGCGAGCTGACGCCGGGCGGCGCGCCGGCACATGAGTTCGAAGGCGCGTTCGCAGATGCCGATCCAGCGCATGCCATGATGAATGCGCCCCGGCCCTAATCGCTCCTGGGCGATGACGAATCCGGCGCCTTCGGGACCGAGCCGATTGCTCTGCGGCACGCGGCAGTTGTCCAGGACGATCTCACCGTGACTCGCCCAATCCCGACCAGCATGGCCCATCACGGGAATATTGCGTACCAAATTGAACCCCGGCGCATCGGTGGGGACGATGATCTGGCTGGCGCGGCGATGAGGACTGTCGGCGTCGGGATTGGTGACGGCCATCACGATGGCGAAGGCCGCCCCATCGGCGCCGGTGACGAACCATTTTCGACCGTTGATGACGTAATCCTCTCCTTCTTTGACCGCCGTGGTCTTCATCCAGACGGGATTCGAACCGGGATAGTCGGGTTCGGTCATGGCGAAGCAACTCCGTATCTCACCGCGAACGAGCGGCATGAGATACGTTTCTTTTTGCTCGGCGGTGCCGTAGTGCATGAGGATTTCCATGTTCCCGACATCGGGCGCCTGGCAGTTGAACGCATAGTGGCCGATGGGACTGCGGCCGAGTTCCTCGCTCACCGAAGCGAATTCCAGGAGCGAGAGGCCCATGCCGCCATATTGCTTGGGCAAGAACGGTGCCCACCAGCCGCGCTCTTTCACCTGACGCCGCACGGCATTGAGCGCCGGAAGTACCTCGGGAAACGGTTTGCTGAGGAAGTCGCCTTCCAACGGATAGATCTCCCGCTGCATGAACGCACGGATCTCGTCCACCAGCGTTCGCACGTGTTCGGGAATGCTGAAGTCCATAGCCTCCTCCCGGGCTAACGATAGGTGAGCAAATCGGGCGCATCGAGGTGAGGCGTGGCATTGAACGCATAGAGCGAGAATCGTCCTTCGGAGAAGAGAAATTCCGCATATCCGGCATTGCGGACGATCCAGCTCAATTCCAGCGCCTTTTCATCGCTCAGATCGAGCGCGTATCCCACCGCAGCCGCCACCGGTCCGCCGGAAGTGAATGCCACGACGGCGCGACCGCGCTCCACGCCTGCGATCATCTGGCGCACGCCCGCCTGGACGCGAGCGCGGAACGCCGGCCAGGATTCCACATCCGGCACGTTCAACTCTCCTCTCACCCACATTCGCGTGATCTTCACAAAGAGGCGACCGAACGCCCGCTTGGCCCTTTCCCCACCTTCTCGGAACGTCGCCACGGCCTCTCCAATCGATGGGTCTCGCCGTTGCAATTCGGGCAATACCCGTTCGAGAAGTCGATCGCTCTGAAACTCGTCCAGTTCGGGGAGCACGATCGGTTCGGGCCAGGCGAGCCCATGCCGACGATACGTCGCGGCAACGAGGTCATGAGTTTGTCGATGGCGGCGGCGCGGTCCAATGTAAACGCGGGTGAAGATGAGTCCCCACTTCGCCCAGTAATCTCCCAGGCGTCGCGATTGCTTTTCTCCGAGCGGCGAGAGGCGATCGTAATCCCCGCTGAAGGTCGTAGCCTGACCATGACGGACGAGGAACAAACGACTCATGAAGTACTCCCCTCTAGTGAAGCTGAACGGACCACCGACGGGCGACGAAGCTGTGCTCCCGGACGCCACCAATCCGGCGATGGCCCCTGGGCTCATGATGAACCCCTCGAAAATCACCGCCGAGGCGCAGAGAACGCAAAGATCCTCCGAGAGGCTTTTTCATGTCGTCGATGTGGCATCTGTACACCATGGGCGACTCTCTCAAAGAATACGAGTGGCGCAAGCCGCCAGCTTGCGTTACATCTGTCAATAAGTCCTCATGAAGCCACCGAAGCATGATCCCGGGCGCGCACATCGTGCTGAGCGATTTTTCGGAAATATCCTTCGATGCGTTCCAGAAACATATGGCGACTGGTGAGCTGAGGGAGATGGCCTCGAAATGTCGTCGAATGCGGCAGTCCTTTCAGGTAAGCCATCAATTGACGACGAAACACGCGAAGGGCGATCTCTTCGCCCGTGTAAGCGGCGAGCAGATCGAAGTGTCGTCGTATCATCGTCAGTCGCTCATCCAGCGATGGATGCGGCGGTGGGAGCGCGGCCAGCGCGGGCGATGCGGGGCGGGTCCGACGCACTTCTTCGATCACGCATTGACGGAAAATCCAGGGGTTGCCAATGGCGCCGCGCCCGATCATCACCGCATCACAGCCGGTGACGGCGAGCATATCGAAGGCATCGCTCGCCGTGAAAATGTCGCCATTGCCGATCACCGGGATGCGTACAGCCTGCTTCACACAGGCGATGAGGTCCAGATTGGCTTGACCATCGTACATCTGACGGCGCGTGCGCGGATGAAGCATGATGGCGTCTACGCCCTCGTCCTCACAGAGGCGCGCGACCTCCACGGCATTAATGCTGTGCTCGTCCCAACCGGCGCGCATCTTCACGGTGAGCGGCATGCGAAGCCGCGGACGAAGCGCGCGCAGGATGCGCTGGAGAACGCGCGGATTGCGCAGGAGCGCCGAGCCGCTTCCTCCCTTGATGATCTTCTTGACCGGACAGCCACAGTTCAGGTTGATCATGGTGGCTCCATAATCCTGGATCATCTCGGCAGCGCGTCGCATCACCTCGGGATCGGTGCCGCTGATCTGAACCATGATGGGATGTTCATCGGGCAGGAACTCCATCATCTGCAAGCTGCGTTCGCCCCCTGCGGCCAGCGCCACGCTGCTCAGCATCTCCGTGGACACCAGAGAGGCTCCCTGCTCGCGAGCCAGGAGGCGATAGGGGAGATTGGTCACATTGCACATGGGAGCCAACAGGTAGCGATTGGGAATCTCCACATCGGCGATGCGGAAAGAGACGAGCGGTAGTTGTCGCCACCAGCGACTTCGGGCGCTCATGTCGATGCGGGCAAAAGCGGTGGGATCGGCGACATGTCTCGCCCCTCGTTCCCTCTTCGGCCTCGGAGAAAGAGAAGAGAAGGGATATGAAGTCTCATGGCGCACATGAGATGAACTCGATGGCGGCATGGTGATCTCTGCTTGGCCTCGCTCTCTCATTCGACGGAGCAGCAAAGAATAGTGGTGAGAGGAAAACGGTGTCAATGCTTCATCCGTCGGGCGCTGACCGGACGTGAGGGGCTGAGGAGGGGCGCGACGCTCGCGCTCCAGGACGCCGGCCTCTCCCGAGAGGGCGCGGTCGTCGATGAGGGGTGACCAATCCCTGTCCTGGTTTGCGTTTCCACGCTCATCTTGACAACGAACCGTGATTTCGATACCTTATTTGTTTCTCATGGGAAAGCGAGGGCCGACAACTCGATATATTGATCTCACCCGCTGTCGTCTCCGCTGTTGTCGAATGCGCCCGTACATGTGGGCGAGGGCGGCGGGATGTGAGGTGAGGCCCTCAAGATCGTTGCTCACGTAGCAGTCATCATAACCGAGCTGACATCTCAACCCGCTGCCTTCCCCCGAGGGCAGCGGGTTTTTTTCTTCATGGATGGCCTGATGGCTTGTTTGAGCGTGGACAGTCTCAACGGCATATCAACCGGCTGCTGGATGGCCCTCGATCAGTTGTTGGGGGATGTCCACGGCATTGGCTGCTCGCAGCCGGTGATCAAAACTTCGAGCAAAGGAGGTGAACGAATATGTGTTTCGTATCAGAAGGAGGAACTCCAGCGGCGACACAAGAAGCGACACGACCTCGTGTCGAGTTGAATGGGCCCGCCCCAGATTTTGAAGCCACCACCACCCATGGCGTCATTCGCCTCTCCGAGTGGGAGAAAGACAAGTGGGTGATCCTCTTCTCTCATCCGGCGGATTTCACGCCCGTCTGTACGACGGAATTCGTGGAATTCGCCAAGCGCTACGATGAGTTTCAGAAACGGGGGGTGGCTCTGCTCGGTTGCTCGGTCGATAGCGTGTACAGCCACATCGCCTGGATTCGCAACATCGAAGAGAAGTTCGGCGTGAAGGTGAAGTTCCCGGTCATCGCCGACCTGGACCAGAAGGTCTCGCAGCTCTATGGGATGATTCACACGCCCAGCGCCAGCACGGTGACTGTGCGGTGCGTCTATTTCATCGATCCCAACCGTATCGTGCGAGCGATGATCTACTATCCGCTCAACGTGGGCCGCAACTTCGATGAGATCGTGCGCGTCATCGACGCGCTCCAGACGGTGGATAAGGAGGGCGTCGCCTGCCCGGCCAACTGGACGCCCGGACAGGACGTCATCGTTCCGCCACCGACGACGCAACAGGATGCCGAAGCGCGCGCACAGAACAAGGAGTACAACGTCATCGACTGGTACATCTCCAAAAAGAAAGTCAGCTAGTGGGGAGTGATGTCTGACGCGGATTCCATCCTGGAGAGCTCCCCGGGCTAGCCTGTCGCCTCCTTATTGCCTCCCGCAACGAGCAGTCCCTGCTGGCTAGCCCTGGGGAGCCTCTCCGCTCTCGGAGAGTGAAAAAGCGTCCACAGTGGCGAGAGCCGTGACCGGGACGTTCGCCTCCCGGCGAAGCCCACTCCATGATTCCGACTGCAGCGCCCATGGCGTCGCGGCCATTATGGAAGTGTCGTGCAGGAGCAATGTGCGCTTCCGGAGAAGTGTAACCATCCCCGGAGGCGAGCTCCGGGGCTTGCCTCTGGAAGGCCCGCTGCTCGCTGGCGGGGAGAGGTCGCTTGGCCGCCAGTCACGGAAGGCCCATTCCCTCACGAGGGAGGCCCGCCGCTTGCCGGCAGGGAGATTCACTCGTCAGCTAGTTGAGGCGAGGAGGAAACTTTGGAAGCCCCGCTGCTCGCCGGCGGGGCGATTCACTCGTCAGCTAGTTTGAACCCCTGCGGCTCGGTCGGTGGGGAGGCATCACGAAAGCGTCACCATCCCCGGAGGCGAGCTCCGGGGCGTGATCGAGAGGTCTGGGCGTCAGAGTCTCCTCGTAGCCTCTCTATGGGCCGAGTTCATGAAGCTTCTGAAGCGCGACGCGATTGGATGGATTCAAGCGTAGTGCGTCTCGGTAGGCGGCCCGCGCCGCTTGCCGATGGCCACGAGCCAGCTCTACGTCGCCGATGAACTGGCGAATGAGATCCGATTCGGGCATCAGCTTCATGGCCAAGGCGAGGTGTTTCAGAGCCTCATCATATCGGTGAGCGGCAGCCAGGTAGCGACCTCGATTGGCCAGCATGAGAGCATACTGAGGACGAATTTTTTTACGCGCCACCTCATCCAATCTTCTCGGCTCGACGAGCAGAGACTCCAGGTGAAGCGGAGGCGGGGGATCGAGATGAACCTGACGGTCCTCATGGAGTCGAAAGGTCAGCCCATACGGAATCCAGTTGTATCGCGTTCCCACATTCGGTTCCATGGGAATGGTGAGATGAACTTCCCGCTCCGGTGCGTGAAATTCGATGAATGCATTCAGCAGCGCCGTGAACCGAGCCGTGATCTCCTCCGGATCATAAGGCTCGTCGTGTTCGAAGAGGCGCAATTGCTCCATGAACGCATCGCGCTCAGGCCGACAGGCGGCCATCATCGCAGGATAGAAGCGATCCAGATACGTTCTCACATACCAGGAGCGGCGGACCAGATTCACATCGACGACGGTGACATCGGGACGAAGGCCCTCGATGTGGTGGAGATAGAGGAAGGGCGAATAGAGCTGCCAGTCGAGCGTCATGAGGAGGCCGCCGGGCTTGATGCCGGCCAGCACATCTTCGACGTAATGACGAGCGATCTGATCATCATGCTTGTCGTTCTGGCGGTAGTGCGCCATGAGATTGATCGTCGGAAGCGCAATGATGAGCGCGCTCAGAATGCGAACCCACGGCGTTGGTCGATTCTCAATCCGTTCCCAGAGCCATCGCCAACCGGCGGCCAAAGTCAGAGTCACGGCCAAGAAGGTCGGAAGATAATAGGCATCCGTGTCTTCGGCGATGTCATAGTTGATGGTGTAGCCGATGTTCAATGCCATCAACAGGAGGACGAACCAGGCTCCCGTGCGATCGCGTCGCCAGAGCCACGCCAGGCCAGGCAGCGCGAGCGCCAGTCCGACGGGCGTGAACTCATGAACGAGCAGGCGGAGAAAACTCTCCAGGTTCTTCCATACCGCAACCACGTCGCCGGAGAACAGGTTGACCTGATACTGGCGGGCACTAATATGCCACCAGAAGCGTTCCCAACTGGACGGATCGCCCCAATTCAACAGGGGCTGACGCGCCGCGGCCAGAGGAAGATAAACGTAAGACGAGAGCCCGAGGAGCATCATGGCGATGGCCCATCGTGCCGGACGGCTCCCTATATATCGCCACCCGGCCGTGCGCCACACCAGGACGACAATGGCCGGGAAGGTGAGGATCACTGTGACGTGATGCACGCCGAGGGCCAGCCCATACAGCAGGCCGGCTACGGCCATCGGCCACGTTCGCTCCCTCCCCTGTTGATGCGCGCGCCGCCAGATGAACAGCGACCAGAACGTAGCAGCCAACAGGGCCAGATTCAGTGAATAGACTTCGGCGACCGTCGCATATCGCCATAACGTCACCGAAAAAGCCAGCGTCAACCCTACGCTGAGTGGCACGAGAGCGGCGAACGTGGTCCGGGAAAGCGATGACTGACCGACGAGGAATGATCGGCTCTTGGACGTGTTCGCCGACGCCCGTCGCTTTCCCGGCGAGCTGGTCGGGGTCTCGGTCATTGCTATCAGTTGAGCGATGATCCATGCGGCGAACGTAGAAGCCGCGGCGGCGAAGCATCCGGACATGAAACTCAATCGAAACGCCACGCTCCCCACAGGGAGCTTGCTGAATAGATGGCCGATGAGCGTGTAGACGGGGAATCCCGGGGGATGAGCGACGCCCAACGTGGCACACACCAGGATCAATTCACCGCTATCGACGAGCGTGACGGTCCGCGCACAGGTCGCTCCGTAAACGATCAGGCTGATGACGAAAATCACTATGGTCAGCCAGCGCGTTCGAAGCATACCGCCGTTTGTCACCTCGGGCGAGACGCGTGGCGTCGGGCTTCACATGGGCGCCGGATGGACCCACCGCCGCTCATCGATGGTCATCATTTGGGGCCCATGCGCAGCGCTCCATCCAAGCGAATGACTTCACCGTTGAGCATTTCGTTCTCGACGATATGTTTGACGAGCATGGCGTACTCGCTCGGCCGACCGAGTCGAGGAGGGAAGGGGACCTGCTGTTCGAGCGATTGTCGCGCCGCCTCGGGCAGGCCGGCCAGGAGCGGCGTATCGAAAATGCCCGGTGCAATCGTCATCACGCGAATGCCGTGGCGGGCCAACTCGCGAGCCACGGGCAGCGTCAGGCTGACGATACCCCCTTTGGAGGCCGCGTAAGCCGCCTGTCCAATTTGACCTTCAAAAGCGGCAATGGACGCCGTATTGATGATCACGCCGCGCTCTCCATCAGGTGCAGGCTGTTGTTGAGCCATGACGGCGGCGGCCAGGCGAATCACATTGAACGTCCCGATCAAATTGACATCGATGACGCGCGCGAACGAGTCGAGCGCGTGAGGGCCCGCCTTGCCCAGCACCTTCTCGGCCAGGCCGATGCCCGCACAATTGATCGCGCCATGGAGGCCGCCGAAGGCATCGCGCGCTGCCTGGATGGCATTTTGCACGCTGTCTGCGTCGGTCACATCGGTGCGGGCGAAGCGGGCGCGCGCTCCTCCCAGTTCGGTGGCCAGGCGCTGGCCCGCCTCTTCGTTAATATCGGCGATGAGAACGCTCGCCCCGGATGCGATGAGCAGGCGAGCGGTCGCGGCGCCCAATCCCGATCCACCGCCGGTGATGAGAAACGTTTTCCCTGGTATCTCCATTGTCACATCCTCCTGCCGATGAGTGTGAACGTGAACGATTCACTTCATTCGTCTTCTGACGTCTCTCGATCTGCTGAGAGCTGATACTCGCGAAACTGCTGGCGGAGAGCCGACTTCCGGAATTTGCCCACCGATGTTTTGGGAATAGTCTCGACGAATTCGATGGCGTCGGGCAGCCACCATTTGGGGAAGTGCGGTCGAAGATGGGCGCGAAGTTCTTCTGCGGTGACCGTATGCCCTTCCTTGAGAACGACGACGGCCAGCGGGCGTTCCTGCCACTTGGGATGGGAAACGGCGATCACCGCCGCTTCGGCCACCGCCGGATGGCTCATCAGAGCGTTCTCCAGAGCGACCGAACTGATCCACTCGCCGCCCGACTTGATGACATCCTTGCTGCGATCGTGAATCTCGATGTATCCGTGCGATTCAATGGTCACGATATCGCCGGTGCGAAACCAGCCATCTTCGGTGAATCGATCGGCAGCCTCCGGAGCATTGTAGTAGGCGCGGGCCACACACGGTCCGCGAACCTCCAGTTCGCCCATGCTCCGCCCATCCCAGGGGACGAATCCGCGATCGCCGCGAGCGCGGATTTCCACAAACGGGACGGGGAGACCCTGTTTCGCGCGATAATCGAGCTGCACCTCGGCGGGCGCCTGACGAAGTTCGCTGGTCAGATTGGCCACCGTTCCCAGAGGCGTCATCTCGGTCATCCCCCAGGCGTGAATCACTTTGAGACCGTGCCGCTCCTGGAATCCTTGAATCAGCGCCTTCGGCGCCGCCGAGCCGCCGACGACGAGACCGCGAAGGCTGGAGAGGTCATAGGCTCCAGGATGCTCATCCAGCGTCTGCAACACACCCAGCCAGATCGTCGGCACGCCCGCCGTGAGCGTCACGCGTTCGGCTTCCAGGGCTTCGAGTAGACTCCTGGCATCCAGATGGGGGCCGGGGAAGACCAGCTTGGCGCCGACGAGGACTGCCGTGAAGGGCAATCCCCAGGCGTTGGCGTGGAACATGGGAACGACCGGCAAGATGACATCGGATTCGCAGAGGGCCAGCGTATCGACCATGGCCGACAACATCGAGTGGAGGACGAGGGCCCGATGCGAATAGACAACCCCTTTCGGTTTTCCCGTCGTCCCCGAGGTGTAACACATGGCGGCCGCCTGGCGCTCGTTAGGATCCGAATAGTGGAACGTGCTCTCGTCGGCCGCCTCGAGCACGTCCTCATATTCGAGCATGCCTTCGGGCGCTTCACCATCCTCTGAGATGACCACTACTCGTTCCAGATGCACTCGAGAGCGGAACGCTTCCAGCAAGGGCAGCAGGCTCTGATCGATGAGCAGGAAACGATCTTCGGCATGATTGACGATGTAGGTGAGATCGTCCGGGTGGAGGCGTAAATTGAGGGTGTGGAGGATGGCGCCGACGGCGGGAATGCCAAAGTAGGCTTCCAGATGCTGGTAGTGATTCCAGCATAGCGTGGCCACTCGATCACCGGGACGGATGCCGAGCTCTCTGAGAGCGACGGCGAGTTTCTTAGCCCGGCGCACGAAATCGGCATACGTATATCGATGAAAATGCCCGTCCGGGAGACGAGTGACGATTTCTTTCCTGGCGAAGAACGTCTCGGCGCGCCGCATCATCGCCGGCAGCGTGAGCTGATAATCCATCATGAGCCCATCCATAGTTGCTCCTCCTCGTGGCGTCAGCGTTATTGTATGCTCATCCCCTTGATGACGCTAGTCGATTTCCAATGAATTGAGGCCGCGAATTGGCATTCCGGCGGCGCGCCAAAGAGGGTGGCGCGACCCCGATGGGTGAGGGAGGCAGGGTCGGACGTAGGAGTCTGTGGCGTTTCCTCGGGTTGGGATGCCGGTATGCGTTCTGCCAGCTTCGAGGGTGAGCATGCTTCTTGTTGGTAAGGCGAACCGTGATGCCTCTTCGCTGGCGAACAGCGGGGCCTCTGAGGCGAGAGGAGGAGTCTTCTCACGAGCGGGCAACTGACGCCTCCCCGCCGTCAAGCGGCGGGGGTTCTCAGGGATGGGAAGGGCATCGTCACACGAGCTATCGAGTGTCACAGCTCTCCGCTGGCGAGCAGCGAGGTTTTCTCAGAGGGGGAGCGAGTCTCCCGTGACGAGCTATAACCGTGGGTTCTCTCCGGAGGCGAGCGGCGGAGCCTCCCGATCAGGCCCCGGAGCTCGGCTCCGGGGTTGGTGACATTTGTCGGCTCGTCAGCCAGCGGGCCGCTCACTCTTTAAGGCCCCGGAGCTCGCCTCCGGGGATCGTTATGCTCTTCGCTATGGCCTCCTGCGGCGGAGACAGTGAGCTGTTGTCTTTCCCAGCCCATCGAGCGAGAAAGGAAGATTTGCCGATGCGGGCGAGAGCCATTACAATAACCGCCTTTTTACTGAAGTGTCACACGTCATGCTTGAAAGGAGAGCCGTGATGGAAAAACGGGTTTATAACTTCGCTGCCGGTCCGGCGACATTGCCCGTACCGGTCCTTGAGGAAGCCCAACGTCACTTGCTGGCCCTGCCCGGCGTGGGGATGTCCATCTTGGAAATCAGCCATCGTTCCAGGTGGTTCGCCGGCATCCGCGACGCTGCCGAAGCCAATCTTCGTCGGCTTCTCCACATCCCCGATCATTATCACGTCCTCTTTTTGCAGGGT
>Ga0256841_1000082_pt1 | contig 100836 bp, 94 predicted proteins | sample 356308metaG_FD_185971 | JGI IMG/M metagenome (GOLD analysis project Ga0256841, IMG submission 185971) | Hydrothermal vent microbial communities from Mid Atlantic Ridge, Atlantic Ocean - 356-308 | ecosystem: Environmental > Aquatic > Marine > Hydrothermal vents | place: Atlantic Ocean: Mid...
GGCCTGCCGACCCGCGAAATGACCGACGCCACACGCATCGTCATCATCGAGAGCGACAGCCACATCGTCGGCATCCTGGTGGACAGTGTCGCCGAGGTCGTCGACCTGCGCGCTTCCGACATGGAGGCGGCGCCCAGCGTGGGCAACGAGGAGAGCGCCAGGTACATACAGGGCGTGACCCAGCACGAGGACCGGCTGCTGATTCTGGTCGATCTCAACAAGCTGCTGACCGACGAGGAGTGGGACGCACTGGCCCGCGCCTAGGCCAGCCCTGCGCCGGATTGCGGAATATGCTGCCATGGCGGAAATCGGCAACCTGTCTCCCAGCTGGCGCATCGTTCCGACCCGACCGTCGACCGGTTCCGGCAAGGGCGACCAGGCGCCGCGGCGCAAGCCGGCCAGCGAACAGCAGGAACGCGAACGCCGCCGCGAGCAGGATGCCGACGACGGCGAGCCCCATATCGACGAATATGCCTGAGCCGCCACGATGACACCTTCGATCCTGATCCTGGCCAGCCTGTCCACCGCCGCTACGCTGTGCGTGGTGCTGCAGTGGCGCGGTCTGCGCCGGCTGCGGGCCGACAATGCCCGCTTGGCCGAGCGCCTGCTGGCGAGTGAGCAGCAGGTCCGTCATCTGGGCAACGAGTTCGGCGCCCTGTGCAAGGCCTCGGCGGGTGCCGGCGAGCACGTTCTGCGCCTCGAACAGCAGGTGAAGCGGCTGACCGAGCGGCAGAACATGCTGGAGCTGCGCGCCAGCGCCGACCGTCCCTACAGCGAGGCCAGCCGGCTGGCCCACGACGGCGCCGGCATCCACGAGCTGGTCACCAACTGCGGCCTGACCCGCGGCGAGGCCGAACTGATGGTGATGCTGCACGGCCGCAACAGCACCGACGCCGCCTGACCCCGGATGCAGGCATGAAGGCGGTGTGACCACGCCGAAGCCGCCTGGTACCGCTGTGTCCCTCCGGAGGGATACAGTGTGGCGGTGGGCTTTCCCGTGAAGGGGGACGGCCACCGGGCGGGCAGGGTGTCCCTCTTTCCTGTCTCTCTCCGGCGGCCTTTGTCACCGGCGCCGGCGCGCGCTACCATGCCGGCAGGCACCCGCGCACAGGACGGCCCCATGCAGCGTGATCTCGCACGGCAGTTTCTCTACGACATCGAGCTGGCCCGACGTTTCGAACAGGCCGCGGCCGAGCAGTATGCCCAGGGCAATATCGCCGGCTTCCTGCACCTCTACCCCGGCGAGGAGGCGGTCGCCGTCGGCACCCTGCGGGCGGCGGACGTCGGCGACTACGTAGTCAGCACCTACCGCGAACACGTGCACGCGCTGGTGCGCGGCATCCCTGCCGGCGCCGTCATGGCCGAGCTGTTCGGCCGGTCCGGCGGCTGTTCGGGCGGCTACGGCGGCTCCATGCACCTGTTCGACCGCGAGCGGCGCTTTCTCGGCGGCTACGCCATCGTCGGCGAGACCTTTCCGGTGGCCACCGGCGTCGCCTACTGGCTGCGCATGAACGAGGCCAGCGACGTGGCGCTGTGCTATTTCGGGGACGGTGCCGTCAACCAGGGCACCTTCCACGAATCGCTCAACATGGCGGCGCTGTGGAAGCTGCCGGTGTTGTTCATCTGCGAGAACAACCACTACCAGATCGGCACCGAGATCCACCGTCATTCGGCACTGGCCGAGGTCTACCAGCGTGCCTGCGCCTACGGTATCGACAGCCGGCGGGTCGACGGCATGGACGTGCTGGCGGTCTACGAGGAGACCCGCGAAGCCCTGCACTACGTGCGTGACGGCCACGGCCCCTGCCTGCTGGAATGCGAGACCTACCGCTATCGCGGCCATTCCATGGCCGACGCCGGCGCCTACCGCTCGGCCCTGGAGGTGGCGGAGCTGCGGGCCCGCGATCCCTTGCTGACGTTCACGCAGCGGGCGCTGGAGGCCGGCTGGGTGACGCAGGAGGAGGCCGATGAAATGGGCGCCCGGGCCGGGCGCGAAGTGGAAGCGGCCGTCGCCTTCGCCGAGCAGAGTCCGCCGCCGACGCAACTGGACAAGGACGTCTACGTCAGGCCGCTGGACCTGTACCGGGGGGATGCATGAAACGCAGTCACAACGATCACGCCGGCCTGATCGCGCCGGCCAGCGCCGCTGCCGAGCTGCAGGTGTGGGAGGCGCTCAACCTGGCGCTCAACGAAGCCATGGCAGTCGACGACGCGGTGTTCGTCCTCGGCGAGGACGTCGGCGTCTACGGCGGCAGCTACCGCGTCACCCAGGGCCTGTACGCCCGCTACGGCGAATGGCGGGTGCGCGACACACCGATCTCCGAGGGCAGTTTCACCGGTCTGGGCGTCGGCGCGGCGCTGGTCGGCGGCCGGCCGGTGGTGGAGATCATGACGGTCAACTTCGCGTTGCTGGCGCTGGACGCCATCGTCAACATGGCGGCCAAGCTGCGCTACATGTCCGGCGGCCAGTTGCGCGTGCCGCTGGTGGTGCGCATGCCGGGCGGCGTGGCGCACCAGCTCGCGGCGCAGCACTCGCAGCGCCTGGAACACATGCTCATGAACGTGCCCGGCCTGCGCATCGTGGCGCCCGGTACGCCGCAGGACAGCTACTGGCAGCTGCGCCAGGCGATCCGCCACGACGACCCGGTCATTGTGCTGGAACACGAACTGCTGTATTTCGACAAGGGCACGTTCGACCACGCGGCCGGCGCGCCACCGCTGCACGCGGCGGCGGTGCGTCGCCCGGGCCGCGACCTGACCCTCATCGCCTGGCACCGCATGGTGCAGGTGGCGCAGCAGGCTGCCGAACGCCTGGCGGGGGAGGGCATCGAGGCGGAGGTCATCGACCTGCGCAGCCTGCGCCCCATCGACCTGCCGCTGTTGCGCGAATCGCTGGGCCGCACCCACCGGGCGCTGGTGGTGGAGGAAGACTGCCGCTTCGCCGGCGCCGGCGCCGAGATCGTCGCCGCGCTCACCGAGGCCGCCTTCTTCGACCTGGATGCGCCCCTGCGGCGGGTGGCCGCCGCCGACGTGCCGACGCCCTACAACGGCGAGCTGGAGCGCGCCTCGATTCCGGACGTGGACGCGGTGATCGAGGCGGCCAGGGGCATCCTGCCGGCTTGACCTGGATCAAGGTTTGGCCGCGCCGGTGCCTCCTCGTGCGCCCGCGCGGGTATATACTCGGTGCCAGGACCCTGACCAGAGAGGATACGCCATGAACAGGAAAACCCTTTCCGTCGCCCTGCTGGCGACCACGCTGTCGGTCGGTGGCTGCGCCAACTACGGGCAGCAGGAACAGGCCGGCATGCTGATCGGCGGCGCGCTGGGCGGTCTGCTCGGCTCGACCGCGGTCGGCGGCCACCACCGCCAGGGGCGCACCGCGGCCATCATCCTGGGCACGCTGGCGGGCGCCGCCATCGGTGGTTCCATCGGCCGCTCCATGGACGAACTGGACCGCCGCAAGATGGCGAGCACCCTGGAAACCGTGCGCACCGGTGTGCCCTCGCAGTGGCGCAACCCGGACACCGGCAACGTCTACCGGGTGACGCCGACCCGCACCTGGGAGACCCCCGCGGGTCCCTGCCGCGAATACACCCTCGACGCCGTCATCGGCGGCCGCAAGGAACAGGTCTACGGCAAGGCCTGCCGGCAGCCCGACGGCAGCTGGAAGATCGTGGAGTAGGGTGCCGGGGCCGGCCAGGCGAACTCAGCCCACCGACGCGGCCAGGGGCCGGTACTGCAGCGCGTAGAACATTTCCAGGTAGCGCCGCGTCTCGGCCCGCTCCAGCCCGGTGACATAGCGCCAGAAACCGTACACCCGCGACAGGGTCATCATGCGTTCGGCGTAGCGCTTCCAGGTGTAGCGCTGCGCCACCCGCTCCAGCGCCCCTTGCGACAGGCGCTGCCACTCGGCGGGGTCACGGCGGCAGGTGGCGAAGAAGTCCGCCATGCGGCGGGCGGCGATCTCCCCGTGGTTGGGGTCGATGTGGAAGCCGGACACGCCGTCCTCGATGATCTCCAGCGGTCCGCCGAAGCAGGTGGCGAAGGTCGGCAGGCCGCTGCTCATGGCTTCCACCACGGTCAGGCCGAAGGCCTCGAACAGCGCCGGCTGCACGAAGGCGCCGCGCTTGTCCGCCACCACCCGGTACAGTTCGCCCGCCAGGTCCTTTTCCAGGTGCATGCCCAGCCAGCGTACCTGACCGTCGAGTCCGTGCGCATCCATCAATGCGTGCATGCGCTGGATCTGGTCGCGCTCCTCGGCGTCGCTGGACAGGGAGGGGTCGATGTGCCCGGAGATGACCAGCAGGTTGACGGCGGATCGCAGCGCCTCCGAGCCGGCGTACCATTCGACCAGGCCGGTGATGTTCTTGATGCGGTCCATGCGCGCCATGGTGAACAGCAGCGGCTTGTCCGGGTCGGCCAGGCTGCCGCGGATGTCCGGGGCCGTCGTGGCGCCGAAGATCAGCGCGTCGATCTCGTCCTGCAGGTGGGTGAGGCGGCGGCCGCTGTCGGAATAGGGGAAGTAGACCTCGGGGTCGGCGCCCGGCGAGACGATGTTGAACTTGGGGTCGAACGTGTCGATACCATGCACCACCCGGTACAGGTCGGGCAGGGTGAAGGCGGAATAGCTCTCGTACTGGCCGACGCTCTCGTCGGTGCCGGCGATCTCCTGGTAGGTGCTGGTGATGATGAAATCGGCCGTGTTCATGGCGATGAGGTCGGCGGTGAACTGCACGGAGAAGTGGTACTGCGGCTCGTTCTCGCGCCAGTACAGGTCGGAGTACAGGTACTTGGTCTTTTCCAGTGCGTGGGCGATGTTGCACTGGGTGACGCCGAGTCGCTGCGCCAGCAGGGTGGCGACCAGGTTGCCGTCCGAGTAGTTGCCGATCACCAGGTCGGGGCGGCCGCCCAGCTCGGCCAGCAGCTCGCGCTCGGTGTCCAGCGCGAAGCGCTCCAGCCAGGGCCAGATCTCGAAGCGCGAGATCCAGTGCGGCACCACTTCGCCGGACGTCTCGCGGAACGGCACGCGCAGGATGCGTGCGTGGTCGGTGCCGGCGATGGATTCGATGCGCTGGTCGCAGGTGGTGCCCTCGGCCTCGGGAATGAGGCGGCTGATGACCACGATGTTGGGCGTGATGTCCAGGCCCTGTTCCTGCAGGCGCTGCTTCATTTCCTTCTCCAGCGCCCGGACCTGGTCGAGGATGTACACCACCTGGCCGCCGGTGTCGGGCCGGCCCAGCACGTTGGACTGGCCGAACCAGCCATGCGGCGACAGGATGGCCAGCGAGAAGATCATCGGGATGCGGCCCAGGAAGGCTTCCAGGGCGTCCGGTGAAGGCGCCTCCAGGATGTCCAGCAGCAGTTGCATGGTGTCGCGGATGCGCGCCGCGTCGTGGCCCCAGCCGGCCTCGAAGCCCAGCGGTGCCAGCTCGCGCGCCAGCTCGCTCCAGGGCCGGTCGTCGCCGGCGGCAGCCAGCAGGCGGTCGGCGCTGCGCAGTGCCCGACGCAGGTCCGGCACGCTGTCGATCAGGCCGTTGAGCATCAGCGGCTGGCCGCGGTAGGCGTGCATGCTGAGAAAATCGAGCATGCGCTGCTGGCCGCGGCCCTGCTCCTCGAACAGGCGGCTGGACAGGCGCCGGTTGAGAAACTCCACGCCGCGGCCGATGGAGCGTGATTCCTGCGGCTTGAGGAACTCCCGCGAGAAGGGCTCCAGGTCCACTTCCAGGGTCCATTCCGGCGGTTCGCCACCGTTCACCAGCCGTTCCTTGAAGCGCAGGAACTGGCTGACCACGATCTCCTCGGGCTCCATGGTGTCGAGGTGGATGCGCAGGTACTGCCAGCGGCCGATGCGCGGGCGCAGCGCCAGGTAGAACCACTGGGCGTCCAGCGCCGCTTCCTGGCTCATCTGCAGCACGCTGGCCAGCGGCGTGTGGCGCAGCGCTTCGCCGTCGCCGGCCTCGCACAACGCCTGGAAACCGTCCAGCAGGTCGGTGCGCAGCAGGAAATGGCGGCCGCTGCTGACGAAGTGATGCAGCACCCGGTGGGCATTGCTGCGCTCCTGGTCCAGGTAGGCGGACAGGGCGTCGAACAGTTTGAACGGGTTTGCCTGGTTCACGTCAGATTCCAGTCTCGTCTGAATGCAGTATAGAAGTCGGCCCGCTCCGGTGTCGCGCCGCGTATCTGTACCAGCGCGCTGGCGAAGACCTGCGCCCGTTCCAGCAGGGTCTGCAGCGGCCAGCGGTGCAGCAGCCCCAGGATGGTCACGGCCGCGAAGGCGTCGCCGGCGCCCACGGTATCCACCAGGTTGTCGGTCGCGGGCGGCCGGACCTGAAGGACATGGCCGTCGCGGTCGTGGGCCAGCGCCCCCGCCGCGCCGCGGGTGGTGATGAGCAGATCCAGGTCGTGCCGCTCGCGCAGGGCGCCGGCGCGCCCGGCCAGGTCGCCGCCGGCCGGCGCCAGCACATCGAGTTCGTCCTCGTTGAGCTTGGCCCAGCGGGCGGCGTCCAGCCAGCCATGCACGTCGTCGGCCCGCCACCAGGGCGGCCGCAGGTTGACATCCATGAAGGCGGGCACCCCGAGGCGCTTGCGCAGCGCCAGCAGCGCCTGCCGCGACACCGGATTGCGGGCTGCCAGGCTGCCGTGGTAGAGCAGGGCGCTGCCGGCGGCCGGCGGCAGGGCGTCGGCGTCGATGTAATCCCAGGCGCGGTGCTCGACGATCTCGTAGCGTGGTTCGTCGTTCTCGATGTGGACGTCGACGGTGCCGGTCGGGTGGCTGGAATCGAGCTGCAGCCCGGACAGGTCCATGCCCCAGGCCTGCATGCGTTCGCGGATGCGCCGTCCCAGCGCGTCGTTGCCGATGCGCGAGACCAGCAAGGGCCGCGCGCCGAAGGCCTGCAGGTGCCAGGCGACGTTGAAGGGCGCCCCGCCCAGCACCGTCTCGCCGCCGGGAAAGCGGTCGAACAGCACTTCGCCGAACAGCACCGGCCGGCCGTCGGCTGGCTGCTTCATGCCGTCTTCTCCGCGCCCAGCCGCGCCGTGAAGGCGGGGTGGAAGTGATTCACGCCCTCCAGGATACCGGCGCTGTAGTTGCCGTTCATACCCAGGAAGCCGCCGTGCGCGATATAGAGGGCATCCGCGTTGCCCGCCGCCGCGGCCTGCGCAAGCGCGGCCTCCTTGACCTCGTCGCTGGCATTGGCGACCAGCACCGAGGGAACCGGGCTGGCCAGCACCGGCAGGTCGTTGCCGCTGTCGCCGGCGAACAGGATGTCACCGGTACCGTGGCCGCTGTGCGCCGCCAGGAACTCGATGGCGTGCAGCTTGGTGGCGCGTTCCGGCAGTACGTCGAGCAGGCCGACGGCGGCCGGTTCGTCGACGCTCCAGATCAGGCTGGCGCGCACGCCGCGCTCCGCCAGCCGCGCCTGCATGACCGCCAGCAGGGCTTCGCGGTCGGCATACAGCGGCACGTAGAAGCTGAGCTTGTGCGTGTTCTGCTTGCTGCGCTCCTGCAGTTGCAGGTCGGCCAGGCCGCGGAACAGTTCGCGCAGGCCGCCGTGGTCGATACCGGCCCAGTCGGCGCCGATCTCCGCCTCCCAGTCCGGCCAGGGTTGCCAGCCGCCGTTCTGCACCTGGTAGATCTTGCTGCCGACGTCGGTGATGGCGTAGGCCGGCACCGGCAAGTTGTAGCTGGCGATGGCGCTCTGCGCCAGTTCGCGGTGGCGGCCGGTCACGTACACCGTGGTGACGCCGGGCAGCGCCGCCAGCGCCGCGAAGCGTTCACGCGCGCCGGGTGACTCGGGTTGCACGCCGTTGGGAAGCAGGGTGCGGTCCAGGTCGGTGCACAGCAGCAGCCGTTCGTTCATGACGCGCTCTCCACGCTTTCCGGCGGCAGCATGCAGCTGTCGAAGAAGTCATAGTGGTCCAGCGCCTCCAGTATGCCGCCCGCGTAGGGCCGGTGGGCGAAATAGATGCGCTCGATATCACCCAGCTGCGACAACTCCTCGTGGTGTCGGTTGGCGACCACCACTGCCAGGGTGTTGCCGCGCATCATGTCCTCGTCGGCGCCGGAACCGCCCGCCACCAGGGTGCGCTCCAGCGGGATGCCCCAGTGGTCGGCCACGTAGCGCAGCGCGAAACCCTTGGAGGCGCGGATGGGCAGGATGTCGAGGAACTGGCCGAAGGACAGCACCACGTTGGCGGCCACGCCGGCCTGGTGCAGCAGGCGGTTGATCTCCTCGGTGTCCGGGGCCTCGGTGGGGTCGATGTAGTAGCTGATCTTGAAACGGCTCTGCTCGCTGCGCGGCTGCAGTTCCAGGCCGGGCAGGTCGGCCAGGGCGCGGCGCACCGCGTGCGGCGTCCACTGGTAGTCGATGTGGCGCGGCCAGGCGGTGTCTGCCGTCAGTTTGGGCGCATAGTAGATCTCGGTGCCGCCGCTGGTGATGAGCACGTCCGGCTGCGGGATGCCGTAGCGCTTCATCACCGTCAGTGCCGAATCCAGGCGCCGTCCGGTGGCGATGCCGAAGGCCGCGCACTTGCGGTTCTCACGCAGCACGCCGACCAGTATCTTCAGCGCTTCGGGGTCGCCCAGCAGGTTCTGGTCGATGTCGGTGAAGATGGCGCGGTCGTGGTAGACCTTGGCGCGGCGCAGGATCGGCCGCAGCATCGGTACCTCGGTGCGCTGGATCATGGGCTTGACCATGTCGACGTAGCGCTGGGCGTGCGCCTGCCAGGAATAGTGGGCGCGCACGCCGGCCAGGCCGTTGGCTGCCATGTGCTGCCAGGCCTCGTGGTCGGACAGCATGGCCAGAAGCGAGTCGGTCATGGCCTCGCTGTCGAGCGGGTCGATGAGGCGGCCGTTGCGGCAGTTGGCGAGGATGTCCATGGGGCCGCCGTCCTCGGTGGCCAGCACCGGCAGGCCGCTGGCGGCGGCCTCGATCAGGGTCAGCCCGAAGGGCTCGGTCAGGGCCGGGTTCACGAATACGCCGTGCGAGGCGGCCGCCAGCCGGTAGATCAGCGGTACGTCCTGCCAGTCGTGGTGCTTGGGCAGGGCGGCGTTGCCGTAGAGGTCGTAGCGATCGACGGCCAGCAGCAGCTGCTTGAGCACCTGGCGCGGGCCTTCGTCCATGTCTTCGATGTCGTCGCGGTTGCCGGCCACGATGACCAGGTTGGCCAGTTCGCGCAGCGCCGGCGACTCGCCGTAGGCACGCACCAGGGTGATGATGTTCTTGCGCGGGTCGGGGCGCGACAGGGCCAGGATCATCGGCTTGTCCGGCTCGCGCAGGAAGCGGCCCAGCTCGGCGGCGATGTGCGAGTCCTGTTCGTCGCCCGTCGGCGGCCGGAAGCGCGCCAGGTTGGTGCCGGGCGGTATGACGCGCATGCGTTCCGGCTGGTAGTGATCGTAGAGTTCGTACTGCTCTTCGATTTCCTGGTGGGTGCTGGTGATGACGCGTTCGGCTATCGCCAGGGTGTCTTCTTCCGCCTCAATGCGACGCGCGAGGTTGTAGCGCGCCTCGATGTCGGCGGCGGACAGGCCGCTGGCCAGCAGGCGGCGGCGCTTGACGCGGCCCAGCGAGTGGCCGGTGTGGACCAGCGGTACCCCCAGCAGGCCGGCCAGCCGGGCGCCGACGTAGCCACCGTCGGCATAGTGGCTGTGGATGAGATCGGGCGCCGCGCCACGGGCGCGCAGGAATTCCAGCGTGTTGTCGGCGAACTCGTCGAGGTAGTCCCACAGCGCTTCCTTTGCAACGTAGCCGGGCGGCCCGCACTTGATGCGCACGATGCGCGCGCCGTCGCCGAGGTCCTCGACGGCGCGCGCGTAGTCGTCGGACAGCTCCGGATCCTCGATGCGCCGGGTCAGCAGATCGACGCTGGCCACTTCCGGGTGCTGCGCCAGCGCGCGGGCCAGTTCCACCACGTACAGGGTCTGGCCGCCGGTGTCGGCATCGCGTCCGAGTTCCAGGTCGTGGCCACGGATCAGACCGTGCACGCTGACCAGCACCAGGTTCAGTGCCTGTCGGGGCTGTCCTGTGTTCGCTTCGTCCATGCCGTGTCCCGAGCGTGTTCGCGTGTGCCTAGCATACCGAATGGCCCGGTCCGGCACCATGACGGACACTGTGGAAAATGCTGCTGGCGGCGGCTAGACTGGCGCGTCATGCCTACCACGGTCTCGAATGCACTGCTGTGGCCGGCGGCGGGCATCGGCCTGCTGCTGCTGATCGTGGTCGGTGTGGTGCTGTTTTTGATCGTCCACCGCCAGCCCGGCGAGACCTTTCGGCATGAGGGTGTCTCCCTGCACTACCACATCGAGGGCAGCGGTGAACCCCTGTTGTTGTTGCATGGTTTCGCCGTCCATGGCGATCTCAACTGGCGTGTGCCGGGCCTGACGCGGGTGCTGGCGCAGCGCTACCGGGTCATCAGCCTGGATCTGCGCGGCCACGGCCTGAGCGGCAAGCCCTACCAGCCGCAGGCCTATGGCCGGAAACTGGTGGGCGACGCCATGGCGCTGCTCGATCACCTCGGTATCGAATCGGCCTGGCTGGGGGGCTATTCGCTGGGTGGCTATGTCGCCCTGCGCGCCAGTGCCGATCACCCGCGCCGCATCCGCGGCGCCGTGTTGATCGGTGCCGGCTGGCAGGACCCGGACGACGAGGCATTCTTCACGGCACTCGACGACTATGCCGCACGCCTGGAACGCGGCGCCGAGACGCGGCCGCTGATGTCCTACCTGGGCGACGTGCCGCGTTCGCCCGGCCCGCTGCATCTCGCCATCGAACGCCTCATGCTGGGCGTGTTCAACGACAGGCGCGCGCTGGCGGCGCTGGTCAGGAGCCTGCACGATCTGACGCTGAGCGAGGCGGAACTGCGCCGGCTGACGGTCCCGCTGTGCATCATCGTCGGCACCAGGGATCCCTTGCTGCGCGAGGCCAGGGCGCTGGCTGCGCGTGCGCCGCGTGCCTCGCTGCACCTCGTCGAAGGCGCCGATCACATCATGGCGGCGTTCCGGCGCGAGACCCGGCGGCAGTTCCGGCGATGCCTGGCGCGATGGGAGCTTGATATGGATCAGAACAGCCCCCAATAGTGCTTTTACGGCCACCCCGAAGGTGGTAGTTTGAGCGTACGAGCTTGTGGATCTGCGAAAGGGGGTTCAACCATGGCTGACGAAAGACTGCAGAAAGAGATCGATGCGATCCGTGCGGACGTCGCGAAGCTGAGCGAGGACATGGCGGAACTCACGCGCGTGATTCGCACGCTGGGCGTCGAGAAGGCCGGGGAAGTCAAGGATCGGGTCGGCGAGGGGGTGGACGGCGTCAGCGAGGAACTGCGCCGGCGCGTCGAAGCGGCCCGCGAGCGGGCCGGCAAGGCCACCGAGGGTTTCGAGAAGACCGTGGAGCAGTATCCCATGAGCAGCCTGCTGGCGGCCTTCGGCGTGGGCATGATCGTGGCCCGCCTGCTGGATTCGGGGGGACGGCGCTGAACAACCTCTCGGAACTCGTCATCGCCTTCTTCGACCTGCTGGAGGCCGAGGGCAGGGCGTTGCAGCGGGGCGCATTGCGCACCGGTGTTGCGCTCGGGCTGCTGTCCCTGGCCGGCCTGCTGTCCCTGGCCGCCTTCGGTTTCCTGGTCTGGGCCCTGTACGGATGGCTCGCGCTCAGTTTCACCCAGCCGGCCGCCGCCGCCCTGACCGGCCTGGCGATACTGTTGTTGACGGGGGTGCTGGCATGGCTGGCGATGCGCACGTCCCGCTGACCACCGGGCAGGCCAAGCAGCGGCTGCGCGAGGTGGCGCGCGACGCCGGCATCAGCGGCTGGACGCGCCGCCATCCCTACCACGCCGTGCTGGTGGCCATGATGGCCGGCCTGGCCGCCGGTGGCGCGCGCCGTTTCGACGACCGGCTGGCGCAGACGCTGCTGGCTGCGCTGCTCGGCGTGTCGCGGCTGCGATGACGGCGCGCCCGGTGCTGCTGCCCGGCACGCAATGTGTAATCGAGGACTTCGGTGACGACGGCGCCCTGACGCGCCACCTGCTGGAAATCGGTATCACGCCCGGCCTGCAGCTGACCATCGTGCGGCGCGGGCCTTTTGGCGACCCGGTGGAAGTGGCCATGCCCGGCACCCATTCCGTGGTCCTGCGCAGCGGCGAACTGGCCTCGCTGCGCTGCCGTTTCGTCTCCGGTCCGCTGGCGGCGCTGCCCTGTTCGGCGACCGGGCGCTACCGCGTACGTGCGCTGCAGGGCGGGCAGCGCCACACCCGGCGTGTCGCCGGGTACGGCCTGCGGCCCGGCCGGGAATTCAGCCTGCTGCCGTGCAGCCGCGGCCGCTACCGGCTTCGCATCGGGGCCGACGCCCCGGTCGTCGAGCTGGGACGCGGAGAAGCCGCCCGCCTGATCGTCGAGCCGGCCTGAGAGGTGGCCAGGTGACGGAGCAGCGCCGCAGCGTCACGGTCGCCCTCGCCGCCATACCCAACACCGGCAAGACCACCCTGTTCAACCAGCTCACGGGGGCGCGTCAGAGCGTCGGCAACTGGGCCGGCGTGACGGTGGCGCGGCGGGTGGGTCATTTCGAGCTGGGCGACTACGATGTCGAGCTGGTCGACCTGCCCGGCGCCTATTCCATCAGCCCCACCACCGAAGAGCAGCGCATCGTCGAGCGCTACCTGATGCAGACGCCCCCCGACGTGGTGCTCAACCTGCTCGACGCCCGCAACCTGTACCGCGGCCTCGGGCTGACCCTGCAACTGGCCATGAGCGGCCTGCCCACGGTGGTGGCGGTGAACATGATGGACGAGGCGCGGCGCCAGGGCCTGGATATCGACATCGACGCCCTGTCACGGCACCTGGGCATGCCCGTGGTGCCCATCGTGGCGCGCAGCGGCGAAGGGCTGGAACAGCTCAAGGCCGCGCTGCGGGAGGTGATCGAACATCCGGAGACCGAGCATCCGCCGCACATCTCCTTCCCGCCGGTGGTCGAGGAACAGGTCATGGAACTGGCGCGCCGCATCGACGCCTTGCCGGAGCGGCCGCCGCTGGACGAGAGTCTCATCGCCCTGCAACTGCTGAAGGGGGAGGGTGAGCAGGAAGTGCTGGACCCACGCGTACCCGGTTCCGGGGCGGTCGTCGAGGAAGCCGCACGGCGACGCCGGACCATAGAGGCCGTGACCGGCCAGCCGTTTGCCACCACCTGCGCCGAGTGCCGCTTCAACGCGGCCCGCGGCCTGGCCATGGAGGCGACCCATGCCCTGCCGCGGGTCCGCGACGCCGTCGCCAACCGCCTGGACGCGGTGCTGCTGCACCCGCTGTTTGGCCTGCCGCTCTTTTTCCTCATCATGTTCGTGCTGCTGCAGGTGATCTACGCCATCGGTTTTCCCCTCCAGGATGCGGTGTCGAGCCTGTTCGCGGCCCTGGACGGCTGGTTGCGCGCGCTGGCGCCGCTGCGGGCCCTGCCGCCCCTGCTGCGCAGCTTCCTGCTCGACGGCCTGGTGGCGGGCGTCGGCGTGGTGGTGACCTTCTTCCCGCTGCTGGCGGTGTTCTTCGTGCTCATGTCGGTCATGGAGGGCAGCGGCTACATCGCCCGCGCCGCCTTTCTGATGGACCGGCTGATGCATGCGCTGGGACTGGACGGCAAGGCGTTCATCAACATCCTGCTCGGCTACGGCTGCAACGTGCCGGCGGTGATGGGCACCCGTATTCTGTCCAGTCACCACAACCGCATCGTCGCCATGCTGCTGGTGCCGTTCTCGCTGTGCAGCGCGCGACTGCAGGTGTTTGTGTTCCTGTCGGCCATCCTGTTCGCGCCGTCCACGGCGGCGCTGGTGTTGTTCGGCTTGTACGCGGGCAGCTTCCTGGCGGTGGTGCTGGTGGGGCTGGTGCTCAAGGCCCTGCGCATCGGCGGCCGGCCCGAGCCCTTCATCATGGAGCTGCCACCCTACCGCGTGCCCTTGCTGCGCAGCGTGCTGCTGCGCGCCTGGCAGGAGATCCGGGCCTTCCTGCGCCGCGCCGCGACCCTGATCCTGTCCGGCGTGGTGGTGGTGTGGCTGCTGACCCACGTGCCGGCAGACGTTCCGCCGGGCAGCGCCGGGACCCTGGCCGGCCGGCTCGGCCAGTCGCTGGCCTTCCTGTTCCAGCCGCTCGGCATCCACTGGCAGGAGACGGTGGCGCTGATGTTCGGCTTCATCGCCAAGGAGATCGTCATCGGCTCCATGGCGGTGATCCATGGCGGCGGCGACCTGGCCGCGCAGATCGAACGGCTGGTGACGCCGCTGCAGGGCCTGAGCTTCATGGTGTTCACCCTGTTGTACACGCCGTGCGTGGCGACCGTGGCGAGTATCCAGGCGGAGTCGCATTCGTGGAAGGTGACGGCCCTGTCGGTCGGCCAGGGACTGGCGCTGGCCTGGCTGGCCAGCTTCCTGGTCTACCAGGGCGGGCGCCTGCTGGGCTACGCCTGAGGCCCCGGTCGGCGGGCTCAGCCGCCGTCGCCGTGTGCCAGGGCGTGGTACTTGCAGCGGATGGCGTCGATGTCGACGCGCGCCGGCGGCAGCTTCATGTCCAGGGATTCCAGCGTTTCCTGCACGATGCGCGAGATCACCAGGTTGCGATACCACTTGTGGTCGGCGGGGATCACGAACCAGGGCGCATGCCGGGTGCTGCATTTCTCCAGCGCGTCTTCGTAGGCGCGCTGGTAGTCGTCCCAGAACGCCCGTTCCGAGTAGTCCGATTCGCTGATCTTCCAGTGCTTGGACGCATCTTCCAGACGCTTGCCGAAACGCTCCAGCTGCTCTTCCTTGCTGATGTGCAGGAAGAACTTCAGTATGCGCACGCCGCTGTCGGCGAGCTGTTTCTCGAAGGCGTTGATGGCCGCGTAGCGCTTCGACCAGACCTTTTTCCTGACCAGTTCGTGCACGCGCACCACCAGCACATCCTCGTAGTGCGAGCGGTTGAAGATGACCACCTCGCCGCGCCGCGGCGTCACCTTGTGCACCCGCCACAGGAAGTCGTGCGCCGCCTCCTCTTCGGTCGGCGCCTTGAAGGGCTGCACCCGGCAGCCCTGCGGATTCATATGACCGAGTACGTGGCGTATGGTGCCGTCCTTGCCGCCGGCGTCCATGGCCTGCAGGCAGATCAGCAGGGCATGGCGGTTCTCTGCATACAGCAGGTACTGGAGTTCGCGCAGGCGCTGGTTGGCCTGCACGATTTCCGCGCGGGCCTGCTGCTTGTCGCTCTTGCCGTCGGTGTCGCCGGGGTCGATGCGGTCCAGCCTGAGCTTCGAACCCGGTTCCACGCGGTATTTCCTGGTGTAGTCCACTGTTTTCCTCCTTCCGTCGTATCAATGCTGCCGCCGCCAGCGCAGCCATTTCCAGGTTTCCATGAAAACGAACACGGGTAGCGCGATGGCGAAGATCAGGGCCCAGTCCACCCAGCCCAGCGTCACGGTGTGCAGGGCGTCCTGGAGCACGGGCAGGTAGACGGCGCCTACCTGCAGGCCCACGGTTGCCAGCCAGGCGCCCAGCACCCAGGGATTGGTGAAGAAGCCGATCACCGCCACCGGTTCCGCCAGGGCGCGGAAATTGAAGACGTTCATCTTCTCCAGCACGATGATGCCGGTGAAGGCCACGGTCTGGGCCAGGGCGACGGCCTCTTCCCCGCCGGTCTGCAGGTAATGGTGGAACAGCCACAGGGTTCCGGTGGCGATGTAGACCCCCAGCGCCAGGATCATCAGCATGCCGGTCCGGTCGAGGATGGGCTGGCGTGCGGCGCGCGGCGGGCGCTGCATGACGCCCTTCTCGGCCGGCTCCAGGCCCAGGGCCACGGCCGTCATGCCGTCGGTCACCAGGTTCATCCACAGGATCTGCACCGGCAGTAGAACCAGAGGGCCGCCCAGCACGATGTTGACGAAGATGGCCAGTACTTCGCCGGTATTGGAGGACAGCAGGTAGCGCACGAACTTCTGGATATTGTCGTACTGGCGCCGGCCCTCCTCGACGGCGCCGATGATGGAGGCGAAGTTGTCGTCGGTGAGCACCATGTCGGCGGCGCCCCTGGCCACGTCGGTGCCGCGCAGGCCCATGGCGATGCCGATGTCGGCCTTCTTCAGCGCCGGGGCGTCGTTGACGCCGTCACCGGTCATGGCCACCACCTCGCCCAGTCCCTGCAGCAGGGTGACGATGCGCAGCTTGTTGGCCGGCGTGGTGCGGGCGAACAGGACGTGGCCGCTCAGTGCCTGCTTCAGGTCCTCGTCGTCCAGTGTATCCAGTTCCCGGCCCGTGATGGCGCGTTCCACCGGCAGGCCGATGCGCCGGGCTATGGCCAGGGCGGTGGCGGCGGCGTCGCCGGTTATCATGAGCGGGCGGATGCCGGCGCCGCGCGCCAGCTCGACGGCCCGCGGCACTTCCGGACGCGGCGGGTCGATGATGCCGACCACGCCCAGCAGGGTGAGTTCGTTCTCCACCGCGTCCTCGTCGAGGTGGATATCGGGGGGCAGGGTGCGGCGCGCCAGCGCCAGGGTGCGCAGCCCGGATTCGGCCATGGCCGTGTAGGCCTGCGTGACGGCGGCGCGGCCGGCGTCGTCCAGTTCCCGCTCGACGCCGTCGACGAGCATGCGCGTCGAGCGTTCCAGGATGACCTCGGTCGCCCCCTTGACGAAGGCCACCATGCCCCCGGGGCGGTGCTCGATGAGGGTCATGCGCTTGCGCAGGGAATTGAAGGAGAATTCGGTGACCGTGTGCGCCTCCGTATCCGGCGACAGCCAGGCCTTGCAGGCGGCGACCACCAGCGCCGCCTCGGTGGGTTCGCCGATCTGGTGCCAGCCGCGCTCGTCGCGTTCGATGCGGGCGTGGTTGCAGCGCAGGCCCGTTTCCAGCAGCGCCAGCAGATCGGTGCGCCGCCGGTAGTCGATCTTCCTGCCGTCCACTTCGAAATGGCCGGCCGGGTCGTAGCCGCTGCCCGTGACCTCGACTTCTCCGGCCGGCAGCCAGATGCGACGCACGGTCATCTCGTTCCTGGTCAGGGTACCGGTCTTGTCGGTGCAGATTACGGTAGCCGCGCCCAGGGTCTCGGCCGCCTGCAGGCGACGCAGCAGGGCCTTGCGGCGCACCATGGCGCGGATGCCCAGCGCCAGTGTAATGGTCACCACGGCCGGCAGCCCCTCCGGCACCACTGCCACCGCCAGGGAGACGCCGGTGAGGAACATCTCCAGCAGCGGCTTGCCCAGCAGCCAGCCGGTCGCTGCGACCACGACGGAGACGGCGACCGAGAACAGCCCCAGCTGCTGGCCCAGCACCGCCAGCTTGTGCTGCAGCGGCGTGGTTTCCTCGCCGACGCTCTGGGTGAGGCGGGCGATACGGCCGAATTCCGTGTCCATGCCGGTCGCGACGACCAGGCCGCGTCCGCGTCCGTTGGTGATGCTGGTGCCCATCCAGGCCATGCTGCGCCGCCCGGCCAGTGGCGTGTCGGCGGGCACGGGCTCCACGGCCTTGTGCACCGAGACCGACTCGCCGGTCAGTGCCGATTCGTCGGCCTTGAGATTGACGGCCTCGACCAGGCGCAGGTCGGCGGGCACGCGATCGCCGATCTCCAGCAGCACCAGGTCACCGGGCACCAGTTCGCCTGCATCGATCTCCAGCTCGTTGCCATTGCGCAGCACGGTGCAGCGCGGAGACAGCATGCGCTGCAGTGCGGCCATGGCCTTTTCGGCCTTCCATTCCTGAACGAAACCCAGGACACCATTGAGACCGACGATGGCGAGTATGGTGAGGGCGTCGCCGGTCTCGCCGATGGTGAAGGAAATGACGGCGGCGACCAGCAGGATGAGGATGAGCACGTCGACGAACTGGCGCGCCAGCACCTGATACCAGTGCTCGCGTCTGGCGACCTCGAGCACATTGGGGCCGTGTTCCACCAGGCGCCGCGCGGCGTCGGCGGCATCGAGGCCGTGGGCGGGATCGGTCCGCAGCGCGGACGCCAGCACGGCCAGGGGCTGCGCGTGCCAGTCGCCGGCCGGCACTTCAGTCGCCATGCCGCTCACCCTTCCCGGGCAGTGCTTGCGGCTTTCGCCGCAGTTCCTCGCCCCAGCTGCGCACCAGCAGGGTAAAGGCGAGCGGCACCACCAGTGTCGATACCGAGGAGGCGGCGACCAGGGCGGTGAACAGCTTGATATCGATCAGCCGCGCGTCGAGCAGCAGCTTGGCGACGATGATCTCGGTGGTCAGGCGCGCGTTCAGCCCGATGCCGATGGTCCAGGCTTCGCGCACATCGATCTTGCCCATCGGCACCATGACGAAGATCCCCAGCAGCTTGCCGACGAAGGCGGCGAGAAACAGCAGCAGGGCGAGCTCCGGTTGCCGCAGCATGCCCTCCAGGTCCACGCTCAGGCCGACCCAGAAGAAGAATACCAGGCCGAAGAAGCCGTAGCTGATGGCGCGCACCGCACGCGTGGCCTGGGCACCGCCCTCGCCGGCGTGCCGGAACACGGGACCGAGCAGCACGCCGGCGGTGATGGCGCCGACCACGGTGCCGAGTTCGGAGTGCTGGGAGTAGCCACCGAGGCCGAACAGCACCAGCATGGTGAGCAGGATCAGGTTGCGCGGCCGTGGCGCCAGCCAGCGGGCGAGCTGCGGCAGGATCCAGCGGTAGCCGAGCCATGCCACCAGGGCGAACACCAGCAGGCTGACGACGACGTCGAGTACCTCGCGCTCCGTGGCCATGATGGCGCCGCTCTTTTCGCCGATCCACACCGATACCAGCGCGACCAGGAATACCTCGATCACGTCGTCCAGCACGCCGGCGCCGACGATGAATTCGCCCACCCGCGTGCGGACGAGCTGGAATTCGTCGAGGATGGGGACGATCACCGCCTCCGCTGTCGGCATGCGTGTAAGACCGATGATGAAGGCGATGCCCCAGCCGTAGCCCAGCGCCCACATCACCAGCACGCCGAGCAGGAACGGTACGCCGGTGTTGAGCACCGTGGCCCAGACGATGTCCCGGCTGAGCCTGCGCATCTCTCCCAGGTCGATCTGGAGGCCGATGAAGAACAGCAGGAACAGGACCCCGAGCTGGGCCAGGAACGCGAACGCATCTCCCAGTGGCGCCCGGACGAGTTCGACGTGGAGCGGGGTGTAGTGCACCGCCATCGCCACGAACAGGGCGCCGAGGATGCCGGGGATGCGCAGCCTTTCCAGCAGGCCTGCGAGGCCGAAGGTCAGGCCGAACAGAACCGCCAGCAGCAGGAGCAGCAAGCCTGTCTCGCTTTCACTCATCTATCCTGTTTCTCCTGGCAGGGCTCCGGCAGCAGGGCATTGCCCCGACGGAGTACTCCCGCCAGGGTTCAGCCACGCCGGTTGGCAGCCGGGGGCTCAGGCATACAGCCCCTCGCGGCGCAGCAGGGCGAAGGTGCCTTTCTTCACCGCGTCGTTGAACAGACCCCAGGCCAGGGCGTAGGCCCAGATGTAAGCGGCCCATTGCCAGCCGACCGGTTCCACCCACCAGCCATAGACACCGATCAGCGTGCCCAGCACGGCGCTCCAGAAACTGGCGTGCAGCAGGGCCGGAGCCGGCAGCGGGCGCTTCCACATCCAGTCCTCGGTGCGGGTGACGAAGATGGTGGTATGGCCGGCCACGATGAGCTTGAGGAAGATGACCGACTGGATGAAAGGCTCGGGATAGTCGAGCTGCTGGAGGATGAAGAACAGCAGGAAGGAACTGACGACGCCGGCCACGCCAAGGACGCTCGACACGATCATCAGCTCCTGCAGGTTCCAGCGCACCGGCTCCTGCTGCACGCGGGTGTTGTCGTAGGCGATGGCCAGGATGGGGATGTCGTTGAGCAGCGCCAGGATGACGATCATGATGGCGGTGATGGGGTAGAAGTTGAACACCACGATGGACAGCGTCATGAACAAGAGCACGCGGATGGTTTCCGCGATGCGGTAGACGGCATAGGATTTCATGCGCTCGAAAGTGATGCGGGCCTGTTCCATGGCGTGGCCGATGACCGACAGGCCAGGCGCGGTGAGAATGATGTCGGCGGCGGCGCGCGCCGCGTCGGTGGCGTTGGCGACAGCGAAGCCGCAGTCGGCTTTTCTGAGCGCCGGCGCGTCGTTGACGCCATCGCCGGTCATGCCGACGATATGGCCGGCTTTCTGCAGGGTCTCCACCAGCGCGTACTTGTCCTCGGGTACCACCTCGGCGAAGATGTCGACCGATTCGATCATCTCCACCAGGGCGGATTCGTGGGTGTGCACGAACTCCTGCTCCAGCAAGCGGGTATCGAACAGGTGGTCCAGCTCCTCGATGACTTCGCTGGCGAAGTGGCGCGCCTCCTTGACCGAGACTTGCGGGTTGAGCTTGTGATAGATGGCGGTCGTCAGCGCCTCGGCCAAGGCCATCAGTTCACTGCCGGACTTGCCGGACAGCTGCTCCGAGCGCATGGCGCGCGGTTCCAGGCCCAGCAGGCGACCGATCTCGCGGGCGATGGCGATGTTGTCGCCGGTCACCATCTTGACCCGTACACCGTAGTCGCGCATGGCCTCGATGACGGCGGCCGAGTCTTCGCGCGGCGGATCCATGAGCGGGATCAGGCCGATGATCTCGGGCGGCTGTTTGTCTTCCTGGCGTGCCACCACCAGGGTGCGGTAGCCCTTGCTGGCCAGCAGGTCGATGGTGCGGCTGATGGCGATGCGTTCGTTGTCCGGCATCTCGGCCATTTCCAGCAGCACCTGGGCGGCGCCCTTGAACACCCGGAAGCGCCGGCCGTCGCGCTCGATCTCCGCCTCGGTACGCTTGCGCACCGGGTCGAAGGGCGTGAACCCGAGCTGACGGTACGCCTGCCAGTCGCTGTCCGGGAAGTGCTCGTCGATGTAGTGGAACAGCGGCAGCTCGATCGGGTCGTGGTTCTCCTTGCGTGATGCCAGCACGGCATACAGGAACAATTCCCGCTCGTCATGGCCGTCGAGCACAACCGGTTCGGCGACATGCATTTCGTTCCGGGTCAGGGTGCCGGTCTTGTCCGAGCAGAACACGTCCACCCCGGCCAGTTCCTCGATAGCCGTCAGGCGTGACACGATGGCCTGGCGCCGCGCCAGGTTCATCGCCCCCACCGCCATGGTGACGGACAGCACGGCGGGCAGGGCCACGGGTATGGCGGCCACGGTCAGCACCATGGCGAAGCGCAGGATCTCCAGGAAATCCTCATGGCGGAACAGCGCCACCATGAGGATCAGCAGTACCAGCGCGATGGTGACGATGATGAGGAAGTTGCCGATCCTGATGACCATCTGCTGGAAGTGGCTGCGCTCCTCCAGCGAGGCCCGGGCCACCAGCGCCACCACAGAGTGGAAGCGGGTGCTGGCGCCCGTGTTGACCACCACGGCGCGCATCTCGCCCTGTTTGACGATGGTATTGGTGTAGGCGACCTCGCCGCGACGCCGGGTCACCGGCAGGGATTCGCCTGTCAGCGCCGACTGGTCGATGGCCAGGTAGTCGCCATCCAGCAACTGTACATCGGCGGGCACCACGTCACCGATCTTCAGCTTGATGATGTCGCCGGGCACCAGTTCGCGCGCCGGGACCACCTGCCAGTCACCGTCGCGCAGCACGGTGACTTCCAGCGCCATCCTGCGCTTGAGCGCTTCCAGGGCATTCATCGCCCGGTGCTCCTGCAGGAAATCCAGGCCGGCGTTGACCAGCAGCATCACGACGATGATGCTGAAATCCTCCCATTTCCCCACCAGCGCCGAGAGTACCGCGGCGGTCTCTATCATCCAGGGGATGGGGCCCCAGAAGCGGCGGAAGATGCGATGCCAGAGCGGCTCGACCTTTTCCTCGCTCTCGTTGTAGCCGTAGCGCTGAAGCCTGGCCCGGACCTCGTCGCTGCGCAGGCCGCTGTCGGCGTCAACGTCGAGTTCGCGCAGGGTGCGGTCGACGTCCTGCCCCAGGTAGTCATCCGTCTGTCGGTTCATTCCCGCCGCCTTCGGTTTCCCTGACCACCTGCTGGACTTCCTCGCCATCGATGACTTCCTTCTCGCGCAGGCGGGCGGCCAGCGCGTCCAGGGTATTGCGCCGCGCAGTGAGGATCTCCCGCGCCCGCCGGTGGCCCTCATCGACCAGGGCGCGGACTTCCTCGTCGATCTGGCGCGCCGTCTCCTCGCTGTAGTTGCGTTCTTCCTGTTCCACGCCCAGGTACATGAGCTGCTGGTGCTTTCCGAAGGTCAGCGGGCCCAGCTTGTCGCTCATGCCGAGCCGGGTGACCATGGAGCGGGCGATTTCGGTGGCGCGTTCCAAGTCGTTGGAGGCGCCGCTGGAGACGTCGCCGTAGACGATCTCCTCGGCCACCCGGCCGCCCAGCAGGATGGCGATCTGGTCCTTGAGCTCGCTGACCGTGGACAGGAACTTCTCTTCCACCGGCAGTTGCAGGGTATAGCCCAGCGCCGCCACGCCGCGCGGGATGATGGAGACCTTGTGCACCGGTTCGCCGGTCGGCACCGTCACGGCCACCAGGGTATGGCCGGATTCATGGAAGGCCACGCGTTCCTTCTCTTCGTCGCCCAGACCCCGGTGTTTCTTCTCGGGACCGGCGATGACGCGGTCGATGGCGGCCTCGAAGTCGTCCATGGTGACGGCCTCGTGGTTCAGGCGCACGGCATGGATGGCGGCCTCGTTGGCGATGTTGGCGAGGTCCGCGCCGACGAAGCCCGGCGTACGTTGCGCCACCACGCGCAGGTCGACGTCTTCGGCCAGCTTCATGCCGCGGGTGTGGACCCTGAGGATGGCCTCGCGCGCCTCCAGGTCGGGCTTGTCGACCACGATCTGGCGGTCGAAGCGGCCGGCGCGCAGCAACGCCTTGTCGAGGATCTCGGGGCGGTTGGTGGCCGCCATCACCACCACGCCCACCGACGGGTCGAAGCCGTCCATTTCGGTGAGCAGCTGGTTCAGCGTCTGTTCGCGCTCGTCGTGCCCGCCCACCGGGGAGCCCATGCCCCGCGCGCCGCCGATGGCGTCCAGCTCGTCGATGAAAATGATGCAGGGAGCCTTCTGGCGCGCCTGCTCGAACAGGTCGCGGACCCGTGCCGCGCCCACGCCGACGAACATTTCGATGAACTCCGAGCCGCTGATGCTGAAGAAGGGTACCCGGGCCTCGCCGGCCACCGCCCGCGCCAGCAGCGTCTTGCCGGTGCCGGGCGGGCCCATGAGCAGCACGCCCTTGGGCATGTGGCCGCCGAGACGCTGGATACGGGCCGGGTCCTTGAGGAAGGCGATGGTCTCGGCCAGTTCCTGCTTGGCCTCTTCGGCGCCGGCGACGTCGTCGAAGGTGACCTTGACGTCCTCCTCCGAATGGATGCGCACCTTGTTGCCGATGTTGAGGAAGCTTCTGCCCATGCCGCCCATGCGCTGGGCCATCCAGCCCCACAACAGGAACAGCAGGCCGAAGGGCAGCACCCAGTTGAAGAAGAAATTGCTCAGCCAGTTGTCGCCCTGGCGCACGACGAACTTGACGCCATGCTTTTCCAGGTTCCTGGCCAGGTCGTTGTCCCACAGCGGAATGGTGACGAAGCGCCTGGGTTCCTGGGTGGCCGGGTCCTTGAGGGTCAGGGTGCCGGTGATGACTTTCCGGGTGACGACGGCCTCCGCCACCTCACCTTTCTCGACGTGTTCCAGGAACTCGCTGTAGGGGATCTCGGTCCGGCGCACCTCGCGGTAGCCCTGCCACAGGTAGAAGGACACCACCAGGAAGATGATGTACAGCCAGAGGGTGAAGTCGGGGCGCTGCCAGAACTTGCGTTCGGCCGGCTTGTTGATCTCGATTTCCGGTTTTTTGTTGCTGCCGACCTTGAAATGGCTCTTCTTCATGGCGTCCTCGTCGGGTTGGCGTGCGTGCCGCAGTGGTCAGCGGACAGGATACACCGCATAATGGTGCCCGACCCGGCGCGATTCAAGCCCGTTTCCCGCAAGGAGCCGTCATGCTCGTTGGAATCCTGTTCATCTGGCTGGTCACGGCCTTCGGCCTGTGGATCGTCACCCTGGTGGTGCCCGGCGTCACGGCGCGTTCGACGGGCAGCCTGCTGCTGGCGGCGCTGGTGCTGGGCCTGGTCAACGCCTTCATCCGGCCGCTGCTCTGGTTGCTGACCCTGCCGCTCACGGTGCTGACCTTCGGCCTGTTCGCGCTGGTCATCAATGCCTTCACCCTCTGGTTCACCGGCGCCGTGGTCAACGGCTTCGAGGTGCGCGATTTCGCTTCGGCGCTGCTGGCGGCGCTGGTCATGGCGCTGCTGGGCCTGGCCGGCTTCATCCTGCTGCAGTGGCTGATGATGGGCGAGGTGCACTGGATGTACATGACCGGCCGGCAAGGCGTCTACCTGTAGGGGCTTTCCCTGCGAAGCTGCGGCGGTGGCCCGGACATTCAGGCGCGGCCGCCGCCTGCGCGGGCATGGATCAGCACGTAGCGCAGGCCGAGCAGCACCAGGAAGAGGCCGAAGAAGGCCCGCAGCCGGGCCTCCGGCAGCGCCAGCGCCAGGTGGCTGCCGACGGCGGCGCCGGCCAGTGCACCGATGGCCAGCGGCAGCACCAGCGGCCGGCAGACATTGCCCAGCCGCCAGTTCTCCCAGCTGCCGGCCAGCGTCGCCGGCAGCCGCGCGGCCAGCGAGCAGCCCTGGGCGAGTTGCTGCGGCATGCCCAGCCCCAGCACGAACAGCGGCGCCAGCACCGGTCCGCCGCTGATGCCGACAACGCCGGCGACCAGACCCTCGACGATGCCCACCCCGACCAGGTAGGGTGCCGACCAGGGTTCCTGTATCACCCAGCCCGCCGGCAACTGTTCCCGGAAGATCACCAGCAGGCCGCCCACTGCCACCACGGCGCCGAATTCGCGCTTGAGCGTGTCCGGCGGCAGGCGTTCCGACCAGGCCGCCGCCAGCGGCGTGACGATCATCGACGGAATGGCCACCCACAGTACCGTCCACAGGTCGACCTGGCCGCGCAAGCCGTAGACGGCCGTGCCGGTGGCGGCCGAGAAGACCGCCACCGTGATGGCCGTGCCGCGCGCCGCCAGCGGTGCCAGTCCGGCCCAGCCCATGAGCAGCGGGATCACCAGCGTACCGCCGCCGAGACTGACCAGGCCGCCGCCGAAGCCGGCGACGAAACCGATGCCGAGACCCTTGAGCCAGGACGGGCGTTGCGGTTGCACGGCGCGCTCAACGCTGCCAGAGAATGCGGTTGGCCTCCAGCGGCACACTGGCATGCGGGTGCGCCGGTACCACCCGCACCGTGTAGTCACGGGCCGGTCGCTGGGCGGGAATCAGGGCAGAGTAGCGGTAACCGTTCACCGCGCCGGCGAGTTCCTCCATGCGTTGCAGGGGATAGCGTTCCGGCATCGACTCCGCGTCGTGGGGGTCGGCATAGAGTTCCACGCGGACGCTGTCCGGATCCAGGTCATCGAGGTACAGCTGGACCTCGACGCCGATCTTCAGATCGTCCTCCTCGATCACGACATTGCCGAAATGGAGGGCCGGCCAGTGCAACTCGATCTGGCGCTGCCAGTCACGGATGGCGCGGGCCAGGGCGGCGTCATCTGCCGAGCGCGCCTGCGCCGCGCGGGCCAGCGGCAGGTAGTGGGCTTCCGTGTATTCGCGCAGCATGCGGTTGGTGGAGAAGCGCGGCGTGAGCTCCGCCATGCTGCGGCGCATGTGTGCCACCCACTCCCGTGGTATGCCCTGGGCGTCGCGGTGGTAGAACAGCGGCACGATCTCCTGTTCCAGCAGCCGGTACAGGGCCTCTGCCTCTTTGGCGTCCCAGGCCGGGTCGGCGTCGTGTTCGCGGCCGTCGCCGAGGCGCCAGCCCAGCCCCGGCTGCCAGGCCTCGGCCCACCAGCCGTCCAGTTCGGACAGGTTCAGACCGCCGTTGACCAATACCTTCATGCCGCTGGTGCCGCAGGCCTCCCAGGGCCGGCGCGGGGTGTTGATCCAGACGTCGATGCCTTCCACCAGGTGACTGGCGGCGAGCAGATCGTAGTCCACCAGGAACACCGTGTGGCGTCCTAGGTCGTGGTCGCGGATGAAACTGAACCACTCACGGATCATGGCCTGGCCTTCGTGGTCCCGGGGGTGCGCCTTGCCGGCGATGACCAGTTGTACGGGTTGCTCGCTGCGCCTGAGCAGCGCCGCCAGCCGGGCCGGTTCGTGCAGCAGCAGGTTGGGTCGCTTGTAGGTGGCAAAGCGGCGCGCGAAGCCGAGGGTCAGGATGTTGGGATCGAGCAGGTCGCCCGGGCCACGGTTGGCCGGTTGTTGATAGTCCCTGCGGCGGCGCAGCCATTCGACGAGCCGCTGGCGGTTGCGGGTGCGCATTTCCCACAGCTCGGCATCCGACACCCGGTAGATGGCGTCCTTCATTTCCTGCAGTTCGTCGCGCCAGCGGTCCTTGCTGCAGGCGGTCGTCCACAGGCGGTCCGACTCCACCGAGTCCCAGCTCGGCACGTGCACGCCGTTGGTGACGTGGCCGACCGGCACTTCAGCGTTCGGCCAGCGCGGAAACAGCGGTTCGAACAGCCGGCGGCTGACCTGGCCATGCAGGCGGCTCACGCCGTTGACGGCGGCGCTGCCGTGGATGGCCAGCCAGGCCATGTTGAAGGGCTCGTTCGCATCGTCCGGGTTGGCGCGGCCCAGGGCCAGCAACGCGTCCGGCGCCAGCCCGGCCCGTTCGCACCAGGGCGCCAGGTAGTGGCGCACCAGCCCGGGTGCGAAGCGATCGAAGCCGGCATCCACCGGCGTATGGGTGGTGAACAGGTTGCCGGCACGGGTCGCCACCAGGGCGGTGGCGAAATCCGTGTCCTGGCGTGCCTTGAAGGCGCGCGCCCGTTCCAGCACCGCGAAGGCGGCGTGGCCCTCGTTGAGATGGCAGGCCCCGGGCGTTGCCCCCAGCTGTTCCAGCAGTCGCCAGCCACCCACCCCCAGCACCAGTTCCTGCTGCAGGCGCAGTTCCGGTCCGCCGCCATAGAGCTCGCTGGTGATGCCGCGGTCAGCGGCGTCGTTGAGCGGGTGGTTGCTGTCCAGCAGGTAAAGGCGGACCCGGCCCACCTGCACCTGCCAGACGCGCAGCAGCAGTTCGCGGCCGGGGAATTCGAGGCGGACGGTCAGCCATTCGCCGTCGGCGTTGCGCATCGGGGTCGCCGGCAGCAGGGTGGGGTCGTTGTAGGGGTAGAAGGCCAGCTGGTTGCCGTCGGCGTCCAGCGCCTGGCGAAAATAACCCTGCTGGTAGAGCAGGCCGATGGCCTGCAGCGGCACACCCAGTTCGGAGCAGGTCTTGAGATGATCGCCGGCCAGTACGCCAAGCCCGCCCGAGTACAGGGGCAGCGCCTCGCTGAGGCCATACTCCATGCAGAAATAGGCCACCGGCTCCAGTCCGCCGGCGCCGTACTTTTGTGAGAACCAGGTATCGCCGCCCAGGGCCGCCTTCTGTTCCTCGCGCAGTTCCCGCAACAGGGTGCGGAAGTCTGCATCGCCGGCCAGCGCCTGCAGCCGTCCCAGGCTGACCGTCTGCAGTATCAGCCAGGGATTGCGGGTATGGCGCCACAGCGGTTCGTCGATGCGTCGCCACAGGGCATCGGCCACATGGCTCCAGGACCAGCGCAGGTCCAGCGCCAGCAGGCGCAGGTCTGCCAGTTCCTGCGGCAGGTCGGGGCGTGCTTCGTAGGGCATGTGATCCATGGTTCAGTCCTGTCCGGTGTCCGGCTGCGACCACGTCCAGTCGCGGATCTCCGGCATGTCCTCGCCGTGGGTGGTGATGTATTCGCGGTGTTCCACCAGCTTGTCGTGCAGGGCCTGGTGCAGGTGGCCGGCGCGGTCGCTGAGCGCCGGCACCCGGTCGGCCACGTCCATGACCAGGTGGAAGCGGTCCAGGTCGTTGCGCACCACCATGTCGAAGGGCGTGGTGGTGGTGCCTTCCTCCTTGTAGCCGCGCACGTGCAGGTGGTCGTGGAAGCGGCGCCGGTAGGTCAGCCGGTGGATCAGCCAGGGATAGCCGTGGAAGGCGAAGATGACCGGGATGTCGGTGCCGAACAGGGCGTCGAAATCGGCATCCGGCAGGCCGTGCGGGTGCTCCTCGTGCGGCTGCAGGGTCATGAGGTCGACCACGTTGACGACGCGGATGCGCAGTTCCGGTGCGAACGCGCGCAGCAGTTGCACCGCCGCCAGGGTCTCGATGGTGGGCACGTCGCCGCAGCAGGCCATGATCACGTCGGGCTTGCCGTCCTGGTCGTTGCTGGCCCATTCCCAGATGCCGATGCCGGCCGTGCAGTGCTTGATGGCGGCATCCATGTCCAGCCACTGTGGTTCCGGCTGCTTGCCGGCGACGATGACGTTGACCAGGTTGCGCGACGCCAGGCACCGGTGGGTGACGTGCAGCAGGCAGTTGGCGTCCGGCGGCAGGTAGACGCGCACGATGTCGGCCTTCTTGTTGACCACGTGGTCAATGAAGCCCGGGTCCTGGTGCGAGAAGCCGTTGTGGTCCTGGCGCCAGACGTGCGAGGTGAGCAGGATGTTGAGCGAGGCGATGTCGGCGCGCCAGGGGATCTCGTTGCACACCTTGAGCCACTTGGCGTGCTGGTTGAACATGGAGTCCACGATATGGATGAAGGCCTCGTAGCAGGAGAACAGGCCGTGGCGGCCGGTCAGCAAATAGCCCTCCAGCCAGCCCTGGCAGGTGTGCTCGGACAGGATCTCCATGACGCGGCCGTCGGGTGCCAGGTGGTCGTCGTAGTCGTAGCGCTCGGCCAGCCAGGTCCGGTCGGTGACTTCCAGCAGGGCGCCGAGGCGGTTGGAGACGGTCTCGTCCGGCCCCATGATGCGGAAGTTGGCTGCTTCTTCATTCCGCTTCATGACGTCGCGCAGGTAGTCGCCCATGCGCCGCGTGGCCTCGCCCTGCGCAGCACCGGGCTGCTTCACTTCCAGTGCGTAGTCGCGGTAGTCGGGCAGGTGCAGCGGTTTCAGCAGCAGGCCGCCGTTGGCGTGCGGGTTGGCGCCCATGCGCCGTCTGCCCTGCGGCGCCAGCCCGGCGATCTCCGGTTTGAGCCAGCCGCTGTTGTCGAACAGTTCCTCCGGCCTGTAGCTCTTCATCCAGTCTTCGAGAATCTTCAGGTGTTCGGGCCGGGTCACATCCGGGATGGGCACCTGGTGGGCGCGCCAGTAGCCTTCCACTTTCAGGCCGTCGACCTCCCTGGGCCCGGTCCAGCCCTTGGGGGTGCGCAGGATGATCATGGGCCAGCGCGGCAGGCGCACCTCGCCCCCCTCGCGCGCGCGCTGCTGGATGGCGCGGATGTCGGCCATCACCCGGTCGAAGACCGCCGCAAGCTGCTGGTGGACGGCCTCGGGTTCGTCGCCCGCCACCAGGTGCGGCTGATAGCCGTAGCCTTCGAACAGCCGGATCAGGTCGGCGGCGTCGATGCGCGCCAGTACCGTGGGATTGGCGATCTTGTAGCCGTTCAGGTGCAGCACCGGCAGCACGGCGCCATCGCGCGCCGGATCCAGGAACTTGTTGGAGTGCCAGGCGGTGGCCAGCGGCCCGGTCTCGGCCTCGCCGTCGCCGACCACGCACAGGGCGACCAGGTCCGGGTTGTCGAACACGGCGCCGAAGGCGTGGGCGATGGAATAGCCCAGCTCGCCGCCCTCGTGGATGGAGCCGGGCGTCTCCGGCGCGCAGTGGCTGGGCACCCCGCCGGGGAAGGAGAACTGCCGGAACAGCCGCTTCATGCCGGCCTCGTCGCGCGACACCTCCGGGTACAGCTCGCTGTAGGTGCCCTCCATCCAGGTGCTGGCCACCAGCGCCGGGCCGCCGTGGCCGGGCCCGGTGATGAAGATGGCGTTGAGGTCGTCGCGCTTGATGATCCGGTTCATGTGCGCGTACAGCAGGTTCAGGCCGGGCGTGGTACCCCAGTGACCGAGGCGACGCGGCTTGATGTGTTCGGGCTTCAGCGGTTCCTTCAGCAGCGGGTTGTCCATGAGGAAGATCTGGCCGGCGGACAGGTAGTTGGCGGCGCGCCACCAGGCGTGCAATTGCCATACCTCGTGCTCGTCGAGCGGGGTGTCTGGATTTCCGTTCATTTCCTTTCTCCTTTTGCATCCTGGTTCTGAAGAGTTGTTGCCGGTGGAGGTGCCTTATGCCAGGAGCTGTGCAGTGATTGCTTGAGGGTGTCCAGGAATCTGCGGTGCCGCGGGTTGTGGTGCTCAAGATGGCGGTACACATGCACCTTGACCAGGTCGGTGACGAAGGCCGAGGCCACCGAGTAGCCCCAGATCAGGGCAATCTCAGGCCAACTGATCGGCGTGATTAGGCCAAAGCCGTAGGCGGCCATCAGCGTGGCGGCCAGCTTGGTGACCACCGCAGACCAGACCATGACAGGTGCAGGCCAGGGCCGTTCCCAGAAGTGCCCCTTCGAGCGGGCGACGAACAGCACCAGGTGGCCCGCCACTGCCATCTTGAGAAAGACATAGGTCTGGACCTGGGGCGTGTCGAGTTGCAGCCAGTCCATGGCCAGCAGCAGCATGCCAAAGCTGCCGATTATGCCCACCACGCCCATGGCGGTGGCCACGGTGATCACCTGTGACATGTTCCAGCGCACCGGCCGCGGGGACAGGCCGGTGTGGTCGTAGGCGATGGTCATGATGGGTACATCATTGAAGAAGGCCAGCAGGATGATCATGACCGCGGTGATGGGATAGAAGTCGAAGAACACCATGGCCAGGACCACGAAGAACATGATGCGGATGGTCTCGCTGATACGGTAGATGGCATAGCTGTTCATGCGCACGAAGATGCGCCGCGCCTCCTCGATGGCGCCAATGATGACCGACAGTCCCGGTGCCGTCAGCACAAGGTCTGCCGCCGCACGGGCGGCGTCGGTGGCACCGCTGACTGCAATGCCCACGTCGGCCTGTTTCAGGGCTGGCGCATCGTTGACACCGTCACCGGTCATGCCGGTGATGTGGTCGCGGGCCTGCAGGATCCTGACAATGGCGAACTTGTGCTCGGGGAAGACTTCGGCAAAGCCGTCGGCCTGCTCCACCCGATCGGCCGTTGCCGGGTCTGCTGCGTTGCGATCTCCGATGGCAGGCAGCGCATCGGCGCGCAGGATGTTCGCGCCAAGCCCGAGGCGGCTGGCGATCTGCCGGGCGATGGCAAGGTTGTCGCCAGTCACCATTTTCACTCCGACACCGTAAGCCCGTGCCCGGCCGATGGTATCAGCCGAGTCCTCGCGCGGCGGGTCGAACAGCGACAGGATGCCGAGCAGGGTCCATTCCCCTCCAGCCGGCTTGCGCGCCACGGCCAGCGCACGGTAGCCCTGATCTGCGAAACGTTCCACCACTTGTTGCGCGTGCTGGCGCTGACTGGCGTCCAGTCCGGTCATTTCGATGATGACCTGCGGTGCCCCCTTGGCCACCTGGAACCGTTGTCCGGAGCTGTCTTCCAGGGTGGCCTCGGTTCGCTTGCGCACCGGGTCGAAAGGGACGAACTCCAGTTGCCGGTAGTCATCCAGGCCGGTTTTGTTCTCCAGCCCTCTCAGCACCGCCTCGTCGATGGCATCCCGGTCTTCCTCGCGGGAGGCCAGTGCCGCCGCCAGCAGGACCTCCTGCTCGTCACTGGCCACGAAGCGCTCCACTTCGCCGAGGGTCAGCCGGTTCTGCGTCAGTGTGCCGGTCTTGTCCGAGCACAGGACATCCATGCTGGCCATTTCCTCGATTGATTCCAGGCGGGTGACGATGGCCTTGAGCCGTGACAGCGCCACAGCACCCACGGCCATGGTCATGGACAGAACCGCCGGCATGGCGACCGGGATGGAAGCCACGGTCAGGATGAGGGCGAACTGGACCAGGTCCAGCCAGGGTGCATGGCGGTGCAGTTGTACCAGCAGCAGCAAGGTCACCAGGCCGAGGCTGACATAGATCAGGTAGTCTCCGATGGAGAGTACGGCGTTCTGAAAGTGTGATGCGGTATGGGCCTGCTGTACCAGGCCGGCGGTTTTCCCGAAGCGGGTGCGGGTGCCGGTAGCGGTCACCTCGGCCAGCACTTCGCCCTGTTTGACCACTGTGCCGGAGAAGGCGGTATCTCCGGCGCGTACGGTGACAGGCAGAGATTCGCCGGTCAGCGCCGACTGGTCGACACTGAGGTAGTCGCCACCGACCAGTCTGACATCGGCAGGAATCACATCACCGAGACGGATCCGGACGATATCGCCGGGCACCAGCTCCCGGGCATCGATTTCCTGCCAGAGACCGTCCCGCAATACCCGTGCCTTCAGGGCAAGTTGCTTCTTCAGCGCCTCGACCGCATTACCTGCGGTATACTCCTGCCAGAAACCGACCAGAGCGTTGAATATCAGCAGGGCGGATATGATGCCGAGATCCGCCCAGTGTCGGGCCAGTGCCGACAGTACGGCGGCAATCTCGATCATCCAGGGAATGGGGCCCCAGAAATAGCCCAGCAACTTGAGCAAGGGAGATATCTTTTGCTCTGCCAGGGCGTTGGGGCCGTATTGCTGCAGGCGTCGTTCGGCCTCGCGGGAATCCAGTCCCCGTGGTTGCTGCTGCGCTTGTATTGTCGCGTGGTTCATTCCTGTCTCCTGGTCTGTTCATCCCGCGGCCCGACACAGACGAGTGAATGGGTGTGTCGGGCCACGACGTGCTCCTCGTCGGTGGCAATGCGCAATACCGACACGCGGCTGTCCGGTGCGCCGATGCAGGTCGCGTTGCGGTTATTGGCGCCGGCGTCGATCATGATCCCCAGCCAGGCCGTCTGGTGGCAGATACGCTCGCGTATGGCCGGCGCGTTCTCGCCGATGCCAGCGGTGAACACCAGCGCGTCCAGGCCGCCCAGCGCGCCCGCCAGCGAGGCGATGGCACGGCTGGTGTGGTGCACGAAATAGTCCACGGCCCCGGCCGCCTCCGGGCGCGGGTTGCCCAGCAGTTCGCGCATGTCGCCGTTGCCGCCGGCCAGGCCGGCCAGGCCGCTGTGGTGGTTGAGCAGGTCGTCCACTTCGGTCACCGACAGGCCGGCCTCACGGATGAGGTAGGTCACCACGCCCGGGTCGAGCTGGCCGGGGCGGGTGGCCATGGGCACGCCGTCCAGCGGCGTGAAGCCCATGGTGGTGGCGACGCTGCGGCCGTCGCGCAGCGCGCACAGGCTGGCGCCGTGGCCGAGGTGCGCGATGACGATCTTTCCCCCGGCCGCGGCGCCGAGATGCGCTGGCAGTACCGACGCGATGTATTCGTAGGACAGGCCATGGAAGCCGTAGCGGCGGATGCCGCGGTCGAACCAGTGGCGGGGCAGGGCATAGCGCTGCTCGTTGGGCGGCATGCTGCAGTGGAAGGCGGTATCGAAGCAGGCCACCTGGGGCAGGTCGGGATTGAGCCTGCGCAGCGCCTCGATGGCGGCCAGGTTGTGCGGCATGTGCAGCGGCGCCAGCGGCACGAAGGCGCGCAGCGCGTCGAGTATGTCCGCGTCGATGCGCACCGGCCGGTCGAAGCGGTGGCCGCCGTGTACCACGCGGTGGCCGGCGGCGGCCAGCTCGCCGTAGTCGGCCTGTCGTCCGAGCCAGTCCAGCAGCCGGTCGAGGGCCCGTTCGTGGTCGGCGACCGCCGCGGGTTCGTCCAGCAGCGGCTTGCTGCCGGCGTCGAAGACCCGGAAGCGCGCCGCCGCGCCGAGACCCTGGAACCGGCCATGGCAGCGGCGCAGCGGTTCCCGCCCGCTTGTGCTGAACAAGGCGAACTTGAGGCTCGAGGAGCCGGCGTTGAGTACCAGAATGGAATCAGCCCGGGCCACGGGGACGCTACAGCTCGAACACGTCGTTCAGGCCGGGCATGTGTACCCGGGTGTCCTGAAGGTGGCTGGCGAAATGCCGCATCACCTCTTCCTCGCCGTGTACCAGGATGCAGTGCTCGGGGCCGCCGGTCTGGCGGTACCAGGCCAGCAGTTCGTCGCGGTCGGCGTGCGCGGAAAAACCGCCTATGGTATAGAGGCGGGCCCGTACCGGAATGTCCTCGTGGAAGATCCGCACCTTGTCGGCGCCGTCGATGATGCGCCGCGCCAGGGTGCCGCGCGCCGCGTAGCCGACGAAGATGACGCTGGAATCATCGCGCCACAGGTTGTGGCGCAGGTGGTGGCGCACGCGGCCGCCGGTGCACATGCCGGAGCCGGCCATGATGACGGCACCGCCGCCGATGTTGTTCAGCGCGATGGACTGGGCGGTCTCGCGGGTGAAGTGCAGGCCCGGCAGCGAGAAGGGGTCGTTGCCTTCCCGGAACAGTTCGGCAGTCCGGGCGTCGTAGCATTCCGGGTGGCGCTCGAAGATCCGGGTGGCGGAGATGGCCATGGGGGAATCCAGGAACACCTGCATGCTGGCCGGCAGCCGGCCCTGATCCACGCCTTCGTGCAGGAAGTAGAGGATCTCCTGGGCGCGTTCCAGGGCGAAAGTGGGGATGATCACGTTGCCGCCGCGGCGGAACGTGTCCTCGATGCCGCTGTAGAGTTCCTCGATGGAGGGCTTGAGCTGCTTGTGCAGGCGGTCGCCGTAGGTGGTCTCCATGACCACCACGTCGGCGTGCGGCGGCGTGGCCGGGTCGCGCAGCAGGGCGCGGCCGGAGTAGCCGAGGTCGCCCGAGAACAGCACGCTGCGGCGACGGCCGCCTTCCTCCAGCTCCAGGAAGATACTGGCCGAGCCCAGGATGTGGCCGGCGTCGAGGAAGGTGGCGCGGATGCCGGGAGCGATCTCCAGCGGACTGCCGTAGACGGCGCTGCGGCCGAAGAACTCCATGCCGTTCAAGGCATCGAGCAGGTTGTACAGGGGGTCGACTTCCCGTTGCGGGTGGTGGTGGCCGTGTGCGCGCCGGGCCTTGCGCGACTGGTACTCGGCTTCTTCCTCCTGCAGGTGGGCAGCGTCGAGCATGACCAGGCGTGCCAGCTCGCGGCTGGCCGCGGTGGTGATGATTTCGCCCTGGAAGCCGCGTTTGGCCAGCAGCGGTATGCGGCCGCAGTGGTCGAGGTGGGCGTGGGTGAGCAGCAGGTAGTCGATGTCGGCCGGCTCGAAGCCGAAGGGTGCCGCGTTTTCCTCGGCCAGTTCGCGGCCGCCCTGATACAGGCCGCAGTCGATGAGGATACGCTTGCCATTGCATTCCAGCAGGTGACAGGAGCCGGTGACTTCGTGGTCGGCGCCGTGGAAGGAGATTTTCATGGTCTGTTGTTCCTCGTCGTGCAGGGGGTCAATCGAACAGCGGGGTTCCGTTGGCCTGGTGCCAGCGCTGGATGCCTTCCCAGGCGTCCAGCGCCGATTCCGCGAACCAGAACAAGTCCCGGTCCTCGTCGTCGATGACGCCTTCCGCGGCGAGGAAGTCAAAGTCGACGACGCGTCGCCAGTAGGCCTCGCCCATCAGCACCACCGGCAGTGGCTTTATCTTGCGTGTCTGAATCAGTGTCAGCGTCTCGAACAACTCGTCCAGGGTTCCGTAGCCACCGGGGAAGGCGACCAGCGCACGGGCGCGCAGCAGGAAGTGCAGCTTGCGCAGGGCAAAGTAATGGAATCGGAAGCACAGCCCGGGGGTGAGATAGGGATTGGGAAACTGTTCGTGGGGCAGGGTGATGTTGAGGCCGATGGTCTTGGCGCCCGCTTCCCAGGCGCCGCGGTTGGCCGCTTCCATCATGCCGGGCCCTCCGCCGGTCATCAGCACCACGCGCGAATCCTGTGGGCCGCTGCCGCTGTCGCCCACCAGGCGGCCGAACTCCCGGGCGATGTCGTAGAAACGGCTCTTGTCGAGAATGCGCCGGGCGATATCCAACTGACGTTTGAGCGCGGCGTCGGCGGGGCTGGCCTGCAGCGCCCGTTCGAGTTCCTTTACCCTGCGGCGCGCCATGGCCGGTTCGTGAATGCGGGTGCCGCCGAACACGACGATGGTGTGGCGGATACTGTGCTGTTCCAGCAGCAGTTCCGGCTTGCTGTAGTCGAGTTGCAGGCGGACTCCGCGGGTGGCGCCCTGGCGCAGAAAGTCGATATCCGCGTCGGCTGGCCGGTAGGACGGGTTTTCCATGAGTGCCTGCACCCGGTCATGGGCGCCGGCATCGTCCTCGATTGCCTTGGGCGTCTGCCAGGGAAGCTTCTCGTGGCGTCGGATCGGGTGGGGTGGCGGCGGTATCGACAGATCGTCCCGCGGTGGTGGCTGCTTGCTCAAGCTCGTTCCTCCCCCTCGTGATGCATGATCACGGCCAGTGCCGCCGCAGCCAGCCGCGCGACCGGCGGGTCGGACCGTGAGGGTAGCATGATGGGAACCCGTGCGCCGACCACGATGCCGGCCAGGGTGGCGCCGGCCAGGTACTCCAGGTCCTTGGCGAGGATGTTGGCGGCATTCAGGTCCGGCGCCAGCAGGATGTCCACGTCGCCGGACACCGGACTGTCGATGTGCTTGATGTGGGCCGCTTCCGCCGAAATGGCGTTGTCGAAGGCCAGCGGGCCGTCGACGACGGCGTGCAGGATCTGACCGCGCTCGGCCATCTTGCTCAGGCAGGCGGCGTCGATGGTGGAGGCGATGGCGGGCTTGACTACCTCCACGGCGGACAGGGCGGCCACCTTGGGGCGTTCGACGCCCAGCAGGCGTGCCAAGTCGATGGCGTTGCGCAGGATGTCGGCCTTGATGGCCAGATCGGGGGCGATGTTGATGGCGGCGTCGGTGATGAACAGCAGCTTGTCGTAGCTCGGCAGTTCGGTCACGAACACGTGGCTGACCCGCTTGCCGGTCCGCAGTCCGGCCAGTACCGGATGCATCAGGGCGTCGGTGTGGATCCAGCCCTTGGCCAGCGCCGCGACTTCGCCGCGCTGAGCCAGTTCGACGCCCAGGCGCGCGGCTTCCTGCTCCGTATCGGCCGCGATCAGGCGCTGCGCGTCGAGGGAGCGCCCCAGCGTCCCACACAGGGCGCGGACGCGCCGAGGGTCGCCAATCAGTACCGGTTCCACCAGGCCGGCATCATGGGCCTCCATCATGCCCTGCAGGACGTGACTTTCCTCGGCGTTGACGACGGCGACGGGGATGGGGCCGTAGCGGCGGGCCCGCTCCAGGTAGGCCTGCAGCCGCGGGCAGGCCCGGGCAGCGGCCGGAGTGGCTGGTTCCCGTGGCGGAGCGGACACGATCAGGTGTCCCCGGGCCCTTGCTTCGCGGTCTGCAGGCGTGCTTCCGCCTCCACCACGCGGCGCAGGGTGGCAAGCACGGTGTCCGGATTGAGGCTGATGGAGTCGATACCGATACCGACCAGGTATTCCGCCACCTCGGGGTAGTCCGAGGGCGCCTGGCCACAGATGCCGCTGTGGCGCCGGTTGCGGCGGCAACCCTCGACTGCCCAGCGGATCATCTTCAACACACCGGGGTCGCGTTCGTCGTAGTCGAAGGCCAGGATCTCGCTGTCACGGTCCACGCCCAGGGTGAGCTGGGTGAGGTCGTTGGAACCGATGCTGAAGCCGTCGAACAGTTCACTGAATTCGTCGATCTCGACCACGTTGTTGGGTATCTCGCACATCACGTAGATCTTCAGGCCATTGTCGCCGCGTACCAGGCCGTGTGCAGCCATGCTGTCGATGACCTTGCGACCCTCCGGTACGCGCCGGCAGAAGGGGATCATCAGGATGATGTTGTCCATGCCGATCACTTCGCGGGCGCGCTTCATGGCGGCGCACTCGAGGGCGAAGCCGTCGGCATAGTCCGGATGCGTGTAGCGGGCCGCACCGCGGAAACCGATCATCGGGTTGTCCTCGACCGGTTCGAAGGTCTTGCCGCCCAGCAGGGTGGCGTACTCGTTGGTCTTGAAATCACTCATGCGCACCACGCATGGCCGTGGCCACACCGACGCGGCCAGGGTGGCCACCCCCTCGGAAAGGGTCTTGACGAAAAAATCGACCGGGTCGTCGTAGGCAGCGCTAAGGACGCCCAGCGCCTCGCGGGTCCGGGCATCGACGCGGTCCGGGTGCCTGAGTGCCATCGGGTGCGCCTTGATGTATTCATTGATGATGAATTCCATGCGCGCCAGGCCGATGCCGTCCACCGGCAGGGCGGCCAGGCTGAAGGCCTGGTCAGGGTCGCCGAGGTTCATCATGATCCTGGTCATCGGTCGCGGCAGCTCGCCGAGATCGGTCTCCTCGATGTCGTAGTCGAGGATGCCTTCGTAGACCTTGCCGGTCTCGCCCTCGGCGCAGCTGACGGTGACCGGCTGACCGTCGCCAAGCACCCTGGTGGCGTCCTCGGCGCCCACCACGGCGGGAATGCCGAGCTCACGCGAGACGATAGCAGCGTGACAGGTGCGCCCGCCGCGGTTGGTGACGATGGCGGCAGCGGTCTTCATCACCGGCTCCCAGTCCGGGGTGGTGGTGTCGGCCACCAGCACCTCGCCGGGCCGGAAATCGGCGAGATGGCCGACGTCGGCGATGACGTGCACCTTGCCGGCGCCGATGCGGGTGCCGACGGCCCGGCCCTGGACCAGCACACGGGATCTCGCCTTGAGGTGATAGAGGCGCAGTATGCTGTCCTTCTTCTGGGACTCCACCGTCTCCGGGCGCGCCTGCACCATGTAGAGCTGGCCGTCGATGCCGTCCCTGGCCCATTCCATGTCCATGGGTTTGTGGAAACCGGCCTGGCGGGAATAGTGCTTCTCGATCTTGATGGCGTAGTCGGCCAGCACCATGACATCGTCGTCCGAAATGCAGAAACGCGCGCGTTCTGTGGGCGTGGTGTCGATATTGCGTGTGTACTCGACGGCGATGTTGTCCGTGTTGAGGGTGTCGGTGAACACCATTTTCTGCTCTTTGGCGCCGAGCCTGCGCTTGAGTACCGCCCGGCAGCCTTTCTCGAAGGTGGGCTTGTGCACGTAGAAGCTGTCCGGATCGATGGTGCCCTGGACCACGTTCTCGCCCAGCCCCAGCGCCGCGTTGATGAACACCACGTCGCGGAAGCCGGTTTCGGTGTCCAGCGAGAACATGACGCCGCTGGCGCCCTGGTCGCTGCGGACCATCTTCATGACGACGACACACAGGTAGACCCTGTAGTAGTCGAATCGGTTGTCGTACTTGTAATGAATGGAGCGGTCGGTGAAATTGGAGGCCAGGCAGCGCTTGTAGGCGTCGAGCAGGGCGTCGTCTCCGCTGATGTGCAGGTAGGTATCGTTCTGGCCAGCGAACGAGGCTTCGGGCGAGTCTTCCGCTGTCGCCGAGGAACGCACCGCCAGTGACACGTCGTCGCCGTATTCCTGCCTGAGCCGCGCGTACTGGGCAAGGATGTCCGCTTTCAGATCGTCGGGCAGGGTGCAGCCATAGACGATCTCCCGGGCCCTGGCGCCGCGCGTCTGCAGGTCCCTGACATCGTCGGGATCGAGCCCGTCCAGTGCCTGGTGCAGCCTCGGCCAGGCCTCGTTGGCATCCAGCACATAACGGTAGGCCGCGGCGGTTACCGCGAATCCATTGGGAACGCGAACGCCTTCGCTGGTGAGATTGCGGTACATCTCCCCCAGGCTGGCGTTCTTGCCGCCCACCTCGGGGATGTCGTCGATACCGATTTCGCCGAACCAGCGAGTATAGGCTGGCCTGTCTTTTGTCGCTGCCATGGTTCTTTCCTTGCCATGTGGTTGGTAGGCCGGCGCAGACGTTCCGGGGGATACGAACCATTCTAGCGCATACGCCGCCGCGTGCCTTGATGCGGATCAACGGCAGGCCGAGGGGGCCGGCTTCGCTCCAGGAATCATGCTGTCTTCGCCTTGCGCAGGGCGATGCCTGGCTGCGCGCTGCCGTCGAACAGTACCGCCAGCACCGGTCCGGCGTAGCCGAAGGCCGGTGCTGGCGCCAGCTGCCTCAGCGATTTTTGATCCACTGGCCGATACGGTCCCACCAGCCCTCGATGGTGGCGCCCGCACCCTTGTCCTTCTTGCCTTTCTTGAGTTCGTCGGACAGGGTTCTCATCTCCTTTTGCAATTGGGCGATGGCCTTCTTCTCGTCCTCGCCGGCCTTCCTCGCATAGGCGTCCAGCTCCCGCTTCGCCGCCGCCAGCGCCGCGCGGGCTTCCTCGTTGTCACCCTTGTCGATGGCGGCCTTGGCCAGCATCAGGTTGTCGCGGGCGCGCTCCAGCGGCAAGGTCACGTCCAGCTCGACGAAATACAGGCCCTGCGACACCGATGCCAGCGCCTGGTCGGCGCCCTTGGTGTCGTTCTTGGCCAGCCGCGTCGCCGCCAGGTCCAGTGCATCGCTGGCCAGGCCGACGTCGAACAGGATCTGCACGTCCCGCAATTCGTCGTTCGCCACGATCTCGGCGCCCGGGGCACCGGTGGCCCGGCCAGCCCGGCGCCGCGCAGCCATGGCCCGGTGCAGCGGGGTGAGCAGCGATACTTCATCCAGTTCGTCGAAGACGGGCACCAGGGTATCCTTGACCTCGTCCTCGTCCTCGTAGTTCAGCTCGCCGGCCGTGATCTTTGCCTTGACATGGTAGACGGGTTCCGCCTTTGCGATGATGGCGGCCAGCTTGCGGGCCTTGGCGATCTCCGCGGCGGCCTGCTTGCTGTCCTTGTGTTTCAGCGCCGTTCGGGCATTGTAGGTGTGGCGCAGCAGGCGCCCCGCGGCGATGGAGACGGCGCGCTGCTCGGCCGGTGTCAATGTATGTTCGGCCCGGGTGTCGATCTTGGCCGCGATGCGGGGTGTGGCCAGTACGGGGCCGGTGCCGAGGGCGAGCGCCAGGATCACGGCGCTGGTGAGATGGGTCTTGTGCATGGGTATACTCCTTTTTTTCGTTTGTGAACAATCGACAGGTGGCGCGTCTCCACGACGCGATGACCTGTCCACTCCCTGGGAGTTGATTGAATGACGGATGAGGATGCCAGTCGGTTCCCGGCAGGCTGGTTGGGGCGCCTGCGGCGCGGGGAACTGGCGCGGCCGCGGGGCCGTCTTTCCTCTGGGGAGTCGCGTTTCCGCCGCGAGCTCCTGGCCCTGCTGCCACGCATGCGCGGCCATGCTCTGGCGCTGACGGGGGCGGCGGATCGGGCCGACGATCTGTTGCAGGACACCTGTGAGCGGGTGCTGCTGCGCTGGCGGCAGTGGAACGGCAGTGGTTCGCTGGTCGCCTGGGTGCTGCGGATCATGCACAACCTGTGGTACGACCGCCTGCGCGCCGAGGCGGTGCGGGCCACGGACCCGCTGCCCGAGGACGACCCGGTGCTGGCGGATCCGCCCGGCGCCGAGGGGCATACGGAGTTGCAACAGACGCTGGCGGCCATGGTGGCGTTGCTGCCCGAACAGCGCGCGGCGCTGTTACTGGTCAGTGTCGAGGGTCTGAGTTACCGGGAGGCGGCCGGTATATTGGGGGTGCCGGTGGGTACGGTGCGCAGCCGGGTGTCCCGGGCGCGAGCGGCGCTGGTGGAGGCATTGAAGCCAGCGGTGGGGAGGCAATCATGATGCAGTTGGACGATGAAACGCTGAACGCCTACCTGGACGGTGAACTGGATCCGGTCGTGCGCGCCGACGTGGAAGCGGCGCTGGCCCGCGATGCGGAGGCGCGCGCGCGCCTGGAGGCGCTGCGGCGCGTATCCCTGCTGGGCCGGACGGCGGTGGACGAGTTGAGCCGTTTGAGTGTGGACGAATCACTGCAGGAACGGGTCTGGCCGTTGCCGAAGCCGGAACCCGACTGTCCTGCAGCACGAACCGGCCGTGCCATGACGATCCTGTCGGGTGCGCTGGTGCTGCTACTGGGGATGGGGCTCGGCGCCTGGCTGTTCCCGTCATCCCCCCGGCTGGCCGGGGAAGCGGCGGCCGTTGCCACGGCCTGGCCTCGCCAAGCCGCCTGGTTCCACCACCTGGCCGCCGAGCGGCGGACCCATGCACGGCCCCTGGTGCTGGATGTGGAGGGGAGCGAGCCGGCCCGGCTGCAGGTGGAACTGAACCGGACGCTTCAGCAGCGGGTCGTCGTCCCGGATCTCTCCGACCTGGGCCTGCGGCCGCTGGGTGCCCGCCTGCTGGTGGAACAGGCGCGGCCGCTGGCGCAGATCTTCTACCAGGATGCCGGTGGCAACCTGGTCAGCCTGCTGGTGGCGCTGGACAGCGGGCCGGACACCCGGCCGCGCTTCGAACGGGTCGACGACGGTCCGGCGACGGCGCAGTGGCGGCGGGCGAACACCCGCTACGTACTGGTCGGAGAGCCGGAGCGCGTGCGCCTGCAGGACCTGGTGCCGGTGGTGGCGGAGCGCACCACCCGCTGAGGGGCGGTATGCCTGCGGCACCACGGGCCTGCGGCGCGAAGGTCCCCGATCTTTTCCAGAGAACGGATCTCCTGTTGAGCCGGCATAGCTGGTTGCCGGGTCGACAAGGTAGAGAGACTCTGCCGGAACAAGGCGCTTCCAGGACTTCTTTCAGCAGGCTGAAGCGGCCGTTCATGGATGAACCCGCCCGTCAGACGCCGGTTGCGTCAGGCCGGCCTTTCGGTAGCGCAGGAAAGTCAATGGGCCGTAACAGGCGACGACCAGCGCATAGCCCATGATACCCAGACCCACATGGTAGCCGGGATCGGTGGTTTCGCTGGGATACAGATACATGACGGTTGCGCCCAGGATACCCATGAACAAGGCCGGCATCAGGCTGAAGATCAGGCTCGGGACGGGGCTGGCGGCAGCCGCCATGCGCACCAGCAGTGCACGGTATTCGTTTTCACCCATGGCGCGGATGAGCCACAGTTTGCTGCTGTTGGACGCGGCCACCAGCAATGAAGCCACCATGATCACGATACCCGAACCGACATCCCACCAGGGTATGAGGAATACCAATGTCGTCAGCACGGCAAACGGCCAGCGCAGGCGCCGGATCACAGCATTGGATTCGAGCTCCAGCCTGGGTGAGGCCAGGTAGGTCGACCCGATATCACCCAGGCGTGAGACCAGGATCAGGATGGCCAGGGCCGTCTTGACGCTTTCATGTGCTTCCACGATACGAATTCCTTGCCTGTCCGCGCCGGTTTGCAGGAGTGCGCCGGCTGTTGAGTCAAGTTATTGAATGATAGCACTCGCTGCTCGATCCGGCTTGCCCGGGATGACGCCGACTGATGCGCGGCGGGGAATCGGGAGGGCATTGCAGAAGCCTCTTGTTGCCCGTTGTGCGCGCTGGACTTCATGCGGGCCCAGGCTGTGAGGGAGTCGTTTTGCTCGGGGAGAATCGTTATCATGGTCGCCAGCCAGGTTGCGATACGGGCCGTTCAGTCTCCGGTAGCCGAACCATGACGTCCTTTGTGCACTATCTTCTGCCCTGGGAGTTTTCCCCCCTCGTCGTCCTGTTCTGCCTGCTGGCAGGCGGTGTCTACCTGCGTGGCTGGTCGCGCTGCCGACGCACCGCCCAGCCAGTCGGTTACTGGCCGTTGGCGTCTTATATGACCGGGCTGCTGATCGTTTACCTGGTGATGCAGACCCGGTTCGATTACCTGTCGCAACACATGCTGTGGATCCACCGGCTGCAGCACCTGGTGTTGCACCACCTCGGGCCTTTCCTGATGATGCTGGGCAATCCCGGCAAGGTCCTGGCCCAGGGCGTGCCGGCAGGGTTCCAGGCGGCGGTGCTGGCGCCCTTGTGGCGCTTCCCGCCGGTCCGGGCGCTGTATGCGCTGCTGCAGAACGCGGTGGTGGCGCCGCTGCTGTTCGTCGGGCTGATCTGGTTCTGGCTGCTGCCGGACGTTCACTTCACTGCCATGCTGAGTGCCGGACGCTACCAGCTGATGAACTGGAGCATGCTGATCGATGCGCTGCTGTTCTGGTGGCTGATCCTCGATCCGCGCCCGCGGCACGCGGCGCGCCGGCTCGGTTACGGGGCGCGCATTGTCATCCTGACCCTGATCGTGCCGCCGCAGATTCTGATCGGCGCGCACATGGCACTGGCGAAAGTTTCACTGTACCCGGTGTACAACGTGTGCGGACGCGCCTGGCCGATCAGTCCGCTGGTCGACCAGCAGATCGCCGGGCTGGTGACCTGGATACCGGCCAGCATGATGAGCGTCATCGGGGTGCTGCTGCTGGTGCGGCGCTGGATGAATGAGAGTCAGAATACCGCGCTGCCGGCAGCGGGGCTGTCCTGACATGCCGGGCATGCGCATGACAGCGGCGACCTTGTTGCTGCTTGTCTGCTGCGGAGCTGCTGCAGCGGCCGGACTCTCCGCCCGGCATGCCTGGATACGCCTGCTGCCCGGAGACCTGCCTGCAGCCGGTTACCTGGAACTGGTGAACACGGGGGCGGACAGCGTGCGGCTGACAGGCGCGCAGAGTCCGGGCTTTGGCACGATCGAGTTGCATGAAAGCTCGGAGCAGAGCGGTGTCGCCCGCATGCGCCGGGTGGAGCGCCTGGCGATCCCGGCGGGCGGAACCCTGGTGCTGGAACCCCGTGGTTACCACCTGATGCTGTCCGGGCCGAGCGGCGACCTGCAACCGGGTGAACGGGTGCCGGTGACGCTCGAGTTTTCGGATGGGACCCGTCTGCCGGTCAGCTTTCTCCTGCGCGACGCGAGCGGACGGTGACACGACCGCGGCACAATCTGTGGGCGGTGGCCGTGCTGTTGATGCTGGCAGCCGGCTGTGCCCGCTCGCCGTCACCCTGGGGACTGCACGATATCAGCGGACTCATGCCGCCCCTGGTCTTCACGCTGCACGACGGCAGCGGCCACATCCGGCATGCGTATGATTTCCGGGGTGAGGTCGTGCTGCTGTACTTCGGTTATACCCACTGCCCGGACATCTGCCCCACCACGCTGGCCAGCCTGGTCAGCGCCACGCGAAGGCTGGGTGCAGCAGCCGACCGGACCCGGATACTGTTTGTTTCCGTGGACCCGGCCCGTGATAGTCCAGCGGTGCTGCAGCGTTACCAGCAGGCGTTCGGTCCACGGGTCACGGCCCTGAGCGGGACACCGGCGCAGCTGCGCGAGCTGACACGGCGTTATCGCGTCAGCTACGGTCTCGGCAAGCCCGACGCTGATGGCCGCTACGAAGTCTCGCACAGCAGCGCCGTGTTCATCTTCGACCGTGATGGCGCCGCACGCCTGCTGGCAACCGGCACGGACGGTGCCGGAAAAATCGCCACCGATCTCAAACGGCTGTTGGATGGATAACCTGCCGGCCGGCGGATTGTGTATTGCCTGATTTCGGGCCAGAGCGAATGCCCGCTGATGCACAACCGGCGGGCGGCAGCGCCAGGTTGTCGGCCTGTGGTGGCGACGTATCGGCGGCAACGGTCACGGGTGACGGTTCGATGCGGGGACGGGCGCGTTCAGGGCGCCGCTTTCCCGGCGGCCGCGAGGGGGACATACCCGGCGCGGGCGGCCACCGCCTGGCCGGCCGGTGAGCGCGCGTAGCGGACGAAGGCTGCCAGGGCCGCTGGCAGCCGTCCCGACGGCGGCAGGTTGACGGCGATGGCGAGCTTTCGGCTCATGGGATACCGCTGGCTGCGGATGGCGGCCGCGTCGGGCAGGGCGGCGGTGGCACCGGCGTCCCTGGCCACGGCCAGCGCCCGAAGGCCGGCCGAACGCAGCGCGCTGGAGGAGAAGCCGATGGCGTCAGGCTGGCTCGTCAGCGCCGCCTCCAGTGCATCCGGACCCGCCACGGCCTGGAAACCGGGGCCGAAATCGCCGCCGCACAGGGCGACCTTGCGAAACAGGCGGCTGGCCCCGGTATTGGTGGTCAGCCCATAGGGGCGGATGCGCCGCGATGCCAGTGAGCCCCCGACCCCGAGGGCGCCCCAGGTCTCGATGCCAGCGCGTGCGCCACAGCGCAGGGTATCGGAGTAGACGGCGTCGAGCTGGGCCAGCGTGATACGCCGGAGCGGGTTGCCGTCGCTCACATAGACGGCGACGGCATCCATGGCAACGGGGTAGAAGGTGGGGGGGTAGCCGAAACGCGCCTCGAAGGCGGCACGCTGACCGGCACTCGCGGGCAGCGCCACCAGCACGGCATCTTCGCTGCCGTTGACCAGCGCGGCAAAGCCGGCCTCGGTGCCGGTGTCGGCCACCGCCACGCTGATGCCGGGCGCGTAGCGCCGGAAGCCGTCGACCCAGGCGGTGACCAGGTCGGCCAGTGTCAGCGAACCGCCGAGCTGCAGCGGGCCGGCGACCAGCGGCCCGGCGTGCGCCGGCAGTATCGCTGTGGTGGCCAGCAGCAGCAGCGTGTTCAGCAGTCTTCTCGCCTTCATGTCCCTGTTCTCCGGGTCCGGCCATACCCGGTTCGAGTATGACGGGCAAATGTTACCAGGATGTTACCCCGTATTGCCCGCCGCCGGCGGCCGCACGTAGGCATCGGCGCCGGCGTAACGGGCTGCCGCGCCCAGGCGTTCTTCGATACGCAGCAACTGGTTGTACTTCTCGACCCGCTCGCCGCGCGCCGGCGCCCCGCTCTTGAGATGGCCGGTATCCAGGGCCACGGTCAGGTCGGCGATGAAGCTGTCCACCGTTTCTCCCGAGCGGTGCGAGACGAACGCCCCCCAGCCATGGCTGCGCGCCAGCCGGGTGGCGGCGATGGTCTCGGTGAGGGTGCCGATCTGGTTGAGCTTGATCAGCACGGCGTTGGCGATGTCTTCCTCTATGCCGCGGGCGATGAGGGCGGGATTGGTGCAGAACACGTCGTCACCGACCAGCTCGATGCGCGAACCGAGGCGCTGGTTGAGCAGCTTCCAGCCCGCCCAGTCGTCCTGCGCCATGCCGTCTTCCAGCAGTACCAGCGGGTACTTGTGCGCCAGGCTGTCGTAGTAGTCCACCATCTCGGCCGCGCTCAGCAGCCGGTCCTCGCGGCGCAGACGGTAACGGCCTTCCTCGCAGAATTCGCTCGACGCCGGATCACAGGCGATCCCCACTTCGAGGCCCGGCTTGCGGCCGGCCCGTTCGATGGCCCGGGTGATGAGTTCGAAAGGCGCCTCGTTGGACGCTACCCGCGGGGCGAAGCCGCCCTCGTCGCCGACGCCCACCGACAGCCCGTCTTCTTCCAGCAGGTCGCGCAAGGCCTGGTAGATCTCGCTGCCCCACTGCAGGGCCTGGCGGAAATCGGTGGCTCCGAAGGGTGCGATCATGAATTCCTGGAAATCCGCCCCCTGCCAGTGGGCATGGACGCCGCCGTTGAGAATGTTCATGTGCGGAACCGGCAGCCGGGTAGCTGCCGGGCCGCCCAGGTATTGATACAGGGGCAGCTGGCAGGCCATGGCGGCGGCACGGGCTACGGCCAGCGAGACACCGAGTATGGCATTGGCACCAAGCCGGGCCTTGTTGGGGGTGCCATCCAGGGCAATCATGGCCTGGTCGATAATGACCTGCTGGCGGGCGTCCTGGCCCGCCAGCGCCGCGGCGATCTCGCCGTTGACGTTGGCGGCGGCACGGCTGACGCCCTTGCCGCGAAAGCGGCCGGCATCGCCATCCCGCAACTCGACCGCTTCGCGGCTGCCGGTGGAGGCGCCGGAAGGGACGGCGGCCCGTGCCACGATACCGGATGCCAGGGTGCACTCGACCTCGATGGTGGGATTGCCGCGCGAATCGAGGATTTCACGGGCATGAAGTGAGACAATCGTGCTGGTCATGGCTTGGCCTCTGTCGTGTGGGCAGGACTTTCCGTGCTGCGTCGCACTGGGGCGATCGATGGTATAGGGCGGGCGGGGTGTGTCAACCACCGCTGCGCCGGCGGCGGCCGTCGCGGGGGATGGACTGCTGCCGCACGCCGGAATGGCAGGGTATCACCCCGGAACGAGGATGGCGTATGGATCTCCACGCACTGGTGTACAGCACCTCGCCGCAGTGGTCGCAGTTCGGTCTGCCGCTCGTGTTCGCGGGCGCCCTGCTGGAGGGGGAAACGGTGGTGCTGCTGGCGGGGGTGCTCTGCCATCGCGGGCTTCTGCCGCTGGAGTGGACGGTCGTGCTGGCGGCTGCCGGTGCCTTCACGGGAGACCAGACCTGGTTTCATCTGGGGCGCCGCTACGGTCTGCGTGCCCTGTCCCGTTTTCCATGGCTGGCGCGACGCGCAGCGCAGGTGCGGCCCTGGGTCGAACAGCGCGCCGACTGGATCGCCGCCACGTCGCGTTTCGTCTACGGGACCCGCACCGTGGCGCCGTTGCTGCTGGGCATGCACGGTTATCCGTCCCCGCGTTTCCTCCTCGTCAATTCGTTCAGCGCGCTGCTGTGGGCCGTCGCGGTGGTCGGCGCCGGTTACCTCGTCGGTGCGGGTGCCGAACAGCTGTTCGGGCGTGTCCGCCACATCGAGCAGCTGCTGCTGGTGGTCGGTGGGCTCATGCTGCTGCGCTGGTGGCTGCGGCGCAGGGAGACCGGCGGTTCTTCCAGTGAGGGCGGCAAATGACGGAGTTGAGTTCCACGCTGGAGGTCATCTGGGCGGCGTTGTTGCACCTGGCGACGGTTGTGGGCGTCCTGCTGGCACTGCTGCTGGTGGCGCAGGTGCTGCGCAGCCCGCGGACGCCGGCCGCGACCATCGGCTGGCTGCTCGCCATCCTGGTCGTGCCGGTGGCCGGTATTCCGCTCTACCTCGCCTTCGGCGAGCGCAAGGTGCGGGCACAGATCCGGCGCAAGGCCAGGATCGAATTGCCGGACACGCCTGATACCCACGACCACCCGCTGCACAGCCTGCTGGTGTCGTTGGGAATTCCGTCCTCCAGTCCCGGCAACCGGGTCGCTTTCCATGCCGATGAAGAACAGGCCCGCCAGGCGTTGTTCGCCATGTTGGATGGCGCCCGGCAGTCGATCGACATCGCCATCTTCATCCTGGGCGACGACCGGGTCGGGCGGGAGATCCTGACACGCCTGGAGCACAAGGCCGGCCAGGGGGTGCGGGTGCGGCTGTTGCTGGATGGGGTGGGATCGTTCCAGTTGCCGCGGCACGCGCTGCAGCCATTGCGGGCGCAGGGGGGAAGGGTGGCCTGGTTCATGCCGGTGGTGCACCGCCCGTTGCGGGGCAGGACCAACCTGCGCAACCACCGCAAGCTGGTCATCGTCGACGGTGGGCAGGTGTGGACGGGCGGGCGCAATCTCGCCACCGAGTACCTGGGCCCCGGTTGTGACGGTGGTTGCTGGATCGATCTGAGTTTCTGCCTGCAAGGCCCCGGGGTGGCCGTTTGTCGTGCTGTGTTCGAGGCGGACTGGCGGTTTGCGACCGGTGACCGGAGCGACGTCGGGCTCGTGCCCGTACCCGCCGCCGATGGGGCGAGCCGCGTGCAGGTGATCCCTTCGGGGCCGGACGTGCGGGACGACCCGATCTACGCCGCCCTGCTGACGGCTGCCTTCGAGGCGAGACAGCGGATCCTGATCGTCACGCCCTACTACGTACCGGACCCCGGGGTGCAGGAGGCCTTGCGGCTGGCCGCACTGCGTGGGGTGCGGGTCGAGCTGATTCTGCCGCTGCGTTCCAATCATCGCCTGGCAGACATTGCCCGCAATCGCTACCTGCGTGAACTGGCGGCGGCCGGTGCGGTTCTCTGGTTTCTGCCCGAGGTCATGATTCACGCCAAGGCCGTGGTGGTGGACAACGGCTTTGCCATGGCCGGTACCGCCAACATGGATATTCGCAGCCTGTTCCTGAACTACGAGGTGGTGTGCGCTTTTTATAGCCCCGCCGATATCGTCTGGCTGACAAGCTGGCTGGAGTCGCTGCGTGACCGCTGTCGGCGCCACCGTCCGCCGCCGGCCGGCGTACTCGGGGATATCCTGGAGGGGCTGGTACTGCTGGGCGCCTACCAGTTGTGACCGGGCGAGCGGACGACAGGCGCCCAGGCGGCAACCGCCCCGGGCCATTGCTCGTGGGCGCGCCTGCGAACCGGTAACACCGCGGTTGTGCTTGGCCGTGCCGCGCTATCGCCGCGGGCGCACGGAAAATATGATGATCTCGCCCGCGTCAGCGCAGGGAACGGTAGCCCAGGTGCTGGCCGCGGCGCGACAGCACCAGCTGCCACAGCTGGCCCTGGCCGGAGCGGAACAGCCCGGCGCAGAGGTGCAGGTAGTATTTCCACATGCGATAGAAACGCACGTCGTAGCGGTGGCGCAATTCGGGCCAGGCGGCGTCGAAGTTTTGCCACCAGGCCATGAGGGTCGGTACATAGTCGGCGCCGAAGTTGTGCCAGTCCTGGATCACCAGCTGCGGTTCGATCGCGGCACTGATCTGGCGCGCCGAGGGCAGCACGCCGTTGGGGAAGATATAGCGGTCGATCCAGGGGTCACTGCCGCGGCTGGTCTCGAAGTTGCCGATGGTGTGCAGCAGAAACAGCCCGTCCTCCGCCAGCAGGCGGTGCACGGTGTCGAAATAGGTGTCGTAGTTCTTCGGCCCGACGTGCTCGAACATGCCGACCGAGACGATCTTGTCGAACCGGCCGCGCTGCTCGCGGTAGTCCCGCAGCGCGATCTCCACCGGCAGGCCGGCGCAGCGTTGCTGCGCCAGCCGCTGCTGTTCGCGCGACACGGTGATGCCCGTCACCCGGACCCCATAGTGGCGGGCGGCGTGGCTGGCCAGGCCGCCCCAGCCACAGCCGATGTCCAGCAGGTGTTCGCCGGGCTGCAGGTCCAGCTTGCGGCAGATCAGGTCCAGCTTGGCCAGCTGGGCATCGGCGAGGTTGTCGGCTGTGGCCCAGTAGCCGCAGCTGTAGCTCATGGTGGGGTCGAGCATGGCCTGATAGATGTCGTTGCCGATGTCGTAGTGGCGCTCACCGACCTCGAAGGCGCGCCGGCCCGCCTGGCGATTGACGAGCAGGTTGTGCAGCAGGCTGAGCGCGCCGGCCAGTAACAGCCGCAGGCGGGGCAGGAGGCGGATACGGCGGTCGATGTCGGCGCGCAGCAGGCGCTCGAAGAGTACGTCGAGCTGCCCGGCGTCCCACAACCCGTCCATGTAGGCCTCGCCGAAGCCGAGCGAGCCGCGACTGAGGACGCGGCGGTAGGTGGCGGGATCGTGGATACGGATATCCCAGGGGCGGTGGCCGTTCAGACGCACGTCTGCCTCTGCCAGCAGTTCGACCAGTATCCGCGGGGCGGCAGCCGACTTTGCGGCGGGTGCGCCCGGGTTCAGGTCGCCATTGATGTGGGGAGTGTAATCCATACTGCCCTCCATGAACGGGTACCGACCGGCTGTCAGTGACCCACGGCCCCACGGCCCAACGGGCCACGACAATCGTGTCGAAGTTGATAAATTGGGGCTGGCTGCAGGAATGTCAAGCCCGGCCGATCAGGCCCCGGGTGCCGGCACCCGGTGTTCCCGCAGGCGCAGATCGGCCGTGAATTCATAGACCAGCGGTGTTCCTGTCGGAATCTCCCGCTGCACGATCTGCTGCGGAGACAATGCCTCGATGTGCATGACCAGCGCGCGCAGCGAATTGCCGTGCGCCGATACCAGTACCCGCTGCCCCGCGCGCAGCTGCGGCACGATGCGTTCCTGGTAGTAGGGTATGACGCGCGCGGCGGTCATGGCCAGGCTCTCGCCGCCCGGTGGCGGTTCGTCGTAGCTGCGCCGCCAGCGGTGCACCTGATCGGCGCCGAAGCGCTTGCGCGCCAGGTCCTTGTTCATGCCCTGCAGGTCCCCGTAGTAGCGCTCGTTGAGTGCCTCGGCGACATAGACCTTGAGTTCTCCGGCATCGCCCGGCGCCGGTGTGAAACGCTCGTACCAGTCCCGCTCGTGCTCGTGGACGCGCACGTATTGTTCGCAGAAACGGTTCCGCTTCAGGATCTCGTACAGCGTGTCCTGCGCCCGCAGCAGGGCAGAAGTGAAGGCGACATCGAAATGTTCCTGCGCCAGCCGTTCTCCGGCCCGTTGTGCCTCCGCCGTGCCGCCGTGGCTCAGGGAGACGTCGATCCAGCCGGTGAAGCGGTTCTGCAGGTTCCAGACCGACTGGCCATGACGGACCAGGACGAGGTGCGCCATGGCGCTGTCAGGCCGTCGTCGCCGGTGGAGCGAACTCGTCCACCGCTTTCAGCAGCGGCGTCATGAACATGTAGGCCGGGCCACCGTGCATGATGACCGCCATGAAACCGGCCTCGACGATCTGGTCGCGGCTGGCGCCGGCCTTGACCGCTTCCTCGACGTGGAAGGCGATGCACCATTCGCATTGGGCGGCCACCGCCAGCGCCACGTTGATGAGTTCCTTCTGGCGGATGTCCAGCGCCTTGCCTCCCTCGGCCCGCTTGAGAAAGCTGAGAAAGCCGCTGGTTTCGACGGGATAGTCCTCTTCCAGCCGTTGGGTGAGTTGCATGACTTCGCCGAGCTTGTCTTTCATGGTTCCCACGGGATACCTCCTTGCCGGGTTGCAATGGTCGTAACGCCGGGTCCGGGGTTCGCCCGGACCCCGCCTGGATTCAGTCCCGGTTGCCGTTGCGATGTGTGACCCAGATCACCAGCAGCGCCGCCAGCGTCAGGGCGACCAGCATCCAGGGCCGCTGCGCAGGCGCCAGCTGCAGCCACAATACCCCCAGCCAGTGTCCACTGCCAAGGTGCACGAGCAGCCACAGGAAGGCCGCAGCGACATCGATGGCATAGAAGGTCAGTACAGGTACACCGAACACGCCGGCCGCCATGGGGACCATGGGATGAATCACCCACATGATGCGGCCGGCGAACAGTGCAAGGCGGCCGTGACGCTCGAACAGGGCATGGGCGCGCCGCTGCAGGCGGCGGGAATGGTGCCAGCCCAGCCGCTCCTGCCATTGCGTATGGCCCAGCCGACCCAGCCAGTAGCCCAGGCTGTCGGCGCACAGCGCACCCGCCAGTGCGCAGGCCAGCACGTGCCGGAAATCCAGCAGGCCCTGGGCCGACAGTGAGCCGATGGCCGGGATCAGGATGAAGCCGGGGATGAGCAGGCCAAGCACCGGGCTGGATTCCAGGCTCACCAGCAGGGCGATGGCCGGGCACGGCCAGGGACTGTGCAGCAGCCAGTCTCCGATGGCTGGGTGCGGTGTCATCGCCGGTATTTCTTGTGCAGGTCGCTCAGCATCTCCGCCTGCAGGGTCTGGATCTCCAGCAGCCGTGGCAGCTCGTGGTGCAGAATCTGGTCCAGCTTCTCGTCGATGATGCGAATCTCGAGTTCGGCCTTCAGGTTGACCTGGTAGTCATTCTCGGCGCGCAGTCGGTCGCGCTCTTCCTGCCGGTTCTGGCTCATCATGATGACCGGCGCCTGCAGGGCGGCCAGCAGCGACAGCACCAGGTTGAGGAGGATATAGGGGTAGGGGTCGAACGGCGTTTTCAGGATGAGAAACGTATTGATGACGATCCACAATGCGAGAAACAGGCTGAACGAGATGATGAAACTCCAGCTGCCGCCGAATTCCGCAACCTTGTCGGCGATGCGGTCACCCAGGCCGAGACTCTGCTCGTACTGCTCGTTGATGTTCTCCGACAGCAATTGCTCGTTCTGCAGGCTTTTCACCACCTCCTGTTCCAGCTCGTCGAGTTCGCCCAGATCCTTTTCCATCAACTGGCGTATGTAACGGGTGCGGAAGCGGTTCAGGCACGAAAAACAGATGCAGCCGTCCTCCGACCAGTCCGGCACCTCCTGGCGGATCATCGGCAGCAGGTCCTGGCGGACCAGTGCGGCCGACAGCATCTCGCGCCGCGGCTTGGTCTGGTGGCAGACCTGGCAGGTGCACGGGTTATGGCCGCGCCGGCTCATGTACGGCCCCCGGCAGCGGTATTCCACAGTGGCCGGGCAGGCGGGACCGGCGCAGCGGGCCGGGTGAACTCCGGGGCGGGGCGTGCCGACATGCTCATTCCTCCTGCGGGCGTGGCCGGACGGATCATGCGTACCCTAGGCGGCCAGGCTGCACAATTCAAGCCGGCTGGCACGGCCCCGAATTCGTCGGTAACAGCCGGCGGGCGGCGTGGACGCGCCGGTTTGCTGTTATCATCCCCGTCGAGGGGCCACGTTGGCCCGGAGGTTAACTTTCTGTGAGACGCTATCATGAATGCTGACAATCCTTCCTGTGTCATCGCCGCCCTGGATCTCTCCGACGACGTCCATGCAGTAGCGGAACGTGCCTGCCTGCTGGCGTCCTGCCTGGAAGTCCCGGCCCGCCTCGTGCACATCGTCGACGATGCGGCGATCGTCAACCCGGCCAACGAATTCAGCCTCGGCGGCCTGGTGGCGGGGGAGTTCGAGGAGCAGGAGATCGAGGCGGAGCTGTTCGCGCGCCGCTATATCGAATCGCGCATCGAGGGCATCAGCAGTGAATGCGCCACCCTGGAGATACTGACGGGGCGTCCGGCCGGCAAGCTGGAAGACCATGCCCGGGAGACGGGCGCCCGGGTGATCGTGGTTGGCCAGCCCGAGAGCCGCTTCGGCTCCATCGTCAAGCACCTCACCCGGCACGCGCCTTGCGACGTGCACATCGTACGGGTGCCCGAGCGCTGAGTGCGGCGATCAAGCCAGCCGTTTCGCCAGCGCGTCCCTGAGTTCGCGTTTGGCCGGCCGCGCCTGGCGGTAGATCTCGTCGGCGCGAAAGAATTCCAGCATGCGGATATTGCTGAGCGGCGGCCGGATGTAGATATCCGGACGTCGCAGCTTCAGTTTTTCGTCGACGATGGCGCGCTGCATGATGTGCACGGAGTTGAAGATGGCGTCGAAGAAGGAGGGGCGGGCGTCACCGTTCTCGGGTGAAACAGTGCCCATGACATCGATGGCGACGGTGATGTCACAGTCGTCGGGCAGCAGGTCCCAGGGCACCGGGTTGACCGTGCCGCCGTCCACCAGCACGCGGTCGTCCAGTCGCACCGGCGTAAACAGGCCGGGCAGCGCCATGCTGGCCTGGATGGCGGGCAGTACCGGTCCGCTGTCCAGCACCACCTGGCGCCGCTCCCAGAAGTCTGCCGCCACGATCTTGAGGGGGATGGCGAGCTGGTCGAAACGGCTGGCGTGGACCGCCTGGCGCAGGTAGCGGATGAAGTTCTCGCCGTCGATGAGGCCGCCGCTGCCCAGTTCCGGATCGATGAAATCGATCCATTTGAATACATCCGAGCGGAACAGGGAGTTGGACCAGCCGCGCTTGCCGGGCGCCACCGGGCCGTTGATGAAGCGGTGGATCTGCCTGCCGGACAGGCCGCTGGCATAGAGGGCGCCGATCACCGCCCCCATGCTGCTGCCGCTGATGGCGCAGGGCTTGATGCCCAGTTCGTCGAACACCTCCAGCATCAGGATGTGCGCCAGGCCCTTGGCGCCGCCGGCGCCCAGCGCCAGGCCGACCCGCGGCGCCGGCCTGGCCGGCTGGCCCGTTCCGTCGCCAGTGGCCAGTGAACGCGAGGCTGCGCCTGCCATCAGCATGGCGATGAAACTCCTTCTCGACAGGGTGCAGGACATGGACATGCCAGCCGCTCGATGCCGTATGCACGGTGGAGCCCCAAGGGTACACGCCTTGGCGGTTCTGTTACAAACGCCGATCCGGTAGCATCCCGGCCAGGGCCGTTCCTACAGGGGGGCGGGGGTTTCCAGGCGCTGGGCGAGGGTGGCCAGGAGTTCGTCGAAAGGCTGGATGAACTTGTCGATGCCTTCCCGCAGCAGTTGCTCCGTTACGCTGTCGAGGTCGATGCCGACGGCGGCCAGTTCCTGCAGCTGCGCGCGCGCCGCGTCGACGTCCTGCTCCAGCCGCAGCGCCGGCCGGCCGTGGTCACGGTAGGCGGCCAGGGTCTTGAGCGGCACGGTGTTGACGGTGTCCGGGCCGATCAGGGCGTCGACGTACAGCACGTCGCTGTAGGCCGGGTTCTTGGTGCTGGTGCTGGCCCACAGCAGCCGCTGGCTGCGGGCGCCGGCGCCTTCCAGAGCCTCCCAGCCGGGGCCGGAGAACCGTGCCTTGTACTCCTGGTAGGCGATCTTGCCCGAGGCGATGGCGGTCTTGCCGCGCAGGGCCAGGGCGCGCCGGCGCAGGCTCTCGTCACGTACCGATTCCAGCAGCCTGTCGACCAGCACGTCGATGCGGCTCATGAAGAAGCTGGCCACCGAGGCGACGCCGTCGAGCGGCTTGCCCAGCCGCTGGCGATCCTGCAGGCCGTCGATGAAGGCCTGCGCCACCTCGCGGTAGCGCGCCAGGCTGAACAGCAGCGTGGCGTTGACGTTGATGCCTTCGCAGATCAGGCTGCGGATGGCCGGCAGGCCCTCCCGGGTAGCCGGCACCTTGATCATGACGTTGGGCCGGTCGAGCAGGCCCCACAGGCGGCGCGCGGCGATGACCGTGGCCTCGCTGTCGTGGGCCAGGTGCGGCGAGACTTCCATGCTGACATAGCCGTCGCGGCCGCCGCTGGTTTCGTACACCGGGCGCAGCAGGTCGGCGGCCTGGCGCAGATCCTCCAGCACCAGCGCCTCGTAGGCGGCGCGCGCGTCGCTGCCTTCGCGCGCCAGTTGCTCTATGGCGGCGTCGTAGTCGTCGTGGTCCAGGATGGCCTTGCGCAGGATGGCGGGGTTCGAGGTGACGCCGGATATGCCGTCCTCCTCGATGAGGCGGCGGAACCCGCCGCCGGTCAGCAGGCCGCGGTGGATGTCGTCCAGCCAGATGCTCTGGCCGAGGCTTTGCAGTCGTCTGAGCGGATTCATGGGGCGTACTCCCTGTGTGGGTCGGGCTGCCGTTGCAGCGGGTCCTGGCGGTAGAAGAGCTGCAGTTGCCGGTAGACGTCAGGATACGTGTGGTGCAGGCGCTGCGGCAACTCGAAGAACAGCTCGCTCAGCACCGCGAAGAACTCGGCGGGGTTTTCCGCCGCGTAGGGGTCGATGGCCGTATGGTGGTGGCGTTCGACCTTGTCGTACAGGTCCCGGTAGGCCTGCGACAGGGCCCGGGTCCAGTCTTCGCGCACCATGCCGGGGTGCAGGGGCGGCATGCCGTTGGCGGCGCCGTTGAGCATGTCCAGCTTGTGGGCGAACTCGTGCAGGATGACGTTGGAACCGGCGCCGTGCGGACTGGCGTCCGGGCGTGCGTCGTCCCAGGACAGGATGACCGGACCGCGGCCCCAGGCCTCGCCGCCCAGGGCGCGGCGCTTTTCGTGCACCACGCCGGCGGCGTCCATCTCTTCGTGGGTGACGACGAAGGTGTCGGGGTAGACGATGACCTCGCTCCAGCCGTCGAACCAGTCGAGGTCGAGTTCCAGGATCAGCAGGCAGGCCTGGGCGGCGATCAGCACACGCATGCGTGCGTCCACTTCCAGGCCGCCGGCGCCGTTGACGGTCTTCTCGTGCAGGAACAGGGAGGCCAGCAGGCGCAGCCGGTGCTGCGCGTCGCGGTCGAGGGCGGCCAGTACCGGCACCTCGGCGACGCAGGCCGCCCACAGCCGGGCCGGGATGCGCCGGTGCAGCAGGATGCGGCTGCGCCACCAGCGCCGCAGCCGCGTCAGGACACCGGGGGCCCGACTCACTCCGGGACAGCGCCGCCGGTCGCAAGACTCATTGCGGGCGCACGCGGTGGAAGCTGGTGCCGTGGCACTTCGGGCAGGGCGGGATGCGGCCGGCGCGCTTGAAATGGAGCTGCTCGCCACACTGGTCGCAGATCAGGGTGCCGGGGCCGGCGATCTCGCCGGTATGGTAGGTCGGACCCAGTTCCAGGTCTTCCTTGAACTTCAGCAGCTCGACGGTGGTCTTGTCGCTGGCCTGCAGGATCAGGTCCAGCAGGCTGCTCTCGATGAGCTCGGTCTCGAATCCCAGCCAGTCCTTCAGTTCGCCGCCGGTCTCGGCCAGGTACTCGCCGGCGTCCACCAGGTCGCGCTTGAGGTACCCGGCAACTTTGTCGGCCTCTTCGCGCGTCAGCTCTTCCAGCTCCAGGGCCTTTTCCTTGGCTTCGTCGATCAGCTTGTGCAGGACCGGCGCGCTTTTCTCCTTCGCCTTGCGGAAATCCGCCATCACGCGTTCCAGCATCAGTTCGTAGGCTTCGCCGAGCACGTCCACCGGGTCGTGGCGTAGGGGGTCTTTTCTGCTCATTCGGACAGATCTCCGTCGGTTCGTGTCATGAAGGCCGGCGGGCGGCGCCGCGCGCCTGGTGCGCCGCAGTCGCTTCGCCTTGCCTGGGATCAATTTGAAAACAACCAAATTGAACTATATTTGTCATAGAAGTGTAGGCCCGCTGCCGGGATTTCAATCTGGCGGCCTGTCGTGGTCCCGAAGGGTACAACTATAACCTAACCGCAAAAAGGAGGTATTTATCATGAGACGTCTGTATTTTCTGCTGCCCGATCTGGAGACCACCCACAAAGTGGTGGACGAGCTGCTGCTGGCGCGGGTCGAGGAGCGTCATATCCATGTCATCGCCCGCGAGGGCGTGCCCCTGGGCGACCTGCCGCAGGCATCGCTGGTGCAGAAGAGCGATTTCGTGCCGGCCATGGAGCGCGGCATCGCGCTGGGCGGCGCCACCGGCGTGCTGGCGGGCCTGGCGGCGCTGGCCATGCCGGGCGTGGTGGTGGCCGGCGGCGCGCTGCTGGCCATGGGCCTGCTGGGCGCCGGCATGGGCGCCTGGCTGGGCGGCATGATCGGCCTCGACGTGGAGAACACCCGCATCAAGCAGTTCGAGTCGGCAATCCAGGCGGGCGAGATCCTGGTGCTGGTCGACGTGCCCAAGGACCGGGTGGAGGAGATCCAGAACCTGGTCCGCAAGCATCATCCGGACGTGGACTTCGAGGGCACCGAGCCGACCATCCCGGCCTTCCCCTGAGCGAAGGGTTCAGCCGCTGCGGACGGTCAGTACGTCGCAGGGGGCGCGGTGCAGGACGCCGTGGGCCGTCGATCCCAGCAGGCGGCCGATGCCGCGGCGTCCGTGGCTGCCGATGACGATGAGGTCGGCGCCGTGACGTTCGGCGGCATGGGCGATCTCGACGGCCGCCGAGCGGTTGGTGAACAGGATCTCGGTGTCGTCGGCCTCAACACCCAGTTCCCCGGCCAGTCGTTGCAGCCGTTGCTGCGCTTCCTGCTCGAACCAGCTGGCGGGGTCGAGGTTTTCCGGCGGTATCCAGTCCATCGGCAGGTCTTCCGGGAAATAGTCGATGACGTGCAGCAGCCGCAACCTGGCGTGGCAGCAGTCGGCGATTTCGCGCGCTTTGCGGGCGGCGGCCCGGGAGGCCTCGGAAAAGTCCGTGGCCAGGAGGATATTCCCGTAGATGTCCATGGTGCGTTCTTCCGTCCGGTGTGGGTGCGCTTTCATGATAGGGCCAGGCCGCCATGTATTGCTTGACCCAGGTCAAGCACCGTGGCCGCGATCCGTGGCAGAGTGAGGAATCTGCCGGGCGGGCTTGAAATGGAATTGCGTGGCCCCACTAACTGTTCCAGTTCGATGCCCGATCCGTCCCGCAACCGCGCACCAGGAGGCACCACCGGTTGGAACCGAAAAGCCACGTTCCGAAGCAGATCACAGCGCGGGTCGCGCTCTGATGGAGCACCGGCGTGACCAGCGCATCCCATGCTCGCTCGATGTCGCCCTGTACCGGCGTGGCGTCTACGCGGGCCCCGCGGTCACACTCAATGTCAGCCCGGACGGGCTGTGCATACGCACCGGGCTCGAGCTGAGGCGCAACGAAATGGTCGAAGTCGTATTCCCTGAACAGCTCAGGGCAGACGGCTGGCCGCCCCGGGAGCACGCGCTGGTGACGCACGTGGAGCCGGGTCATGCGGGGCTGTGGTTCGGGGAGCGCGTGTTCCGCGACGTGGCAATCATCGAGCGCGGCTGCCGCGACTCGCACGATAATCCTGATTAGTCGGTCAACGACCGCAGGGCGGTCACGGAGAGCGAACATGGACAAGAGGTTGCAAGGTCTGCAGGACACCATCGCGGACATGGTGCAGGAAGGACGCGGCATCCTGGCCGCCGACGAAAGCCTGCCCACCATGGCCAGGCGATTCAAACCGATCGGTGTGGAATCCACCGAAGAAACGCGCCGCAGCTGGCGCTCGCTGCTGCTCACCACGCCGGGTCTGGGGGAATACATCAGCGGCGTCATCCTGTTCGAGGAGACGCTGGGCCAGAAGAGCGACGACGGCACCCTGTTGCCGGCGGTGGCCTGGCAGCAGAAGATCGTGCCGGGCGTGAAGGTGGACAAGGGCAAGATTCCGCTGGCGCTGTCGCCGGGCGATCTCATCACTCAGGGGCTGGACGGACTGGCGGAGCGGCTGCGGACCTACCGCGACCAGGGCGCCCGTTTCGCCAAGTGGCGCGAAGTCTATCCGATCGACAAGCACGTCCCCAGCAGGCACGGCATCAAGGCCAATGCGGAAATGCTGGCGCGCTACGCGGCCGTCTGCCAGGAAGAGGGCTTCGTGCCCATCGTCGAGCCGGAAGTGCTGATGGACGGCGACCACGACATCGAGCGCTGCGCCGAGGTCACCGAGGCGGTGCTGCACGCGGTGTTCCATGCCCTGCACCGCCACCACGTGGCACTGGAGTACATGCTGCTCAAGCCCAACATGGTGCTGCCGGGCAAGGAGACCGGCAGGGCCCGGCCGGCGGAGGTGGCCGAGGCGACGCTGCGGGTGCTGAAACGCACCGTGCCGGCGGCCGTGCCCAGCGTCAATTTCCTGTCTGGCGGCCAGGGGCCGGAAGAGGCCACCGTCAACCTCGACGCCATCAACCGCCTGGCGAAGGACGTCGGCGCCCCCTGGCGGCTGAGCATTTCCTACGGCCGCGCCCTGCAGCAGCCGGCCCTGCATGCCTGGGCCGGCAGGGCGGAGAACGTCGCCGCTGCCCAGCAGGCGCTGCTCAAGCGCGCCCGCCTCAACAGCCTGGCGATGCGGGGCGCCTATACGCCGGACATGGAGGACGAGACGTGAGCGATGCACAGCAGGACAAGCCGACGCCGTCCGGGCGTCTGGTGCTCGCCATCGGCATCTACGACGACGAGAACAAGGCCACCCGGGCCATCGAACGGCTGATCGCCGACGATTTTCCCATGGACCGCATCTCCCTGCTGCGCAAGAGCGGCGGCCTGGGTGACGACATGCTGGGGCTGGCCTACACCAACACCGCCGAGCGGGTGAAGACCTGGGGACGGCACGGTGCCGCGTGGGGGGCATTGTGGGGACTGCTGGCCGGCGCCACCGGCCTGTTCGTGCTGCCCGGCATCGGGCCGCTGCTGGCGGCCGGGCCGGTGGTCGAGGCCCTGGGTGGCGCCATCGCCGGGGCGGCCGTGGCCGGCGGCGCCATGGCCGCCGGCGCCGCCCTGACACAGCTGGCCAGCGCCCTGCACCGCATGGGCATTCCCGCAGAAGACATCAAGCAGATCCACGAGGCCATCGAGCAGGACCGCTATGTGCTGATTCTGCATTGCCAGCCCTCGGAGGCCGAACACTGCGCCTCGCGCCTGGGCTGGTCCGGCGCCGACCCGGTGCTGGTGATGCCGGTGGAGCACTGAGGCTCTGGCATACGGAGGCTCTGGCACAGGCAGGGTGGGGTGAGCGCAGCGAACCCCACCACGACACCGGTGCGGTGGATACCGCCGCGGGGGATCGAGTGCTTCCGCTCCACCACACCATCCACGTCGTTGCCTCCCGGTCGGTGGTTCTGCCGGCCGGTCATGGTGGGGTTCCCTTCGGTTACCCCGCCCTACGGGCTTCGTTGCGGCAGGGTGGGGTGAGCACAGCGAACCCCACCGGCGGTGTCGGAGGCGGCTGCCCCGGGGGTTGACGTGCAGACGCTCCACTAGTCCTGCGGAGGGTCTTGCGCCAGGTCGTCGAACCGGTGGCGTATCTTGTCCAGTTCCTTTCTCCAGGCTTCCGGGTCGCCGTAGTCCATGAAATGGCTGAAGCGGCTGTGCGGTTCCAGCACCCGGCTGGCGTGCTTGATGGGGCACCAGTACTGTTCCGTGCGGGCCGCCACCTCTCGCACGAAGGCGATGACGCCGTTGCCATAGCCGCAGTACACGCAGTTGAGTTTCTCGATGGCATTCAGGTAGGCGAGCTGGTGCCGGTCGATGATGACGTAGTCGGCGCGCCGCACCCGCGGGATGCCGTAGACGCGGAAACAGGTGTGCTGGTAGATCACCACCATCAGGTCGAGCAGCGCGAAGGGCACCACCAGGCTGTAGATGACGGGGGCGGTGAGGATGTGGGCGGGGCGGGCCTCGCGCAGGTAGCGCAGCAGGCTGATCTTCTGGCGCCGGTGCAGGCGGCGCACGGCCCGCGCGAAGCGCACGTGGTGGCCGCGAAGCTGGTAACTCAGCGCCTGCTGGCGGGCGTTGAGCTCCTCTTCGAGCTGTTTCTCCAGCTCGCGGATCTTCGCGACAATCGAGGTGATGTTCTCGTTGATCATGGGGTGCGCTCCGGGCCTGGCCGGCCCGCCGGCGGATGTGGCGCACCAGGGCTGTCAGGCGGGTTCGTGAGACGCCAATACTGACCCAGGTTCGAGTGCACTGGCAAGCAGCGGCGCCAGCGGCAGGCGGTTGCTCGGGTGCGGCACGCTGTCGGTGCTGCACACGTGGGTGACGCCGGCCGCCGCCAGGCGCTGCTCGGCGTCGCCCACGAACAGCGCGTGGGTGACCAGCACCGACAGCGAGGCGGGGCGGTGGCGGGCCAGCGCGCGCGCCGTCTCTTCCAGGGTGCGTCCGGTGCTGGCGACGTCGTCGACCAGCACCAGGTTGCGGCCGCCGTAGTCGGCCGCGGGGAGGGAGATGCGCACGTCGCGGTCGCCGCGACGCTCCTTGCGGGCGACCCGGTAGTCGAAGCCGCCGCGCGCGGCGATGGCGGCGACCCACTGTTCGGATTCCTCGTCGGGCCCGATCAGGAAGGGGCGGTCGCCGTGCACGGCCAGGTAGTCGGCCATGGGCGCGGTGGCGCTGAGGGTGACGGCGCGCGCCACCGGCACGGCCTCCTGCAGCCGGTGCACGCGGTGCAGGTGCGGGTCGACGGTGATCAGGGCGTCGAAGTGGCGCGCCAGCATGGCGCCGACGACACGCTGGCTGACCGCCTCGCCGGGATGGAAGGCGATGTCCTGGCGCATGTAGGCCAGGTAGGGCGCCACCAGGGTCAGGTGACGGGCGCCGAGCTGGCGCGCAGTGACCGCCGCCAGCTCCAGTTCCACCAGCTTGTCGTTGGGCCGGTCGAGGCTGCGGCAGAAGATCACCTGCTCGGGCAGCGGCAGCGGCAGGCGCACCTTGCTCTCGCCGTCGGGGAAGTGGTGGACCTCCACTTCCGCGTAGGGCAGGCCGGCCGCCCCGGCCAGGCGGCGGGCGGGGTCGCGGTAGTCGGGGAAGCCGAGAAGGGTGCGGGAGCCTGCTTTGGGATCTGCCATCTGTGTGTTCCGTCGATCTGGTGGGGTTCGCTGCGATCACGTCACCCTGGAGTGATTGTGGGCAGGGATGCCGGATTGATATCGGCCTCAGCCTTCTACGCTGAAGCCGCTGTCGCGTTCGGCGGCGGCGCAGGCGAAGCGGAAATCGGCCTCGAACTCGGCGTGGATGGCATACAGGGGCTCGCCGCGTTTCACGCTGTCGCCCACCTTGTGGTACAGGTCCACGCCGGCACCCTTGTCCATGGGGGCGCCGGCCAGGCGTGCGATGCGGGCCATGCGCAGGTTGTCGATGGCTGACACAGTGCCGGTGCGCGGCGAGACGACCTTGCGGCACAGGCGGCCCGGTTCGAGCCGCTCCCGGCGTGGGCCCTGGGCGGCGACGATGGCCTGCATCTTTTCCAGCGCGCGGCCGGAGTCGAGGATGTCACGGGCCAGCGCATAGCCCTGGCCGCCACGCACATCGGGGTCGAATTCGAGGATGCGGCCGGCCAGTTGCAGGGCTTTCTCGCGCAGATCGGCCGGCGCCTGCGGATCGCGGCGCAACACGCGCATGACGTCGCGCGCTTCCAGCACCGGGCCGATGCCGTTTCCGATCGGCTGGTGACCGTCGGTGAGGACCACTTCCAGGTGCAGGCCGCTGCGGTCGCCGACGAACTCGAACAGCTTGCGCAGCTGCAGCGCATCCTGCTGGCGGCGCACCTTGGCGGTGGGTCCGACCGGGATGTCGATCAGCAGGTGGGTGGCGCCGGCGGCCAGCTTCTTGGACAGGATGGAGGCCACCATCTGGCCGGGCGAGTCCATGGACAGGGGGCGTTCCACCGAGATCAGGATGTCGTCCACCGGCGCCAGCCTGGCGGTGCCGCCCCAGGCCAGGCAGCCGCGCTGGATGTGCACGATCTCCTTGAGCCGGTCCGGCGGCAGTTCCACTTCGGCCAGCACTTCCATGGTGTCGGCGGTGCCGGCCGGGGAAGTGATGGCACGGCTGGAGGTCTTGGGAATGGGCATGCCGTGGGCCGCCACGATGGGCACCACCAGCATGCTGGTGCGGTTGCCGGGAATGCCGCCGATGCAGTGCTTGTCGGCCACCAGCGGTTCACCCCAGTTGAGGCGTTCGCCGCTGTCGACCATGGCCTGGGTCAGGTGCAGCACTTCCTCGCGCTCCAGTCCGGTCTCGGCGCAGGCCACCAGGAAGGCTGCCATTTCGATCTTGGAATAGCGGTTCTCGACGATGTCGCGGGTGATGCCGGTATAGTCGTCACGGCCCAGACGCTCGCCGGCGATCTTGCGGTGCACCGCGTGCAGGGAGGCGGGCGGCTGGGCGTGGGCCACGCAGGCGGCGCTGCCTTCCGGCAACGCCAGTTGTTCGAAGGCCTGTTCGGACAGGCCCAGTTCCCCGGGCGCGGTGATGGCGTCGTCGTCGACCACGTTGAGCACCGCCAGCACCGGCGCGCCGTTGCCCTCGACCCGGATCTCGACCTTGTTGAGGGCCTGGAAGCCCTCGCTGCGGTAGACCCGGCAGTTGCGGTTCAGGTAGGCAACGTTCTCGCGGTAGGTGTCGATGGCGACGCGCCGCAGTTGCAGCGAATGGGTGGTGTTCTGGTCCACGCGAAAGGTCTCCCCGTGCAGTCGTGCCAGTGTTGCATCCCGGCCGCGCCGGCGCAACGCCGCCCGCGGCTCTTCGCCCGCGTGATGCGCGCTCAGCCCGCGTGCCGGTAGCGGTACAGGTACAGCCACTCGAAGAAACGCTTGGCCAGGTGCAACAGGCGGCTGCGCAGCACCAAGGTGCGAGACGGGTTGCGGAAAACCAGGATGCCCGAGTCCAGGGTGTCGACGATGCAGACGAGTTCTGCGCGGAAGGTCGCGGTGGCGGGTTTTCCATCTAGCTCCGCCAGCAGGTTGTCGGCGGCGGCCACCGCTTGCAGGTCGGCCATGTGGGCCTGCTTGGGCATCCAGTCCGGGCCCGGGAAGCTGCCGCTGTCGCCGGCCACGTAGACGCGCTCGCTTTCGACCACCCGGCACTGCGCGTCGGCGCGGAACAGGCCGCCCTCCGAGAGGGGCAGGCCGCTGTCGGCGGCCCAGGCCGGACCCGTCATGCCCGGCATGAACAGGATCAGGTCGGCTTCGATGTCGCCGCCCTCGGTCTCCACCCGGTTCTCCGCGAAGCCCTTGATCTTGTGTCCGAGGTGCGTTTCGATGCCGCGCCGCCGCATCTCCGCCAGTAGCCCGCGCACCGCCTTTTCGCCCAGGCGCTTGCCCGGCTGCGGCGCCGGGTTGAAGAACACCAGCCGGAATCGCTCCCGTCGGCCTTCGCGACGCAACTGGGTGTCGAGGCCGAACAGCACTTCGAACATGGGGCCGCCGCGCATGGCCGAGGGCTCTTTCGGGTTGCCGCCGAACCCCACCGCGATGGTGCCCTGTTGCAGCGCGGCCAGCCGGTCGCGGATCCGTTCGGCTGCTTCCACGCCCTCGCAGATCGTCAGCGCGTGTTCGATGCCGGGCAGCTTCCTGATGAAGCGGCCGCCGCTGGCGATCAGCAGGGCGTCGTTGTGCAGATCGCCATGGTCGGTATGCACCACGCGCCCGCCCCCGGACAGGCCGGTCACCGTGCCGGCGTGGAAGTTCAGCCGGTGCTTGCGCAGAAAGCCCTGCAGCGGGACGCGCAGGTCTTCGCCGCGGCGCAGACCCGACGGGATCCAGATCAGGCCCGGGTAGTAGAGGAACTCGTCGCGCGGTGCGACCAGGGTGATGTCGGCGTCCGGTGCCTTGCGGCGCAGCCGCCGTGCGGCGGTGAGTGCGGCAAAGCCGGCTCCGATGACGGTGATCGAACGTGACATGCTGCGCCTCCTGGCGGGATCCCGGCCGTGGATATTAGCAGAAACTGATATTGAGGGCGGCGCCGGCCGTTTCAAGCGGGCGTTCTGTGGGAAAGGGGTTTCGGTGGTGGCGGCCGTTCGCGGGTGGTGCGGACATCATCCGGGCGTCTTGCCGGACAGGTGGTAGGCGAAGGCGATGACCTGGGCGACGGCGAGATACAGGTTCTCGGGGATTTCCTCACCCAGGTCGACGCGCGCGAGCAGTTCCGCCAGCGCCTCGTTCTCCTGCAACGGAATATCGTGGCGGCGGGCCAGCTCGACGATGCGTTCGGCGAGCGCATGGCGGCCCTTGGCGGTGACGCGCGGCGCCTGGCTGCCGTCGTATTCCAGCGCCACGGCCAGCAGCGGCGGATCGGCGTCCTTCATGCCTGCTCGTCGATCAGGGGAGCGGCGCTGGCCGTATCCGCCGCGGGGAGGCTGCCGCGGTGGCATTCGATGTCCCCGACATCCAGGCCCGTATCCCGCAGCGTGCGGCGCAGCTCGTGCAGGTGATCCCGCAGCAGCGGTACGGTATCCGGCCGCTCGGCCCAGAAACGCGCCGACACGGTGTCGTCCTGCAGTTGCACCTGCGCCTGTACCGGGCCCAGTGCCGGCAGGTCGAACGCCAGCTGTACTGTCCAGATGGCCGGCTGGCGCCGCCCGCCCGCCCGGGGCCGGCCGCCTTCGCGTCTGACGCGCAGCGACCACAGGTCGATGTCGTCGCCGCGCCGCACCGGCAGGTCGAACAGCCATTCGATCAGGCCGCGGTCGCCCTCCCTGGGCACCGCCGCCAGCTGCGACAGGTGCAGACGCGCCAGCGCCGCTTCGGCCTGCTGCAGCAGTTCCGTGCGCAGGCTGCCGAGGCGGACCAGTTGTTCGAGGTCGCGCGCGACCACCGCCTGGGGGCGGGGCGGCCGGCCTGGCAGCGGCGGTGGCGGGGGGGATGCCGGGGGACGGACGCCGATCGACCGGCCGGGTGTCGCCGGTGGCAGGGGCAGGGCGGCAGCCGCCGGGCGCAGCGGCGGTGGCGCCATCCTCTGTTGCAGCCGCGCCAGCACCTGCAGGGGGAGGGGGCTGCCACGTGCATCGACTGCTTCCGCTGCCGGACGGTCCGCTCCGGCTGCTGGCCGGGCGCGTCCGGGCGGAGCCGCTGCCGCGGCCGGCGGCGCGGATCCCCGGGGGGCGCCAGGCAGGCTGGCGCGCAGCAATCGCACCAGCCGCAGCAGGTTGGCCTTGAAGTCGCCGCCAGGCGGAGTGGCGCCGCTGCCGGCCAGCAGCCGCGGCTCCAGGAACAGGCCGGTGTTGCGCAGGGCCTCTTTCAGCCCCGGCGCCCTGGCCACTTCGCGGCTGTCGGCCAGATCGGCGGTGAGTTTCCGTACTGCTGCGTCGAGGGCGGCGGGCAGGGCGGGACGCGACTGGCGCGTCAGCGCGGCGAGGGTTCCGAGCAGCGGCGCCAGTGGCGCCTGACGTGGCAGCAGCTGCCGGAAGGCGCTTGCCACCGGGTCGTCTTCGGCCAGCGCCGACAGGATGCGCAGTACCGGCAGGCGGCCCGTCTCCTGGACCCGCAGATCGATGCGCTGGCCCGGCTGCAGCGGCAGTGAAGTCTCCGCCATCACCTGCCGATGACCTATCTGCAGCAGTACCCGGCCGGCCTCGCTGCGGCCGACCGTCGCCTGCAGCAGCTGGCCGGCGGTCCAGGCCGGCGATTTGCCGGTGGCCGGGCCGGCGGGTTGGCCGGGAATGCCGGATGTGGGTGAAGGGGGCTTCATGGCGGCTGCTGGCGCAAAACTGGCATCTATACTGCAGTATTTTACCCGGCAAGGGAACGGTCCCTCCCCTCAGGACAGGTTATGGACGCTCGGCATTCGAAACAGACTCTGTGGTATACGCGACGCGGCGGCGTGGAGCGGGGCCCCTATCCGGCCGGCCAGATCAGCCGCTACGTTCTGCTCGGGCGCATTCGCATGGACGACGAGCTGCGACCCGACAGCGGCGGCCCCTGGCTGCCGCTCGCTGAGCGCCAGGAACTGGTGCCCGAGGTCATGAAGCTGCCGCCCACCGAGGAAAACCTGCAGAAGCTGGCCATGGCGCGCATGCGCGAGGACGAACGCCGGCCCGGCGATCGGCGCGAACGTCAGCCGCGTCCACCGGCGGAGGTGCTGGAGCGGCGCCGCAGCGACGAGCGGCGCCAGCCCGAGACCGAGACCATGCAGCGCCACCGCGAACTCAAGCAGCAGGTCATTGCCGCTGAACCGGCCGGGGCCGATTCATACCGTTATCCGCTGTTGTTCGCTGTGCTGGTGCTGGTCGCCTTCGCCGCCGGCTACCTGATGGGGGACGTCGACAGTGCCGCGACCGCGGCACCCGATTGCGCCGCGGTCGCGGCCGCCGGCGTCAACTGGGACAACTGCACCCTGTCCGGCATGCGCGCCAGCGGCGCCGACCTGGCTGGCGCCAGCATCCGCAACGCCCGGCTGGATCACGCCAGCCTCAGGCGTGCCGCACTCGGCGGCGCGCGGCTCGATTACAGCAGCCTAGCGCTGACCGACCTCCGGCACGCCGACCTCACCGGGGCGGCGCTGGTCGGTGCCGTGTTGCGCGGCGCCGACCTGCGCGGCGCGCGGCTGCGCCAGGCCAACCTGGCCTATGCCAATCTCAGCGGCGCGCGCATCGAGGGAGCGGATTTCCGCGGCGCCGTGCTCGACCAGGCCATCTGGGTCGACCGCCGCGTCTGCGCACGCGGCTCGGTGGGCGTGTGCCGGCGCTCAGCGGCGGAATGATTCGGTACCGTAGCGCCACACCCGGACGCTGTCGGACCAGTAGTCGGGCGCCAGGCCGGCTTTCAGCTTGAGCTGCTGCAGGAACAGGCGCGGCTCCGGCAGCGATTCCCACACGCTGGGCAGGAAGGTGCCCCGGTTGCCGCCTTCCTGCAGGATGAGGCCGTCGACGCCGGGCCGAAGCTGGCGCAACAGATCCTGTTCCGAATCGAATTCCATCGGTTCGGGCCTGCTCAGCACGGAGATCTCCAGGTCCAGCCCATCCAGTTCCTTCGCTTCCAGCGGCAGGAAGCGCGGGTCGCGGAAGGCGGCGGCGAAGGCGTTGTAGGCCACGTCCTCGATCAGCGGGCGGTGGGCCTCCAGGCTGCCGATGCAGCCGCGCAACTGCCCGTGCCGGTGCAGGGTCACGAAGCTGGCACCGGGTTCGCGCAGGCGTTCCCCGTAGTCCGTCGGCGATACCGCAAGGGGGCGACCCTGTTGCAGGCCGTTGCGTATCGACTGCCATGCGGTGTCGATGAGGGTGGCGCGCTCGTCCTCGCTCAGCATGGTCAATGCAGTTCGTAGGCCCCGTAGCCGACCACGCGGTCACGGGGGCCGGCGGTATCGCCGGAGTTGCGCAGGTCCAGCGTGTGCGCCTGCAGGCCGTGGCGACGGGCCGCCAGCAGCAGCCCGTTCAAGGGGTTGCGACCGCAGGCCTGCTCGTGGTGGATGGCTTCGGGGTGCAGCTGTTCGATGGCACGCGAAGTGGCCGAGTCGATGGTGCGCGCCGTCTCGTAGTCGTGATAGTGGCTCAGGTCGGAACTGATGACGAACAGGGTCTCGTCACCGTCCCACAGTGGCTCCAGCACCTCGGCCACCTCCCCGGGCTCCGCATCGCCCACGACCAGCGGCACCAGGCTGAAGTCCTCCAGTACCGTCTGCAGGAAGGGCAACTGCACCTCCAGGCTGTGTTCGTCGCGGTGTGCCTCGTCCAGTACCTGGACCTGGGGCAGTGACAGGATCTGCTCCAGCGCCGCCTGGTCGACCGGCACCAGCCCCAGCGGGGTGGCGAAATAGCGTGCGCTGCTGGCCGCCAGACCGTGGAAGGCGACGCGGTGCGCCGGCCCCAGCAGCACCACCCGGCGGATGCGCGAGCGCAGCGGTTGCAGCCGGGCGTAGGCGCGGGCCGCCACCGGGCCGGAATAGATGTAGCCGGCGTGCGGCACGATGAGCGCCTTCGGCGGCGGGCCGGCCGGCGCCTCTTCCCCGGCCAGGAAGTCCGCCACCTGCTGCTGCAGCAGCGCCGGGTCGTCGGGATAGAACATGCCGGCGACCGCGGGTTGTCTGATCTGGATCACTGTCATCGCCCCTGTCTGCTTCTATACTATTATCAATAGGACTGCAAGGCAGGAATTGCAAGGGGAGTGGACAGCCGATGAACGAACACAGCGACGAATTCGATCCCAGGTATACCGTGCCCACCCGCTACTGGCACAAGCTGGAAGACGGCCGCGTGCAGTGCGACCTGTGTCCCCGGCTGTGCAAGCTGCACGAGGGCCAGCGCGGCCTGTGTTTCATCCGCGCCAACCAGGGAGGCGAGATCGTGCTGACCAGCTACGGGCGCTCCAGCGGCTTCTGCGTGGACCCGATCGAGAAGAAGCCGCTCAACCATTTCCTGCCCGGCACGCCGGTGCTGTCCTTCGGCACCGCCGGCTGCAACCTGGCCTGCAAGTTCTGCCAGAACTGGGATATCAGCAAGTCGCGCGAGATCGACACCCTGGCCGACCACGCCAGCCCGGAACGCATCGCGAAAGTCGCGCAGGAACTGGGCTGCCGCAGCGTCGCCTTCACCTACAACGACCCGGTCATCTTCCACGAATACGCCATCGACATCGCCCGTGCCTGTCACGAGCGCGACATCCGGACCGTCGCCGTGACCGCCGGTTATATCGAGCCCGAGCCGCGCAAGGAGTTCTTCGCCCACATGGATGCCGCCAACGTCGACCTGAAGGCCTTCACCGACCGCTTCTACTGGAAGATCTGCGGCGGCCACCTGCAGCCGGTGCTGGATACCCTGGTCTACCTGAAGCACGAGACCGACGTCTGGTTCGAGCTCACCACGCTGCTGATCCCGGGCGAGAACGACAGCGACGAGGAACTCGAGGAGATGACCCGGTGGGTGGTGAAGGAACTGGGGCCCGACGTGCCCATGCATTTCACCGCCTTCCATCCCGACTACAAGATGATGGACTACCCACTGACCCCGCCCGGGACGCTGGAACGGGCACGGCGCATCGCCATGGACAGCGGCGTACGCTATGCCTACACCGGCAACGTGCACGACAAGGCCGGCGGCAGCACCTGGTGCCACAAGTGCGGCGCCCTGCTCATCGAGCGCGACTGGTACGTGCTGGGCGAATGGGGCCTGGACGAGAACGGCTGCTGCAAGTCCTGCGGCGAGAAGCTGCCCGGTGTCATCGAGGCCCGGCCGGGCGACTGGGGCGCCAAGCGCCTGCCGGTGCGGCTGGCGGCCTACGGTTGACTCCGAAAAACTCGGCGTTCCGGTGGGGTTCGCTGCGCTCGCCCCACGGGTGACCTTGACGGTTGTCGCGGCCTCCGTTGGGTGGGGTGACGGAAGGGAACCCCACCATGACTGTCCGGCAGCCACCCGCCGGTGCTTCAGTCCTCGAGCACGAGGAACAGCCCCGCCAGCGGCGGCAGGTCCAGCACGATGGAGCAGGGCTGCCCCATCCAGGGCACGTCTTCGCTCTGGTGCACGCCGTCCACGTGCAGGTTGCTGCCGGCGTAATACTCCGAGTCGGAGTTCAGCAGCAGGCGGTAGCTGCCGGGCGCCGGTACGCCGAGGCGGAAGCCGGGACGCGGCACGGGGGTGAAGTTGAAGGTGGCGAGCAGGATCTGGTCGGGCGCCAGGCGCATGAAGCTCAGCAGCGAGTTGTCGGCGTCGTCGCAGTCCAGCCAGGCGAAGCCAGCGGATTCGAAGTCGTGGTGGTGCAGGGCCGGCTGGTTGCGGTGCAGGTGGTTGAGGTCGCGCACCAGTTGCTGCAGGCCGCGGTGGCGGAACTCGTCCAGCAGGTGCCAGTCCAGTGACCGGTCGAAATCCCACTCCGCATACTGGCCGAACTCGTTGCCCATGAACAGCAGCTTCTTGCCGGGGTAGGCGTACATGTAGGTATAGAGCAGGCGCAGGTTGGCGAAGCGCTGCCAGGCGTCGCCGGGCATCTTGTCCAGCATGGAACCCTTGCCGTGCACCACCTCGTCGTGCGAGAAGGGCAGCACGAAGTTCTCCGTGAAGGCGTACAGCAGGCCAAAGGTGAGTTCCTTGTGGTGGAACTTGCGGTGTACCGGGTCCTTGCTCATGTACACCAGGGTGTCGTGCATCCAGCCCATGTTCCATTTCATGCTGAAGCCGAGGCCGCCGGCATCCACCGGCCGGGTGACCTGTGGCCAGGCGGTGGATTCCTCGGCGATGACCAGGGTGCCGGGCTGTTCGGTATGGGTGACTTCGTTGAGGTGGCGCAGGAAGTCGATGGCTTCCAGGTTTTCGCGGCCGCCGAATTCGTTGGGGATCCAGTCCCCCGGGTCGCGCGAGTAGTCGAGGTACAGCATGGAGGCGACGGCATCCACGCGCAGGCCGTCGATGTGCATGTCTTCCAGCCAGAACACCGCCGAGGCGAGCAGAAAGTTGCGCACCTCGTTGCGTCCGTAGTTGTAGATGTAGGTGCCCCAGTCGCGGTGTTCGCCGCGGCGCGGGTCCTCGTGTTCGTACAAGGGTGTGCCGTCGAAGCGGGCCAGGGCAAAATCGTCCCGGGGGAAATGCGCCGGCACCCAGTCCAGGATCACGCCGATGCCGTTGCGGTGGCAGTGGTCGACGAAGTAGCGGAAGTCGTCGGGGTCGCCGAAGCGGCTGGTGGGGGCGAAATAGCCGGTGCTCTGGTAGCCCCAGGAGGCGTCCAACGGGTGTTCCGTGACGGGCAGCAGTTCGATGTGGGTGAAGCCGAGCGGCTTGACGTAGTCGACCAGCCGGTGGGCCAGGGCGCGGTAGTTCAGGAACTGGCCGGCCTCGTCACGCTGCCACGAACCCAGATGCACCTCGTAGGCGGACATGGGCGCATGCAGCCAGTCGCCGCCGCGGCGCGCCTGCATCCAGGCCTCGTCCGACCAGGCGTATTCGCTGGGCCGGGTGACCATGGAAGCGGTGCCGGGACGGACCTCGTAGCGCCGGGCATAGGGGTCGGCCTTCAGGTGTATGCTGCCGTGGGCGCGGTTGCGCAGCTCGAACTTGTAGTATTCGTGGTCGCCCAGGCCGGGGACGAACAGCTCCCAGACGCCGCTGCCGCCGCGAACCCGCAGCGGGTGGCAGCGGCCGTCCCAGCGGTTCCAGTCGCCGACCACGCTGACCCGCTCGGCGTTGGGCGCCCACACGCCGAAGCGCACGCCCCGGACGCCGTCGACCTCCACCCTGTGCGCACCCAGGAAGCGGTGCGCGTGCAGGTGGCGTCCCTCGCCGAACAGGTGCAGGTCGAAGTCGCCGATCTGCGGCGGGAAGCAGTAGGGGTCCCAGTTGGTCCACTCGATGCCGGCGTCGTCGATCCAGCGCAGCCGGTAGCGCTCCGGCACCCGTTCGGCGGCGCCGCGCCATTCGAAGAAGCCGCTGTCGCCCAGCCGTTGCAGGGGCTCGCCGGCCTCCTCCAGCCACACCTCGGTGGCGTAGGGCAGCCAGGCCCGCACCAGCGCCTGGTCGCCGTCCTGGTGGCGGCCCAGTACCTCGAAGGGGTCGTGGTGGCGTGCCTGCTGGATGCGCAGCAGCCCGTCGGGCAGGGGGGGGGCGGATTGGAGCGCACGTGTCACGGATGAAACCCTGTCGTGTGGATGGACGGAAACGAATCGGCCGGCGGGTCTTCAACACCGGCGCATAGATGGTACCATAGGCGGCAACGAAGGCGGCCACCAGCGGGACGAGGCTGCCAGCGCCTGCAGGGAGACGTCGTTTCATGAACCCTACCCATTCGGCACGCTTCGTCAGTCGCCTGACGCGGGATACCATTGCCTTGATCCTGGCCGGGGGGCGTGGCTCGCGCTTGCGGCAGCTCACCCTGTGGCGCGCCAAGCCGGCGGTGCCCTTCGGCGGCAAGTTCCGCATCATCGACTTCCCGCTGTCCAACTGCGTGAACTCGGGCATCCGTCGCATCGGCGTGCTGACCCAGTACAAGGCGCACTCGCTGATCCAGCACATCCAGCGCGGCTGGGGTTTCCTGCGCGGCGAGTTCGGCGAGTTCGTGGAGCTGCTGCCGGCCCAGCAGCGCATCGAGTCGTCCTGGTATGCCGGTACCGCCGACGCCGTCTACCAGAATCTCGATATCCTGCGCAATCACAACCCGGAATACGTACTCGTCCTGGCCGGGGACCACATCTACAAGATGGACTACGGTCCCATGATCGCCCAGCACGTAGAGAGCCAGGCCGACATGACCATCGGCTGTATCGAGGTGGACCTGCAGCGGGCGCGGGAGTTCGGGGTCATGACAGTGGATGCCGACGACCGCATCACCGACTTCAACGAAAAGCCGGATCAGCCCCAGCCCCTGCCGGGCCGGGACGACGTGGCGCTGGCGTCCATGGGCATCTATGTCTTCAATACCGGCTTCCTGTTCGAACAGCTCATCAAGGACGCCGACAAGCCCTATTCCAGCCACGACTTCGGCCACGATATCATTCCTTCGGTGATCGAAAAATACCGCGTCTTCGCCTACCCCTTCCGTGACATGGAGAGCGGCCAGCAGGCCTACTGGCGCGACGTGGGCACGGTCGACGCCTACTGGCAGGCCAACCAGGAACTCATCGGCGTGACGCCGGAGCTCAACCTGTACGACGAGGACTGGCCGGTGTGGACCTACCAGGAACAGCTGCCACCGGCCAAGTTCGTGTTCGACGACGAGGACCGGCGCGGCATGGCGGTGGATTCCATGGTCTCCGGGGGCTGCCTGATCTCGGGCGCCACGGTGCGCCACTCGCTGCTGTTCTCGAACGTCAAGGTCAACTCCTGGGCGCAGGTGACCGATTCGCTGGTGTTGCCCAATGTCGAGATCGGGCGCTACTCGCGGGTGCGAAGGGCCGTCATCGACAAGGGATGCCGGTTGCCGCCCGAAACCGTGATCGGCGAGGACCCGGTGCAGGATGCCGGGCGTTTCCATGTCACGCCCGAAGGCATCGTGCTGGTAACGCCGGAGATGCTGGGGCAGGAACTGCATCATGTCCGCTGAAGGCGCGCGGGAAGGAGGTGTCCTCGACGTCGTGCTGTGCTGGCACATGCACCAGCCCCAGTACTGCGATCTCATCAGCGGGGAATACAAACTGCCCTGGACCTACCTGCACGCCGTCAAGGACTACGTCGACATGGCGGCGCACCTGGAAGCGGTGCCGGGGGCCAAGGCGGTGGTCAACTTCGCGCCCGTGCTGCTGGAGCAGATCGACGACTACGCCGCCCAGGTGAGCGGCCACCTGCGCGACAGCAAGCCCATTCGCGACCCGCTGCTGGCGGCGCTGGCCGACCCGGTGCTGCCGCCCCACGTCGAGCCGCGCATGGAACTGATCAACGCCTGCCTGCGCGTCAACCGCCAGCGCGTCATCGAGCGCTTCCCCGCCTATGCGCGGCTGGCCAGGCTGGCCGAGGCCTTCCTCGAACACTGCGACGAGGTGGCCTACGCCAGCGACCAGTTCATCGCCGACCTGCTGGTGTGGTACCACCTGGGCTGGATGGCCGAGACCGTGCGGCGCGACGATCTGCGTGTGCAACGGTTGCAGGAGAAGGGCCAGGGCTTCACCCTGCACGAGCGGCGCGAACTCCTGACCCTGATCGGGGAGTTGCTGTCGGGCATCGTCGACCGCTACCGGGCGCTGGCCGAACGGGGCCAGGTGGAGCTGTCGGTGACGCCCTATGCCCACCCCATCGCACCGCTGCTGCTGGATCTGCACTGCGCGCGTGAAGCCATGCCCGAGGTCGAGCTGCCGGGGGTCAGGCGCTACCCCGGCGGCCGCGAGCGGGCGCGCTGGCACATCCAGGAAGGCATCACGGTATTCGAGCAGTATTTCGGCCGCAAGCCGGATGGCTGCTGGCCGGCCGAGGGCGGTGTCAGCGCCCCGACCCTGGGGTTGCTGCAGGAATACGGGTTCCGCTGGGCGGCGACGGGTGAATCGGTGCTGCGCAACAGCCTGCGCCAGTACGACAGCGAGGAAGCGGCTCAGGCGCCCGATGCGGTCATGAAGGCCTATCAGCTGACACGCCGCAAGATCGCCTGCTTCTTCCGCCACGACGGCCTGTCGGACGAGATCGGCTTCACCTATTCCGACTGGCACGCCGACGACGCGGTCGCCAACCTGGTGCACCGGCTGGAACAGATGGCCGAAGGCCGAGACGGGCGCCGGCTGGTGGTGCCCATTATCCTGGACGGCGAGAACGCCTGGGAGCATTACCCGGAGAACGGCTACTACTTCCTGCGCGCCCTGTATGAAAAGCTGGCCGCGCATCCGCGGCTGCGCCTGTCCACCTTCTCGGAATGCCTGGACGCCGGGGTCGAGACCGCCCGGCTGGGCGGCATGGTCAGCGGTTCCTGGGTGTATGGCACCTTTTCCACCTGGATCGGCGACCGTGACAAGAACCGGGGCTGGGAGATGCTGGTGGACGCCAAGAATGTCTACGACAGGGTCGTTCGCAGCGGCCGGCTGGACAGCGACCAGCGCCTCGCCGCCCAGCTGCAGCTCGCCGTCTGCGAGGGCTCGGACTGGTTCTGGTGGTTCGGCGACTACAACCCCTCCGACACCGTCAGCGATTTCGAGGCGCTGTTCCGCCTGCACCTTTCCAACCTGTACCAGCTGCTGGGCGTGGAGGCGCCGGAATACCTGGCCCACACCTTCGCGCGCGGTTCCGGGACGCCGGCTGGGGGCGGCGTCATGCGCCGCGGCCAGGGTGCCGGGTGATCCTGTCCGCGGCTGTCCCGGCGACCACCGCTGAGCCGGGGATGGGCTCTTGAGCACCGATGACGCTACGGCCGGGGTGTTCCGGCAGCGGCGCGCCGGCGTGTTGCTGCATCCCACCTCGCTGCCGGGCACCATCGGCAACGGTGAACTGGGACCCGACGCCTACCGCTTCGTCGACTGGCTGGCCCACTGCGGGGTGCGCGTCTGGCAGATGCTGCCGCTGGGTCCCACCCACGAAGACCTGTCGCCCTACCAGTGCATGTCGGTGCATGCCGGCAATTTCCGCCTCATCAGCCTGCAGCAACTGGTCGAGCTGGGCTGGCTGGACCACGCGGCGCTGGATCCACACGCCGACATCGATACCCAGCGCAAGGTGCGGCTGGTGGCCGCCCACAACGGGTTCCTCAGTCACGCCGGAGACGACGAGCGCGAGGCGTTTCGCGATTTCGTCGCCCGCCATGGCCACTGGCTGGAGGACTTCGCCTTCTACCAGGCGCTGCGGGCGGACGCCAACGGCGCTCCCTGGTTCGAATGGCCGGCGCCGCTGCGCGATCGCGAGCCCGAGGCGCTGGAGCGGGAACACCGGCGGCTGGCCGGCCCCATCGAGCAGGCTCGCTTCGAGCAGTTCCTGTTCTTTCGCCAGTGGCAGCAGCTGCGCCGCTACGCCAATGACCGTGGCATACTGCTGTTCGGGGACGTGCCGATCTTCGTCGCCCATGACAGTGCCGACGTGTGGGCGCACCGCGAATGGTTCGCGCTGGACGAGGACGGAGGGCTGCTGGTGGTGGCCGGGGTGCCGCCCGACTATTTCTCGGAGACCGGCCAGCGCTGGGGCAACCCGCACTACCGGTGGGACCGGCTGGCGGCGGACGGTTTCCGCTGGTGGATCGACCGGCTGCGCACCCAGCTCGATCTGTTCGACCTGCTGCGCATCGACCATTTCCGCGGCTTCGAGGCCTACTGGGAAATCGACGCCCGGGAAGAGACGGCTGTCAACGGCCGCTGGGTGCCGGGCCCGGGCGCGGCGTTTTTCGAGGCGCTGCGGGAGGCCCTCGGCGACCTGCCGCTGGTGGCGGAGGACCTGGGCATCATCACGCCCCGGGTCACGGCGCTGCGCGAGCGGTTCGGGCTGCCAGGCATGAAGATCCTGCAGTTCGCCTTCGACGGCAATGCCGACAATCCCTACCTGCCCTACAACCACGAACCCCTGGGGGTGGTCTACACCGGCACCCACGACAACAACACCACGCTCGGCTGGTACGACGAACTGTCGGATTCCCAGCGCCATCAACTGTACCGGTATTTCGGCCATCCCCCGGACCCCATGCCCTGGCTGCTGGTACGGGCGGCGCTGGCCTCGGTGGCGCGCCTGGCCGTGGTGCCCATGCAGGACGTGCTGGGCCTGGACGGCGCCCACCGCATGAATACCCCGGGGGTGACGGAGGGCAACTGGCGCTGGCGCTTCGACTGGGAGCAGCTGGGCGACGAGGACAGCGGGAGGTTGGCGGACCTGGTCTCGCTCTACGGCCGCTAGCAGGGCGCGCGACGCGACGGCGTTTCCCCGCATCCCTTCGTTCGAACAAGACGTCCCGCGCCCGCCCGCTCCGTTGGTCGGGGGGCGCCGAACGGTCATGGTGGGGTTCCCTTCGGTCACCCCACCCTTGGTCACGGTAGGCTGGGGTGAGCGCAGCGAACCCCACCGGAACGCCGGCACAGGTTTGTAACCCCCGTTCCAACGCGGCATCCCATGCCGTCGTGCTCCGTTTGCCGGACGGTCATCGGGTTCCTTCCGGTCCCCCCAGCCTCCGGAGGCCGTGACAACCGCCAGGGTCACTCGTAGGCTGGGGTGAGCGCAGCGAACCCCACCGGAAAGCCGGTCCGCTGTACACCGCCACATGGACTCGAGTCCGTGCCTTGCACCACGCCCCCGGGCGCGCCGCCCGGGTCGCCACTACAACCAGATCATGCAACCGGTCTCGAAGCGGTGGCTCAGCAATCTGTGCCAGGGATACATGCGGATCTGGTAGTGCTGCAGGCCGGGCAGCGGCGGGTCCAGCTCCAGGACGAAGCGGGTGGTGCCGTCCTCGCCGGTGCCCGCGGCGCTGAAACCGATGTAGTCACTGGCGGAGAACTCGTGGTGCTCATCCTCGCGGCCGATGACGCATTCCACCCGTACGTCCTCCGGCGCCAGGCCGCGCAGGTCCGCGTCGACCTCGATGCGCACCCGGTCTCCGGCGTGCACCGCCGGCGGGACGTCCGACGCCAGCCGCAGCCCGACCTCGGGCCACAGCCGGTGTACCTTCTCCTTCCAGGCCGCCAGCTCGCGCGCGCCCCGGGCACGGTTCTTCGCCAGCGCGTGGCCCTGCTTGGAGGCCGGGCTGTAGAAGCCGCGGATGTAGTCCATCACCATGCGCTGCGAGTTGAACTGCGGCAGGATCGATTTCATGGAGGCCTTGGACATGCGCACCCAGCCTTCCGAGAAGCCCTTGCCGTCGCGGTCGTAGTACAGCGGCACCACCCGGCGCTCCAGGATGTCCATGAGTTCGTTGGCCTCCTCCTGGTTGCGGAAGGTGGCGTCGTAGTGCTGGTCGTGCGGGGTGATGGCCCAGCCGTTCTCGCCGTTGTAGCCCTCGCCCCACCAGCCGTCCAGCACGCTGAGGTTGATGACGCCGTTGATGCCGGCCTTCTGACCCGAGGTGCCGCTGGCCTCCAGCGGGTATTCCGGCGTGTTCAGCCATACATCCACGCCCGACACCAGTCTGCGCGCCAGCGACAGGTCGTAGCCTTCCAGAAGCAGGATCTTGCCGATGAACTCGGGACGCCGCGAGAACTCATGGATGACCTGGATGAGCTGCTGGCCCGGCAGGTCGCTGGGATGGGCCTTGCCGGCGAAGATCAGCAGCACCGGCCGCTGCGGGTCGTTGAGCAGCCGCGCCAGCCGTTCCGGATCGGAGAACAGCAGCGTGGCGCGCTTGTAGGTGGCGAAGCGGCGCGCGAAGCCGATGGTCAGGATGTCGGACTCGTGCGGGCTCAGGTAGCGCGTGATGCGGTCCAGCAGCGCCTCGCCGCAGCGGTTGCGGCGCTGCTGCAGGATGATGCGGCGCCGGACCTCGTTCAGCAGGTCCGATTTCAGTGACTGGCGCAGGCTCCAGAAGCTGTGGTCGGGGATTTCGTCGATGCGTTCCCAGTAGTCCTCGTTGAGCAACTCGTTGCGCCATTCCATGCCGAAGCGCATGTCGTACAGGTTGCTCCATTCGTTGGCCAGGAAGGTGGCCGCATGCACGCCGTTGGTGACATGCCGCATGGGGTTTTCCTCGTGCGGGATCTGCGGCCAGACGTAGCCCTCCATACCCGACGCCACGGTGCCGTGGATGCGGCTGACGCCGTTGTGGAAGCGCGAGCCGCGCAGCGCCAGCACGGTCTGGTTGAAGCCGCCCTGGTTGGCGGGGCTGGCGCCCAGGCGCAGGAACTGGTCCATGTCGATGCCGAGCTGGCCGACGTAGTCACCGAAATAGCTGCTCACCAGGCTCTGGTCGAAGATGTCGTGGCCGGCCGGTACCGGCGTGTGGGTGGTGAACACGGTGGCGGCGGCGACCAGTTCCAGCGCCTCGGCGAAGGCCAGCTTGTGGCCCTGCACCTGTTCGCGGCAGCGTTCCAGCACCTGGAAGGCCGCGTGCCCCTCGTTGATGTGCCAGACGGTCGGCTGCAGGCCCAGTGCCCGCAGCGCGCGCACGCCGCCGATGCCGAGCACGATCTCCTGCTGGATGCGGGTGTTGGTGTCGCCGCCGTACAACTGGTGGGTGATGGCGCGGTCGGCCTCCTGGTTCTCCTCCAGGTCGCTGTCCAGCAGGTACAGGCGGATGTGGCCGGCGCGCGCCTCCCACACCTTGAGGTGCACCAGTCGGCCGGGGAACTCGATCTGCACCTTCAGTTCCTCGCCATCGGGTCCGCGCGAAGGCTGCAGGGGCAGCTGGTCGAAGTCGGTGGTGGTGTAGTGCGCCACCTGGTTGCCGTGTTCATCGATGGTCTGGGTGAAGTAGCCCTGGCGGTAGAGCATGCCGACCGCGACGAAGGGGATGGCCAGGTCGCTGGCGGCCTTGCAGTGGTCTCCGGCGAGGATGCCGAGGCCGCCGGAGTAGATGGGCAGACTCTCGTGCAGTCCGAACTCGGCGCAGAAGTAGGCCACCAGGTCGTGTCTGGGATCCAGATGCTCGTCGATGCCGCGGCGCTGCCGTTCCCGCAGGTAGGTGTCGTAGGTGGACAGGACGCGGTTGTAGGCCTCCAGATAGACGCGGTCCTCGGCGGCCTCGTCCAGGCGCATCTGCGAGACGCGGCGCAGGAACAGCTTGGGGTTGTGGCCGCAGCTGTGCCACAGCGGCGGGTCGAGCCGGTAGAACAGCAGGCGCACGGGCCGGTCCCAGCTGTAGAGCAGGTCATTGGCCAGTTCGTTCAGCCGAGCCAGTTTTTCCGGCAGGCTGGGTTGAACTTCGAGCGCGAATCGTGTTCCGGGCATACAGGACTCCAGATCGGTTGTGGGTTGGGGTGGACGCCGTCATGCCACGCACATTTCGTGCCGGCTCGGGCAGTGCCGCCGGTTTTCGCAAGACGCCATTATAGGGCAGGCGCTCGGCGCGGCGTAATCCCGGCAGGGTGACGGGTTCCCGGCAGCGCAGTGGTGGTTCACGAGGAATGGTGCCGAGGGCGAGACTCGAACTCGCACTCCCGAAGGAACCTGATTTTGAGTCAGGCGCGTCTACCAGTTCCGCCACCCCGGCACAGGCGCGCCAGTATAAGGATTCTGCCCCCTGCCGCAAGCGGCCCCCGGCCGCCCCTGTGCTACCATGCCGCGCCATGCAGCCCAGCGATTTCGACTACCGTCTTCCCCAGCACCTGATCGCCGACCACCCCAGCCAGCCGCGCAGCGCCAGCCGCCTGCTGGTGGTGCCGGCGGCCGGCGGTTTCCGTGACGCCGGCATGGTGGATTTCCCCGCCTGCCTGCGCGAAGGCGACCTGCTGGTGTTCAACGATACCCGGGTGATCCCGGCGCGCCTGTTCGGGCGCAAGGCCAGCGGCGGCCGGGTGGAGGTGCTGGTCGAACGCCTGCTCGACGAACAGCGGGTGCTGGCGCATGTCCGGGCCAGCAAGTCGCCCCGGCCCGGTGTGCGCCTGATCCTGGCCGAGGGGGCGCTGGAGGCGGAGGTGGCGGGGCGGCGGGGCGAGCTGTTCGAACTGGTGTTCGCCGGCCCGGGGCCGGTGCTGGAGTCGCTGGAACGGCACGGCCATGTGCCCCTGCCGCCCTATATCGACCGCCCGGACCGGGCCAGCGACCGCGACGACTACCAGACCCTGTTCGCCCGCCGGCCCGGCGCGGTGGCGGCGCCGACCGCCGGCCTGCATTTCGACCCGCCGCTGCTGGCAGCCATCGAGGCGTGCGGCGTCCGCAGCACCTGCGTGACCCTGCACGTCGGCGCCGGCACCTTCCAGCCGGTGCGCGTCGAGCGCCTGGAGGATCATGTCATGCACGCCGAACACCTGGACGTGTCGCAGGCAGTCTGCGAACAGGTGGCACAGACCCGTGCCGCCGGCGGCCGCGTGGTGGCGGTGGGCACGACGGTGGTGCGCAGCCTGGAGAGCGCCGCGGCCGGCGGCCGCCTGGAGCCGTTCAGTGGCGACACGCGCCTGTTCATCACGCCGGGCTACCGGTTCCGCGTGGTCGACGCGCTGCTGACCAACTTCCATCTGCCGCGCTCGACCCTGCTGATGCTGGTCAGCGCCTTCGCCGGCCGCGAGCGGGTGATGGCCGCCTACCGCCACGCCATCGAACGGCAATACCGCTTCTACAGCTACGGCGACGCCATGTTCCTCGAAGGGCGAGCAGGGTAGGTGGAGGTGGGCATGGCGAACCCCACCATGACGTCGGTCCGGCGTCGCGTGTGTTTGAATCGAATCGGGCAGGAGAATCACAGTGAAATTCGAGTTGCTGGCACGTGACGGGCAGGCGCGGCGGGGCCGGCTGGTGTTCGGGCGCGGCGTGGTGGACACGCCGGCCTTCATGCCGGTCGGCACCTACGGCACCGTCAAGGGCATGCGGCCGGAACAGGTGGCGGAGGCCGGGGCGCAGATCGTGCTCGGCAACACCTTCCACCTGATGCTGCGGCCGGGCACCGACATCATCCGCGCCCACGGCGACCTGCACGATTTCATGAACTGGCACGGGCCGATCCTGACCGATTCCGGCGGTTTCCAGGTGTTCAGCCTGGGCGAGTTGCGCAAGATCACCGAACAGGGGGTGCACTTCCGCTCGCCGGTCAACGGCGACAAGGTGTTCATGGGGCCGGAGGAGTCCATGGCCGTGCAGCGGGCGCTGGGTTCGGACATTGTCATGATCTTCGACGAGTGCACGCCGTACCCGGCCACCGAGGCCGAGGCCGAGGCCTCCATGCAATTGTCGCTGCGCTGGGCGCGGCGCAGCCGCGAGGCGCACGGCGACAACCCGGCGGCCCTGTTCGGCATCGTCCAGGGCGGTATGTACCCGCAGCTCAGGCGCGCCTCCCTGGACGGCCTGAAGGCCATCGGCTTCGACGGCTATGCCATCGGCGGGCTGTCGGTCGGCGAGCCGCGCGCCGAGCGCGAACGGGTGCTGGCGGCGCTGGAGCCGGAGCTGCCGGCCGACCGGCCGCGCTACCTGATGGGGGTGGGCACGCCGGAGGACATCGTGGAATCGGTGCGCCGCGGCATCGATCTGTTCGACTGCGTCATGCCCACCCGCAACGCCCGCAACGGCCACATTTTCGTGTCCACCGGCACGCTCAGGCTGCGCAACGCCCGCTACCGCGACGATACCGGGCCGCTGGACCCGGACTGCGACTGCTACACCTGCCGCCATTACAGCCGTGCCTACCTCCATCACCTGGACAAATGCGGGGAAATCCTCGGCTCGCACCTCAATACGGTGCACAACCTCCATTACTACCAGCAGTTGATGGCGGGCCTGCGCGAGGCCGTGGAGAGTGGCCGGCTGCAGGGCTTTGTGACGGATTTCTATACGAAAAGAGGCCAGACGCCGGCCGATGTGCCATAATAGCGCGCCTCCAATCGGCCCGACGGACAGTTCAGGAAACCGCTATGAGCTTTTTTATCAGTGACGCCATGGCCGCCGCCCCGCAGGGGCAGGGCGACCCCCTCATGAGCTTTCTGCCGCTCATTCTCATTTTCGTGGTCTTCTACTTTCTGCTCATCCGCCCGCAGACCAAGCGCGCCAAGGAGCACAAGAAGATGGTGGAGGGCCTGGCCAAGGGCGACGAAGTCGTCACCAACGGCGGCCTGCTGGGGCGCATCACCAAGGTCGGCGACAATTTCGTCGAACTGCAGGTGGCCGACGGCGTGACGGTGAAGGTGCAGCGCCAGGCCATCGCCACCCTGATGCCCAAGGGCACCCTCAAGGAATCCTGACAACGGCGCCGGCCGGCGCGCGGAAGCAGCAACGATGAACCGATATCCAGCCTGGAAATACCTTCTCCTGATCGTCGTCATGGTGGTCGGCATCCTCTATGCCCTGCCCAACCTGTACGGCGAGGACCCGGCCGTGCAGATCTCGCCGGCGCGCGGTGCGAAGATCGACGACAGCATCGAGGGCCTGGTGCAGGCCAGGCTTGGTGATGCCTCCCTGCAGCCCAAGCGCATCGAACGGGGCGACAACAATCTGCTGGTGCGCTTCGAGAACACCGATGAACAGCTCGAGGCCGCGGACGTGTTGCGCGAGGCGCTGGGGGACGACTACGTGGTGGCCCTCAACCTGGCGCCCTCGACACCGGCCTGGCTGCAGGCCATCAATGCGCTGCCCATGTACCTGGGCCTGGATCTGCGCGGCGGCGTGCACTTCCTCATGGAAGTCGACATGGATGCGGCCATCGCCAAGGCGCTGGAACGCTACTCATCCGACCTGCGCACCGTGCTGCGCAAGGGCAAGGTGCGCTACGTGAGCATCCGCCCCTCCAGTGACCGCATCGTCGTCAAGTTCCGCAGCGCGGCGGACCGCGAACGCGGTGCCGAGCTGATCCACAAGGAGTACCGCGACCTCGAGCTCAAGGAGGTCGACCGCAAGGGCGCCGCCGTGCTGGAGGTGCGTCTCAGCGACCAGGAGCAGCGCGAGATCCGCAAGCTGGCGCTGCAGCAGAACATCACCACCCTGCGCAATCGTATCAATGAACTGGGTGTGGCCGAACCCGTCATCCAGCAGCAGGGCGACCGCCGGGTGGTGGTGCAACTGCCCGGCGTGCAGGATACCGCGGCGGCCAAGCGCATTCTCGGTGCCACCGCGACGCTCGAATACCGGGCCGTCGATACGCAGCACGACGTCGAGGCCGCCCTCAAGGGCAAGGTGCCGGCCGGCTCGCGCCTGTACCGGCACCGCAACGGCCAGTATTACCTGCTCAAGAACCGTGTCATCGTCACCGGCGACCAGATCGTCAACGCCCGTTCCGGCTTCGACTCCCGGAGCGGCACGCCGGAGGTGTCGGTGACGCTGGACAGCAAGGGCGCGCGCAAGATGCTGGCCTTCACCAAGGAGAACGTCGGCAAGCCGATGGCGGTGGTGTTCATCGAGAACAAGTCGGTCACCCGCAGGGTGAACGGCAAGCCGGTGGTGACCAACAAGAAGGTGGAGGAGATCATCAGCGTGGCCACCATCCGCGGCGTGTTCGGCAAGCAGTTCCAGACCACCGGCCTGGACAGCCCGCAGGAGGCGCACGAGCTGGCGCTGCTGCTGCGTTCCGGCGCGCTGGCGGCGCCCATCCGCATCATCGAGGAGCGCACCATCGGCCCCAGCCTCGGCAAGGACAACATCGAGCAGGGCTTCCAGTCGGTGGTGATCGGCTTCGTCCTGGTGCTGGTGTTCATGGCCATGTACTACAAGGTATTCGGTTTGGTCGCCGACCTGGCGCTGGCGGTGAACCTGGTGCTCATCGTGGCGCTGCTGTCCATGCTGCAGGCGACGCTGACCATGCCCGGCATCGCCGGCATCGTGCTCACCGTGGGCATGGCGGTGGATGCCAACGTGCTCATCTTCGAGCGCATCCGCGAGGAGCTGAAAAACGGAAACAGCCCCCAGGCCAGCATCCACGCCGGCTACGCCAAGGCGTTCTCGACCATCGCCGATGCCAATATCACCACCCTGATCGCAGCCGTGGTGCTGTTCAGCTTCGGCACCGGCCCCATCAAGGGCTTTGCCGTGACCCTGTCGCTGGGCATCATCACCTCCATGTTCACGGCCATCATGGGCACGCGTGCGATCATCAACCTGCTGTATGGCGGCCGCCGGCTGGAACGGCTGCCGGTCTAAGACCAGGGTAAAACGGGACACGAGTTATGCAGATTCTGAGTGGAGCAACCACCATCGACTTCATGGGCAAGCGCAAGCTGGCCATGGCGCTTTCCACCCTGTTGATCCTGGCCTCGCTGGTGTCGCTGGCCACGCGCGGGCTGGCGTTCGGCATCGACTTCACCGGCGGTACGCTGATCGAGGTGGCCTACCCGCAGGCGGCCGACCTGGCCGAGATCCGCCAGGTGCTGGCCGACGCCGGTTACCCCGATGCCCAGGTGCAGCATTTCGGCAATGCCCGCGAGGTGTTGATCCGGGTGGCGCCGCGCGCGAGCGAGGCCAGCGCGCAGATCAGTGAGCACATTCTGGAAGCCTTGCGCGGCAAGACGGCCGGGGTCGAGATGCGGCGTGTGGAGTTCGTCGGCCCGCAGGTGGGCGAGGAGCTGACGGAGCAGGGCGGACTGGCCATGCTGTACGCCCTGATCGGCATCCTGATTTACGTGGCGCTTCGCTTCGAATACCGCTTCTCGCTGGGCGCGGTGGCGGCGCTGGTGCACGACGTCATCATCACCCTGGGTATTTTCTCGTTCTTCCGGATCGAGTTCGACCTGACGGTGCTGGCGGCCATCCTGGCGGTGATCGGCTACTCGCTCAACGACACCATCGTGGTATTCGACCGCATTCGTGAGAATTTCCGGCGCATGCGCAAGGGCACGCCAGAGCACATCATGAACGTGTCCATCAACCAGACGCTGTCACGCACCTTGATGACGTCCTTCACCACTGTGCTGGTACTGATATCCCTGTTCACGCTCGGTGGCGAGATCATCCATTCCTTCGCCCTGGCGCTGCTGGTGGGCGTGGTGGTGGGAACCTATTCGTCCATTTTCGTGGCAGGCGCCACGGCGTTGGCGCTGGGCGTCAGCAAGAGCGACCTGATGCCGGTGGCGAAGGAAGGCCAGGGCGTGGACGACCGGCCCTGAGATACCGGGATGGGCGACAACAAGGCCGCGGCCGGCGGGTGGTACCGCGTGCCCCGGCTGGAGGCGTGGGTCAGCGCGCCTTCCTGACCTCGTCCAGCGGGTCGGTTTCGTCACCCGCGGGAAGAATGGTGTGGCACAGCGTGCTGTTGCGGCGCGCGCACTTGTCCTCGTCGGCACCGCGAATGGTGACGGCAGCCCATACCGAGGCGATGGTCCACAGGGCGAGACCCAGGCCGACCGTGCTCCAGCTCGGCCCCATGAGGTTGGCGGGGCCGCCCAGCAGGCCGTAGCCGATACCCACGATACCGGTGATCCAGAACACGGCGATGGGTGCCGCGCAGCAACCCGCGCAGCCGAACCGGCAGGCGGCAAACGGCGGCACGAACAGCGTCGTCAACGTGCGTTTCATGGTTTCCCCGTCCGTCGTGTCGTTGGTCTGACACAGGGTATACCACAGTCCTTCCGGGCGGGAAAGGCCTGCGCCGCCACGGTCCGCGCCGCCGCGGCATTCATGTCTTCGTCAGTGGGAATTCGAGCACTCTCGCCGATGTGACTGGTGCATCGTCCGTTGCCGGATCCGCGGGTTCCACGGCGATGATTTCCAGGCCGTTGGCACCGCTTTTCAGACCCTCGTGAATCGCCAGCTCTTCCATGCCGTCCAGCACATCCCGCACGATCAGCTCGAGAGCCTTGTCGCTTATTTTCATGGGATGGGATGCTGATCTTCTTTGTTGTTCAGGGGTTGTGGTCAGTGGGTTCTTGTTGCTGTGGTGTTGATTCTTGTAGCGGCCGGGGAAGGGTTTTCTTTATGAGTTCGGGAGGGCGGGATGACTTGAGACGAATGGTTCTGGTGGGGTTCGCTGCGCTCACCCCACCCTACGGAGGCTCCCTCACAGGTAGGGTGGGGTGAGCGCAGCGAACCCCACCACGACGCCAGTCCGGCGGCCGCCGACGCACCTACTTGCGCAGGTGCTCGTTCAGATGCGGCTGGATCTCGCGCAGCATGGGCGGCAGCAGCTTGGGCGTGGCGGCGACGATGTTGCCCGTGTCGAGGAAATCGTGGCCGCCGGCGAAGTCGCTGACCAGGCCGCCGGCCTCCTGCACCAGCAGCACGCCGGCCGCCATGTCCCAGATGTTGAGGCCGATCTCCCAGAAGCCGTCGAAGCGGCCGGCGGCGACGCAGGCCAGGTCCAGCGCCGCCGAACCGGGGCGGCGAATGCCGGCGGTGTCCTTCATCAGGCCGCGGAACATGCCCAGGTAGGCGTCCAGGTGCTGCTGGTCCTTGTAGGGAAAACCGGTGCCGAGCAGGGCGCCTTCCAGGGTGCGCTGCTTCGACACCCGGATGCGCCGGTCGTTGAGCAGGGCGCCGGATCCGCGCGTGGCAGTGAAGAGTTCCTGGCGCATGGGGTCGTAGACCACCGCCTGTTCCAGGCGTCCCCTGTGACGCAGGGCGATGGAGACGGAGAACTGCGGGAAGCCATGCAGGAAGTTGGTCGTGCCATCGAGCGGGTCGATGATCCACTGGTAGTCGTCGCCCGGGTGTTCGCCGCTCTCCTCGGCGAGAATGGCGTGATCCGGGTAAGCCTTGCGGATGACGGAAATGATCTCCTGCTCGGCGCCGCGGTCGACCTCGGTGACGAAGTCGTTGCGCTCCTTGTTGGTGATGGTCAGCTGGTCGACCCGGTCGAGGTAGCGTACGACAAGGTTTCCGGCGTTGCGCGCGGCGCGCACAGCGATGTTGAGCATGGGATGCATAGGGGTTCCGGCTGTTGGCTGCGGGTTGGATCCATCCCGGCGGCGCAGGGCGCGCGGGGCAGCGCATTGTAACCTAGCGCCGGTGGCGTTGGTACTCTTCCCGCAGCCGGCGGCGTTCCTCGGGCGAGAGCTGGCGGTAGTGGCGGTGCTGTTGTTCGATCTCGCGGCGTTTGCCGGGCGGCAGTTCCAGGTAGCGTTGCGCACCGCGGCGGATGCGTTGCTGCTGGGCGCTGTCGAAGCTGTTCCAGCGGTCGCGGTAGTCTCGCAGCGCATCCTGCTCCTGCGGCGACAGCGACTGCCAGGGGATCTCGCCCCGCGCGGCCAGGTACAGGCGCGCCTCGTCCAGGGCGCTGGCCGCGGCCGGTGCGCCGGCCAGCGCGACCAGCAGCAGGGATCGCAGGATGAGGTTCAGGTCTTTTCGTGTCATGTCTCAGCCGTGTTGGTCGGTGTCGGCGGACTGTCCGCCGCTGCCCTGCCCATGGTCGGCCAGCCACAGATAGAAGTCCAGATCCTCGTACAGGTCCGGCGTTCCCGCCTCTTCGGAATGGGCCATCCGGGTCGGTTCGGTGCCCGTCTCCGGCTGCGGTGCATACAGGCCCACCGCGATGGCGGCCACCAGGCTGGCGGCCAGCGCCAGCGGCAGCAGGCGGCGGGTCGGCCGCCGGCGCCGTCCGAGCGCCTGCTGCCGGGCCCGGCGCAGGGCGGCGTCCAGCTGTGCCGCGTTCCCCGGCCCGTCCACGCGGGCGGCCAGCGCTTGCCAGTCGGCCAGCCTCGCGCAGCGCCGGCATTCCCTCAGGTGATCCTCCAGCCGCCGCTTCGTCTGTGGCTGGTCATCGAGCAGACCGGCGCGCAGCCGGTCCAGCAGTTCGGTATCAGGATGTCTGGTCGGATCGTTCATCTGCCCATACCTCGGCAAGTTGTTCACGCAACGCGCGCAGGGCGCGGAAATGATGCTGTTTGACGGCATTCTCGGAACACCCCAGGGTGGTGGCCGTCTCGCGGATGCTCAGACCCTGGCGCTCGCGCAGCAGGAATACCTGGCGCTGGCGCGCCGGCAGGGCCTGCATGGCGTTGTGGATGTGCTCGGCCAGCAACCGGTCCTGCAGTTCCGCCTCGGGTGCGCTGATGCCGTCGCTGGCCCGGCGCGCCGGCAGGTCTGCCTCCACCTGCGCCCCGGCCGCTTCGTCGGCGGGACTGCCGAAGCCGGTCAGGGACAGCAGTCGGTACTTGCCCCGGGTCAGCATGCGCCGGCGCCGTTCGTCGTTGATCTTGCTGTTGAGGACGGTACGGAACAGCGCCGGCCATTGTGCGGGCGGTTTGCCGCTGTAGTATTCCACCAGCTTCAGCATGCTTTCCTGCACCACGTCGAGCGCCGTCTCACGATTCCACAAGGCGCCGTAGGCGATGTGGAAGGCGCGTTCGGAGGCGTCGGACAGAAACTGCTCCAGCGCGGCCGGTTGGTCAGCTTCTTGCTGCAAGAGTTTGTCCGCCACGGTCAGGGTGTGTTCGCACATGGTTGCCCGATTCGATGTCGAAGTACAGACTGCCGCGCCGGCGGTCGGTTCAATAGCGGGTGATTCTTGCATAGCCGGTATGATGCCACCTGCCGTCGTGGTGGCCCTCGTGGCGCCGTTCGCGGCGCTCCTCGTGGCGGCGGTCACCGTGCCAGAGGGGTGCGCGGTAATGATGCCGTTCGCGGTAGTGACCGTGGCCGCCATAGCCGTGGTGGGGGTACAGACCATGCAGCGGCGGCCGGTAGTAGCCATGGCCATAGCCGTAGCCGTAGCCATGGGGCGGGCAGTAGACATGGGGGCGGTAGGGGTGTCCGAAGCCTCCACCGGAGGCCAGGGCGGCGGGCTGGAATGCCAGGGCGCCTGTAGCCAGCAGCGCGCCTGTGATGGTGCGGGTGAACCTGTTCATGGCCGTGTCCTCCGTGGGCTGGGTACACTGGCCACTAACGCGGCGGGGCGGCAGGGGTTAACCGGCCTGCGGGGTCAGGATGCGGCCGATTCGCTGGCCGGTGCGCAGCGGCTGGTCGGCAGCCAGGCTGTCTGTCCAGGCCACCCGCTGGTCCTCGAACAGCAGGATGACGGTGGAGCCCATGTTGAAGCGGCCCAGCTCCGCCCCCCGCGGCAGTTCGATGCCGGCGTCGCGGTAGTCGGTGACCTCGATGCGGCGCCGGTGTGGCGGCGTGACCAGGCCGGCCCAGACGGTCTCGATGGCGGCCACGAAGATGGCGCCCACCAGCACCAGCGCCATGCGGCCGGCGTCGGTGTCGAACAGGCACACCAGCCGCTCGTTGCGCGCGAACAGGCCCGGTACGACGCGGGTGGTGTGCGGCGCCACGCTGAACAGGCGTCCGGGGATGTAGACGGTCTCGAGCAGCCGGCCGCGGACCGGCATGTGCACGCGGTGATAGTCGCGTGGCGACAGGTAGACGGTCATGAAGCGGCCGTCCCCGAACCGACGGGCCCGCTCGGGGTCGCCGCCCAGCAGGGCGGTGGCCGTGAAGCGGCGTCCCTTGGCTTGCAGGATACGCCCTGCCTCGACGGCGCCAAGCTGGCTGACACGGCCGTCCGCCGGGCTGACCAGACAGTCGTCGCCGCCTTCGACGGGGCGCGCGCCATCCTTCAGCCGGCGGGTGAAGAAGGCGTTGAAGTGCTCGTAGTCCTGCGGCCGGGGCGACGCAGCCTCTTGCCAGTCGATGTCGAAGCGACGGCTGAACCAGCGGATGAAGGCGTTCTTGAACCAGGGCGTACGGACCCGGGTCAGCGCAAACATGAGGCGCGACAGGGCGTGGTGCGGCAGCAGATACAGCGGCAGTGACTTGAGGTAGTCGACGGCGCTGGCGCCGGGCCGGGCCTCGTTCAAGGAGCGTCCCCCGCACGCCGTACCGGCGCCTCGACCTGCAGCGTCTCGCCATCCTGGAAGTGCAGGCGCAGGGGAATGCGTTCACCGACCCGCGGCGGCGGCTCGGGGGCGGGCATCATGAGGTGGTAGCCACCGGGTTGCAGGGCCACCCGGCCGGCCGGCGCAATGGTGATCTGCTCCACGTGTTCCATATGCGCCACACCGTCCACCACCCGGCTGCGGTGCAGCATGACGAAATCGAAGCGCGGACTGTCCACCGACACCAGCGTCCGTGGCCGATCGCCGTCGTTGTGCACCACCAGGTAGGCGGCCAGCATGGCGGCGCCTGGCGGCGCCTCCCGTACCCAGGCACCGTCGACGTGCAGGCCGGCGGCGTCGACGGCCCGGGTGATCAGCAGCAATACGGCCGCCAGCAGGCCACGGGTGTGCAGCCTCATCGCCGCGTGTCCTGGTAGTGGCGCTGGATGGCCTGCAGGTCGGCGGCCAGGGTCGCCGGGTCGTGCGGGGCGCCGAAAACGGCGTGCAGGCGGCCGTCGGGGTCGAACAGCACGATGGCGGCGCTGTGATCGACGAGGTAGTTGCCATCTTTGCCGGCCCGGCTCCTGGCGTAGACGATACCGACCTGGCGCGCCAGGTGCTCCAGTTCCTGGTGCTTGCCGGTGGCGCCGAGCATACGGGTATCGAAATAGGGGACATAGGCGGCCAACCGCTCCGGCGTGTCGCGATCCGGGTCCACGCTGATGAAGATCACCTGGGGAAGCTCCGGTTTTGTGGGCACCGCATCCAGCCGCTTCAGGGTCGTCGCCAGGGTCTGCAGGGTGGTGGGGCAGACGTCGGGACAGTGCGTGTAGCCGAAGAACAACAGGCTCCAGTGGCCACGCAGCCGGGCCAGGTTCAGGGTCCGCCCGTGGTGGTCGACGAGGTGGAAATCGGCGATGGCCCGCGGCTGCGGCAGCAGCGTGGCCTTCTGCAGCGTGGGCGGGGCGGCCGGCTCGGAAACCGGGTAGAAGTGCCAGGCCAGTGCAGCGATCACCACGCCCGGTATAATCCACCAGATCTCGCTGCGGCCTGCCTGTCGTCTGTGTCCGTGCATGGCCGCGTATTATCACATCGATTGGCGGTGGCCGATAGGGGCCGCCGATGGAGACGCCGGGGTCCTCATGCACGAACAGATCGTCGACGAACTGCACAGCCTGCGCGACCTGGTGCGCTGGGGCGCCAGCCGTTTCCGGCAGGCCGGGCTCTGTTTCGGCCACGGCACGGACAACGCCTTCGACGAGGCGCTGACCCTGGTGTGCCATGCCCTGCACCTGCCGCTGCAGTTCCCGTCCGTCTACCTGGAAGCGACGCTGACGCGTGCCGAGCGCGAGGCGGTGTTGTCATTGCTCAACCAGCGCGTCGAGACGCGCAAGCCGGCCGCTTACCTGACCCGCGAGGCCTGGTTCGCCGGCCTACCCTTCTATGTGGACGAGCGGGTGCTGGTGCCGCGCTCGCCGCTGGCGGAATGGATCGAGCGCGGCTTCGAGCCCTGGTTGCAGGCGGATACCGTGGAGCAGGTGCTGGACCTGTGCACCGGCAGCGGTTGCATCGCCATCGCCTGTGCGAACGCCTTTCCCCATGCCCACGTCGATGCGGCGGATATTTCGGAGGATGCGCTGGCGGTGGCGCGGATCAACATCGACCGCCATCACCTGGCCGAATGGGTCGAGCCGGTGCAATCCGACCTGTATGCGGGGCTGGGCGGCCGTCGCTACCAGCTCATCATCAGCAACCCGCCCTATGTCCCGGAGGCGGAGATGGACGGCCTGCCGGACGAGTACCGCCACGAACCGGAGCTGGGGCTGGCCGCCGGAGGCGAGGGGCTGGACCTGGCGATCCGCATCCTGGCCGGCGCCGGTGAACACCTGGATACCGACGGCATCCTGGTGGTCGAAGTGGGCGACAGCCAGCATGCCTTGACCGAACGCTTTCCCGAGGTACCCTTTCTGTGGCTGGAATTCGAGCGCGGCGGGCACGGGGTATTCCTGCTCGATGCCCAGCAGGTGCGGCAATACCAGCCGGATTTCCATGACGCATTGCAACAACTGGAGGCAGACCATGCTGGGCAGGCCCAGGACCGTTGAAGAGTATGTAGACCTGGTCGACCAGGCCCTGTTCGAGATCCAGGACCTGCGCGCCGCGGCGGAGTACGACATGGATTCGCTGGGTGCGGCCACCGAGTTCCTGGACGAGCTGGAGCGCGACGTGCAGCGGCTGCGCGAGGCCATGAGCGACGGCAGCTACCGGTTCGGCGACGAGGATCTGCCGTTCGTGAAAGTGGTGGAACGCCAGGACGATCGCATCCTGCCGTTCCGCCTGCTGCTGCTCAAGATCAACGAGACCCACCGCAAGGGGCTGGAAGTGGACGGCGATTGAGCCGGTAGGCGGCAAGTCGTGTGCTTTCAGTTACATAGGGAAGCGACAGGGTTTGATGCAGGTCAATGTCTCTCCGCGCCGGCCGCGGTAGGGTTGGCGCTGGTACCCGGGAAGCCTCCATGTCCGAATCCGTTGAATTCGATCTCGACCTGATCCGCCGCTACGACAGCAGCGGACCGCGCTACACCTCCTACCCGACCGCGGTGGAGTTCTCGCCGGACGTGGGAGAGGCCGAATACCTGCGCCGGCTGCGGGCCAGCAATGCCAGTGGCCGGCCGCTGTCGCTGTATTTCCATATACCCTTCTGCGCCCACGTCTGCTACTACTGCGCCTGCAACAAGATCGTGACCGCCGACCGCGGCAAGGCCGAACCCTACCTGGACTACCTGTTCCGCGAGATTCGTCTGCGCGCCTCGGCGGTGGAGCCGGGACGGCCGGTGACCCAGCTGCACTGGGGGGGCGGCACGCCCACCTTCCTCAACGAAAAACAGATGCGCGAGCTGATGCACGTCACGCGCGAGAACTTCACCCTGCTCGACGACGACAGCGGCGAATACTCCATCGAGATCGACCCGCGCGAGGTGCGCGATTTCACCCTGGCGGTGCTGCGCGGCATCGGCTTCAACCGCCTCAGCCTGGGGGTGCAGGACTTCGATCCGGCGGTGCAGCAGGCGGTGCACCGCATCCAGCCCGAGGACATGACGCTGCGGGTGCTGGAGGACGCGCGGGTACTGGGTTTCCGTTCCATCAACATCGACCTGATGTACGGGCTGCCGCTGCAGACCCGGGCCAGTTTCGAGAACACCCTGGACAAGGTGATCGAGGCGCGCCCGGACCGGCTGTCGGTGTTCAACTATGCGCATCTGCCGGAACGCTTCAAGCCCCAGCGGCGCATCGATGCGGCCGACCTGCCGGCGCCCGAGGTCAAGCTGGCCATCCTGCAGATGACCATCGAGAAGCTGAGCGCTGCCGGCTACCAGTACATCGGCATGGATCACTTCGCGCTGCTCGACGACGAGCTGGCGGTGGCCCAGCGGGAGGGGACGTTGCGGCGCAACTTCCAGGGCTATTCCACCCACGCCGACACCGACCTGATCGCCATGGGCGTCAGCGCCATCAGCGCCGTGGCCGACAGCTTCAGCCAGAACCACATCGACCTGGAGGCCTACTACGCCGACCTGGAACAGGCCCGGCTGCCGATCCGGCGCGGCTACGAGCTGGACGCGGACGACGTCCTGCGGGCCGACGTCATCCAGCAGCTGGTGTGCCACGGCCGCCTGGACATGAAAGAGATCGCCGAGACCCACGGCATCGATTTCGCCGACTACTTCGAGGACGAACTGCGCACCCTGCGCACCATGGAAGGCGACGGGTTGTTGAAGCTGGGGGAGCGGCACATCGAAGTGCTGCCGCGGGGCAGGCTGCTGATCCGCAACCTGTGCCGGGTGTTCGACCGCTACCGCCGGGAAAGTGAGAAGCAGTTCTCGAAAATGATCTGAATAGCGCCGCTGCGCCTGTCCGCGCCGCCGTCCCTGGCGGCTGCCGCCTCAGTCCTTGTGGCGGTAGATCAGGCCGGGTTCGACCAGCAGTTCGTTCTCTGCCAGCTGGTCGAGGGGGAACTCGTCGTCCCCGTAGGAGGCGATGCGGTCGAATACGTAGGTATCCTCCTGCACCTCGATGGATTCGAAGATCGGCTTGCCGAGGTAGCTGCCGATGGCGTTGCCGCGATGACTCACTGTGGTATCCCCGTCTCAAGGTAAGGTTGCACGAAAATCACCCTGCATAGCGGCGTCTGGGCCCGCGGGCTTTAGAGAAGTCTGCGGATCTCCTGTACAATGCCCCGCCATGCCCGGAAACAGCATCGGAAAACTCTTTACTGTCACCAGCTTCGGCGAGAGCCACGGCCCGGCCATCGGCTGCATCGTGGACGGCTGTCCACCCGGCCTCGAACTGTCGGCGGCCGATCTGCAGGCCGACCTGGACCGGCGCAAGCCGGGCACATCGCGCCACACCACCCAGCGCCGCGAGGCCGACGAAGTGGAGATCCTGTCCGGTGTCTTCGAGGGCCGCACCACCGGCACGCCCATCGGCCTGCTGATCCACAACACCGACCAGCGCTCGAAGGACTATTCGAAGATCCGCGACCGCTTCCGGCCCGGCCACGCCGACTACACCTACCAGCAGAAATACGGTTTCCGCGACTACCGCGGCGGCGGCCGCTCCTCGGCGCGCGAGACCGCCATGCGTGTGGCCGCCGGCGGCATCGCCCGCAAGTACCTGCGTGAGCGCCTGGGTGTGGAGATCCGTGGCTACCTGGCCCAGCTCGGTCCCATCGTGCTGGAGCTGAAGGACTGGGATGCCGTGGCGCAGAACCCGTTCTTCTGCCCCGACCCGGACCGGGTGCCGGAGCTGGAGGCTTACATGGACGCCCTGCGCAAGGAGGGCAATTCGGTGGGCGCCCGCATCAACCTGGTGGCCAGCGGCGTGCCGCCGGGGCTCGGCGAGCCGGTGTTCGACCGCCTGGATGCCGACATCGCCCACGCCATGGTCAGCATCAACGCCGTCAAGGGCGTGGAGATCGGCGCCGGCTTCGCATCGGTGGCCCAGAAGGGCACCGAGCACCGCGACGAGATCACCCCGGAAGGTTTCCTGTCCAACCAGGCCGGCGGCGTGCTGGGGGGCATCTCCTCGGGCCAGGATATCCTCGTCAGTATCGCCCTCAAGCCCACCTCCAGCCTGCGCCTGCCCGGCCGCTCGGTGAATCTGGCCGGCGAACCGGTGGAGGTGGTCACCACCGGCCGTCACGACCCCTGCGTCGGCATCCGCGCCACCCCCATCGCCGAGGCCATGCTGGCCATCGTGCTCATGGATCACTATCTTCGCCACCGCGCCCAGAACGCCGACGTGAAGCCCGGGACCCCGGTTATCCCCCCGCACCCCTAGGGTGGGGTGAGCGCAGCGAACCCCACCGGGACGTCGGTACGGCAGCGTGGATGTCAGGCCCTCTGTTCGAGCGGGACGCCCACACCGCTCCGGTCGGGAGATGGCCGGGTAGCGGCCGGGGCGGCGTTCCCTTCGGCCACCACCCGGCGTTTCATCGATTGGGGCTGCCCTCGTCGAGGGGGCGGGTTTCCCTGGCCGGGGGTGGTTCGTCGGAGAGGGCGCGATGCAACCACGAAGGCGCATGAGGGGGCACGAAGGGGGATTCCTTATTAACCGCGAGGGACGCGAAGGGAAAAAGGGGTTGCAGGCCGGCGGAATTCGGGCACATGGCGCGGCATCGGCAACGGCCGGGCTTTTCCGGCGGGGGGCTGTTTCCTTCGCGTCCTTCGCGGTAGAAGATCCCCGGCGCCACCACGCTCACCCACCGATCAGGGCAAGCGCCTGACCAGGGAGTGTTTTATCGTGTATTGGCGGTTGTCGGGGTTCTACTTTTTCTATTTCGCCGCGCTCGGCGCGCTGGTGCCGTACTGGGGCCTGTACCTGCGCGACCTGGGTTTCGGGGCGGCCGAAATCGGTGAGCTGGTGGCCATCATCATGGCCACCAAGATCGTGGCGCCGAACCTGTGGGGCTGGGTCGCCGATCACAGCGGTCGCCGCATGGCCCTGGTGCAGGTCGCCAGCCTGCTGGCCACGCTGAGCTTCGCCGGGGTGTTCCTCGGTCACGGCTATGGCTGGCTGGCGCTGGTGATGTCGCTGTTCAGCTTCTTCTGGAACGCGGCGCTGCCGCAGATGGAAGCCACCACCCTGAATCATCTCGGCCGGGACACCCACCGCTACAGCAGCATCCGCCTGTGGGGTTCGATCGGTTTCATCGGCGCGGTGTCGGGGCTGGGCGTGCTGTTCGACCGCGCCGGCACGGCCGGCCTGCCGGCCGTGCTGCTGGCGCTGTTCGGCGCCATCTGGCTGTCCAGCCTGGCGGTGCCGGAAGCGCCGAGCGCGCCGCCGGCCGACGGTCATCCGCCCTTGCGACGTGTGTTGGCAAGGCCGGCCGTGGCGTCGCTGCTGCTGGTGTGCTTCCTGCTGCAGGCCAGCCATGGCCCGTACTACACCTTCTACAGCCTGTACCTGTCCGCGCACGGCTATTCCGAGACCGCCATCGGCCAGTTGTGGGCGCTGGGCGTGGTGGCGGAGATCGGCGTGTTCCTGCGCATGCACCGCTGGCTGCCGCGCTTCGGCGCCCGCCGCCTGTTGCTGGCGGCCACCGCGCTGACCGTGCTGCGCTGGCTGCTGACGGCCTGGCTGGTGGAGGCGGCCTGGGCCATGGTGGTGGCCCAGACCCTGCACGCCGCCAGCTTCGGTGTCTACCATGCCGTCGCCATCTTCCTGGTCCACAGCCTGTTCACCGGCCCCCACCAGGGTCGCGGCCAGGCGCTCTACAGCAGCCTGAGCTTCGGCGCCGGCGGCGCCCTCGGCAGCCTGGCGGCCGGCTACCTGTGGGACGGCATCGGCCCCGCCGGCATGTACCTCGCCGCCGCCGCCACCGCCGCCCTGGCCGGCCTCATCGCCTGGCGCGGCATTGCTGTGGGGGAGTCCAGGGGGTTCAAAACCGGGTAACCGCCAAGACGCCAAGAGCGCCAAGAACTGCGCCAAGGAAATCATTTTGTGGTTGAAAGCTGCGCGCGCAGCGCATCAGCCGGAACGAAGAATCCTGGTTTTGTTGGCGCTCTTGGCGCTCTTGGCGTCTTGGCGGTTTATTCCCTCTGACACAGCGGCTTCGTCACATCGGCAGCAGGCCGATCAGGGCGCGGGCGGCGTTGGACAGCGTGCGTTCGCGGTGGTGGACGATGCCCAGGTCGCGTTTCAGTCCCAGGCCGGGAACCGGCAGGCGCTTCACCTGGCCGTCGATCAGGGTCAGCGGCAGCAGGCTCCAGCCGATGCCGATGCTCACCAGCATCTTGATGGTCTCCAGGTAGTTGGTGGACAGGGCGACGTCCAGTTCCAGGCCCAGGCCGGCGAAGGCCCGTTCGGCGATCTGGCGCGTGTAGGTGGCGGGGGAGGGCAGAATGGCCGGGTAGCGCGCCAGGTCGTCGAGCGGCACGCGGCGGCGGCCGGCCAGCGGGTGGTCGCCGGCCACCACCACCGCCAGCGGGTCGGGCCAGACGGTGCGGGCTTCCAGTGCCGGCGCCGGTTGCGGCGGCAGGGTCACCACGGCCAGTTCCAGTTCCCCGTGCTCGACCGACTGGCAGGCCGTCTCGGAGTCCATGAAGCGGATGTCCAGCCGCACCTGGGGGTGCTCGCGGGTGAAGCGCCGCAGCGTCGGCGGCAGCCGGTGCAGGCCGATGTGGTGGCTGGTGGCGAAGCGCAGCGTGCCGCGCACCTCACCCGACAGGCTGGAAACGGCCCGCACGCTGTCCTCGATGTCCACCAGGATGCGGCGCGCCCGCGGCAGCAGCGCCCGGCCGGCCTCGGTCAGGGTCACGCGGCGGCCGATGCGGTCGAACAGGCGTGCCTCCAGCTCCTCTTCCAGCGCCGCGATGCGCTTGCTGACCGCCGGCTGGGTCAGGAACAGGCGTTCGGCGGCCAGCGAAAAGGAGCCGGTCTCGGCGACGGCGATGAAGGCCTTGAGGGCGGCGATGTCCATGCGGGTGCTCCTGGTGGTGGACAAAATGGCGGGGTCTTCACCCATCGGCTTTTCGGGGTGGGCATGGGCTGCTGTGGGGGGGTTGTTCAACCCCAAAAGGCGCACAAAGGCGCACCAAGGTTTAACCGCGAAGGACGCGAAGGACGCGAAGGAAACGACCACGGATGGGGAAAAACCCGGCCATGCGTGGATATTGGGTCATGCCCTCAAACTCCGCCGGTGGACAAACCTTCGTTTTTTTCCCCTCGCGTCCTTCGCGGTTAAACGGCCTCGCCGGCCACCCGCCCGCCGAGGGGCAAGTATATAATAAGACAGAATAGTTAATATAATAAATATGAATTTGTGTTATCCACTATCCGCCCCCACAATGTGCTTCCAACGGGAGGCAGACAGACCATGGGCGGCAAGACGCTGTACGACAAGTTGTGGGAGCAGCATCTCGTGCGCGAGGACGCGGACGGGACGGCGCTGATCTACATCGACCGGCACCTGGTGCACGAGGTGACCTCGCCGCAGGCCTTCGAGGGGCTGCGCCTGGCCGGCCGCAAGCCCTGGCGCAGCGACGCCGTGCTGGCAGTGCCGGACCACAATGTGCCCACCACCCACCGCGAGGATGGGGCGGCCGGCATCGACGACCCGGTGTCGCGGATCCAGGTCGAGACCCTGGACCGCAACTGCCGGGAGTTTCACATCACCGAGTTCCGCATGGACGATCCGCGCCAGGGCATCGTACACGTCATCGGTCCGGAGCAGGGCGCCACCCTGCCGGGCATGACGGTGGTGTGCGGTGACTCCCACACCTCCACCCACGGCGCCTTCGGGGCGCTGGCCTTCGGCATCGGCACCTCCGAGGTGGAGCACGTGCTGGCCACCCAGTGCCTGATCCAGAAGAAGTCGAAGAACATGCAGGTGCGTGTCGAGGGCGGGCTGGGCCCGGGCGTGACCGCCAAGGACGTGGTGCTGGCCATCATCGGCGAGATCGGCACCGCCGGCGGCACCGGCTACGCCATCGAGTTCGCCGGCAGCGCCATCGAGTCGCTGTCCATGGAAGGCCGCATGACGGTCTGCAACATGGCCATCGAAGCGGGCGCCCGCGCCGGCATGGTGGCGGTGGACGACC
>Ga0256841_1000083_pt1 | contig 99663 bp, 83 predicted proteins | sample 356308metaG_FD_185971 | JGI IMG/M metagenome (GOLD analysis project Ga0256841, IMG submission 185971) | Hydrothermal vent microbial communities from Mid Atlantic Ridge, Atlantic Ocean - 356-308 | ecosystem: Environmental > Aquatic > Marine > Hydrothermal vents | place: Atlantic Ocean: Mid...
CCGCGCCCAGCCTTTCTGCGAGAGGGCATGGACGCGGGCCAGTGGCATCAATGGACGGGATTCCCTGGCGGCACAATGCGGATGTGAACATGTCAGGAGAGAAACATCAGCACAGACAACTCGTTGCCAGTGAGGGCGCGCTCGAAGGTGTGAACATGTCAGGAGAGAAACACCAGCCTCGACACATCCGCCGCCCTCTCAGAGGATGCTCTCCTTCAAGGAACGGCAGGCTCCAAGATAGAGCGTGACGGAGCATCCCAACCACGAGATCGCGCTCCTGGGAGATGAGGCTCCTCTGTGAGCGCGTCCGTTGGAGCATCCCCCCGTTAGCGCACCGGGCCACTGGGGTCTCTTTACAGTTCCCCAGAGTCAACCTATACTAGCCCGCTGGAGGGAGTGCAACGATGAGGTTGAGCGATCGCGTGGTCATCGTCACCGGCAGTGGGCGTGGTCTCGGCAAAGCGATTGCCCTGCGGCTGGCTCGTGAAGGGGCGAGCATCGCCGTCACCGGTCCGCATCGCGATGAACTCCTGGAAGTGGCCTCCGAGATCGAGGCGATGGGCCGTCGCGCGCTGGCCATCGTCGTCGATGTGTCCCGAGAGGACGAAGTCAAGACCATGGCCGAGCGCGCCAGGGAGGGACTGGGACCGATCGATGTTCTCGTCAACAATGCCGGCATCATCGGGCCGACGAGCCTGGCCGTCCACATCGAGCTCGCCGAATGGGATCGCGTGTTGGCCGTCAACCTGACCGGTGCTTTCCTCTGCTGCCGGGCCGTCTTGCCCGAGATGATGGCCCGTCGCTCGGGGAAAATCATCAACATCGCTTCCATGGCCGGTAAGATCGGATATGCGCTTCGAAGCCCCTATGCGGCATCGAAATGGGGACTCATCGGCCTGACGCGGACGCTGGCCAAAGAGCTCGGCGAGTATAATATCCAGGTGAACGCCGTCTGCCCCGGTCCGGTCGCCGGCCCGCGCATGCAACGCGTCATCGAGCAACGCGCCGCTCAGCTCGGCCAGTCGGTCCACGACGTGGAGCGTCAATATCTGGAAGCGGCCGCCCTCCGGCGCATGGTTCACGCCGATGACGTGGCTGCCCTGGTCGCCTTCCTCTCTTCCGCGGAGGCCGATAATATTACCGGACAAGCCATCGATGTTTCTGCCGGCTATGCGTTGTAGGGTGCTCGATGATCATGACGGTGATCACAGCATCGATGCTGTGAACGGGAGGAGCCTATGACACTCGCCGATCGCAAAGAGCGTGGTTTGAGATTGCTCGAAGAGATGCTCGGCCGGGAGCAAGCCGAGCGCACGCGCCGAGCCTGGCACGATATCTGTCCCGATTTCGAGAACTACGTCATCGAATTTCTCTCGGGCGAAATCTGGAGTCGCCCGCAACTGGATCGGCGCACCAAAAGTCTGGTCACCATCGCCGCTCTCACGGCCATGGGGCGTTCGCTGGGCCTGGAGCTGAATATTCGCATGGCCTTGAAGAACGGAGCGACCAGGCAGGACATCGTCGAGACGCTCCTGCATATCGCCCCCTACGCGGGATTTCCCGCCTGTTGGGAAGGGCTGGCGCTGGCCGATAAAGTCTTCCGCGAATTGGAAGGAGGTGAAGGCGGTGATTGAATCGTATCGCTTCGGTCATATCGTCATCGATGGACACTCATTCACCTCGGACGTCATCATTTATCCGGACCGGGTTCAGGCCCATTGGTGGCGCAAAGAAGGACACAAACTGCAGGTCGAGGATATCGAAGACATTCTCAAAGCGCGGCCCGAGATCCTCATCGTCGGCACCGGCGCGGCCGGCCAAATGCGCGTGATGCCCGAGACGGCCAAGAAACTCGAAGAGGCCGGGATTCGCTTGATCACCCGGCAAACGGATGAAGCCTGCCAACTCTATAATGAACTCGCCCGATCGGCGAAGGTGGCCGCTGCCCTGCATCTGACGTGTTGATCGATCCCTCGGACCGTCCATCGCCATCGCGCGGCGAACGGCGGGTCGCGCGCCTCCTCAGCCGGTGAGGCCATGCCACTACGTGGAGATCTTCTGAGTCGGCCATTCAGGCTGATCCTGGGACGCGAACGAACGCAGGGCGACAGCGTATGAGCACCTCTTCTCACCCGCTCGATATCGATATTCCTCCCGCCTGGCAGCGGGCGATCGATCAGATCGTGGCCCGACCGGGAACGGTCATGATCCTCGGCGCCGTGGATACCGGCAAGAGCACTCTGACGCGCGCCACTCTTCTGGCGCTCCACCAGGCGGGGCGCCTCGTCGCCTGGGTGGATAGCGATGTAGGGCAATCCGATCTCGGGCCGCCCACGACGATTGCCATGGCGATGGTGCGTCCCTCAACCGATCTCACCAAAAGCATCTCGCCCGACGCCATGCGATTCGTGGGCGCTGTCTCGCCGAGCGGTCATCTGCTCCAGACCATAGCGGGCGTGCATCGAATGGTTCATCTGGCCCGACAGCGAGGCGCCGAAGCCATCGTCATCAACACGACGGGGATGGTCCATGGTGGGCCGGCGCGCGCGTTGAAACGGCATCTTGTCGATCTCATCGCTCCCGATTACATTCTGGCCTTACAAAAACACCAGGAGATCGAACACCTTCTCAGACCGATCGAGCACTTCCCCGTTCACATCTACCGGCTGCCGCTGTCGGCGCGCGCCCGCGCCTGGTCCCGAGAGGCTCGCCGCGAGATTCGCCAGCAACATTTCCGCTCGTATTTCCAGAGAGCTACTCTTCACGCCTTTGCCTTGACCGAGGTCAGCGTGCAAAACACCTTCTTCGGCTCCGGGCGCGCACTCTCTGAAGGGGAACGGGCCGATGCCTCCTCAACCCTCGATACAGATGTCGTTTATGGGGAATGGTGCAGCGATGGCCTCTTCCTCGTGGTGGGCGGCGTGTTTCGCGCTCATCACCTTCCCCTTCTCAAAGAGATTTTCGGAATCGGTCGAATCCATATCATTCCCATCTCCGATTTCGAGCACCGATTGGTGGGACTATGCGATGCCCATAATGACCTTCTCGCCCTCGGTCTCGTGGAGCATGTTGAATGGACCCGAGGCGTTCTCCACATCCTCGCCCCAAGGATGGACCGACAGCGGATCACGGTCATTCAATTTGGTTCCATGCGCGTGTATCGCGATGGCCGCGAGTATGCCGTGGCGCATCGACTCTGAGGCGTCGTCAGATGTTGTGCCCATAGCCACCGGGCGATAGAGTATCGCTCCATGAAACGCGCTGAATATGCGACGGCCATCATCGCCTTTCTGAGTCGATGGATTGTGGGATTCCTCTTTCTCATGCCCGGTTGGACCAAGATGTTCACCATGGGGCCGATAGCGTTCGCTCGCCGCGTCTTCGTCGAAGGATACGCTGAGACCTGGATCCCCAAAGTCCTGCTCTGGATCGCCGGCCTGCCCGTTCCCTTCATCGAGCTGATCGGTGGATTCCTTCTCATCCTCGGCCTCTGGACGCAACGGGTGTGCCTTCTGCTCGGTCTCTTGCTGGTGATGGTGAACTACGGCCATCTGCTCAAAGATCCATTCTACGATGTGACGACTCACGTCATGCCTCGATTGCTCTTATTGTTCATCATCCTGATCATCCCGCCGGAAGAGGACCGCTTCTCTCTCCACGCCTTGTGGAAGCGATGGCGGACCAGAGTCTCCTGATCGAGCATCCAGCCCGTCTCCGAACGAAGGGAGAGGCGTTCATTCGTCGATGATCTTCACCGGACGCGGACTGCGCCTCTGAATCTCGGCGACGGCGGAACCGAAAAGGATGCGGGACAAGGTCGATCGATGCCGCCGAGTCAAAATGACCTGTTCGACTTCCTGTTCGGCGATGACTTCCAACACGGTCTCGATGAAATCGCCTTCCCGAATCAAGGGACGAGCGGGGACTCCAGCCTGTTCGGCCTGTTGCTGAATCTCACGGACGATGACCTCCGCTTGCGCCACGTATTCGGCCTGCATGGCCTGATAGAGTCGATCCGAGGGGCTCCCGCCGATCCATCCCTCCTCGGTGAGTTGTCTGATGACCTTATCAGAGAGTTGTCGGTCGACGACGAACAGAATCACCAGTTGCGCCGAAGCCACTTTGGCCGCTTCGATGGCTGCGCTCACGCTCTGAGGTGATTTACGCGTCGTCGATAAGACGAGGAGTATTTTTTTCATCTTCATCCATCACAACTCCAATCCGATCCACGGCCAATAACTGACGGCCAGGAGACAGAACACGGCCCAGGCGATCAGGTCGAGTAACAAGCCTCCTTTGATCACATCGCGCAGACGGACGAATCCAGAAGAATAGGCCAGCATCATCGCCGGCGTGCTCAGCGGAAGTGTGAACGCCAAACCGGAAGGGATGGCCAGCGCCAGCGTGAGGAGTCGGGGATCCAGAGCGATGTCGCGCGCCAGTCCAACGGCGACGGGCATCAACGAAGCGACGACGGCCGAGTTGCTCATCATCTCGGTGAGCACAATCGTCGACAGCGCCAATGCTGCCACCATCAGCACGGGCGAATGGATGAATCCTCCCAGCGTGTGTCGAGCGACCCAACTCGCCGCTCCCGTTCGCTCCAGCGCGAAGCCCATGGCGATAGCTCCGCCGTAGAGGAGAAAGACGCCCCAGTTGACGTCCTCCTCGACTTCCTTCCAGGTCATCAATTGGAAGATGAACGCGATGACGACCGCCGCCAGAGCGATGTTGGCCAATCCCAGTCGATCTCCGAGCGTGACCCAACAGAAGATCGTGACGATCATGAGCGCTCCGATGCCCTTCTCTCGCCTGGTGAGCGGCCCGAGCGCTTGTGCTTTCTCGGATAAGAAACGCTCGGCGACTTCGACCTCGCCGAGTTCGGAAGGAAAGAACCGGAGTAACACCAAAAGACCCACTCCCATGAGCACGACGACGGTGGGTCCGGCGGCCAGCATCCAGGGAAGGAATCCGATCGTCCGTCCCGTCGTCTCCTGAAGGATTCCCACGGCCAGCGGCGCCCGTGCGCCTCCTAAGAATGTCGCTACGCTCCCGATGATACAGCCCCAGGCCATGGCCAGGAAGAGCCCAGCGCCATACCGGCTGCGTCCCGGCTTCAGTCCGAGCGCCAAGGCGATCTCCGTGACGATGGGAAACATCATCGCCGCCACGGCGTGCGCTGTGATCCAGAAGGACATCACGGCCGAGAGGAGAAACAGACTCCCCATCAACCGCTCCGGCGTCTTCCCACACCGCTTCAACACCAACAGGGCGATGCGCTGACTCAATCCCGATCGCATGAACGAGGAAGCGAGAATGAACGCGCCGAGAATGAAGAACACAGCCTGATTGCCGAACAACGCATACGCCTCATTGGCCTTCAAGACCCCAGTCAGCGGGAACAAAATGACGGCCAACAACCCGGTGATCATCAATGGAATGACATCGGTCACCCAGAAGATGACGCAGACGAGGAAGATGGCCAAAGCCTTCAATCCTTCGGGCGTCAAGCCATCGGGCGCCGGTTGCGAGACGAGCGCAAAAAAGATGGCCATCGTCAAGGCGATGATGATGAGTCGCTTGTGTCGCGCCAGACGTTCCAGCCACCGTGGCCGCGTTTGAGCCAATCGACCTCGCAATACCAGAGGTCGCGCCGCGCCCTCCAGCACGCCCTCGGCAGCCGGGGGATCAGGGGCCGGTGATGACGTCGCTCTCTTCTCGTTCATAACGCTGGCTCGCGGACGAACTATCCGATCAAGCGCGTGGGGTTGACTGGCAGCAGACCGACCATGGGAATCCATCGCCCGGTGATCGGGATCTTCGTTCACGCAATCTTTTCGATCTCCACGCGGGCATCATTGTAACAGGCTCCTCCTCCGACCTCGTTGACATGAGGGGGACAAAGCGCCGTGGCCGTGAAGCCGTTCAGGGACGATTTTCGCCAAGCGCCTTTGGGCATAGAAACGACGCCCGCTCGCACCCGCTGGCTCACTTCGGCCCGGCAGACGACCTCGCCGAACTCATTGAACACGCGGACGACGTCCCCCTCGTTGATCCCTCTGGCCGAAGCGTCGACCGGATTCAGGGTCACGCACAATTCGGGATAATTGAACTCGCCCAACGTGCTGCTGATCATCCTGGCATTGGCCGGACTGACCAGGGCGAGGGGAAACTGAGAGTTATCGACCGGCTGATACCGGTATGGCTCTCCCCCCAACGCCGATGGGGCGAGATGAATCTTCCCATCGGGCGTTCCGGGAAAGACCGTTCCGAATTGAATGGGTGTCTCTCCGGGAAAATCAAAACGATGAGGGCGACCAGCAAACAAGACGCTGGGATCGACCGGGCGGCCACAGATGGAGAGAGCGGCAGCCACCTTTTTCATGCAGGTCTCCGTATCCCAGGTGAACGGTTCCTCGTCCCAACCCATCGCTCGTCCGAGGAGAGCGAACACCTCCTCATTCGGTTTCGCCTCGCCACGAGGAGCGATGACCGGCTGCACGCCACCCACCGTATAGCTTCCATACGCTTTCTTGATCTCCCACTGCTCGAGGAACGTCGTCGCCGGCAGGAGAATATCAGCGTACCGGGCCGTGTCAGTCATGACCTGCTCGAAGACGACGGTGAACAGATCCTCGCGCGCCAGACCGCGGAGCACGGCACGCTGATCGGGCGCCGTCACGGCGGGATTGCAATTGTACACGAACAACGCCTTGATGGGAGGTCGCGCATCTCCACATAAAACGGCTCCCAGTCGCGTCATGTTGATCACCCGGGTGGACCAGCGATAATTTCCCAACAGACGCGATCGGTCGTAGTGGATGGCACTGCCGTTGCTCAGCGTATACCCTCCACCGCGCATGCCGAACTTGCCGAGCAATGCGGGCATGGCCAGAATGGCGGCGACGGCCTGTCCCCCGTTGCGATTGCGCTCTAATCCCCATCCGCAACGGATGACCGCCGGCGTCGAAGCCGCATACCTTTCGGCCAGTATTCGAATCTGGTCGGCCTCAACGCCCGCTTCCTCGGCAGCGCGATGGAGCGACCACGCCTCCGCCCGTTGAAGCAAGATCTCCACGCCCGTGGTATGTCGGTCGAGGAATGCCCAATCGAGTCGATGGGTTTCCTTCCACAAACGGATCATGGCTAATGCCACCGGTAGATCTGTGCCGGGACGAACAGGGAGATGAAGGTCCACGTGGCGAGCGGAAAAATTTTCCACCGGATCGACGACGGCCACGAATGCTCCACGACGCCTGGCCTCGCGAAGGAAGGGGACGAGATGTATGTGAGAGACCCTCGGGTTCGCCCCCCAGATGATGATGCAGCGGGCGTGACGATAATCCTCATAGGCGACGCCGGGCATCTTGCCATACATGGCCGCGGCCACCGCCGTCGTCGGCGCTGCGCAGAGCGTCCTGGCCAATCGCGAGGCGCCGAGTTTGGCAAAATACAGCTCATCGATGAACCGTTCACCGAGCAATCCGTTCGATCCTCCATAGTGATAAGGGAGAATAGCCTCCCCGCCCCATCGCGCGATGATGTCTCGGAATCGATCAGTGATCGTGGCGATGGCTTCATCCCAGGTGATGCGCTCAAACTGGCCGGAGCCTTTGGCTCCCCGACGCCGCATGGGATAGAGGAGGCGATCGGCATGATAGACGCGACGATCGAATCGGGACACTTTGCCGCAGATGAAACCGTTCGTCGTCCGATGATGGCGCGTCCCGCCGATGCGTTGAATCCTCCCCGTATCCACGACGACTTCGAGGGAACAGGTATCGGGGCAATCCATGGTACACGTGGTGGAGATGATGTTCACAGTCATAGGTTGAACTCCGGCGTTTCAGGATAGCGTCAATCCACCAGAGGCAGCAAGTCGCCTCCACCCCCGGCACTCAACGAATCCAGGCATGGGTGAGCGAAGGCACTCAAGGATGGAGAACCGGTTCCACACCCATCTCACGAATGCGCCTGGTCGGGGCGAGTGAGCGTCCTGAACGAAGAATAGAGATCTGGTTCCATGTTCGAACTGACAGTACCGGGAGGGTCGAGGATACGAGATTGGGGCTCCAGTGGCCCCGCCCCGGATGTGGGACCAGACGGGTCTGCGTCCCTCGCCGGTGAGCGTCAGTTCCACCCCGACGTCTGGACGAGGAGGCGCTCGATGGCCGCCTGGACAGCCTGACGATGGGCCTGGTCGTCAGTCTGAAGCGCCATGCGATAGTGATACAACGCCCGCTCTGGCTCGCCTCGCGCCGCGAGGATCAACCCAAGATTGAAATGCGCATACACATAACGCCCGTCCATGAGCAAAGCTCTTTCGAAGGCCCGTTCGGCTTCGTCGAGCCGCCCCATCTCGGCGAGCGTCGTTCCCAGATTCGTTTGGGCCCGCACCGAACGAGGATCGACTTCCAAGGCGCGACGATAATATCGCAACGCCGCCTCCCGATCTCCCGTCATCACCAGGACATCCCCGAGGTTCGCGTACACCAGTGCAGGATTCCCTTCCCCGCTTCGGAGGGAAGGGGCCAAAGAGGACCAACTGGCAATCTCGTGCTCCTGGAGATGCCGCTCGACGACGGCGATGGCTCGATGGTACTCCTGGATGGCGGCTTCCAATTGTCCTTTTTTCACTAACAGCCCGGCCAGATTGTTCCGTGCTTCCCAGGAGTCGGGGAGTAACTCGATGGACTGACGGTAAGCTCTCATCGCCTCGTCGATTTCCCCTTCCCCTTCCAAAGCCTGCGCCAGTTGAAAATGAGCCTCTCCTACGCGCGGAGAGACGGCGACCAGCGCTCGGCTGGCGGCCACTCCACTATATGATCGCCCGGCTTCCAGCGCGGCCAGCACGAGAACGATGGCCGCCAGATAACCAGCCTGAACCAGACCCGGTTTGAGCGGCCGCAACCTTTCGCGGATTCCCTGCAGAGAAGACATCATCGCTCGTTCATGAGTCTCTCTCGCCGTGGCAATATCCAGGTACTGGCGCGTCTCGGGCTCCCGCACTTTCCAGATGAACCCATCGGTGTAATAGTGGAGCGCATTGGACGTAAACACGAACGCCAAAAGCAACCTGAGCATCGACTCGTCGCTGATCATGCCGGTGATATAGTTCACGCCGCCATAGGCGAAGATGAGCACGAGATAGAGCACAACGCGGCCCGGGCTCGGTCGAAAGAGGAACCTCATCAAAGCCGTCACTGGACGCCGGCGCTCCACCCGATTGCGGTTGAATGCCCAAACAATCCCATAGTATTGCACGCAATGGAAGGCCGACCATACGGTGAATCCGACCAGGAAGTCGCCAATGTACACGTAGAGAACGTACGTCGCTCCCACAAAGATCGCCAGAGTGACGAGCTTGCGGAGACTGACCGGATGGCCTTCCCGCCAACGGCGAACATGGTATCCCACATAGAGCAGGGTCAATCCCACCGAGAGAAACCACAGTCCTCGGCGAACGCCCAGGAGCGCCGGTGCCGGGATGATAGGAAGACCAGCCTGATAGGCGAGCCGGAGCAGGTTGTGCGAATAATGTGGGCTATTGAGGATGAGGGTGAGATACCAGCAGAGCGAAACGATCCAATCCAGGCGCGCGTTCAACGAGCTCGTCGCTCCCCGTTTGGCGTCATAAATGCGCATGAACCCATAGTGCTGCATCAGCACGTGCCAGATGTCCCAGGCCGATAAGAAGAGAAACAGCGTATGGAACTCATGACTCCGGAATCCCAGCGCGGCGAAGAAGAAGAGAGGCGGCGCCAACAAAAATCGAAGCCGATATCGGGCAAACAGCTCCCGATCTCCATAGATGCGCAAAAATCCCGGCAAGTGATGACCGAAGGTGAAAAAGGCGAGGAGGAAAACGGCGATCTGGCGAGAACTGAAGTAGGCTCGCAAAGGGAGGAACATCGCCATGCAGACCAGAGGCGCGCCAATGAATAATACGCTATCCCAGAAGGGGGAGAGAATCCACAGAGAGGAACCGGGGACGATCGCCTCAGAACCAGACGATCGTCCAGAGCGCGATGACCCGGTCTTTCGTCGCCGTCTTTTCCTCGACATCGAGATTCTTCACCACCGAGCGGCCATAACCTCACATGGCGTGCGCTCTCTGTGAGCCCTCGCTTGTGGAGGGCATGATTTTAACATGGGTATGAAACAGCAGCAACATCATCTCCTTTCCCAGACAGCACCTCCTCCTGAGAGCCCGAAGAAATTCGTTGACAGCCAAGTCAAATTCTGATATGTAGTGACTGTGCCTGAGCGTTGAGCCCGTTTCCAGATGCGTCGTCCAACCGTAGAGGCGGAGCGCCGGTTGAGATCGAGCTGACTTTCGTGCTGCGCCCTTTCGACCGACCCGAAGTGGCTCAACAACCGAAACAGTCTCTAGGGGGGTAACATGGGAAAGATCAATGTAGGTCGCGTCGTTCTCGGTGGGCTACTCGCCGGTGTGGTGCTGAATATTGGCGAGTACATTCTCAATGAGCCGATCCTCGGCCAGGAGTGGAAAGCGGCCATGGAGCGGCTCAATGTGTCCCCTCCCGAAGGGAACGTCATCGCCTGGTACGTGGTGATGGGATTCATCCTCGGGATCGCTATAGTCTGGCTCTATGCAGCCATCCGCCCCCGATATGGTGCCGGGCCAAAAACGGCCATCATTGCCGGTCTCGCCGCTTGGTTCTTCGTCTGGTTATGGGGACCGGTGAGCCTGTCGGTCACCGGTCTGTTCCCGGCGAAGCCCGTGATGGTGACCATCATTTGGGGCTTCTTTGAAGCGCCTATCGCCGCGTTGGCCGGCGCGTGGCTCTATAGAGAGGAAGAGCACGTCGCCGAACCAGCCGCTCAATGAGGAGGGACTGATCCTCGACCATCTCAACTCCGGGAACGAGCGCCTCGCTCTTGGTGATCCGTGCCGCCTGACGGGCGATGCCCGAATCGCCTCGCTCCCCGGCCCGCCGTGGACCCCAGATTGTCAAAACGCCCTGGCGTCCATGGTCAGAACCGCGTCCCGCTTCGTGAGGTGACGTCGAGGATCAGCGGCCATCATCGCTGATCCCGGTTGGAGAAATGCGCGTGGATGCGCCGAGCTAATTCTTCGCCGACGAAGGGCGTGAGCTCGGCGACGCTGGCTCGTTTGATACGCTCCAGGCTCCCGAAATTGCGGAGCAGGCGCGTCTTGCGTCGCTCGCCGATGCCCGGGATGGCGAGGAGTTCTGAAGCGAGATGTCGTTTCTTCCGGCGGAGGCGATGATAGGTGACGGCGAATCGATGCGCTTCGTCGCGAATGATCTGAACGAGGTGAAGGATCGGTGAGCGGCGGTCCAAACGAATGGGTTCATTTTCCCGGCCCTGAACGTAGATCACCTCTTCGCGCTTGGCCAGGGCGGCCAGCGGTTGAGTCACCAACCCGAGATCGTTCAGGGCTTCGGCAGCAGCCGAGAGTTGCCCCTTGCCCCCATCGACCAGAATGAGGTCTGGTAAGGGCTTCTGTTCCCGGAGCCGCCGCGCGTAGCAACGAGAGATAACCTCTCGCATCGAGGCATAGTCATCGGGCCCCTGGACAGTTTTGATGGCGTAGCGCCGATAGTCACGTTTTTTCATCTCTCCATCTTCGCACACAACCATGGAGGCCACCGAATCCGTCCCTTGAATGTGAGAAATGTCAAACGCCTCGATTCGCCGAGGTGGTGCCGACAATCCCAGCACCCGGGCGAGCTCTTCCAGGATCGCTTGTCGGTCCGGAGCGAGCACGCGGAATCGCTGCTCGAAGGCCAACTTGGCGTTTTGAATAGCCAGATCGACGAGATCCCGTTGACGCCCGCGCCTGGGCACCCTCAGTCGCACGCGCCGGCCTCGTTTCTCTGTCAACCACTGCTCGATGAGAGCTTGATCGGCGAGGTCCACGGGAAGGTGAATCTCCGCGGGCACAAACGCGGCGCCCGAATAGTATTGGACGAGGATCTCGGAGAGGAAGGTCCGGGGATCGAAATCGTCTCTGATGTCCTCCCAGAAAAATTCGCGCTTGCCGATGACGCGCCCTTCGCGCATGGTGAACAGATAGAGCGCGAGCTTAGGGCCATCCCGATAATACCCCAATGTATCCACGTCAGAATCGGTCACCGAGGCCATCTTCTGGACCTCGCCCAGGTGCTCGACAATGCCCATGAGATCGCGATAACGGGCCGCCGCTTCGAAACGGAGCTCGGCGGCCGCTCGCTCCATTCGCCTTCTCAAATCGTCGGCCAGATCTTGATTCTTCCCTTCGAGCAGCTTCCTCACATCCTGGACGGCCTCCCGGTATTGTTCCGCCGAACACAAGCCCGGGACACAGGGTCCCAGACATCGTTTGATCTGGAATTGCAGGCATGGTCGTCCGCGCCGACGATAGGTGCGAAAGACGTCGTCCGAACAGGGGCGCAACTGGAACTCGCGATTGACCAGTTCACAGATTCGGTCGGCCAACGAGGCCGGAAGATAAGGCCCGAAATAAAGAGCCCCGTCCTTCTGGATGCGCCGTACCTTATACAATCGAGGATAGGGATCACCGACGGTGAGCTTCAAGTGAGGATACTGTTTATCATCCTTGAGGAGCACGTTGAACCGCGGTTGGTGCCGCTTGATGAGGTTGCTCTCCAGAATGAGCGCCTCGATTTCATTATCGGTGACGATGGTGTCCACATCGGCAACGGCGGCGACCAGCTCCAGCGTCTTGACGTCCCGAGCGCGCGAACTGTGAAAGTACTGGCGCACCCGATGACGTAGATTCTTGGCCTTGCCGACGTAGATGATATGGCCCACGGCGTCCTTGAACAGGTAGCATCCCGGACGCGACGGCAACGCGTTCAATTTTTCCTTCAGTTCCATCTCTCCCCTATAATCCTAATCCCGTCATCAACTGGTCCGTCAAGTAGAACAAGGCCACCCCCGCAAAGACGACAACGGAGACGAAGACCCCCTCTTCCTTGTTCACTTCGGGAATGAGATCCGAAGCCGCAATATACAGCGTCACTCCGGCGGATAAGGGCAACACATAACCGACGCTCCCTTGAAATGGCCCCACAGCAATGACCCCCACTAACGTCGCGCCCCCCACCAGAAGGGTCGCCCACCGCGCCATCTGCCTGGACCGCCCCGAAGCCAATACGATGGACGCCACGGTCACGCCGTCGGGAATCTTGTGGAGGACCACGGCCAGGAAAATGAGGAACCCCAAGCGAACATCGACCAGAAAGCCGGCGGCAATGACCACACCATCGAAAAACGTGTGAATAGTCAGCCCTCCAATCGCCGCTACCATGGCTCGCGTATCGAGCAAGGCCTCAGGATGCGTCTCTTCTCCCAGATGGAAGTGCGAGACCATCGTGTGCTCGAAGAATTGAATCAGAAGATACCCTCCCAGCACGAGCCCCAAAGGAACCTCCAGCTGACCGGGCCACAACCGGACGGCGGCCGGCGCGACCTCCAAGAAAACGGCAGCCAACATGAATCCCGCCCCCAAGCCGACCAGCCGAGCCAGTAGCGAGGGACCAATCCGTCGCCGGGAGGTGAGCCAGAAGCCCCCCGCTACGTTGGCCAGCGCAGCCACTCCTCCATACATCAACAGTTCGATCATGAGCCTCCTCAATTATACCGGCGTGGTGAGCGGGCCGACTTCCAGTATACTCACTCCCGCCGAGGGATTCAAACGGGGCTCTTCATCTCTCATCTGAAAGCGCATCTTGTGGAATATCAGTGTATTACATCACCTCCCTGAAGCTCCACTTAAATCCCCCTCTTCTAACTTCCTAACAAGAGAAAACTTTTCGCTTGACAGAGGCCATGAGGTGGCGTACTATAGGCAGGGTGGTCTAAAGTGGACCAAAGTGGTTAGGCCGTTAGCCGGAGACAGATCGAATTAAAGTGCTACATTAAGTAGCGGCGGGGAAGGAGCTAAATTTTCGCATGTTACGTGGTCATCACAAGGCGACAATCGATAGCAAAGGGCGATTGAAGATTCCCGCCGCTTTTCGTCACGTCATCGAGGAGAAATTCGGGACGGAGTTCTTCGTCACCAGCATCACCGGCGAATCGGCCTGGCTTTATCCGCTGCCCGAATGGGAGGAGATCGAAGCCAGACTGCGCGAATTGCCGATCATGGACCCCCGGAAGATGAAGTTCATGGATCGAACGAATTACTATGGCAAGCAGACATCTATGGACTCGCAGGGGCGCATTTTGATTCACCCGGAGTTGCGCGAGCGGGCCGACCTGCACGGGGAGGTATCCGTCCTGGGATACGTCAATCACCTGGAAGTGTGGAATACCGAGCGCTTTGAGAAGCGACTGGAGAGCGAGCTGTATACCAGGGAAGATGCGGCAGCCCTTGCACAACTTGGCATTTGAGAGCGCGAGCATCATGGCTCAGGGCCAGATTCATCAACCGGTCCTCGTCAAGGAGGTCCTGACCTTCCTGGCGCCAGAGCGGGGCGGGATTTTCGTCGATTGCACGGTGGGCGCTGGTGGCCACGCGGGGGCGATTTTGGCCGCATCGGACCGGGCGAGGGTCATTGGCGTGGACCGGGACAGGACGGCCTTGGCCGTGGCCCGAGAGCGACTCGGCCACTACGGACGGCGATTCCAAGCGATCCATGGCCATTTCAAGGAGTTATCGGGAATCCTCGATGCCCTCGGCCTGACGGCCGTCGATGGTATCCTGGCCGACCTGGGAGTCTCTTCCCTTCAACTGGAAGATCCCCATCGGGGGTTCAGCTTTCAGCGGGAGGGACCGCTGGATATGCGCATGGATCAAGGACAGGAGCTGACGGCGGCCGAGCTGGTCAATACGCTCTCCGAAGAGGAGCTGGCCGAGATCATCTATCGATATGGTGAGGAGCGCGCCGCCCGGCGCATCGCCCGCGCCATCGTGACGGCGCGCCAGAAGCGACCGATTGAGACGACCACCGAGTTGGCCGAACTCGTTCGGCGAGCCGTTGGCCGCCGAGGCCGGATTCACCCGGCGACGCGCACCTTCCAAGCGCTGCGCATTGCCGTCAACGAGGAACTGCAGGACCTGGAGGCGTTCGTGGCGACGGCCATCGATGGGCTGAAGCCGGGCGGGCGACTGGTCATCATTTCTTTTCACTCGCTCGAGGATCGCCTGGTGAAGCGGGCGCTCAGGCGGCACGCTGGGCGTTGCCTGTGCGCTCCGCCGTGGCCAGCGATGAATGAGGCGCGATGCCCCCGATGCGGTGCCGAGCAACGGGTTGACATTCTGACCCCCAAACCGGTCAGGCCGAGCCTGGCGGAGGTGGCCGCCAATCCCCGCGCCCGCAGCGCGCGTTTGAGGGCCTGTCAGAAGCGCCCGCTGGCGGCCGAAGGGAGCGAACATTGACGGTGACGCACTACTACCAACAGAGGATCGAAAATGCGCCGGTGCCCAGGCGTCGCTGTGCTCCCGAGGCGCGGCAGACGTTGGTCATCGTTCTGGCCAGCGCGCTTCTGATCGGCGGCTTCCTGTATGCCATTCATCAGCATGCCGAGGCGGTGCAGCAAGGATATAAGACGCAACAACTCATGCGGCTCAAGGAGGAACTGGAACGCGAGAAACAACAGTTGGAGTTGCAGCGAGCTTACTACCGCTCGCCACAGGTCATCGAGCGCATGGCGCGACGCCTGGGACTCGTTCGGCCGGATTCCTCCCAGGTGATCATTGCCGGCGCCGATGGGAAACTGAAGCGGTGGATTCCACCATCCGTTCATACAGCGAGCGCAAGCGAGGTTCACCGTACGGATCGTCCGGCGAGGCGCACAGTGCCGCCTTGGTCCAGACGGCGGCCCACGTCGAGGCGAACCGCCTCGGCAAAACATGATCAACGGCCGGGCTCCAGGGCCAGTCTGGCCCAAACGCGACCCAAACGGGTGACGGATCGAGCACCCACCCGACCAGAAGTTCCCAGTGCTTACGTGACCTCTCAGGTTGAACGACGAGAGCGGCCTCATCCTTCATTGGCCGGGGTCCTCTTGTTCCCCGAGGGAGAGGCTGAGCTGAAGCTCGATGAGAAGACGGAGAAGCAGAAGAAGCGCTAGCGCGAGCGGAGACGGAGGCTGGTATGAAGCGCAAGCTTCATGAACGCGGGTTGCGGCGTCGCAGCTTGGTGGTACTCGCTGTGATGGTCGGATGGATGTTGGCCGTGAGTGGACGGATGGCCATGTTACAGATCGTGCAACATGACGCCATGCTCGCGCTGGCCGAGCGCCAGCAGCAGCGGACCATTCGCATCACGCCGTTGCGCGGGATCATCTACGATCGGCTCGGACGGGAACTGGCCCGCAGCGTCCCCGTGGAATCGATCTTCGCCGTTCCCGCCGAAGTGACGGCCAGCCGAGAGACGGCCCTCCGGCTCGCTCGCCTCCTCAAGCTCAATGTCCGCACGGTGCTCAAGAAACTCTCTCAGCCCCGCGAGTTCGTCTGGGTGAAGAGGAAAGTCTCTCCCGAACAGGCCGCCGCGGTCAAGGCGCTGAAGTTGCCGGGAATCCATTTCGTCCGGGAGAACAAGCGCTTCTATCCCAACAACACGCTCGCCGCGCACGTCCTGGGCTACGTGAGCATCGACGAGGTGGGCCTCGACGGCGTGGAGTTGGCCTATGATGCCCACCTCCGGGGTGAGGAAGGGTATGTGTTGGTTCAGAAAGACGCCCGCGGGCGCTCTTACGGACGCACGCAACTCCCCGTATTCAAGGGGCAAGACCTGACGCTGACGTTGGATGCGGCCATCCAACTGGAGACCGAAAAGGCCCTGCGGGCCGCCGTTCGACGATCTGGGGCGCGCAGCGGCGTGGCGATCGTCATGCAGCCGAAAACGGGGGAAATCCTGGCTCTGGCCAACGTTCCGACCTTCAATCCCAACACCTTCTCCAAAACCTCCGAAGACCACCGACGCAACCGGGCACTTCGTGACATCTACGAACCAGGCTCCGTTTTCAAGATCGTCACCTACGCTGCCGCCCTGGAGGAGCATCAGGCCACGCCCGATGAGATGATCGATTGCTTGGAAGGGCGCATCGTGCTGGCCGGTCACGTCATCCGCGATCACAAGCCGTTCGGCCTCTTGAGCGTGCGAGAAGCGCTGGAGAACTCCAGCAATGTTGGCGCCATCCAACTCGCCCTGCGGGTGGGACCGCGGCGGTTCGCCGACTATATCCAGCGATTTGGGTTCGGTGAGCGCACGGGCATTGACCTGCCCGGCGAAGCCCGTGGCATCGTGCGCCCGCCGGATAAATGGTCGCGCATCTCCATCGGTTCTCTGGCCATGGGCCAGGAGGTGGGCGTGACGGCGCTGCAGATGATCGCGGCGATGGCCGTCATCGCCAACGACGGCGTCTGGGTGCAGCCCCACGTCGTCCGGGCGATTCACTCGCGGTCAGGTGAGATTCTCTCGCACGCGACGCCAGCGCGACGTCGGGTCATCGACGCGCGCACGGCGCGCACGCTGGCGCGGATGCTGGAGGGTGTCATCCTGCGCGGCACGGGCAAACGCGCCCAACTGAATGGCTACACGGCCGCCGGCAAGACGGGAACGGCGCAACAGATTGATCCGCGCACCGGACGCTACTCCCCGACCCGCTATGTGGCCTCCTTCGCCGGATTCGCTCCGCTGAGCGATCCTCAGATCTGCATCCTGGTGGCCATTCACCGTCCGCGCTACGGACAGCATCATGGTGGCGATATCGCCGCCCCCGTCTTCAAGCAGATCGCCGAGATGGCGCTCCACTACCTCAACGTCCCGCCCGACCGGGTCAGTACCGGCATCGAGTTGGCAACGTTGACCAGCGAGTTCACATCAGAAGGCACGAGTGGAGTGAGCGATGCGCCGGTCTCACATTCATCGGATGATGGTTCTCACAGCGACAGCGAGCAGGATGTTCGCCCCCATCCCCTCGTTCTCTCCACGGCCGTGGTTCCGGATTTCACCGGCCAAGGCATCCGCGCCGTGGCGCACGAATGCGCGCGATTAGGACTGCGCTTGCAGGTCGTCGGCTCGGGTCAAGCTGTCCGTCAGAGACCGGCTCCAGGCACGCCGATCACGCCCGGGCTCACCTGCCGCGTCGAATTCCGACGCCAGGCTCGGGAGGAATGATGAGATGAAACTGACCGATGTGGCGAGACAATTAGGCGTTCAGTACACCGGTTCAACAGATCCGGTCATCACGGAGATTTCGCACGACTCGCGTCGCTGCCTCCCGGGCAGTTTATTCGCGGCCATTGTCGGCGAGCGATGTGACGGACACCGGTTCATCGATCAGGCTCTGGAACGCGGCGCGGTGGCGGTGATGTCCGAGCGTCCCCGTCCATCCGGTTTCTCTCACCCCTGGCTGCGCGTGGCCGATGTTCGATTGGCTCTGGCGTTGGCCGCCGCCGCGATTTTCGGACATCCTTCTCGGCGCTTGACGCTCATCGGCGTCACCGGGACGAACGGGAAGACGACGACGGTCACGCTCATTGAGGCTATCCTCCGGGCGGCGGGCTTCCATTCGGCCTCGATGGGAACGATCAGGTACCGGCTCGGCGAGACGGAGATCCCCGCCGAGCGAACCACTCCGGAAGCGCCCGATATTCAAAGATTTCTCGCTCGCGCCTGTGCCCAGGGCGTCACTCACGCGGTGATGGAAGTCTCCTCGCACGCGCTCGATCTCCGGCGCGTGGATGGGACCGAATTCGCCATCGCCGTGTTCACCAATCTCACGCCCGAGCATCTCGATTATCATCGAACGATGGACGCTTACTTCGCGGCCAAACGCCGACTCTTCGAGGGAGTGAACGCTCCGCCGCCGTGGGGCGTGGTCATCAATGCCGATGATCCGCGAGCCGACGAGCTGTTGACGCTGGCGCTGGAGCGCTCCAGCCGAGCGCTCACTTATGGATTCCACGCCCACGCCGACGTCCGAGCTCAGTATTTTGCCGCTTCGCTCGACGGGCTCACCTTCGTGGCCCATACGCCGATTGGCGATTTACCTCTCCAGTCCCCTCTGGTCGGGAAGCCTCACGTCTATAACATCCTGGCGGCGATCGCCGTAGGGCTCTTGCTCGATGTGGATGCTGAACCCATTGTGGCGGGCATACAACGTTGCCCCACTGTTGCAGGGAGGTTCGAAGTTGTGGATGAAGGTCAGGACTTCGCGGTCGTCGTCGACTACGCACACACTCATGATGCGTTGCAAAACGCGATTGAGACAGCGCGAGTACTTACCCCCTACCGAATCATCACCCTCTTCGGTTGCGGCGGCGACCGCGATTTAAGTAAGCGCGCGCCGATGGGGGAAGTGGCGGCGCGGCTCTCCGATCTGGTGATCGTCACTTCGGATAATCCGCGCAGCGAAGATCCCGAAGCCATCATCAGCCATATTGAAGTGGGTCTGCGAAAGGGGGGAGCGCCGTACCTGAAGATCCCCGACCGGAAACAGGCCATCTGGCGAGCCATCGAGGAAGCCCGATCGGGCGACCTCGTCCTCATTGCGGGCAAAGGGCACGAGACCTATCAGATTCTGAAAGAGGGCGTCATTCCTTTCGATGATCGCGAGGTCGCGCGCGCCGCCATTCGCGCGCGGCTGGCGGGGTCCCGATCCGCCTCCCTGGGCGCAGAGGCCGGTCCGTCGGCCGAGGCCACTTCCCGGTCGACGCTGAAGGAGGTCGAGTTGAACGTATGAATCTGGGCGAGATCGCCGAGTGCATCGGCGCTCACGGACAATTGAATGAGACCTGGGCCCAACTGGAGCCGCGCGGGATCTCCATCGATTCGCGGACCATCCGGCCGGGAGAGTTGTTCTTCGCCCTCCGCGGGCCTCGCCATGATGGCCACGATTTTGTCGGCGAAGCCCTGACGCGAGGAGCCTGCGGGGCCGTCATCTCAGAAGGGATGCCGCCGCTTCGCTTCCCGGCGCCCCAGGCGGCTTTTCTGCGCGTCAAGGATACGCTGGCCGCCCTGCACGCATTGGCCCGTACGGTCCGAGAACGCTGGGGAGGACCGGTCATTGGGATCACCGGCAGTTCGGGCAAGACGATGACCAAAGAATTGACGGCGCGCCTGCTGGCCGCCGAAGGAGCCCGCGTTCTCAAATCGACGGGCAATTTCAACAATACCTACGGATTGCCCCTGTCGCTGTTGCAACTCATTTCCGCCGACGTGCAACCGGAGAGGATCGATTATGTCGTCCTGGAGATGGGGATGAGCGCGGCTGGCGAACTCACCGAGCTCTGCTCGATCGCTCGTCCGGACGTGGGGGTCGTCACCAATGTGAGTGGCGTCCATCTGGAATTCTTCCCCAGCGTCGAAGCCATCGCCGAGGCCAAAGCCGAACTGATCGATCACCTTGAGGATGACGGCCTGGCTGTCCTCAATCTGGACGATCCTCTTGTGGCGCGAATGCGCTTCCGACGTCTGCTCGCGGCGCGGACCTTCGGGATTGAGACCTCCGTTGATGTGACCGCCAGGGATATTCAACTGCGAGGTCTGGCCGGATCTCGCTTCACTTTGCGCACTCCGCGAGGGGACGTCGCCGTCGCCCTCCCCCTCCTCGGCCGGCACAATATCTACAATGCCTTGGCGGCCGCCGCGGTAGCCGATTATTATGGCGTGTCTCTCGGCCGCTTGGCCGCAGCGCTCTCGGAGGCGGCGCCCGCCCCGATGCGCGGCGAACTCATCGAGTTTTCCCGAGGATTCAAAGTCATCAATGACGCCTATAACTCCAATCCTCGCGCCCTCACCGAGATGGTGACCACGCTCTGCGCGGTCAACGGCGTTGGACGCCGCATCGTGGTGGCTGGCGAAATGCTCGAACTCGGCCACCGCGCCGTCCACCTGCATCGCGCCTGTGGCCGCGAGATGGCGCGACGCGGCGTGGATGTGGTGATCGGCGTGCGAGGATTGGCTCGTCAGTTGATCGAAGGGGCCCGAGAAGAAGCGGGGGCCTCGCTCATCACGCACTTTTGTGAGACGCCCGAGGCGGCGGCTCACTGGCTGTTTGACAACTTACAGGATGGCGATCTGGTGCTGGTGAAGGGATCGCGTGGCGTCCGCATGGAGCGCGTGATCGAGACGCTCCGGCAGTTGAGTGCGGAGAGAGGATGAGGGGAGATGCTGCGGTATCTGCTCTATGAGTGGCTCTACCTCACATACCACAAGCAGTATCCCCTCCTCGATCCGCTGAACGTCTTTCGGTACATCACCTTTCGCACCGCCTATGCCTCGATCACGGCGCTGTTGATCAGCCTGGTGGTCGGCCACTGGTTGATCGGCAAGCTGCGCTCCTGGCAGATTGGCCAGCCGGTGCGCGAGGAAGGGCCGGAAACCCACCTGGCCAAACGTGGGACGCCGACCATGGGAGGCATCCTCATCATTGGATCGGTCGTCGTATCGACCCTTCTCTGGGGTCATCTGGGAAGCTCCCGGGTCTGGTTGGCGCTCGTCTGCCTGCTCCTGTTCGGCCTGGTGGGATTTCTCGATGATTATCTCAAAGTCACACGTCAGCAATCGCTGGGACTGACGGGCCGACAGAAGCTGGCCGCCCAACTGGCCATCAGTCTCGCGCTCGGCGCCACGCTGATCTACGGGCTCCATTATTCCACTGTGCTCAGCGTGCCGTTCTTCAAGATGTTTCGCCCGGAACTGCCAGGGTACATATACCTGCTGTTCACCGTCCTCGTCGTCGTGGGGGCCTCCAATGCCGTCAATTTGACCGATGGCCTCGATGGTCTGGCTATTGGGGTCTCGTTCATCACGGTCGCTGCGCTCACTGCCTTCACCTACGTCACCAGTCACTTTCAACTGGCTACCTACCTCGCTATCGAACATATGAGCGAGGTAGGCGAGTTGACGGTGTTCTGTGGTGCGCTGGCGGGAGCGTGTCTGGGCTTTCTCTGGTTCAATGCGCCGCCAGCGGAGATCTTCATGGGTGATGTAGGCAGTCTGGCGCTGGGCGGCACCATTGGACTCATCGCCGTGATGATCAAGCAGGAACTGCTGCTGGCGATGATCGGCGGCGTGTTCGTCATTGAGGCTCTATCAGTGATCATTCAGGTTGCCGTGTTTCAGATCACGCGGCGGACGACGGGGCGAGGCCATCGTATCTTCAAGATGGCGCCGCTGCACCATCACTTTGAATTACTGGGATGGAAAGAACCGAAGGTCGTGTTTCGCTTTTTGATTATCGCCATCCTGTTTGCTCTCTTCAGCCTCTCGACGCTGAAGCTGAGATGAGCCCATCGAACCGGAGGACGCGATGACCGAAACCATCATGACGCGGCACCCCTGGCGCGAGGCAGACAAAGGGGGAGCCTCACCAATGGCGCCCGGGGCGCACGCACCCTCTACGGTGGACGATGGACGTGGTACAGTGATGCACGCCCGTCCTTGTGGTCCTCAGTTGGAGTTGGAATGAACATGGAGTTGGAAGGGAAAAAAGTCGCGGTGATCGGCTTGGGACGGAGTGGGTTAGCCATGGTGCAATTCCTCTGTCGGCGCCGCGCTCGAGTCATTGCCACGGATCAGAAATCGGAAGCCGAGTTGGGATGCCGCACGCTCACCTCCCTCCGCATGCTTGGTGTCCACCTCGAACTCGGCCACCACACACCCGAATCCCTTCTCGGCTCCGATTTCATCCTGGTCAGTCCTGGTGTGCCCCTCTCCATCGAGCCCATCCGACGGGCGCGGGCGGCGCGCATTCCCATATTGGGGGAAGTGGAATTTGCCTTCCGCTTCTTGTCCGGGCACATCATCGGCGTGACCGGCTCTAATGGCAAGACGACGGTGACCAAGCTCATTGGGGCGATTCTCGCCCGAGCTGGCCGGTGCGTGCATCTCGGAGGGAATATCGGGGTTCCGCTCACCAGTCTGATTGATCGGGTTGGCGAGACCGATTTTGTCGTCGCCGAACTGAGTAGCTTTCAACTGGAGACCATCGACCGGTTCCGGCCCCACATCGCCGTGATGACGAACATCTCTCCCGACCATTTGGATCGGCACACCACGCTCGGCGAATACATTCACGCCAAGCGACGCATCTTTCTCAACCAGACGGCCGCCGATTGGGCCGTCCTCAACGCCGATGATCCCATCGTCTTGGAGATGATGTACGAGACGCGCGCTCACCCGGTCTTGTTCAGTCGTCGCCGCGAACTGGATGAAGGGGTCTTCGTCCGAGGAGATGAGATCATCTGCCGATGGCATGATGGCGAGCGCCTCCTGATGAGGCGCGCTGAGGTCCCTCTGCTCGGCGAGCACAATGTCGAGAACGTCATGGCCGCCGTCGCCGTCGGGCTGATCATCGGCCTTGCCACGGAGCCGATGCGAGAGGCCATCCGATCATTCCCCGGTGTCGAGCATCGCCTGGAACGGGTCACGCGCATCAATGGCGTGGACTACTATAACGACTCCAAGGCGACGAATGTAGATTCAGCGATGAGGGCGTTGGAAGCGTTCCCGGGAGACCTCATCGTCATCCTCGGTGGGCGCGACAAGGGAAGCGACTTCAGACCACTGCGCCCGCTGGTCGCCGAGCGGGTCAAGCACATCATCCTGCTCGGAGAAGCGAGCCCTCGAATCGCCCGGGCACTTCGAGGAGCGGCACCCATGACGCAGGTGGCGTCCATGGCCGAAGCCGTCCAGTGCGCCCATCGCCTGGCGCGGGCGGGAGATACCGTCTTATTGGCTCCGGCCTGTGCCAGCTTCGATCTGTTCGATGACTACGAACATCGTGGGCGCGCCTTCAAAGAGGAGGTGCACAAGCTCGTCGACCTGGCTGATGAGCCTCTTCAACTGGAGGTGCCCATCGAGGAGACGAACTCCGTGAATGAGGTGAAACGATCATGACCTGGTTGCTGAGAGCAGCGACTGATCGGCTCTTGTTCGTGACCACGCTCCTGCTGGTCATCTTCGGCGTGCTCATGGTGTACAGCGCGTCCTCGGTGCTGGCGGCGGAGAAGTTCGGCGATCAACTCTACTTTCTGAAGCGCCAGAGTCTCTGGGCGCTCGTTGGCCTCGGAGGAATGTTCGTGGCGGCCAATGTGGACTATCACCTGTACGAGAAACCGTGGATCGTGTATCTCAGCTTATTCGCTTCGATGGTCATGCTCATCGCTGTGTTCTTCATGCCGGAAGTCAATCATGCTCACCGCTGGTTGCGCTGGCGCTCGATCTCGTTTCAACCGGCGGAAGCGGCTCGACTGAGTTTGATGATTTTCCTGGCCTCGCATCTGAGCCGGCGAATGGCTTGTGGTGTGGACGATGTCTGGCGAACGTTCGTCCCCTGCGCCGCCGTGACCGGCGCGTTGATGTTGTTGATCGTCCTGGAACCGGATCTCGGCATGGCGATGTCTATGGGCGGCATCCTCCTCATCGCCCTGTTCGTCGCCGGCGTTCCGTTGCGCCACATGGCCGCCTCACTCCTGGCGGGATTGCCCGTCCTCTACTACTTCCTCTTCCACGTGAGTTGGCGGATGGAACGGCTGCTGGTCTTCCTCGACCCCTGGCGAGATCCGTTGGGGAGAGGGTTTCAGAGCATCCAATCGATGATCGCCATCGGGAGTGGAGGAATTTGGGGAAGAGGGTTTGCCCAGGGTAAACAAAAACTCTTCTATTTGCCCGAACCGCACACCGATTTCATCTTCGCCCAAACGGGAGAAGAACTGGGATTCATCGGACTCCTGGCCCTGCTCGTCGCCTTCGGCCTGCTGCTGTGGCGCGGCGTGCGCGCGGGATTGCGGGCACCAGAATCATTTGGCACGCTTCTGGGCGTCACCCTGACGATCGCCCTGGTCGGCCAGGCGCTGTTCAATATGAGCATGACATTGGGCTTGGCGCCCGTCAAAGGGATGCCGTTGCCGCTCATCAGCTATGGTGGATCGTCGCTCGTTCTGAGTTTAGTTGAGATTGGCATTGTGTTGAATATCGCCCAGCACGGGAGTGCCTATGCCGCTTAGAGTGCTCATCGCCGCCGGAGGAACCGGCGGACATATTTTCCCGGGCATCGCCGTCGCCCGCGAATTGCAGCGACGCGATCCCGAGGTAGCCATATTGTTTGTCGGCACTGCACGGGGATTGGAGACGCGCGTGGTGCCCGAGGAAGGATTTCCGCTGGAACTCATCGATGTCGCCGGACTCAAGCGGGTGGGCGTGACCCGGGCGCTCCGCAGCCTGGCTCAACTCCCGCGCAGTCTGTGGCAGGCCCGAGCGCTCATTCGCCGATTCCGACCCGATGCGGTCATCGGCGTGGGCGGATATGCCTCGGGACCGGTCATGCTCTGGGCGGTGCTCAGCGGCCTTCCCACGATGGTCATTGAACCCAACGCCTATCCCGGATTCACGAATCGGTTGTTGGCTCGATGGATTCGTCGAGCGGCCATAGGGTTCCCGGAGGCGGCGTCTTACTTTCACGGCAAGGCCGTCGTCACGGGTAATCCCGTTCGTCCCGAGTTCTTTCATATCGCCGAACAGGACCGGCCCGGAGCACGAACCGGGGGAGCCTTTCATCTCCTCATCGTCGGCGGCAGCCAGGGCGCTCATGCCATCAACCAGGCGGTCATCGCCGTTCTCCCCACACTCCTCGAAAAGTATCGTCAGCTCACGGTCACGCACCAGACGGGAGAGCGCGATTGGACGTGGGCCCGCCTGGCCTACGAGTCCATTGAAGGGAGAGAGCGACTTCATGTCCGGGCGTTCATCGATCACATGGCCGAGGAGGTCGCTCGCGCCGATCTGATCATTTGCCGGGCGGGGGCCATGACCGTGGCCGAACTGACGGCGGCCGGGAAGCCGGCCATCCTCATTCCCCTGCCCACGGCGGCGGACGATCATCAGCGAAAGAACGCCGAGGCGCTCGAACGGCAGGGAGCGGCGCGCTGCCTCCTTCAGTCGGAACTCACTCCGGAGCGGTTGATGGAAGAGATCTCCGAGTTTCTGGCCCATCCCCATCGATTGACCACTATGGCTGAAGCCAGTCGTCGCCTGGCGCGCCCCGACGCGGCTCGGAAGATCGTCGATCTCGTCTACGAACTCGTGGCCGACGGTCGGCACGCGGCGGCCAACCAGGAGCAGCCGGCGAGGCCAGATGAGCGATGGATGGCCAATGAGAAAAAGGCGCGGAATGGTCAGCAACTGATCGCTGACCACTGATCACCATCTCGGCAAGCGATGTTGCGCAGGATTCAACACATTCATTTCGTGGGCATCGGCGGCTCGGGAATGAGCGGCATCGCCGAGGTTCTCCTCAATCAAGGCTACGAGATCTCGGGCTCTGACCTTCACCTCTCGCCGGTGACCGAACGACTCCGCCGCCTGGGAGCGACGATCTTCGAAGGGCATCGGCCGGATCATGTGATGGGAGCTGACGTCGTCGTCGTCTCCACGGCCATTCGCCCGGATAACCCCGAAGTCCAGGAGGCCAGGCGACGACAGGTTCCGGTCATCCCTCGGGCCGAGATGCTCGCCGAACTCATGCGCCTCAAATACAGCGTGGCGGTGGCTGGCGCACACGGCAAGACGACGACCACCTCAATGATCGGTGCGGTGATGGCCCACGCCGGCCTCGATCCCACGATCGTCGTTGGCGGGCGGCTTCACACGCTCGACAGCCACGCCCGATTAGGGAGCGGCGATTTCATCGTGGCCGAAGCTGATGAGAGCGATAAGTCATTCCTCAAGCTCTCGCCGACCATCGCCGTCGTCACCAACATCGACCGGGAGCACCTGGATTTCTATCGCGGGTTGGAAGAGATTCGCGAGAGTTTCGTTCAGTTTGTGAACAAAGTTCCCTTCTACGGCTCGGTCATCCTCTGCCTGGATGATCCTCACCTTCAGACGATCGTCCCTCGCATCACGCGACGATTGATCACCTATGGGCAATCGTCGCAAGCCGAGATTGCCGCCGACGATGTGGAGCTCTCGCCTCACTTCCGGTCGCGATTTCTCGTCAGACGGAGAGAGAAGCGGCTGGGCGAGATTCAACTGCGCGTGCCGGGATTACATAACGTTTACAATGCGTTAGCGGCCATCGCCGTGGGCTTGGATTTGGACGTCGACTTCGCGACCATCGCCGAAGCGCTGGCCGAATTCCGGGGGGTAGCTCGACGATTCGAGGTGAAGGGTGAGATGGATGACCTCCTCATCATCGACGATTATGGTCATCACCCGACGGAAATCAAAGCCACTCTGGCGGCCGCCAAGCTCGCCGGCCGGCGGGTGGTCGTGCTCTTCCAGCCCCATCGCTACACGCGCACCTCTTACCTGATGGATGAGTTCGCCGTCTCGTTCAATGACGCCGATGTCCTCTTGGTGACCGACATTTATCCGGCGAGCGAAGATCCTATTGAGGGCGTGACGGCGCAAGCGCTGGTGGAGCGGATCAAACAATTCGGCCACAAAAACGCGCAATACGTGGGAACGCTGACGGAGGCGGCCGCGCGGCTGGGGGATGTGGTGCGCCCGGGAGACCTCGTCTTGACGCTGGGGGCTGGAAGCGTGCATCGGGCTTGTGAAACACTGATCCAACACCTGAAAGGGAGGCGTCCATGATAGAGCAGCGAGCGGGGGAGCTGAACAAGAACGGTCCGAGCGAAATAACAAAAGAACGGGGAAGGCGTTGGAGGGCCCACGGTTCATGCTGGAGTGCGACCAAGGAGGGAAACCACCTATGAAACCGAGCGAACACGTCATGCCCCAGGCGCGTCGGCGGCCACGGCGCCAGCGCTCCTGGCGCAAGAACGAAAAAGCGGCCCATCGCCGTCGTCTCTCTTCAGAACGATTGGCCAAGACGATCAAGATCGGGGGCGCCATCGCCATGATGCTCATCGCGCCTTTCCTTCTTGGCGCCATCTTTCGACCGCTCGCCTCCAGCTCCATGTTCCGCTTGGAGCGGGTCACCATCGAAGGGAATAACCGATATCCCGTGGAGCAGGCGGAAGCGCTGGCCCGCCAGGTCTTCGGCAGCAACGTCATGGAGGGCCGTTTGCGGGAGGTCCGTCAGAGGTTGATGGAAGAGCCGCTCATCAAAGATGCCATCGTCGCTCGCGTGTTGCCCAACATGCTCCGCATTCGCCTCATCGAGCGAGAGCCGGTGGCGGTGGTCGCCCTCTCATCGGGCCGGCTGGTGTGCGTCGATGCCGAAGGCGTGGTGTTAGGCAATTTCGAGCTCCTCGGCGATCAACCACCTCTGCTGGGATGGGATGAGCGCGCTTCGGCCCTGAGCCGTTCGAGGAATCGGCGACGAATCCAGCTCTATCTGGAATTGAAACGCGCCTTGACGGCGACCGGGCGCGATGACTGGAATCAGGTCGACCAGGTGGATATTGGCAATCTCTCGGACGTGGCGGTGAGCCTCACGCGGAGTCCGATGACGTGGATTCACCTGGGAGATGGCGATTTCGGTCCGCGGTTCGCGCTCGGTCTGGACGTTCTGGATGCCATCCGGCATCGGAATCGCGAACAACTTCGGCGTCTGGGCATTCCCTTGAACGACGAGATGCTCGCCACGGGAGTGAACATCACGTACATCGATGTCTCCCATCCATCGCGGGTCGTCGTTCGTCTACCCGGCGCCAAACTACGATCGCAGATTCGGAGACGCAAACACCAGGGATGAGTGAAGGAGACGGTTATGTCCAAGCAGACGCACATTGTGGGAGTGGATCTCGGAACGACCAGCACGACGGCGATCATTGCAGATGCTCATGAGGGAGAACTCGAAATCCTGGGCGTAGGCGTCGCCGCATCCAGTGGCGTGCGAAAAGGAGCGGTGGTCAATCCGGAAGCGGCCGCTGACCCCATCCGGGAGGCCGTCGAAGAGGCCGAGCGGATGTCAGGGCTCATCGCCGACTCGGTGTATGTGAGCATGTCCGGGACGCTGTTGCGAGGCGTAAACAATCACGGCGTCACGGCCATCACGCACAGCGATCACCACATTACGCGCGCCGATATCCGGCGAGTGATCGAGACCGCTTCTCTGGTCACCTTGCCGGGAGGATACGAGATCATCGACGTCCACCCGCAAGAGTACATCGTGGATGGTCAGGATGGGATCAGTGACCCCATCGAGATGCTCGGCACCCGGTTAGAAGTGAGAGCCCATATCATCACCGGACCGATGACGCTCCGGCGGAATATCATCGCCGCTGTGAATCGAGCTGGTCTCTTGGTCGCCGGCGTGATCCTGGAACCGATCGCCGCGGCGGAGGCGGTTCTCACCCACGATGAGCGCGAGTATGGATCGGTGGTCATCAATATCGGTGGAGAGACAACCTCTCTGGCGATCTATCAGCGAGGCGCCGTCCAACACACGGCGATCTTTCCGCTGGGCGGATCCCACTTCACCAGCGACATCGCTTTCGGGCTGCGCACGCCGATCGCGGAAGCGGAGCGCATCAAGTGCGAGCAGGGGTGCGTCACGCCTTCGCCGGCTATGGAACTGGATCGAACGACGGTGAAAGTGCCGGCCATGGGCCATCGCCCGTCGCGCACCCTCTCGCGCGAGATCCTCTGCCACATTCTCCAACCGCGTGCTGAGGAACTTCTTCATCAAGTGCGAGATGAACTCCGCCGATCGGGATTCGAGCGGCAACTCTCTAGCGGGGCCGTCCTCACCGGCGGAGGGGCTCTCTTGAAAGGGCTCCCCGCTTTGGCCGAACACATCCTCGACTATCCCGCTCGATTGGGCGAGCCCCAGCAGGTCCGGGGAATAACCGGAGAGCGATCTCCGGCTCTTGTCGCGACGGCGCTCGGGCTCGTGCTCATGGGATCTCGAGGACGGCGGCTGCCCCAGGCAGCCACTCATCATCCGGCTGGCCGCCTGATCGCTCGTACGGCGGCCAGAGTCAGACATTGGTTGAGCGATCTTTTTTGAACCCCCTGCGATCCCTCGCAGGGAACTTCACTGAGGAGGTAGCGCATGCCAGAGCAAGACGAACGCTTAGGGACATTGAGAATCGATTTTGCTGAGAGCCAGGCTGAAGGAGCGGTCATCAAAGTCATCGGCATCGGCGGTGGTGGCGGGAACGCGGTCAATCACATGATCGAGCAGCGGATCGAAGGCGTTCAATTTATCGTCGCCAATACTGACGCCCAAGCCCTGCAGATGGCTCAAGCGCCGATCAAGATCCAAATCGGCGAAAAGCTGACCAAAGGTCTGGGCGCAGGCGCCAATCCAGAAATTGGACGGCAAGCGGCGCTGGAGGATACGGAGAAAGTCCTCGAGGCGCTCGAAGGGGCGGATATGGTGTTCCTCACCACCGGCCTCGGTGGCGGGACGGGAACCGGAGCCGCTCCCATCATCGCCAGCCTGGCTTCGGAGTTGGGAGCGCTCACCGTCGCCGTGGTCACCAAGCCATTCCCCTTCGAAGGACGCAAACGCATGCTCCAGGCCGAACAGGGACTCCGCGAACTGAGGGAGTGCGTCGATACGCTGATCACCATTCCCAACGAACGCCTGCTGAACGTGATCGATCAGAAGGTGACGCTGCTGGATGCCTTCAAGCAGGTGGATGATGTCCTCCGCCAAGCCGTCCAAGGCATCTCCGATCTGATCACTGTGCCTGGCCTCATCAACCTGGACTTCGCCGATGTGAAGACGATCATGTCCAGCATGGGAATGGCGCTCATGGGCATGGGCGAAGCCACCGGTGAGAATCGGGCCATGGAAGCGACGCAAAAAGCCATCTCCAGCCCGTTGCTCGAGGAGAACTCCATCGAGGGAGCCAAAGGCGTGCTCATCAACGTCACCGGTGGATCCGATCTCACGTTGTTCGAGGTCAACCAGGCCATCTCGCTGGTCCAGGAGGCGGCTCACGAGGACGCCAATATCCTGTTTGGCGCCGTCATCGATGAGAACATCAAAGACACGATGAAGATCACCGTGATCGCCACCGGCTTCGATCGGGCGGCCAGCGAAGTCACCGCCCCAGCGGCAGCGACCAACTTGCGCGCGGTGGGACACGTGGCGGTCGGCGGCTCAGCATCACCTATGGACGCCCCCATGCGGTCGTCCTCGGAACTCGACGTTCCGGCGTTCATTCGAAAGAAAGCGGGGGAATGATCTGACCGCTCACACGCTCACCGGATCATGTCTCTCGCCGCATCTTCGGAGAGGATGCGGTTGACGAGGGCTGCCTCCTCGCCGTCGGGCGGTCGAGGCGCCGTCAGACGCTCTTCGAGGCGTGTCGGCGCCTCAAGGTCGCCAACAAGGTCTCATGGATATGATCGAAGTGGCCATTGGACATGATAGCGACGACGTCTCCCCGCCGCAGCTCGCCACCGAGCAGGGCCACGATCTCACCCACGTGACCCGGGGCTTCGGCTCGTTTTCCCTTGGCGCGCAGAGCGCGAGCGATCGCCTCGGGAGATAATCGCTCTCCTTCGGGCACGACAGAAGGATTGTACACCGGCGCAATGATGGCCATATCGGCTTCAGCCAGCGCCCGCTCAAAGGCGCGCTGGAAAACGCGCATCCGCGAGGTTCGGGAGCGCGGCTCGAACACGGCGATGAGCCGATGGCCGGGATACTTCTGGCGCAAGGCCTGGAGCGTCCCCCGCACTGCCGTGGGATGATGAGCGAAGTCATCAATGATGATGATCCCGTCGACCTCGCCGCGCACCTCTAACCGCCGCTTGACGCTTTTGAATCCGGCCAGAGCAGTCACGATCGTGCGAGGATCGAGATTCAGCCTCATCGCCACCGCCGTCGCCGCCAAGGCGTTTCGCACGTTGAATTCGCCCACCAGCGGCATGGAGAATGCTCCCAGATCGCGCCCTTCATGAAGGATGTGAAATCGCGTTCCCTCCCCTGATGTGCGCACATCCACAGCTCGCCACTGGGCTTCCGGGCTCAATCCAAACGAATCGACCGGACACCAGGCGGCCGTCACGAGTTCCCGCACAACCGCAGAATCTCCATCGGCGATCAAGGCTCCATTGGCGGGAATGAGATTGATGAATCGACGAAAGGCGACCTTGATACTGTCCAGATCAGGATAGATATCACCGTGATCGAACTCCACCCGATTTAACACCACCGTTTGCGGGAGATAGTGCATGAACTTCGGCCCTTTATCGAAAAATGCCGTATCGTATTCATCGCCTTCGATGACGAAAAAGGGACTCTCCGTCCAGCGAAAGCTGGTGCCGAAATTCTCGGCCACGCCGCCAATGAGAAAGCTGGGATTCAATCCGCCGACTTCCAGAATCCACGCCACCAACGAAGTCGTCGTCGTCTTGCCATGCGTTCCGGCGATGACGATGGAATGGCGCCCGCGAAGGAATTGTTCTTTGATCACTTCGGGCATGGACGCATAGGTGAGTCCGGCATTGAGCATATACTCGATCTCCGGATTGCCCCGGGACAGAGCGTTACCGACGACGACGACGTCGGGAGGGGGTTGAAGATTCTCGGGTCGGTACCCCTGGTACACGGTGACGCCGAGTTGCTCAAGGAGCGTCGACGTCGGTGGATAGACGTTCTCGTCAGAGCCCGTCACCCGATGCCCTCGCGCCTTCAACAGCCCGGCCAGACTGGCCATCGCCGTCCCGCCAATACCGATGAGATGATAATGACGCGCCGTCATGCCCTCACACGAGCCATTCTAGGCATCACGATCAAGGAAGTCAAACCGGCACGTCGACCGAGCGAGGAGGGGATGCACGCAATGAACCCACCGCCCATCCCCCTGACAGGCGAGCATCGGAAACATCACCACCGAGCGCCCATTTGCTCCCTCTCATCGTCGTTTGTACAATTGAGGAGTATGGCTGAGGAAAAACAGCTCGTCGAGCTGCTCAGGAAGAAGTTGCCCGAACTGCTGCGCCAGGACGAGGAGTTTCGCGCCCTCATCCTCGGTACGCTCATCCAGTATTTGCCGACGCGAGAAGAATTCACGCTGATTCTCCAACGGCTCGAACGGCTCGAACAGCGCATGGAGCGCTTGGAAACGGAGATGGTCGAGATGAGAAAGGAACAGATCGCCCTCCGCGAAGACTTCAACCGGATGCAGCAGACCATCTCCGACATGCAGCAGACCATCTCCGACATGCAGCAGACCATCTCCGACATGCAGCAGACCATCGCTGGAATTCTTCAGCGGCTGGAGCAAGTGGAGCGTCAACAGGCGATAATCATCGAACAGGCGATATCGTTCCAGCGTGAGACTCGCGCTCACTTCGATGAACTCCATAGGGCATTCGGTCGATTGGGACTGCTGACCGAGAGCGTGCTGAGGAATGCCCTTCAGACGGCGGTTGAAAAATGGTTCGGAGCTGGTCGCGTGGAACGTATGGAACTGGCCGGAAGAGAGGTCGATGTAGTGATTCGCGATTCCGAGCATATCCTCCTCGAAATCACAGGGCGCGCGCATCTACAAGATATCGACAAGCTCAAGGCGTCGGCCGAGGATTATGAGCGGCGATTCCACATCAAGCCTCGCCTGGCCATAGCCTGCGCCTATGCCACGCCCACGGTCATCAAACGACTCGCTGAAGAAGGGATCGAACTCATCTCCGCCGAGGTACCGGAGTAAAACGGTTGTGATGCCAGGAGCAAGACTCACGGGCCAGTCTGTGACTCCGCGAAGGACCTCGCTCGATCGAAGAAGCTCTCGGGAAGAATTCGCCGATAGACCTCATAATGAGCCATTACGCGATACACGTAATCTTTCGTCTCGCGAAATCCAATCTCAATGACGAATCGATCTGGATCGTCGCTCTCTGCTCGATCGAGCCACCGCTCGACGTTCTCCACGCCGGCATTATAGGCTGCAGCTACTGCCGCCAGATGCTGCGGAAAGCGCCGGTGAAGTTCCTCCAAGTGCGCCGCCGCCAACTCGATCGATGTCTCCGGATCGTACAAATCATCGAGGTTGAGATCAGCTTTACCCAACAAAGCCGCCAGTCGCCGAGCGGTCGCCGGCGTCAGTTGCATGAGTCCACGAGCTGCGGCCGGCGATTTGGCATCGGGGCGAAATCGGCTCTCTTGGCGCATGATGGCCAACATGAACCGCGGATCAATGTGCCGCGCGTGCGCCGCGCGCGACAATATTGTGAGATAAGGTGTTGGATAGAGGATCTGGAGCAAGTCGGGAGAGAGAAGTTCCCAACGATAATCCTCGGGAAGGCGACGGACCAATCGTGTTTCGCCGATACTCACCGCCCGATCGGGACGTCCTCCACGGGAGAACGCCATCGCCAGTGTCATCCACTGAGCGGGCGAGAGTTGACGTTCTGCTGATCGGAAAGCGGCGGCCAATTCTGGAGCGCCTTCATCGTAGAGTCCCAGAAAGAACAACTCCCTGGCCAGAACGCGATGGGTTGGCCGTCGAAACGGCGGTCGGCCGAGAAAGAGACGCCGATCCGCCGGGAGCGCCCGGAGATCCATCCAGCGTCGATATGCGGGGAGCCGTTGATAGAGAGCCCGTAACGCCCGTCGCACCGACGCTCGCTCGGAGGCATCGGGCGCCAACCGCCACGCTTGTCCGAGAGTCCGGATGGCCTCCCTCAATCGCCCGGCAGCGCGGGCTGAATGAGCGCGTTGGCGCAACGCCCTGTAACGAGCTCGGAGGAGCGGCTTGGCTTGAGGAATGTCGTTGAATCGACGGAGGCGAGCCGTGGCGCGGTAACCATAATATCCCCGGTGCTCCTCCGAAAGTGACAGGTAGACCTCGATGGCTTCCTTGTACCTCCCCAACTTTTCCAGGCAGTATCCCCGCAGGAACATGACCTCGGGTCGATTGGGAGCACGCGGTCCAGGGCGGTTGAGATTCTCTTTGAGAAGCTCCTCCAGATCCCCGAGCGCTGCCTGATAATGATGTTGAACGAGATGAATGCGAACGCGCGAGAAGAGCGCCGTCGTCGCCGCCAGGTCGCCGGGAAACCGATCTATCGTCTTTTGACACCAGATGAGCGCCTCTCCGTTCAGGCCCGCCGACCGTAGCGCATCGATCGTGTTCAAATATGCTCCCGGCACCCATCGGCTTTGCGGATGAGCGGCGATGAACGTCTGGTACTGCTCAACCGCTCTGAGCCATCGTCCCGCTTTTGCCCAGGTATGGCCAATCCAGTACATGGCCTGCTCGCCTTCGGCCGTCTGAGGGTATCGAGCGACCGTGCGTAGGAACCATTGGCGAGCCTGATCAACGTTCCCCTGGCGATAGTACCCCATGGCCATGGCCAGCATCGCTTCCGGCGCGCCCGGATGCGTTGGCGCGCGCTCCAGCACCCACCGGTAATGTCGGCGCGCGGCGGCGAACTCCCGATTGGCCTGATAGATCCGAGCCAGTTGAAGACGGGTCGCGACGTTCAGCGAAATCCTCCCCTGGCGCAGCCACTCGTCGAGCTGGATGGCCGCAGAGAGCGCGATGTCATCGCCAGAGCGACGCTGAATGAGCGTCGTCAAGAGCCTCGCTGCTCGAACGCGCTCTCCCTGCCGCTCCAGGAGCCGGGCCAGCTCCAACTGCGCTTCTCGCGCCCGACGCCCTCGTCCTCTGGCCAGGAAGCGGTAGAGAGCGATGGCTCGATCATCCTGCCCACTCTCGGCGTAACTTCGGGCCAATCGCCATCGAGCCGATGCCGCCAGGAGACTCTCCCCATACCCGGCGAGAAGGCGCCTCAGGTAAACTTGCTCCCGCGGCAACACCCCTTGGACTCTGGCCAACTGAGCGAGATGCCAGAGGGCATAGGCGGTGAGCACACTCCTGCGCTTGATGACGCGCTGGAAAGCCCGAGCGGCGGCCTCCACCTTCCCCAACTGCTCCTCAACGCGCCCGAGCAAATAATCGTAATTATTGCGGACGAAGGTTCGAGGGGCGATGCGGCGAAATTCGAGTAATCGCCTCTCGACTTCTGCCCACGCCCCCTTGACGACGGCGCGTCGAATCTGATCATGTCGTCGGGCGAGCGTCTGGATACCGGGGTGGGCACCCACAAAAATAGTTGACAGCCAGAGGAAGAGCCCGCCCAAAGCCCACACACGCCTTCTCGATCTCCCGCCGACACGCTTGCCAAACACCACATCGCTCATTATAAATTCCCGGTTCATCTCAAACAATCGAGGGAGATCGTATGACCGCGAAGAAGCTGGATGGATTGGCCGTTGCCAGAGCGATCAAAGAAGAGGTGGCCGAAGCCGTCCGAGAGCTGGCTCGGCGGCACATCCGACCGGGATTGGCCGCCGTCCTCACGGGATCGAATCCCGCCTCCCAGATCTACGTCAATAACAAGGTCAAAACCTGTCAGCAACTGGGCATCTATTCGGAAAAACACGAACTCCCAGACGAAACGACTACCGATGAACTCATCGAGCTGATCACCTGGTTGAATGAAAAAGATGAGGTGGATGGCATCCTCATCCAGTTACCGCTCCCACCGCACATCGACGCCGTTCGCGTCCTGGATTCGGTGGATCCCGCGAAAGATGTGGATGGGTTCCATCCCCTCAATGTCGGTCGACTGGTTCAGAATCGCTCCACTCTCATCCCTTGCACGCCAGCGGGCATCATCGAGTTACTGGACCGGTACGACATCCCCGTCGAGGGTCGGCGAGCCGTCATTCTCGGGCGCAGCAACATCGTCGGGAAACCCATGGCCCTCCTCCTCATGCATCGACAGGCCACGGTCACCATCTGCCATTCTCGAACGCGCGATCTCCCGGCGGTGGCGCGAGAGGCCGACATTCTCGTGAGCGCGATGGGACGTAAGGCGATGGTCACGGCCGAGTACGTGAAACCCGGGGCCGTCGTCATCGATGTGGGGATCAACAAAGTGACCGATCTCGCCGAAGTCGAAGAACTCTTTGGTCCCGATGAAAAGCGACGTCAGGCCGTGAAGACGAAAGGATACACGCTGGTCGGCGATGTCCATCCTCAGAGCGTCAGTAAAGTGGCCGGCTATCTCACGCCCGTCCCCGGGGGCGTCGGACCGCTCACCATCGCTATGCTCATGAAAAACACCGTGCGCGCGGCCAAACGACGACGGGGAATCGATCACTCGTGAATCTGTTTCCTCACCAATAGAGATGGAACGGCGGCGAGCGAGTGGGATGGGTGACGCGGCCTCAACGATGAGCGTGATCTCATCGGGACGCCTCAGGTTCACCGGGACGTCCACCGTCGAGAGGGGTTCTCACCAGCGCGAGAGGCTCGCCCCCGACCAAGAAGGGGATGCCGTCCTGCGTCGTCAACGGCCCCCTCAGTCCCGTTCATCCGAGATCGTCGTCGCCGGAGAATCGGGCTCTGGCGCAGGACTCGCCTCCGCCCGGTATCCGCACTCCTTATCATGGCAATACCGAATGAGCGCCCCTCCCTTGGTCGTCTTCTCCAAAAGGAAGGCCGCGCCACACTGGGGACATTCCTCAGGAACGGGCTTATCCCAGACCGTGAAATCGCACCGAGGATATTGGGTACATCCATAGAAGAGGCGCCCTCGGCGAGAGCGACGTTGGATCAACTCCCCCTGACAGTCAGTTCGCGGACAGGCAATGCCCAGCGTCTCCTGCTTGATATAAGAGCATTCCGGTCTTCGACGACACGCGATATACGGCCCGAATGGTCCATGTTTGAGCATGAGCTGACTGCCGCACTCCGGACAGGTCTCATCGAGCAACCTATCGACCGCGCCCAATTCTCCATCTTTTTTGATCTTCTGCGTCGTCTTACATTCCGGATAGCCGGTGCAAGCCAGGAATTCGCCCCAACGCCCCCGCTTGACCGTCATGGGACGACCGCAGTTGGGACAGCTCACATCAGCATAGGGATGGTCTTCGTCTGCTTCCGGCTCGGTTCCTTCACTCACTTTCCGCGTGGCACCACACTCAGCGTTAGTGCAGGCGAGGAATCGACCGTACCGCCCGATCCTCAGTAGCATAGGGGATCCACATTGATGGCATGTTTCGTCAGACGGAATCCCCTTCTTCAGGTTATCCATGCGCTTCTCAGCCAGAGCGAGGTCGCGGGCGAATTTCTGGTAGAACTCGCGCACCGCATCGACCCACTTCAACCGCCCCTCTTCGACTTCGTCCAGCTCCTCTTCCATGCGAGCGGTATATTTCACGTTGAACAGATCATTGAAGCTCTCAACCAACAGATCATTGACCACCATTCCCAATTCGGTGGGTTTGAGCCGATTCTTGACCTTCTCCACATAGGCGCGATCCTGGATGACGCTGAGGATTTGCGCATAGGTCGAGGGTCTCCCAATACCATACTCCTCCAAAGCCTTCACCAGCGTCGCTTCCGTGTAGCGAGGCGGCGGCGAGGTGAAATGTTGTTCCGGTTTTAACTCGTTCAGCGTCAACGTCTCGCCCGGCTGGACGGGAGGGAGCGTGGCCGCTTGTTCGTCTTCTTCTGGAGTCGGTTCGTCCTTCCCTTCCTCGTAAACGGCCAGGAATCCGGGGAACTTCAATACTGAGCCGCTGGCGCGGAACAGATACTCACCAGCTTCGATCTCGATTGTCGTTTGATCGAAGATGGCGGGATTCATTTGCGAGGCGACGAACCGCTGCCAGATGAGCCGATAGAGAGCCAGCTCATCTTTGCTCAAATAGGGTTTGAGCGATTCGGGTGTACGACGGACCGAGGTGGGACGAATCGCCTCGTGGGCGTCTTGAGCGCCTTTTTTCGACCGGTAGACATTGGGCGTATCTGGGAGATAATCCGAACCGTAATGCTCGTTCACGAATTGACGCACGTCATCGAGCGCGTTCTCGGAGACGCGCGTCGAATCGGTGCGCATATAGGTGATCAGCCCAACGGTCCCTTCGTCGCCGACATCCACGCCCTCGTAGAGTTTTTGCGCCAGGCGCATGGTTTTGGCCACCGGGAAACGCAATTTGCGCGCCGCTTCCTGCTGCAGCTTGCTGGTGGTGAACGGGGGGACCGGATGGCGCCTTTTCTCCTTGACGTCAACTGAGCGCACCAGAAACGCGGCTTTCTCCACCGCCGAGACGATAGCCCGCATGTCGGCCTCGTTTTTGATATGGACTTCGTTCTTCTTCAGCGGCTTATCGAAGTCGCCGGTCTTGAGCGTCCACGTCTGTTTCCCTTTCCGTCCGCCCACCAACCGCGCCCGGAATGAGGGCGGATGCGCCGCACTGAGATAGGCCGTGAGCGTCCAGTATTCGGTGGGAACGAAGGCTTCGATCTCCCGCTCGCGCTCGACGACCAGTCGCAGGGCAACCGACTGCACCCGTCCGGCCGAGAGTCCGCGACGCACTTTCTTCCACAGCAACGGGCTCACCTGATAGCCGACCAGTCGATCCAGGACGCGTCGGGCCTGCTGCGCTTCGACGCGATTCCGGTCGATCTCGCCGGGATGCTCGAAGGCCCGCCGCACGGCGTCTCTGGTGATCTCATTGAACTGAACGCGATACACGGGCTTATTCTCGCCCGGGCGAACGAGTTCCTCTTTCAAATGCTGACAAATGGCTTCGCCCTCGCGATCCGGATCGGCGGCCAGGTAAATGGCCGCCGCCTGAGCAGCCGCTTCCCTCAATTGGCGGAGGATTTTACGATTATTTCGCTTCTTCCTATCGGGAATGATCACATAGGTGGGTGTGAAATCATCGTCGATATCGACGCCCAATTCCTTTTCCGGAAGATCCTTGATGTGGCCGATCGAGGCCATCACCTTGTAATCGCGGCCGAGATATTTATTGATGGTCCTGGCTTTCGCCGGTGATTCGACAACAACGAGATTCTTGGCCATAGCTATAGTTTCTTCACGAAATTTTTCCCCGGGAGCTGCTTGATCACCTGTTTAATTTCCAGATCCAACAGGACGCGCATGAGCTCGGACGAAGGGAGACCGCTTCGGGTCAGGAGCTCATCCATGTGAATGGGCTCATCGGTCGAGAGGAGATCGACCACCTTGGCCTCCTCCTCACTGAGTACTAAAGCGGGTTGCTGAGCCTGCTCGCCAGAGGTCGCCACCTCCTCGATCAAAAACGCTTTTCGGATCTCATACGGAAATTCTTCAACCACATCGCGCCAGGTTTGAACCAGCTTGGCCCCCTGCTTGATGAGGTAATTGGGACCGAAACTCTTACTCGACGTGATATTGCCGGGAACGGCAAAGACCTCGCGATTTTGTTCTACAGCCAGGCGGGCGGTAATCAGCGAGCCACTATGTTCGGCGGCTTCGACGACCATGACGCCCAAACTCAACCCACTGATGAGTCGGTTGCGAAAGGGGAAATTCCGGGGGACGGGTGGCGTCCCCAGCGTGAACTCGGACAGTAGAACACCATTGGCTCGAATGGCCTCGACCAATTTTCGATTCTCCCAGGGATAAGCGACATCCAACCCCGTTCCCAGCACGGCGATGGTTTTCCCTCCAGCCTCCAGGGCTCCGCGATGAGCGGCGGCATCGATGCCCCGGGCGAACCCCGATACAATCACCAGTCCCCGGCCGGCCAGGTCTCGAGCGAGATGCTCGGCGGCATTGGCCCCATAAGTGGACGGACGACGCGTTCCCACAATGGCCAGACTCGGTCGCTGAAGAACCTCATCGAGTTGACCCATAGCATAGAGCACCAGTGGGGGATCGTAGATTTCCTTGAGCAAGGCCGGATAGCGAGTGTCGCTCAACACCAGGACCTCCGCTCCCATGGCCTCGATCCTTTTGAGCTGGTCTTCGGCTTCTTGTCGGGGCGCGGGGGATGAGAGGTGTTCGATTTGCTCGTCGCTCAATCCGCTCTCCATGAGGGCGGCGCGTGGGGCGGTCAAGACCGCCTTGGGCGTCCCAAAATGATCGAGCAGACGAGCCGCCAGGCGCGAACCCACGCCCGTGACCAAACTCAGCGTCATCCAATCTAATCGTTCGCTCACCGGGTCACCAATTGTCGCCTTGAACTCAACGCGTCACGTTCTGAATTCCTCCTGGCGGAGGCGTGTGAGAATCGAACTCACCGGATCCACCTCTCAGTGAATCCCAACGGGTTTGAAGCCCGCGAGAGCCACCAGGCCCCATTCGCCTCCAAACACAACAAACTAATGGAAGGATCTGGATGATGTCAAGCACGGTGAAGGTCGAGGGAGAGCATTGTCATCAGGATGACGAGTCGGGGGCTCACATCGTCATTGCCTCCTCGACGCTACTCCATCACACTGATAGCCCATAGCCCGTCAGGATCAGCGTCACACCGACCAGATTGTAAAAGAGGTGAACGATATAACAAGGCAATAATTTTCCCGTATAAGCTCGAATGCCCGTGAGGACGAAGCTCAAAATGGTCAGCGAAACCAGGATCAACAGGCTCCCCCAATATTGAGGGAAATGCACGAGGGCAAAAACTCCCCCCACAGTGAGAATGGCCACCGGTCGACCGAATCGCGCTTCCACGGCGGGATAGATGATCCCCCGATAAACGAGCTCTTCGACGAGCGGAGCAGATACCACCGCGAGCAGCGAAACGGCGATACGAACGGCCTGCGACGTGCGCAGCAGTTTATCAAAATCGGTCTCCGCTCCCTCCAGGAAGAGATCCAGCACCCAGGTCGTCGCGTATAACAGCGCCACGGTGATGAGGGCATGAGAGAATCGGAATCGCCGATGCCAGGACCAGTCGATGACCTCGGTGAATCGTCGTTCCCACCCCGTGACCACCGTCCAGGCTATGAACAATGTCAATACGTGCACGCCGAAAACCGAAACGATCCCCACCAGATTGGCCTGGGGATTGCGCATGAGCTGCTCTACGTTCGTCGGCGTTATGGAGAGTCCCTTCATTTCCGCCCAGATGCCAATGGCGAAGGCCGGAATGAACCACATGGCCAGCATGAAGAACAAGAGAACGGTCAATGCGGCTGACAGATTCCACGGCGGCTGGGGAGATGGCGATGGGGACCGCGGCGGCGGCTCGGAAAGGGACGGGGAGAGCCCCTGCTGGCGACACTCGGAGCACAACGGGAGTGTCTCTGATCCCCAATCCACCGGCTTTCCACAACTGGCACAGAGTTGCGAGATGTTCAAATCCATCAACGACTTCCTTCGGCTCCCGGTCGGCTTCGTGCCTTCCGACATCCAAAATGGCGAACGAAGATATTAACATAAGCCTCTCCCCCAGTGAAAGATAAAGAGGGGTATTTTCGGATGCCGAGTAGCCGGAAGGCGCGAAACGGCTGAGAATCACCCCCTGAGATCGCTCATCGAGATGGCCTCAGGCGAACGGGGGCAATGAGGGCCCGGCGTTAAGCGGGGGCGTAGTTTTTCAAGAAGGGAACCAGAACGGCCTTGATCTCCTGTAGTGTGAAGGGCTTCTTCAAATATTTATTGCCCGTCTCCAGGATGAAATCGAACGTCTCTGGTGATGAAGCATCTCCGGTGATGAACACGATCCTTTCGGCCATATGAGGATTGAGGTTCTTGACCAGTTGATAAATCTGCTTCCCATCCAGATCGGGCATCTTGATATCCAACAGGATATGATCGAACGATTCGGACTCAATGCGTCGAAGCGCGTTGCGTCCGTCATAGACGCCTTCGACCTCGAATCCTTCTTTGCTGAGCACCGTGGTGAGCAAAGTGACAATGGACGTCTCGTCATCGACGACCAGCACGCGTCGTCGCTCTGGCTTCTCGGTTGATCCGGCGCGCAGATCGATCATCTTTCGCTGACCGAGATATTCGATTGTTTGATCCTTGATGGTCTCCAATCGACGCATGATGTCGCGAATGCGCAAGGTCAGGCTCTCGACGGTCTCCAGTCGCTGACGCACATCCTCAGGCAAATCCTCCTTGAGCAGAAGAAGCTGGACGTTGCCCAAGATGCCGGTGAGCGGGTTATTGATTTCGTGACGCATAGTCAAGCCGAGTTGTTCGAGCGCCTCTTGTCGCTCGGCTTGGATCACGTACTGTTGCGCCTCCTCCAGGTGGCTCAAATCCCTGACCACTACGAGAACCTGCCGTTGGCCATCCCAGGTCACTCGGCGAACTCGGCAGTGAGCATGGAACCGGGACCCATCCTTGCGCCATTGATACAGGTCCGGAATCTCGACCATCGTCTCTCGCTCGATGGCCGACTTCAGTTGGGCGAGTACGTCCGATTGATCTTTCTCGGGGAAGAGATCGAAGAGATTTTTCTCTCGTAACTCGTCCCGCCCGTATCCGGTCATCTCTTCGGCGCGGGCATTGACGTCGAGGATTTCGCCACTGGCGGGATCAACTACATAGATGGCCTCATGAACGGCATCGAAGAGAGCGGCCACTCGCGCGATGTGACCGGGTACGAGACGGGCCAATCGATGATGGTCGGCAACGAGAGCGAGAAGCTGAGCGACCTGTCCGGCCAGATAGAGCTCAACCGGTTCGAAAGTTCGATCCGCCACAGTATAATGCAGCACGACCATTCCCACCGGAACGCCCTGCACCGTGAGTGGGGCGACCAGGACAGCCCCGGCGCCGAACTGACGGGCATAATCGGCAGGAAACCGAGCGTCCTTCGAAACGTTTATCACGGCGATGGGCATCTTCGTCGATAAGAGTTCCGAGGTTAACGCCGCCGCGGGCAGGGTGCGTTGGAGTTGGCGAAGATGCCGATCGCTCAATCCGTAACCTATGGGCCCGAATTGTGCGGCCAGTCGCTCGTCGAGGAAGAAAAGGCCACCAGCGTCCGCGTCGAGCAGGGTGACCAGCGCGCTGATGATCTTCCGTATGACGCGCTCGGCTGGCTCTCGGCTCGCCGCCATGAGAGTGATTTGACGAAACGTCTCCCATTGTCCCTTTCGAAGCCGCGTCTCGGCCGAGCGCCGGATCCGGGCGATGGCCGGGGCGAGATGACGAGCGGCGAAATGAGCCAGCTCGACGTCGTCGGGCGAACACTCCGCCGATCGGCGGGAGCTCAATGTGAGGACTCCCAGCTTTTCACTCCCCAGGGCGAGGGGAATCGAGAGCGTCGGACCGTCAGAGGACGGTGCTCGTTCGTCGGCGGCGAGCGGTGCCGTGGCATCCAGCAACTCCGAGGAACCTTGCTGAGAGGCGTACCACTCCATCGTGCCCGCCGTGTATTCCTCCACATACTGTCCGGAGTCATCGAGCAAGGCGATGCACACCCGCTCACAGGAGGTGAGTTGTTGCAGTTCCCGAGCTAAACGGGCACACATGGCCGGGACGCTCGACTCCTCGACCAACAAGGCCAACACGCGATGATGTGCTCGCAACGAGTGATACTGAGCTTCCAGATGCCGCACTCGCCCCTCAACTGAGGTCTGCGCAAATGCCAGCGAGGCCACCTGCAGCAACTCGCTCAGTCGGATAACCGTTTGAACTTGAACGCGAGAGTCGGGTATCTCCTGTCTGAGAAGAGAATGAGTGGATGCCTGAAAGAGAGAAAACCACCCGGCCAGAATGTCCAGAGGTGCTCCCCGCGAGATGGCCTCGTCGGCCAGCGCCCGCACGCGATCCAGAAATCCATCCACGTCCCCATCGGAGATCCGTTGAAAAAAGGCATCCAACAACCGATCGCCGAGATCGATGAGGAGGTTGGCATCTCGCGCCATGAGCTCCGAAGCCCCGGTTTTCCATCGAGCGAGGATGTCTTGCCGAATCGCCGGTTGGTGGCGCTGCAACTGTTGCGCGGCCCGTTGCAGACAAGAGCGGTCAGCTTCATCCAATGGGGGAACACTGGGCCACCGTTTTTCCACCGCCGTCACCATCAGGGCATCTCACATTGGACCATCATACCCAGTCTTATCTAACCACAATTGACAGGAATTTTCAACACAAAATTCGGCCACTCGACGAGAGAGGCGCAGACGATGTGAGGGCCGACTCTCCCGGGTGAGATTTGACCCCGAGCAGGCTGAGGATGTAAACTCTAAAACCTTACACAACACGGACACTGTACGGTCAAGGAGGGACCTATGGCTGAAGATAACGGGGCGAGCAAATTCGCTTATTTTGTCATCGGATTCGGTTTCGGTGCCGTGGTGGCGTTGTTGTTTGCCCCCAAATCGGGGCGCGAAATTCGCGCCGACATCGCCGATACGACGCGGCGAAGTCTGGATAAAGCCTCAGAGGCTTATCAAACGACGCGAGAGCGGGCCAAAGAACTGGCCTCCACCGGCCGCGAAAAGGCCGTAGAGGTGATCGAGGAAGCCAAGGAGACGGTCACCAAGCAGCGGGATCGCTTATCGGCGGCCATCGAAGCGGGCAAGCAAGCCTATCAGGAAGAAAAAGAGAAGCTCGCCGAGGAACGCTGAATCTCGGGGGGAGACGCGCGTGCAGCAAGGACACCTCATCTTCGAATTGGTCTTCGCGATCCTGGCGTTGGGCGCTCTCATCGCCATCTTCGTCTGTCTCCTGCGGATCAATCAGGCCTTGCAGGAGGTGAAAAGCAGCGTGGAAGCCACGCGCCAACGCATCGAGCCGATCCTCCAGGAGGCCCAGACGATCGTTCAGGAGACGCGGGCGGGGCTCGCCACCCTGATGGAGCGAACCCAGGCAACGGCGGCCATGGTCACGACGACGGCCGAAGAAATCAGCCAGATGGCTCACCAACAAGCCATTGAATTCCGAGCGCTGGCCCGCGATTCCGTTCTCGCCGCTCGCAATCAGGTGGAGCGATGGGATGACCTGCTGATGCGAACGGCCGCCCGCGTCGACGAGACGGCAGCTCTGGTTCAAAAAGAGGTGCTCGACCCGATCAGGGAATTCCACTGCCTGATGGTCGGCGTCCGACGCGCTCTGGGAGTTCTCTTTGCCCGGCGCCGGCAAATTCCCGTCGACAAGGCCTACCAAGATGAAGAGATGTTCATCTGATTCCACGACGCCGGAATACCATACTCAGGCCCGAGATGGGGGGATTGCCGGGAGCCCCGCTCCCCCCGTGGCCGGTGTTCATCATCGACGTCCTGATCCCGAGAGAGAACCATGACCACGCAAGCGCCACTGGACTTGAAATCGACGATTAATCTTCCCAAGAGAATCCTGCCCATGAAGGCGAACCTGGTTCAGTCTGAGCCTGCCCGGTTGAAGCGATGGAAGGAGATGGACCTCTATCATCTCATTCTCAAATCGCGGCAGGGTCGCGAAACCTTCGTTCTTCACGACGGTCCACCCTACGCCAACGGCAATATTCACATCGGCCACGCCCTCAATAAAATCCTCAAAGATTTCATCGTGAAATCACGGACGATGATGGGGTATGCCTGCCCATTCGTTCCTGGGTGGGACTGCCATGGATTGCCCATTGAGATTCAGGTGGACAAGAAGTTAGGAGCGCGAAAAGCGCGCATGTCCGTGATCGACATTCGGCGCGCCGCCCGCGAACACGCCGCCTACTTCGTTCGCGCTCAATCGGAAGACTTCCAGCGGCTGGGCGTCCTCGGCGAGTTCGACAATCCTTATCTGACCATGGACTTCCGGTACCAGGCCGATATCGTGCGGGCATTCGGCCAGTTCGTCCGAGAGGGCAGCGTCTATAAAGGACTTCGCGCCGTTCACTGGTGCATCCACTGCCAGACGGCTCTGGCCGAAGCGGAGATTGAATATCGTGACCGACAGAGCCCATCCATCTATGTGAAATTTCCTCTGGCTGGAGATCCGGCTCGCCTCGACGCCGCCTTGGCCGGCCGATCGGTCTCGGTCGTCATTTGGACGACGACGCCTTGGACATTGCCGGCCAATTTGGGAATCGCGTTTCACCCGGAAGCGGAATATAGTGCGGTGGAGGTCAACGATGCGGTCTACATCGTGGCCAGCGCGCTCCTCGACGAGGTGGCCGGGAAGCTCGGGTGGGAGCGATGGCGCATTCTGGCCCGGTTTCCGGGGAAGAAGCTCGATCGTCTGGTGGCGCGTCACCCGTTCATCGATCGGGAGTCGCTCCTCATGGTAGGGGATCACGTGACCCTGGATACGGGAACGGGAGCGGTGCACACGGCGCCCGGCCACGGCTACGAAGACTACTTGCTCGGACAGGAATATGGCCTGGAGATCTATTCGCCGGTTGATGAACGGGGACGATTCACCGAAGAGGTCGATCACTTCGCCGGTCTGGAGGTGTTCGAGGCCAATCCTCGCATCATCGAGCACATGCGCCGGCTGGGCGTCCTCCTGGCCGAAGAGGTCATCACCCACTCCTATCCCCATTGTTGGCGCTGTCACCAGCCGGTCATCTTCCGCGCCACCCCGCAGTGGTTCATTTCCATGGACAAGACGGGGCTGCGCCAGCGGGCCTTGCGGGCCATCGAGAGCGTCACCTGGTTGCCCGAGTGGGGATACGAGCGCATGCGTAATGTGATTCTCCAGCGGCCCGATTGGTGCATTTCCCGACAGCGCCTGTGGGGCGTGCCCATCGTCGCTTTCTACTGCCGGCAATGCGAGACCATCCTGATCACGCCATCCATCATTGAGCATGTGGCCCAGATCTTCGAGCATAAGGGAGCCGACGCCTGGTATGAGATGGAGCCCCATGAACTCCTCCCGCCGGGCACCACCTGTCCTCACTGCGGCTACGATCAGTTTCGGAAGGAGACCGACATCCTCGACGTCTGGCTCGATTCGGGCACCAGTTCGCTCGCCGTCCTGCCACGCCGCGGGCTCCCCTGGCCCGCCGACGTCTACATCGAAGGCGGCGACCAGTTCCGCGCCTGGTTCAATTCATCGCTGACCGTGGCCCTGGCGGCCAGGAACCAGGCGCCCTTCCGCTCGGTCATCGCCCACGGCTGGACGGTCGACGCTCAGGGCGAGAAGATGTCCAAGTCCAAGGGCAACGTCATCGAACCCCAAGAGGTGATCAAAAAGAGCGGCGCCGAAATCCTCCGCCTGTGGGTGGCATCGTCCAATTATCACGAGGAAGTTCGCATCTCCAACGAGATTCTCACCCGACTGATCGAGGCCTATCGCAAGATTCGCAATACGGCCTGCTACATGGTCAATAACCTCTGGGACTTCGATCCCCAGCGCGATTGGATTCCCCTTCATCAGATGCTCGAAATCGATCGCTGGATTCTGGCCGAACTGGAGGAGCAACTCCATCGCGTGCGCAAGGCCTATGAGAACTATCAGTTTTACGTCGTGTACCATTCCCTCTACAAGTTCTGCACCGTGGAGCTGTCGGCCATCTATTTCGATATCTTGAAAGATCGACTGTACACCTCGGCTCCCAAATCTCTCGGCCGACGGAGCGCGCAAACCGCCCTCTATCTCCTGCTGGACAAACTGACGCGACTGATGGCTCCCATACTGGCGTTCACGGCCGACGAAATCTGGGAGCGCTTTCTCAGTCACCATCAGCCCAATGAAGCCTGGCGACCGTCAGTTCACCTGGCCGAGTTCCCCGCCTCCGATGCCGCCTTCCACGATGAGGGCTTGCTCCGACGTTGGCGCGAGTTGATGGAAATCCGCCGTCAGGTTCTCAAAGCCTTGGAGATCAAGCGGGCGGAAAAAGAGATCGGATCGAGCTTAGAAGCGAAAGTGATCATCACCGGTGGAGGGCCATCGTTCGAGCTCCTCAGCCAATACGAGGATCAACTCCCCGCCATTTTCATTGTGTCGCAAACCGAGTTGCGGCCCGCCGAGACTCAACAGCTCCACATCCACGTCACCCGCGCTGAGGGCCAGAAGTGCGAGCGCTGCTGGAATTATTCTCCTTCGGTGGGACAGCATCCTCGATATCCCACCGTCTGTCAGCGATGCGTCACCACCCTCCTGGAACTGGAATCGGGAGCCCACTCCTAGCCCACCGGTCTCGGGCGGCCATGGAGCTGGCATTCCCCAACGCCGACTGGAGATGGCCGGATTCGGGCTCTTGACGGAGGGAGGAAAACATTGGAAAGTTAACATATGCGGCGAGGATACGGCATGGCGATCAAGCAGCGCTTCGGCTACCTGAGCGCGGCGTTGATCATCTATGCGCTCGATCAGCTCACCAAGATGCTCGCCACGCACTATCTGACGAGCGCAGGTTATCATCACGGAGTGAGCGTGATCGACGGCTTCTTTCATCTCACCTATGTGGAGAATGCGGGCATCGCCTGGGGCCTGTTCGCCGATGCCGGCGCGGGAGGGCGATTGGCTCTGGGCGCCATTTCGTTCATTGCGGCCACCGGCATCATCCTCTATGCGGTGCGGACGCCCGTTTCGGAACGAATGACCCAGTGGGGTCTCACGCTCGTGCTCGGAGGAGTGCTCGGGAATCTCACCGATCGGTTGGTGCGCGGAGCGGTGATCGATTTCCTCGACTTCACTATCGGCTCCTATCGCTGGCCGACATTCAATATCGCTGATATGACGATCAGCATCGGCGCTGCCATTCTCATCGTGGATGCGCTCCGATCGCCAAAAACCGAGAGACCGGCACGTCCGGTGGAGGGACTGTCGAGCGAATAGAATGTATGCTACCTGAACTGTTCAGAATTCCCTATATTGACTTCCCCATCTACACCTACGGCGTCCTGTTGGCCACCGGTATTCTCCTGGGCATCTGGCTGGCGGCGCGCCTGGCGGCCGAGGAAGGTTTAGATAAGGATACCGTCTACAACTTCGCCATATGGGTCATCGTGGCGGCGCTGATCGGGTCCAAGCTGTTGATGGTATGGACCGAATGGGGCTCGTTCTCGCGAGAGTGGCGCCGCATCTTCTCGCTGGATTTCATCCGCGCCGGAGGAGTCTACTATGGTGGCTTTCTCGCCGGGGTGGGCGTGGCCACCTGGCTCATCTGGAAGCAGCACCTGCCGGGCTGGAAACTGGCCGATGCCTTCGCGCCGGCCATCGCCCTCGGTCAATCCATTGGCCGATTGGGATGCTTCTCGGCGGGCTGTTGTTGGGGACGCCCGACGACGTCTTGGGTGGGAGTGAGATTCACGGCCCTGGCCCACGAAAACGTCGGCGTACCCATCGGCGTGTCCCTCCATCCCACGCAACTCTATGAGTCGGCGGCGACGTTCCTCATCTTCCTCTTCCTGTTGTGGCTCCGACGTCGCCGGGAATATCCCGGCCAGGTCATGCTGATGTACGTGGTGTTGTATGCCGCGGCGCGATTCGTCATCGAGTTTTATCGCGCCGATTGGCGTGGGTGGGTCGGACCGCTGTCCACCTCACAGTTCATCGCCGTCCTCCTCGGTGTGGGAGCCGGTCTGTTGCTCATCACGCGGCGGAAACGAGCCATGAAGGTGAAGGACGTCAAGGCGGGGAGCTGAACCCGGCCAGGGAAAAACCGGGGCGAGGCCTCGTTGTGAGCGTTCCCATTGTCAGACTCATCATTGACGAGTATGACCGATTCAGACGCACGACAGCTTTTGACGGGCGGGGCGACTGACGAAGATCGCCGGTTCGATCAAGCGCTGCGCCCTCGATTCCTCAGCGAGTTCGTGGGGCAGCGGAAGATCGTCGACAACCTCGGCGTCTACATCAAAGCCGCACGCGGGCGCGGAGAAGCGCTCGATCACGTCATCCTGCACGGTCCGCCGGGCATCGGCAAGACGACCCTGGCCTACATTGTGGCCAACGAATTAGGCGTGGAGATCAAAGCAACATCCGGACCGGTCATCGAACGCGCCGGCGATCTGGCCGCTCTGCTCACGAATCTGGAAGAACGGGAAGTCCTCTTCCTGGATGAAATCCACCGGCTGAATCCGGCCGTCGAAGAGATTCTCTATCCGGCGATGGAAGAATATAAATTGGATTTGATCATCGGGCAGGGACCGGCGGCCCGCTCCATCAAACTCGATCTCCCTCCCTTCACGCTCATCGGCGCGACCACGCGAAAGGGACTATTGACCGCTCCACTGCGAGGCCGGTTTGGCATCGATTTGCACCTGGACTTCTATCGTCCGGAAGAACTGGAATCCATCGTCATGCGCTCGGCAGCCATCCTGAACATCGAGATCGAACCCGAGGGAGCGCGCGAAATCGCCCGTCGCTCGCGAGGCACGCCGCGGATTGCCAACCGATTGCTCCGGCGCGTCCGCGACTTCGCTGAGGTGGAAGGTCAGGGGCGCATCACCCGTCAGATGGCCGATTACGCTCTGAACCGCATGGAAGTCGATCGATTCGGTCTCGACGAAATCGATCGAAAAATCCTGCTCACCATCATCGAGAAGTTCGGCGGCGGCCCGGTCGGTCTGGGGACCATTTCTGCGGCGATCAACGAGGAGAAAGACGCCATCGAAGAGATCTATGAACCGTACCTCATCCAGATCGGCTTCCTGAATCGAACGCCACGGGGTCGCATGGCCACCCCCGCCGCCTATCAGCACCTCGGATACGATTTACTCGGCCGGCCGACCGACCAAGGGGGACTCTTCGGGGAGTGATCCCCCGACGAGCACCGAAGGATGGTCTCCCTCAACCAACTGCCCTCGTCTCACCCTTCATCAGGACAAGGAGGGAGGTCTTCTGGCGCCGGGAAACTCGTCCCTCCCAGGTCGTCATTGACGATATTATCCTCAAAACAGTGATCCCGGCCCGTTCCATCCCAGAACAGATTGGCGCCGATGGGGAAATCAGAAATGCCGACCGCCCGTATCCTCTCCCGATCGGGATCGCGCCCGTTCAGCAGGCTGAGATTCCCGATCACTCGGTTCCGGTCGGGGATATGATTGACCAGAGGATCGAGCGCATCGAAGATGCGCGGCAACCGAGCGATGCCAATGCCGAACGAATTGTTGTTGAGAATGACGTTGTCCTGAATCGTCACGCCGTTGGCTCCGACGACCAGGATGCCTCCTCCGACGGGAACCGCTTGAATGAACTGCTCCGAGGTTCGATGCTCCCCGGGATTGTTATTGGCATGGACGTAGTTTCTGGTCACCAGCACGCCATCGGTCGTCGGCACATCCAGCAGGGGCAACTCGACGACCAGTATGCCCACCACGTTATCGAAGAGTTCGTTCTCAGAAACGACGCAGTCGGAGCTGTTCTCCACTTCGATCCCGTTGATGTTGCCCCACGCCACGTTGTGCGCAATCGTGGCTCCAGAGGACTGACCAACGTAGATCCCCGTATCCGAATGCCCGATGGCCACATTGTCCGCAATGAGCCCGCCGGTCGAGAAAACGGGAAACACGCCATATTCGCCGTTATTCTCGAACACATTATGGGTGATGCGATAATCCCGGACGCCGGTCAGCCATATCCCGTTTTCGTTGAACCCGCGGATGAGAAATCCGGATAACTGGAAATGATCGGCCCCTTCCATGACGGTAATGCCATTATCGGCGCCCACGCCCTCATTACTGAGGACGGTCCCTTCGTCCGATGCGCCAGCGCCAATGAGCCGAATATTCGGTTGTGTGATGGTGAGCGACTCCCGATAGACCCCGGCATCTACGATGATCGTACTGCCGGGGGAGGCCTGGCTGACGATCTCCCCCAGGGCATCACCAGGACGGACGTGAATAACCGGAGGCTGCGCCACCGTCGACGGTAACAGCACGCCCCACCCGCTCAACAGAACCATTGCCGAAATGACGGCCAGACTGATTCTCGAGTTCATCCTCAGGCTCCTCCCTATCTTGGTTTTCGTCACCGCAACATTATGGCTCTTACGGCCCGCTGTATTGTATCCCATTGCTTTAGGGGTCACAAGCACTGGTGAGAGTCGCGCGCACTGCGACTGGCTTGCACGCTGGTAGACCTTCAACGTATACTGGGGAGGTGTTGACGTGTCACATCTGATCCTGGCATCCAGAGATCAAGCGGGCCATCCATACGGGCTCAAGGTGCCCGTGGACGTTCGACCGAGCGTTCTGACCGCTCGTTCAGTCCTTCTTCGCCGGTACCGACATTGGCCCATCGAGGCTCATCGACCATATAGTGCCATCCAGGCTGTTCATCAGGTGCGGCGACGTGTCCTCGCTCACCGGAGTGCATCGTGGCCTGTCTGCATCATCAACCGTAAACATGGGCCGGAGATGGGCTCTCCTGGACGTGACTTCAGAGAGGAGCGTGCCCACGTTTGATGCTCATGCGATCGCGATACCCCATCCGCGACTGGATCGAATACCTCCCGGCATGGTTATTGCTCAAGGGCCTCGGCGCCCTCCCTCGCCGTTGGGCGCTGACCATGGGGTATGGGATTGGATGGATTGTGTATTGGTGCTGGAGACGGTTGCGCCGGGTGGGATTGCGGAACCTTGAGCTAGCTTTCCCCGATCTCTCTCCACCCGAGCGAAAACGAATTCTCAAACGGGCGTTTCGAAATCTGGGACGATTATTGGCTGAATTCAGCCAATTCCCCAAACTCACGCCGACGAATATTCATCATCTTGTCAAGTATGAAGGGTTGGAATACTTCCTTCAAGCTCGGGCTCGCGGACGCGGTGTCCTCATCCTGACGGCTCACTTCGGTGCCTGGGAATTGAGCTCGTTGGCCCACTCCCTGTACGGGTACCCGATGCACTTTCTGGTCAGGCGATTGGATAATCCACGGCTCCATCGCCTCATCGAGCGCTATCGGACCCTCGGTGGAAACCATCCCATCAATAAGGCGGAAGCTGCTCGACAGGTCCTCGGCGCACTCAAACGGGGCGAAACGGTGGGCATCCTCATGGATCTGAACACTCAGCCACACGAGGGCATTTTCTGCGATTTTTTTGGCCGTGCGGCCTGCACCTCCCCCATCATTGCCACCTTTGCGCTGCGGACGGACACGCCCGTGGTCCCGGGATTCCTGATCTGGGATGAACAGGAGCGCATCCATCGGCTCCGGTTCGCGCCCCCGGTCGATCTCATCCGAACCGGAGATCCCCAACGAGATATCGAGCTCAATACCACCCAGTTCAACCGCATCATCGAACAGATGATCCGTCAATACCCCGATCAGTGGCTCTGGGTACACAAGCGGTGGGCCACGCGTCCCCCGGGCGAGCCGGATCTGTATGACACGACCTGAGGGGTCTTCCCGATGAATCTCAGAAGGGCGCCTCTGTGTGAATGGTGGCTATCCTTTTCGCAACCTGGCGAAGGCCAATGCATGAGCAGTCAGGGATGTCGCAAACGTTCGGAAGCTCAGCTCAGGCGACGGCTCGGTATAGTCGCCCCGTAGGCCTCCCGCCTCGCTCGAAAGGATGAGGCAGGCGGCATCATAAAGCCGCTCCCGTATGAGTTTCTCACACAAGATTCGATAGCGATCAATGTACGACGCTCCCTGAAACTCAGGAAATACTGGGAAATGGGGCTCACTCACTGACACAGGAATGCGTGAACGGGGTGCATCCTCGAGCAACATGAAGTACCCCACCCATGGCCGTGCCGATCCCCGGAACGCGCCTTCCCGGTATGCGGTGATAAGGTCAATTGCGCTTCCTATGGCTTCCTCAGCGCGGTTATTAAAGTTATTGCCGAATGAACCAACCTGCGACTTGAATTCGATGACCGCCAATAAGGTGTCATCGACCAGAGCGATGAGGTCCCACTGTTTCACTGGTCGAAACCACCCAGGAAGAATAACTTCTCTCTTCCTAATATGTATGGATTGGTGCGGCAATTCGCTTTCCACGAGCACATCGCGCACCAGGTGAATGAACCCATCGAGCTGTCTCCCTCCTGTCGCCGCAGCGCGGCCACCGTACGGCCTTCTTTCGGTTCTGCGCCCTGAAGCGCGCGCCTGCTCTTTTCTCGTCAGCCAGAAATGCCGGACGGCACCCCGAACCCGATTATCCAGGTCGCGCACAACTCCCTTCTCTCCCATAGAAGTTCAGTTCGACATTACTGAAGAGTCCTTGCGTGGCTCCGGCGATCAGCTTACAGGCCATATCCCAGTAGTAGGGATCAACCTCGATGCCGATGCTATTGCGGCCACAACGCGCCGCAGCAATTGTCGTCGTACCCGTGCCCATGAATGGATCCAGAACCGTGTCTCCTGCGAAACTGAACATACGGATTAACCGTTCGGCTAACTCGACGGGATACGGGGCCGGATGTTTCTTCGTAGAAGCTCCGGGGAGATCATCCCAAATGAGGCGAAACCATCTCCTGTGATTCTCCTCAGAAATGACGCTCATAATCCTGGCGGCGAGCGAGGGCTTTCGATACCCCCCTGGCTTGCGCTGCATCAGGATATACTCCACATCATTCTTAATGATGGCATTGGGTTCGTAAGGCTTCCCCAGAAAGCCGGATCCACTTTCAACTTCGTAGCGAGCATTGGCGATCTTGAACCAGAAGATGCCCTGGAGGTTATCAAAGCCTATTCGTCGGCAATGCTCTTGAATCGAGGCATGTAAAGGCACGACCGTGTGTCTTCCTTTATTCTTGCGCCTCGACAAACAAACATCCCCAACGACGATTATTAATCTCCCACCGGGAACAAGCACCCGGTAGCAGTGAGACCAGACTTTGTCCAACTCAGTCAAGAAATGCTCATAGTCAGTGATGTCCCCGAGCTGCCCTTCTTTCTTCGGATACGACTTGAGCGTCCAATATGGCGGTGAGCAAACGATGAGATGGACGCTTTCTGATTGGAGAAACTCCATTTGTCTCGCATCCCGAAGGTAGAGGTGATGACGCGTGGGAAGCTGCCGTAGGGCACGATCAATGAGCTGCGTCAGCCGTCGATCTTTTGCGATACGAGGCAACGCCGTTTGGTGGTCGGCCCTAATATCTCCAAGCTCTTTGGGAATGAATGCGGCGAGATCCATGGCATCTCCAGTCGCAGAGTTCCTCTCTAGGCGTATTGGCCTCGACATTCATAATGCTCGCTCGGGGGAGATGAGGGCTGGCCTGCCTTGCTCATGTTACCTTGATCGCGAGTTTCGATTTCAGTGCCCATCCCCTGAGAGAAAAGGCCAGGAGTTTGACAACCGCCAAGCCATTCCATCCGGGTTAGTGACCGCATCTCCCTCAGTTCGGCATTATACGTCGAGAGCACCATATCAGCAAGTTCCTCTCGATCAGAGATGCCCCCTCTCGCGTCAGGGGTCCGGCGAGAGCTTGAGGCTCGTCGAAAGTCTACCAGTGGCATTCTTCGAAGTATCTTCTTTGACCAACAGAAGATTTTTCCGCTCGAGGCCAAGATTTCCTTGACGACCCACTGGCTTTTGGTGTATCAATAATAAGGTCAAGGTACGGGGGTTGGGGGGGCCCCAAGAACGGTTCTTCGCAAGATGTGAGGCGTCTGCTCGTGCTGTTTCCTATGCGCCTTATCCCATCTGTTGAGTCCCCGTTGATTCGGTGCCGAATCTGATGTGACGAATAGAGACACTATCAGGCACACTGAGGTGACGTGACTATGGACGAAAAATCTCCTTCTCTTGATTGGCAATCGGATCTCACGCGCTCCCATCTTCCAGCCGAGTTCCCGCCCGTACCGTCATCGATCGAGGAAACGGGATTGCAACTCGACCTGTTGATCCAGTTACTGGTGAAGATGCTGTACTTTGCCGGTGAACTCACCGAGGCCTCGGCCGCCCAGCGCCTCAAATTGCCCTTCGCTCTGGTCGATGAGTTGTTTCGCACGTTGCGCGCTGACAAGCTCTGCGAAGTGAAAGGGCTGAGCGGAGCGCGCGCCATCCTCTATCGATATACGCTCACCGATTTAGGGCGCGCCCGAGCTCGCGAGTACATGGACGTGAGCCAGTATATTGGTCCAGCTCCCGTCCCCCTCTCTCAGTTCGAGGCCATGGTTCACCGCCAGTCGGTCGCCGGCATTCATATCAATCGAGCGACGCTGGAGCGGGGACTGGCTCATCTCTCCCTGTCTTCAAACATCATCGATCAACTTGGCGAAGCCATCAACTCCGGGATGCCGATCTTCCTCTATGGCGAGCCCGGAAACGGCAAGACAGTGATTGCCGAAGCAATCGGCGATATCCTGGGAAGCGCCGCCGGAGGGGATATCTTCATTCCCTACGCCGTAGAGGTCGACAACCAGATCATTCAGGTTTATGACCCCGTCGTGCACAAAGCCGTGGAAGTCGTCAATGGAACGGCCAGATCGCTCGTCGAATCGGAAGTGGAATATGATGCCCGATGGGTCCTCTGCAAACGCCCCATCGTCTTCGTCGGTGGAGAGCTGACGCTCGAAGTTCTCGATCTCTCGTTCAATCCCATCTCGAAATATTACGAAGCGCCTCCCCAGGTCAAAGCCAGCGGGGGCGTCTTCATCATCGACGATTTTGGGCGACAGATGGTCCGGCCACGGGATCTGCTCAATCGCTGGATCGTGCCGTTAGAAAAGCGGGTCGACTATCTGACCCTTCACACCGGCAAGAAGTTCTCCGTCCCCTTCGACACCATCGTCATTTTCGCTACCAACCTGGAGCCGCAGAAATTGGCCGATGAGGCATTCCTTCGCCGCATTCGCAACAAGATTTACATCGGTAATCCGACGCCGGAGACGTACATGGAGATCTTCAAACGCTATTGCGAGAAGAAAAACGTTCCCTTTGATCCTGGGGCGGTGGTGTACCTGTACGAGAATTACTACCAGAAGTACAATATCGATCTGCGCAGTTGCCACCCACGAGATCTCATCGAGCAGATTTTGAGTATCGCCAAATTCAATGAGGTCCCGCCTTCCCTGGATCGGTCCTTGCTCGATCGCGCCTGCCGGATTTACTTCATGCTCGATGAACGAACGTCCCCCTCCAAGTCGGAATTCGCCAAGAGCTTTTGACGACGAGGGGACGCCGGCGACGCGCTGACCCGAACGCGGAAAAAGTGCGATTCACCAAGAAGAAGTCGAACGCGCCGTCCAGAGTCATTCACCTCAGATGAGACCGAAGAAGGGATGCGGCGGATGAGGCACCTTATTCTTCGTGGATGCGCCTTCCCGATTCTCCATCCTCGATTGATCCAGCGCCCGGCGCACGGCTTGGGCCAGTTCTCGGATCTGGTAGGGTTTTCTCACCAGTCCACACACGCCTGATTGAAGTAATTCTCTGACCAATGACTGCGACGTATCATATCCCGAAGCCAGAATCGCCTTCACTCCAGGATCGATGCGCCGTAATTCCCTGAACGTCTCCCGCCCTCCCAGCTTGGGCATCACGACATCCAGAATGACGAGAGCGATTTCGCTTTGGTGGTCTCGATAGGTGGCGATGGCCTCCAACCCATTTTGAGCGGTGAGGACCTGATAACCATAATGTTCCAGAGCCGCCCGAGCCAGTTCGAGCACCGTCGGCTCATCCTCGACCAGCAGAATGGTCTCCGATCCCCCTTTCACATCAACCGAAGGCGCTCGCTCCACCTGGGCCGGTTTTTCCACTAACGGAAAGTAAAGGGCAATGGTCGTTCCTCGCCCGACCTCACTATCCACCTCCACTGCCCCTCCGTGGTTCTTGACGATCCCATAGACGACGGGTAAGCCTAATCCCGTCCCTTTCCCCGCCTCCTTGGTCGTGAAGAAGGGATCGAAGATGCGCCTTTGAATGTCCGGAGGAATCCCCACGCCCGTATCGCTCACTCGCAGGCGAACGTAATCGCCCGGTCGGAGATCGGGATGAGCGCGACAAAACGACTCATCGAGGTTGACCCGTGCCGTTTCAATGCGCAAGCGCCCCCCTTCGGGCATGGCATCGCGAGCATTGACCACCAGATTCATGACCACTTGTTGAAGCTGCGTGGGATCGGCTTCGACCGCCAGATCCTCGGCCGCCAGGTGCATCTCCACTTCGATGTTCTCCGGAATCATGCGTTGCAGCAACTTGCCGATCTCCTTCAACAAGGGATGCAGTAACAACCGCCGTTGTCGACTCGTTCCTTCGCGACTGAAGGTGAGCAATTGCTGAACCACATCGGCCGCTCGTTGGCTGAGCACTTCGATCTGCTGCAGATGCTCATAAAACCGATCCCCCTGACTCGCCTCGCGCAGCAGCAGTTGCGTATACCCCAGAATCGCCGTCAGCATATTGTTGAAATCATGAGCGATTCCTCCCACCAACGTGCCTAAACTCTCCAGCTTCTGAGCCTGGAGCAATTGTGCTTCGAGTTTCTTCTCCGCACTGATATCGCGAGCCGTCGCCCAATACCCCTGATACGCTCCCTGACGATCGCGCACGCCGACCATATTGAGGCGCACCGGAATGCGATGCCCATCGCTACACACCAACTCCAGCTCCACGCTCCCCGCTTCTCCCCGCTCCCGACACTGCTCCTCCCGAGCCGATAAGCGGCGGCGATGTTCGGGAGCGACCAGCTCCGCAAACCGCATCTCACCCAGAATCCCCTCACGACGACACCCCAACCACTCCAGGAGAGTGGCATTCATCTCCGTGACCACTCCTTCGGCATTGACGGTGAAATATCCGTCGGGAGCTCGGTCGTAGAGGTCCCGATAGCGAGCCTCGGCCTCTTGCCGCTCAATGGCGTGCCGAATGACGCGCGCCAGAGAATGACCGTCCAGATCCGACTTGAGCAGATACTCCTGAACGCCTTCCCGAATCGCTCTCACCCTCCCGAGCTGATGCTCTTCTTCGCTCAACACGACGATGGGCACTCCGGGGGCCACAGCGTGGAGGCGCGCGATCAGATCAATATCCGAATCCCCGGCAGGCGAAACATCCAGCAGGATGAGATCCACCACCTCTTCGGCTAATCGGTTCACCGCTTCTTCGATCTCTCGCACGTGCACCACCTCTCCTCGTACCAGCGGCGACTCGGCCACCGCTTTGCTGATCATCCCAGCAATGGCAGCATCATCTTCAATCAACATCATCCTGAGTCGCGAAGAGTGACGCGCCATCGGCTCCATGTTTTCTACGTTATTGCTCCCCTTGGATTTGTCGTTCATAAGACCACTCGCTCCTTCCGTCTCACCGGGAGACGAATTCAACGGAGTCCGGCAGTGACGCGCTTCACATACTGGCACCACCCGTCATTTACACTTAACAACACCAGTACATTGACTTCACCTCTCCCACTGTTTAAGTTTCATAACTCAGCGAGAACTTGGGTGTAAAAAATTTCCGAGGCGAAATTTCAATTTCCCAACTAAAAGATCGATATATTGTGAAACTCACATTGATGGAGAAGGGGTGACCCTACTCTCTATCCTGAAAATTGGATCGGATGTCGCGACTGACGCCGGTCGCCGGCACAATGAGGTGCCAAAGTGCTGATGCGTCGGCCGACGCAGCGCGACGCCGAAATCCCAGCATCGAGGAGGATACTATGTTCGCGATTAAATGGCTCTTGACCATCGCGCTTCTGAGCTCACTACTCTCCACGCCCGCCTGGACGCCCCTGTTCGGCGATAACGATAATCCCTCGGGCCAGAATCAAGGTCAACAACTCCTGGGAGACGGGATAGACGCTGCGTGCTGTTATCTTCGCGCGGATTGCTGCCGCAGACCTCTGCCATAGAGCTTCGCCCGAGAGATAGCATGCATCCTATCTCGCCACTCCCAGAGCGTCATCGGGAGGGCCGACGAGCACGAACGGCGCCCAGAAGAAGGGAGCCGCGCCCCGGCGAAGGACGTCGAGCTTCGCCCACTGGAGGGCGCGAGGGACCGATTGTCTTTGCATCAACAAGCGTCGATAAAAAGAGATCATCAGTTGACGGGTCGATTCATCTTCGACGCTCCATAGAGAGGCGCAGATATCTCGCGCGCCGGCCAGCAGGAACGCCCGGCTGAGGCCGATGATGCCCTCGGCACCAGTCGTCTCGCCACCGCCCGTCTCACAGGCGCTGAGCACGACAAGATCGGCAGTCAATCGCAATCGCTCGATCTCGGCGGCGGTGAGCAATCCATCATCGTCGGGCGGCTCGTCGCCCAGAGTGAGGATGATGCCGGAGAAATCGCCCTCCACGGGATCGGCTACGGCGTGAGTGGCGAAGTGGATCAACCGATAGGCGCCGAGATCGTCTGACTTGAGATTGCGCTCGCTGGCCTGGAAGCCGAGCCAGACTCTGGCCTGCCACCGGGCCCGCTCGGCCAGTTCGGCGATGCTGAGCACTTCCTTGCGGGTGGCCGGAAGTCGATAGACTCCCGAACGGAGGCGCGGCTCCCGGAGCCTGGCCACTTCCGATTCTCGTTCTTCGGACGATTGGTGCCGTCCGGCCAATCGCGGATCGCGCTCGCTGAACACGGGATCGCCGATCAGGAGCAATCTCTTCACTCTGGCGGATGCCGCGATCATCGTTCGCTCCCGGCGCTCCACTTCGGCCAGGACCGAAATCGATGGAGCATAACTGATGGCGTGATCATGCACGAGATAGCGAAGCCGATTGAAGTTCCCGGCATCTTCGGGCGCCGAGACGACCAGACTCTCGAAGGCCAACTGGTAGAGCGATTCGTCGGGCACAATGACGAGATCGTATCCGCGAATGACGCGCGCCGCCGGTCGGACGAGTAGATCGTAGAGGCGGTGAGCCACTCGCGCGTACTCCCTGACCAACTTCTCGGTCGGCTCACGCGGCTTCAGTTGACGCCCGATGGCCGCTCGCCACTCGGTCACCGCCTTGCCGATGGCGTCCCACCCGGCGAGCTTGAAGAGATGAGCCTCATCTCGCCGAAGGACGATCAAGAAACTCTCTCGAGGACCGAGTTGATAGAAGAGGATGGCCGTCCGGGGATGGGTGCCCAGGAATCGCTCTCGAACTTCGCGGGCGGTGAGCGGCGAGAGCAAGGCAGCATCATAGCGATTCTTGGCCAGGTGACGCAGCCGGGCATCGAGCCGCATGCGAGCGGCCACCAGTCGGGCGCGCTCGCGCTCCAACTGCTGGACGGTGAGCGGATCGAGATTTCCCCGAGCCTTCAAAAACACCAGTCGCCGACCGAGCGTGGAGATGCGTTTCAACAGATCGCGCTCCCGCCCCAGCAATCGGGCATCGACGATAGATGCCCGCTCCGCGTTGGAAGTCACCAGTTGATGAAGCAATGCCAGGCAGCGACTCCGCTCGGCGAAATCGAACGCCTGTTCGGCGTATTCTCGATTCGAGTGTCGCTCGCTCAAAGCATGCAGGTTTCTGATGATTTGCGTGGAGACAGCCTTGGATTGAGACAAGTAGTGCTGGCGAAGTTCTTCGACCGATTCTCGCGCCCAGGCCGCTTCGGTGACCTGCAAGGCTTCCAGGGCGAGCTGAAGGGCCGCCTCGTGATTCCCTCGCAACATCTCTCCCTGCGCCTGGAGCTGGAGCGCTCTCCGTCGCGGATTGGGATCTTCATCGTCGGGACGGGTTAATGCCACCGCCTGCCGCGCCGATCGGATCATGCCGTCTACGTCTTTCCGACGAAAATACTCCAGGCTCATGAGGGTGAGGGCGGCGACTTCCTGATCGCGATATCCCAGTCGATGAGCCATGTCGCGCGCCTGTTGCATCAATGCGAATCCTTCCTCTGGACGACGAGATACCATATAAGCAACGGCCAGCGCTTGAATGGCTTTCAATGTCAGGACAGGCGCGATGCCCGCGCGCAGGTCATAGGCTTTATGTGCGTATTCCAGCGCCTTCTCTCGATCCTGCAACAGTCGAAATTCGCTCAACGTGGTATACAATTGCGCGGCGGCACTCGATTGTTCGAACGACCGGAAGTAATCAGCGGCTTTGCGATAGTAGGTGGCGGCCAGTTCGGCGCGATCGATGTACCGATAGAGATCGCCGAGTTCGATGGAGGTGACGGCTTCGGCCCAGTCGGCAGCCCACAGTTTCCGGCTCATCTCCAGAGCCCGTTCCAATTGATCGACGGCTCGATCGTAGCGGCGACGCTCCCTGAGCAGGATACCGCGTTCCAGCGCCACCGCCCATCGACCGTATGAGAAGTCCGCTCGTTGAGCGGCGGCGAGACTTCGGGCGTAATACGTTTCGGCCCGCTTCCATTGTCGGTGCTGGCGGAAGTATCTTCCCAGGGCCAGATTGAGCCAACTCATGGCGCGCCAGTTCTGCTCTCGCTCGGCCCAGGCCATGCCCTGATCATAATAGGCCATGGCCGATGTTTCGTTCCACGCCGTCAGTTGGTCTTCCTCTTCGATACTCAACCAATAGGTTCCATACTGATCGGCGTTGAGGCCACAGACGACGATCGTATACCGTCCGGATACCGGTAGTGTGGTGGAAATTCGGGCATTAAAAAATCCCCCACTATCGTCGCTCCAGGCGATTTGTCGGCCTGTGGGATCGATGAGGATGAGATAGGGATCGAACTCGTAAGATTGAGCTATGATGGTGACCGTCTGACCGGCTCGGGCATTCAACGCCCAGTACTGCTCGCGACCATAGGGAGCGTTTCTCCGAATGGGATTGGTTTGGTGAAGGACTTGTCGATGGCGTTCGCCGAAGCGGGCCTGGTGATAAATGGGCGAGAAACGGCAACCGAACGGGGCGGAGGCCAGCACTAATCCAACCAACCCCACGATGACGAAGCCAGACCGCCACCCCTCGAGCCTCGCGGGAGAATATGCCCGCCATCGAGACGACCGTTTGTGGTCCTGGCTCACCGCTTCCGACCTCCTTGCTGCGCTCACCGCTGATGCTAAAACAATAACAAATGTCACCTGGAATCGCAACTACCCGCTGACGGCGCGGTGCGCCGATCGGGGGTCGGTACGTTCTGACCGACTCCCAAGCGTTGGGAGAAGGCAAGCTCAGGAGCGCGAGGGGAGGGAACCCCGCCGCTGGTCGGCGGGGAGCAATCCGTTGTCAGCTAGTCGAGCGGGCACGATCCTCCCGGGAAGCCCCGCCGCTCGTCGGCGGGGAGCAATCCGTTGTCAGCTAGTCGAGCGAGGGGCGGCCCACTGCAAAGCCCCGCCGCTCGAAGACTGGTTCCCCATCGCCACCTGCTCCGAATGGTTTGGGAGCAGTAGCGGCCAATGGTTTCTTCTCATCAGTGATTTCCACAGAGATGTTAAGCAGGTGAAAAAATGCCGGTTGATTGTCTCCTGACTGTATGATATTCTACCTCTGCTTTTCATCGAGCTCGAGGCACGGAAAGTGAGCAGGTCGCAAAAGAGTGGGTTGAGCCCGATCAGGACATTGTCCCCCTCTGATTCTGAATCTCACATGGCGCAATACAAAGCAGAGCAGCTCTCTCGTCGGCACCTTCGTTCTCTACTCGCCTCCGCCCAGGCGGGCGATGCTGAGGCGCGAGAGCAAATTTTTTTATTTTTACACACAAGATTTTTAGCCCTCGCGAAACTAAGAGTCATGGAGGAGGATGCGCGGGAGATCGTGCAGGAGACGTTGATTGTGGTTGATCAGCATTTATCCAGGTTCGAGACCGTAGAACACATGATCGCTTTCACCGATGGGGTCTTGCGCAATAAAATTGGAAATTTCTATCGAACGCGCGATCGTCGAGGGCAACATTGGGTCGAGTGGGATAAGGCCCCTGAGCCGGTGTATTACATGGATGGAGAGCTTGAGGCCAAGGAATTAGAGCGCATCCTCTTGGCCGCCATCGATGAGGTGGGCAAGAGGAGCGCAGCCTGCCGAGCAATTCTGTTAGGGTTGTATGAGGGGGCGACCGCAGAGGAACTCTGTGCGCGACTCGGATTCACCAAGGCGCGGATGGACGAGCATCTCTTCCGCTGCCGAAGAACGCTCCGTCGCATTTTGAGGCGCCGATATAAATTGCGCGTATGAGCAACTGAACGGCGGGCACGCGAACCGAGCGTTGTCCTCGCCGAGAGCACGATCGAGCTCCTGCCGTGCCCCTTCGCCTTTTCATTGTGCATCGGAGGAATGAGAGAGCGATGAAATGTACAGATCCTCATATTGGACGATTGATTACGCGCTATGAGTTTGGCGCGTTGAATGAATCCGAGCGAGCGATTTTTCTCGATCACCTCATCGAGTGTACGTACTGCCATAATGAAGTGTACTCTATGCGGCCATTCATGGAGGTACTCCGAAACCACCGACAGGAGGCGCAGCGCCGGATGGCTCACAAAGAGATGCGGGCGCTGTTATCCCTGACTCGAGGTCCATCGTCTCCGTGGTTCAGAAAGCCTCTGCTGATGGCCGCATCGATACTGGTTGTGATTTGCTTGGGTCTTGTGGCCATTTATCTCATGCGACTGCGCTCGACGCCAGAAATGGTGACCCAGCCGCGCACTGTGCGACCGGAGAGTGAGATCGCTGGAGCCAGACCACTCCCCTGGTCCGACGTCGCGATTCCCAAAGCTCCGTATCAACCACCGGAGCAACCGGGCCGGCTGCGCGGCGAGGGCCGTGGGAGTCCATTCCAGCGCGCCATGGCCGCTTATCAGCGAGATGACTTTGCCACTACCGCTCAACAATTGGAGGCCGTCACCCGGTTGAATCCCGGTCACGCTCGCGCCTATTTCTATTGGGGCGTCTCTTTACTTCTGCTTGATCAGAGCCGAGAGGCAATTTTTCCTCTCAAACGAGCGATTCGATTAGGTAATGGGACGCTACGTGAACAAGGCCACTACTATCTGGCTCTGGCTTACCTGAAAACCGATCAGCCTCGTCGAGCTCTCCAGGAACTGGATGAAGTCGCCGCCTTGAGCGGGGCGTATCGAGAGAGGGCCGAGAAGCTGCGGGAGCAGATTCGTCAGTGGCTCAATCGCCATTGAGCGCCGCAGGGTCTCTATCCCAGCGGCGGGGCTTCCTGAGGGATGGGAATAGGCCGCTAACCAGCGGCTAACCTGAAACCTCCCCGCCGGCAAGCCGCGGGGGTTCCTCAAACCGACCGCTCCTTCCCACGAACCACGCTCCCCGCCGGCGAGCGGCGGGGCTTCCCGGGAGGATCGTTCTCCCCCGACTAGCTCTCAATTGACCCCTCCCTACCGCTAGCGGTGGGGCTTCCCAAAGGTGGGAAGATGAACCCGAACTAGCCAGCACATGACGGCTCCCCGCTGACGAGCAGCGGGGTTCCCCAGGCCCAGAACTCGCCTCCGGGATCACGTGAGGTCATCAGCTAGTCCACGCCGTCCCCCTCTCAAAGGCCCCGGAGCTCGCCTCCGGGGATGGTTACGTTCTTGACTCATAGCACGAAATGTGATCCTTCCTGCCGGCGAGCGGCTGGGCTTCTCTATGGGCGGCTGCCCCCGCTCGACCAGCTCACAACTGACCCCTCCCTACCCTCAAGCGGTGGGGGCTCTTCCGATGGCGGAACGGCCTCTGGAGTGGCGATTAAGGTGACCCCTTCCCGCCGACCCGCGGCGGGGCTTCCCGGGAGGATCGTTCTCGCTCGACTGGCTAGCAACTGAGTCCTTCCCGCTGGGGAGCGGCGGGATCTCTCCCACGCTCTGGAGCCGGGCTCTGGGGATCATCGCCCGTCTCCTCCGAAAATGTGGCGCGAGATGATAACTTGCGCTCCACCCTCCGCCGATGTCGCGCCAGGCATATTGGAGCATCTTGACGAAGAGGCGACCTCTTGACTATTCTTTATGAGCGCAAGGGCGCACCCGTAGCTCAGCTGGATAGAGCGTCGGTCTACGAAACCGAAGGTCGGGTGTTCGAGCCACCCCGGGTGCGCCATCTCTATATCTGCCGCCTTATTTGCTCCCTTGATGGAAATAGATCTGCATCGTATTTTGACCCCCTAAACCGTGTACTAGAATGCGGATAGGATCTCACGCGCCCATTTGTGCTAGAAAACTATCCCTTGATCTCTACAGTGTGGCTTGGCATGTCGTAGCCGAGTTCTATGATTTTAGGGTCTTTTTTTGGGCCCTTTTCACGATCACAGTCATGTAGTGCCCCATTAATCAACCCAGGCATTGTCTTCCCCCACATTCAGGCGCTGTACTCGCCAAGGTGTTTTTTGTCCCAATTTGGAAAAGCTCAACCGAACTCTGAACGGCTCCCCCCTTGACGGGGCATTACGACCGGCAATCCATATCGTATCACAGGCATTAGGGACATACGTTTCCTCTAACAATCCGTTAGGCAACGCCGCAATAGTAACTCTTTCGAGCAAATTATGCTCACCCGGTACTTCGCTTTTTCGATAACGGTAATGAACAAAGATCGTCGTGGTGAGAAACCTATCGTTCCCGAGGCAGTAGATAGGGTCTAATCCAGGTTTCTTATCTACCAATTCCCCTCCTCTTTTCTGTCGCACACGCAGCGATGTCTGTGAAATTTGCAGCGTTGCACTGGTATCGTTCTTCTCTGCCTTAGAGTCGACAAGAAGCGCCTGCCGCACAGAAAAGTCCGGACAAAAAACATATCCGGCTCTCTTGAAATCCATAGCGCCAAAGATTCTTTCCGGAAGTGGAAATCCAGGGAGCCTCTCCAAAGCCTCACGGGTCACATCTTCAGCAATGTCTCTCACCTCATCTGGAGAATGCTTGAAGATTCTCACCGCTTCAGGTAGAAAGTCTCGGAGGGACTGGAAGACAATACGAATAGAGACTCTCTCTACCTCTTCTATTTGCTGCCTAGTGAGTTGATCGGGCTCAAGAAGATTTGACATGGAGCGGGAACTTCTCGCTCAGTTTCGCGATACGTCGCGAGGCTTGTTTCACGTACTTCTGGTTTATTTCAATTCCGATATATTGACGACGTTCAGTGATGGCCGCCTCCACTGTTGTCCCGCTGCCCAAAAAGCAGTCAAGGACAATGTCCCCGGGATCAGTCAGTAGTCGGATCACCCGTCTCGGAAGCTCCAGAGGGAACTTGGCAGGATGGTCGTCATTCGATCTCACTGACGGAAACATCCAAACACTCCGCGAACCCCACTCTTTCCATTCCTTCTTGGTCAGTCGGCGACGATCAAATTTTGTTATCCCCGGCTTCCAAAAGAAATAAAGGTATTCAAACTCATCGACAGAGCGATAAGACAAACTCGTCCACCGGGAATTTTCCCACGCCGCATCCTTAACCCAGATTCGGCGATCATAAAGATAGAAACCCGCTGATAAGCCCCATTCCTCTATGAGTCCGCCAACAATCTTCACACGAGTCTGTGAATCATACTTTCCGCCCCTGATGTTGTTTCCATTAAGTCGCCTGTCAATGGTCTGCTCGCTGCAACCGAGAAGCTTCGCCAGTTCGTATCTGTTGTAATTGGGATGTTCCTTCATGGCTTTTAATACGTCTTCCCTCGTCACCGGGGAGCGCCGACGACACACAGCCTCAGCCTGAATCTTTGGCATAGAGGGATCTTTAAAACAGAGAATATCTGCTATGTTAATCACAAGGAATGCTCCCGGTTTTATGATTGGATAATGGAGCTGAATAACCGTCTTAAGGAGAGTTTGCCAATCCTCAAAGGTCATGTGGGATTCATACTCCTTGCCCACAAAGTAGGGAGGAGACCACACACTAAGGGCTACGCTATTGGGTTTTATCTTCGGTAAAAGAACTCTGGCGTCACCTAGGTAGATTTTGTTGGGTCGTAAATATTCTCCCGCGCTTGGGACGGAAATGTACGAAGAGGCCAATTGCTCTTTGAGAGGCTCAGGCAGCCGATCAAAATTAAATCCTAACTGTGCAGTATCCGCTCTGGACATGAGCTTAACCCCTTTCAGTGTTTAACTTTCTACTGGCTTGCATGAATACTACACAGTATCCTTTCGTATCATTCCGTACCATTTGGTAACACACGCTATTATATTCGACAATCCAGGAAGTCTGTCAAGCCGCAAGATGTGTTGACATCGCGGAGGGGCATCAGTATATTCCATGTGCGTGTGTTGAGCGCGAGTATTATCCGGAGAGCGGGAATCCGCTCTCCTTATTTATTCGCCCCAATGCCTGAGGAGCTGCTCCGGGCCTCCATACTTTTCCCTGGAATTGCTCGTAGCCCCACAGGTCACACCGAACGAAGAACGAACGACTCTCGCAGAAGCTTCAACCAATTCCTGAAAGAACGCTCCATTTCGTCCCTTCCGTTCCTCCGAATTCCCAGTATAATGGGAGACCACTGTGAACCGACGAACCTGAGGAGGTTATCGATGGCCATCTTCTCGCCCAGGATGATGAGAGCAATCAGATCCCGCTTCTGGTACGTCGCCGAAGATGGTGGCGGACGGAAGAGAATCTTCTTCGACAATGCCGCCGGCAGCCTGGTGCTCAAGCGAGCCCACGCAGCCATTGAGCGATATTCTCGCCTCAGTTCCTATGGTGGTGGTTATTTCCCCGATGCCTCGGTCGTTGACCATCTCATGGAACACGCCCGGCGGAGCGTGGCGATGCTCTTGAACGCCCCATCGCCAGCGTCTATATTCACTGGAGAATCGGCCACCGCCGTACTCAAGCGACTCGCCGAAGCCATTCTTCCTTCACTGCCTGATCGTTGCACTCTCATTGTCTCGGCGGCCGATCACAACGCCAACATTGATCCTTGGCGCAGAACGGCCGAACAACTGGCCAATAAGAGACTTCGCGTCAAGCAGGTGACTTTCAGTCGTGCCACGGGCACCATCGATCTCGATCATCTGGAATCGCTTCTGGATGAGCGCGTGGGCCTCGTCGCTGTCTCGCATGCTTCCAATGTATTAGGCGCCGAAAATCCGATTGCCGAGATTCGCCACCTCCTGGATCAAAAAGCCCCTGAAGCCCTTCTCATCGTCGACGGCGTTCATTTCATCCCTCATGGCCCTGCTGATGTGCAAGCCCTGGGCGTCGATGCCTATGTTTTTTCCAGTTACAAGGTCTTCGCCCAACGAGGCATCTGTTTCGCTTATGCCAATGATCGCATCCTGCAACTACCACACTACAAATTAGCTCCCGCCCCGGACGTTCCACCGGAGAGCTGGGAATGGGGGTTTCGCAATCCCGCCGATCTGGCGCCTATCACTGAGGTCGTTCAATATCTGGCCTGGCTTGGCCAGCAGTGCTTCCCTTCGGCTTCGGCCAAAGATCCTCGAGAGCTCGGACACTGCGTGCGACTGGGGCAAACGGCCATTCGCCAGTACGAACACGAGCTCGTTCGAGCGATGCTCGATGGGGTTGGCCATACGCCAGGATTACGGGCCATTGGCGGGGTCACCATTTATGGTGCGCAACATCCGACCACTATTCATCTGAAAGAACCGACCTTCTCATTCAACATCACGGGCTGGTCCAGCGGCGATGTAGAGAAGATTCTCTGGGATCGATATCGTATTGCTGTGCGCGCCGGAGATCACTACGCTCGAGAGACGCTCCATCACCTCGGCATTACCGACTGCGTGCGCGCCTCCTTGGCCCATTACAATACACTTGAGGAAGTTGAAAAATTCCTCATCGCCATCCAACACATCGCTCGCCACGACCAGCGCCGCGAATGATTCTGGCCTTCGCTTCCACCAGGGAACGAGAGTAAGAGCAATCACTGGGAGCGGGAACAGGATAATCAGCCCTCGAACAGTGAGGTTGAAAGACCAGCGATGGCGAGTCTCGTCTCGAAAGAGAGCTTGACAGCCGCAAGAATTTACAGTATAAGGAGAGGGAGTCGGCGAGTTGATAGTGAGTTCCTCGAGAGCGACATTGCGTCCCGATGAAGAGACGTCCAGAGCTGAAGCGCGACGTGGCGATGGGCCGGCTCGCCCAAGGGCACGGAGTTGACGGTACATGGAGTACCGGATGGCCGGATCAACCGGCTCGATGAATGAGAAAAAGCACGCCGTGCCCGATGAGACGCGCGAATCATCTTGATGAAGGAGGGCTATAACCATGCAAAAGGTGGGAAGCTGGGCGTTCATCATTGGTGTGGTCATCGCCATCGTGGCTGGCGTTATTACCTTGAAACCGTGGCTCGCCAGCGTGCTGATCATCCTGGGGCTCATTGTGGGATTCCTGAATATCACTGCAGCGGAGACCACGTCATTTCTCCTGGCTGTCATTTCACTGGTCATCATTGCCGGATTTGGGGCAGATGTTCTGAAGGAAATGGCCGTGGTTGGAGATCGGCTCAGTCGTATTTTCTCGGCGCTCCTGGTATTCCTCATTCCGGCGGGGATCGTGGTTGCTCTGAAGTCGATTTACGCCGTGGCCAAGGAAAAGTAGCCAGACCTCTCATCGCCGACCAATGATGACGTGATGACATCGCCGCCCCGTCAGGGTAGGATCATCATCCTCGTCGTCGCCCTGCCGGGACCGGGGGAGAGTTTATCCTTCATGGAGTCTCCGGAGCGTGGCCCCGGCAAGGTTCCTCCCGGGAGGAGAGCCCTGCTTTTCACCGATGGGCGAAGGCCCTCTCACTGCTGAGAGCGCAATGAGTGAGTGTTGGCGCGCGCGATGGCGCTGGGCGACATTCATTGCCGGGCGTGCTGCACAGGAACGCATGGTTCGCGCCCCATGCGCAATGGGACTGGGTGGAACCGTCTCCTCCGGATGCGGCACCTGTTCGGGATTGTACGCCACCAGAATTCTCTCCCCTTGCTGCATCAGGAACCATGCCGGCAAGCTCATCGAGGAAGCATTCGAGAGAGACCTCGCCTCGTAGCGGAGGAATGCCGCTCCCTTCCCTCCTCCTGATCCGCCATTTCCCCTCCCCTTGACCGATCTCCAAGAGAACCCTTAGAATGGCTACCCCAATGCCATGGTTAAGCTGCCCGGTAGAGAAAATGCGTCGTGGAGGATGCCTCAATGACAAAAGAGTGTAGATTGATGGTGGTACTAGGATGCTTCTTACTGATCACCGGATTTGATCTTCCACAACCTGAGCCTAGCGCCTCGTTCCCGCAAATGGACTGGAGCGCGGCAGTGGGTACTGGTTCCGTCTATAAATTGGAATCCAAAACCTCCTCTCGAGCTCTGCAGTTTGAAATCGGCGTAGTCGGCAAAGAAAGCGTCGAAGGTAAAGATGGGTACTGGCTGGAACTCACAACCCACACCGGCCAGGGGCTCATGACCATCAAGATCCTGTGGCTCGATCAGGAGTTGAAACGACTGATCATGCAACAGGGTAATAGTGATCCCCTGGAAATGCCCGCTCAATTCCTCCAGCAAATGACCAGGACGATGCCCCAGCTTCAGCAATTGCAATACACCCGGGAGACTCTCAAAACGAAGGCCAAACTCATCGGTCAAGAGACGGTGACGGTCCCGGCGGGCACTTTCAAATGCGATCATTATCAGCAACTCATGGAAGGGAAAACCCTCGATGTTTGGATCTCCACGGACGTGAAACCGACGGGATTAGTCAAGATGGCGCGCCCGGATTTCACGATGGAACTCATTCGAACCATCAGCGATTACAAGAGCAAAATCACCAAGGCGCCACGGAAGATGCTATGATCGCCCGAGGGCTCGCCGATCGATGAATGGGATTGATCACTGCACACACGACGGGCTTTCCGGTCCGCCTTCACCTCGAACATCCTGAAGCTCGCCGAGCGAAACCGATAGGCGAGATGAGCGGTGACCGAGATCACCGTGAGCCGCCTCACCGAGAGGCGCCTCGTATGGATGGACGGTGATGAAGATGCCCTCACCAGGCTGCTGAAAGGAGCCACGCCCTCAATCGGCTGCCACTTCTCGCAGGCGGATTAAACAGTCACAGTTCCCCTCGGCGAACACGAACGTTCCCCTGGCTGGCGAGACACCACTCCCACTGAGGATGAACAATCCCCCTATGGGATCGCCGTTGATGTCAAAGATATTTGGCGAGCCGATGATCATCGCCTCCGAGGCGAGGAGCGAAGCATCGCCTTGCCCTCCACCGGCATTCCGTATGACGATGACGCCATCATCGGTCTGGCCCGTGCCGAAGGCGTTGGTCAGATAGATGGTCCCGTCCGGATCAATCCCCCCGGCATTGGGACCGATATCGGGAGTACCGAGGTCCGCTTCGATATCCGTGGCGGCGACGAGCAAGGAGACGGCTCCGGTGGTCACATCGATTTCCAGAAGATCGTCCGATGCGGCCGCCGCGGCGCTATTGGCCAGAACGAGATGTCCATTGGGCAGAAAGCCGATGACGCGAAAGGCCAGCGGATCATCCAGCCCGAGAAGTTGACGGAAAGCGTCCTCGGAGACCAACGTTTCGGCCGGCGTCTTCCCTCCATCGGGGGCATCCACGCTGACGGTGGCCACGGTATCGCCATTGACGGCCCCGAAGCGCTCTTCTAACACCAGATAGATCGTTCGCCCCCGGACCGCCATGGCGGCGATGCCTTCGACGGAGGTCACGCCTGCTGGTCCATCCCGTCCCGCCAACAGCACGATGGTCTTCTCTTCCGGATCCACGCGGAATACATATCCGGTCTCATCTCTCCCATCACTGGCGATGATGATGTCGCCATCTTCATCCACGCCCAGCGCCTGGATGGTGAGTTCGGCTGGTCGCCCCCTGAAGCGCCCGTTGACCTCATCGACCTTGTCCTTCAATGCCTCCGTGTCGGTCACTAATGTGAACGTCGGCGGTTCGGTGGACGCATCGATGAGGTAGACGCGCTCCACCATATCGTCCGAAGAGCGGTCAGTGATCACAAAGCGCCCGTCCCCGGTGAGGGTCATCTCGTCCGGTGCCGCTCGGTCACTGCCACTGGCATCGGCAATCTGGCGTGCCGTGACCACTTGATCGATGATCACGCCTTGAGCCCAGACTCCAGCGCTGAACAAGACGAGCCCACAAATCACACACACGATGATTGGTCTCATCACGGATATCCTCCCCATTAAGATTGGCGTCCATGTGCGAGCGTATTCTATAGGCGAAGCGCGTGAATCTCAAGCCTCATTGACTCTGAGCCTCATCTTCTTCACCAGAGGATCAGCCGCTGACCGAGCACAGAGTGAAGCCACAGAGTGTGAGAGAATGAGTGGCCGAGATCGCCCATCGTCCGTACAATTATCGATGTGATGGAATGCTGATCGCCTTCATGAGCAACGATGAGGATGAGTGACAGTTCACCTTTGCCCTTCGCCGGATGTTTCACGCTCGATCCCGAGCGGCGCCGTCGCGGGCGTCTCGTCTTCGTGGGCCTGCCGAGTGACGGCCAGTCATCATATCGCCGGGGCTGCGCTGCTGGACCCGAACGAGTGCGGCGAGCCTATGACGGGCGTGGTTATCACGCCACGACGGAATTGGGCGTGGATCTGGCCGGTCAGGTCGTCGATCTCGGCGATTGGACGCCCGAGGAGACATGGGCCAAAACGAGGAGATCCTACCGCGATCGGGCCGCGGATTTGTTTCGGGCCGGGCGCATCCCGTTTTTCGTAGGTGGCGACCACGCCGTGACCGTGCCGATAGTCGAAGCACTGGCCGTGCTCGGACAACCGGTTCACCTGGTGCAAATCGATGCTCATCCTGACCTCTATCCCCAGTTCGATGGCGACCCTTACTCTCACGCCTGTGTGGCGGCGCGGTTTCTGGAGATGAAGCATATCGCGTCGGTGACGCAGATCGGCATCCGCACGCTCAATCACGTTCAGGCCGAGCAGGCGGCACGCTTCGCCCCCCGACTGAAAATCCAGCGGGCGCGTGACTGCCAGGGTCCACTGAGGTATCCCCAGCATCTTCAACGGGGGGCGCTGGTCTATGTGACCATTGATCTGGATGGATTCGATCCGGCGTTTGCGCCGGGCGTCTCTCACCCGGTCCCCGGTGGGTTGACATCCCGTCAGGTGCTCGACTTCATACAGGGAGCGAGGTGGAAGCTGGTGGGTATGGATGTGGTGGAACTGAATCCGGATCTCGATGTTCGCGATCAAACGGCTATCCTCGCCGCTCGACTGTTACACGAAGGCATGGGGTATGCCGCGGCGCATGATGACCAGCGCTCATGAGAATGATGAGACGGCGGTCCATTCCCCCGAGAGTGCCCCGGTCAGGATCGGACTTCAGGCCCCGTCGATGATGAACCCGTCGGGGACGCGCAGCATTTCGTCGCCGGTGATGACTTCAATCGTCCTCGGCCCCGCGACATGAGGTTGAACGAAGAGTGTGACCGTGAGCGTCTCCCTGTCGATCACCGTCACCCTCTCGATGTCCACTCCTTCTCCGAGCGAGACGGTCGTCAGCCCCGGCGAGAAATGACTCTTCCGAGCATTGATCAAAAGGCGAGCCGTTCGACCAGCCCGCGCCCGATTCGGCGTGATGCCGATGAGCGTCGGCGCTTCATCGACCACGGCATTCCCGGCCAACCATACGGTGGCGTTCAAGAACAACTCGCGATTCGTCCCCGCCGGATCGCGCCATCCGTCAAATAATCGATCGCTGGTATCGCCCGTCCCGTCATCAGCCGGCGAACTGTCTCCGATGGCGAACACGCGCCCCTTGCCCCATCGACAAAGGGCGGCGAATACGCCCGATCGCCCCTGGGGAGAGAACCCTCGTCGAAAGAGCACACCCCGAACCGTGGGATTGACATCCGGATCGATGATCATATCGGCACCCGACCGAATGATCGAACCGCGCACTGAGCCGAATGGACCGTTGAGAATAGCCCCTACATCGGGATCGGTCACATCTCCTCTCACGTCAGGATCTTCATGCCGGATATTCTCGCGGTTGAACCATACCCCCAACTGACCTCGCGGCCCTCCTGTCTCGCGGAATAAGGCATTCCAGATTTCCGGAGGATCAGCGCCGTCATTATTGCGATCGGCACCCGCGTGATTGGCGATGATGAACAACCCACCCCCATTGTGGACGAACTCCATGATGGCACGACGTTCTGCCCGAGTGAACGCGATGTTTGGCTCGCAGACGACGAACACATGATATTTGGAGAGGTCCTGGGGATTCGTCGGATCGAGGTAGGTCATCCGACCACTGGAAGGCAAAGAGTTGACGTCCGCGACACCCTGACGCACCAATTCCACTCCCCAGGCCGAGAGCGCCCCATCCCAGTCCGTTTCCATCCGTGGATTCCTGGGCAGCGGAACGATGGGCGTGATTCGCCCGGGGTCGCGCCCCACAGCATCAACCACCCAATCGGCATTCCCCGCCGTTTCGGCTTTCGTGTTGTCGAAGAGAACGTAAATAGGCCGCTCGGGCATCTCTGCCGTAGAAGCCCTCGATCGATCTCGAGCCAGCTCAGAACATCCGGTGAGGACGGCCAGAATGAGAAGACCCGTCCACCCTTTCCGTCCGCGCCCACCAATCAAATGGCGCTGGTTCAACACGCTGTTCACGTTCTCGCCTCCTGCCAATATTCGGCCCATCTTCGATTCACCTTGCTGATGATGTCCTCGTCCATCTCCAGAGGCAAAGGATATCCCGGCTTCCAGGTGGCATCAATAGCGATACGTCCTCCGTATACCGGGCGAGCGCCGATGAAATGCATCGTCTCGAACATCATATCGCGAGCCGGATCGAAGCGAGTGAAAATGCCCCACAGCAGGTTTTCCTCATCCTCCACGTCCACATCGGCGCTGACGGCAACGATGAATTTCACCGGTCCCAAATCTTTTCGCTTGAGCAACCCCGCGAGCACCTCCCGCGACCCATGTTCCACGACGACGACCAGGAATCCCCCATCGAGCAGCCGGTACTTCCTGATGCGGGAATCGAATATCCGAGGATCACTGATCGCTCGGGGCGGTTCGTCGCGCGTGACGAACTCGCCTGTGGCATCCATGATGAGCTTGCTTCCCACGTGCATGGTGAATGAGGTGAAGTCCAGCGTATCCAGAGGAGCGATGGGCAGAAGAAGCATGTGCCTCTCCGGGTCGAAGCGAAACCAGAGCTCCTGTAACAGTGCTGCGAACGAGGCCGGATTCACATCTTCGCGAACGAGAATCATCACTTTGGTGAGCGAGAGCTGGCCCGTGCCGAGCAGCGAGAGCGCCGTCTTGAGGACTTCTTTGGGATGCCGCTCTTTGAGTGACACACCGAGCAAGTTATGAAAACCCGCTCCCACGTAAGCATGCAGGCCGACGATATTGGGGTTCACGAGCTTGATGAGTGGCCCAATCATCGCCCCCGCCGCCAGCCCCATATACTTGTCCTCTTGAGGGGGCTTGCCGACGACGGTGGCCGGATAAAGGGCATGACGTCGGCGCGTGAGGCAACGGATGTGAAACACGGGAAATTCGGCCGCTTCCGAATAATGGCCGAAGTGATCTCCAAACGGCCCTTCCATCCGCCGCTCTCCGGGTGGGACGATGCCTTCCAGGACGAATTCGGCCTCGGCCGGGACGAGCATATTGATCGTTCGTCCCCGAACCATCGGCGTGGCGGCACCGCGCAAGAATCCGGCGAACGCGATCTCGTCGACATCTTCGGGAAGCGGTAAGACCGAACACAACATGAGGATGGGATCGCCTCCCAGGACGACGGCCACCTCCAGCGGCTGACCGCGCCGCTCCGCCTCGTAATAATGACCGCGCCCTCCCTTCATGCTCTGCCAGTGCATGCCGGTCATATCTTTTCCGTAAACGTGGAGTCGATAGATGGCGAAGTTTCGCCGACCCGATACCGGATCTTGCGTCAATACGGTGCCAAACGTGATGAATCGGCCACCATCCCGCGGCCAGCATTTGAGGATGGGCAACCGCGTGAGATCGGGCGCCTGGACGATTTCCTGCACCGGCGCAGAAGCGACGACTCGCGGTCGCATGGACAGACCCCGCCACAGCAGACGGCGCGCCTTCCAGAGGCCCTTCAGGGAAGGCGGATTGAGGTTGTGCACCGTTCGGACGAGGTCCTCGCCGATCTCCTCAGGATGTCGTCCGAGCGCCAGCTCGATACGCTTCATCGAGCCGAAGAGATTCATCACCAGAGGAAACTCCGCTCCTCGCGGGCGCTCGAACAACACGGCCGGCCCTCCCTGGCGCACGACGCGTTGAATGATCTCCGAAACCTCCAGCACGGGATCGACTTCGACCGTCACCCGTTTCAGCTCGCCGATGCGCTCCAGCTCGGTGACGAACTGGTGAAGATCGCGAAACGGCCACTGGCGACTCTGATGTTTCATCGATATGGGCCTTATGAGGCGAGGATTATATCAGACGAACTCCCAATGCCCAAACGATGAGGGCTCTCCTCATCATTCCCGGGAAATCGTCTTCGGACAATACGTCATCTCCAAAAGGCGTTCTGGATCGGGCCGTACGTGCTTTCCATCGCGCCCCATTCCAGAGGAACTGACGAACGCCGTTGGTTGATGCGGCCACCACAGGAGCGACTCATGGCCTTGCAAGCCACACGGAGGGAATAAAAAGAGAACGTCGGTCATCCATCATCGGTCGTTCGTCGTCTATTTTCGATGGAGACGCCTTTCCTGGAGCATATGCTCAGACGCCCTTATGGAGCCTCTCAAGATCCCTCCTCATAGCTAAATGGGGGCGCATCCGCGTCTTGTAGAAGCCGCCGGGGCCGTGTATACTATCAGGGTACATCAGTGTGAGAGGGTTGATCATGAGCGTCACCAAGACCCGCATGACCATTGATGACCTGATGAAGATCGCCGACCGACCCGGGAAGCGGGAGTTGGTGGATGGAGAGATCATCGAAATGGGCATCGCCAAACCACGACAAGGACGCATCGTTGGGAGAATTGCAACTCGATTGGGACAATGGGCTGAAGCAACGGGAAAAGGAGAAGTCTACACCGAAACCGGATTTCGAATCGGCGAGAATCTGCGCGTGCCGGATGTCGCCGTCGTGGCCGTCGAACGCATTCCCGAAGAAGGCGAACCCGATCAATACTGGCCGTTCGCGCCCGATGTAGCCGTGGAAGTCATCTCCCCCACCGACGACTACGAAGCCGTGCTCGCCAAGACGAAAGAGTACCTTCAGGCGGGAACGCATCAGGTCTGGCTCATCTCTCCCACAGCTCAGACGGTGACCGTATATCGCTCGCTCACCGATGTACGGGTGTTCGGCTCGGATGACGAACTGGATGGAGGCGAGGAACTGGCAGGCTTTCGCTGCCCGGTGGCCGATCTGTTCGCCATTTCTGGACGAAGCGCTCCCCGGTCTACCCCTCATGACGCCTGATCGAGCACCCTCTGGTAATCCCCCTTCTCAACCCACTTGAGGATTTCGGACACGCGCCAAACAGGAAACGGATGGGTGCTTTGCGCCGCCGCCAGTAGCGTCCACACCTTATCCAGGATGTGTTCATCGTAGCTCTTATCGAACGCTCGCGCCTGAGCGATGAACGCTTCATAATTGATCGAGGAAGCGAGCGTCCCTCCGGCCATTTTCATGAGCGCCGTCTGCACCGGCCGGGGATCCTGCACGACGAGAAGCGCGGCCCGGTCGGCGCTCAGCTCGGACTTATGGTACCAGTTGAGCAGAGCGGCCTGGATGGTCATCGACAGCAGCGCCGAGATGCCTGCCGTGATGGGACTGGCCGTGAGCGCATAGCGGGTGAGGAGAACCAGGATGAGGGCCGCCGCCCGGTAAAGCATGTGTTGAGAGTGCACGTGCCCCACTTCATGGGCGATGACCGAGAGGAGCTCCTCGTCGGTCAATCGCTCGACGAGGAGTGAGTTCACTACGATGAATGGTTTCTCCAACCCGCTGGAGAAGGCATTGAATCCCAACCCGCCCTCGAACGGATCCGAGACGCTGATGAACAGATCGGGCGTCTCAATCCCCAGTGTCCTGGCGGCGATCTCCAATTTGGCGTGGAGATGGGGGTATTGCCGCTCGCTCACTTTGACGCAACTGGCCATGAACACGACGCGGAAATAACTCTCGTAGGTGAGCGACAGAAACTTTTTGAGAATGGGATCAACCCCGGGTATGGCCTTCAGAGCGGCCAGTGCCTGACTGTCCGATGGATGCACGTAGAGGTGAGGATCGAGCGAGCGAAATTTCTTATGAGGGATATCCGACAACTCTAATCGACATCGCCCACAAATGGGAATGCCCGCTGGTTGCGGCTTCACCTGATTCAACTGGCCGCAATAGCGACAGCGGATGGTCTGCCGTTCATTCACTTGCCTTTCTCCGAGAAAAACGCCTCTCGCCCCCGGATGCGCCGTATGACCGGCTAATGTCGGAAATGACGGATGCCGGTGAACACCATCGCCACGCCATGTTCATCAGCGGCGGCGATCACCTCTTCGTCCCGAATCGATCCTCCCGGTTGAATGATGGCCGTCGCGCCGGCTTTGACCGCTTCATCCACTCCATCCCGGAAAGGAAAGAACGCATCGGATGCGACCACCGTTCCCTCCAGGGGTAAGACGGCTTTCATGACGGCCAGTTTCACAGCGTCCACGCGACTCATCTGACCGGCGCCTACGCCCACCAGTTGACCGGGACGAGCGAAGACGATGGCGTTGGACTTCACGTGCTTGCATACCGTCCAAGCGAACAATAGCGCCCGCATCTCGTCTTCCGTCGGCTGGCGCTTGCTGACCACTTTCGCCTCCTCCCGACGCAACTGGTGTACATCAGGGGTCTGAAGCAACAGGCCACCAGTGATGCGCTTCCAATCCAGCCCTCCAGGCACTCGCTCCATCTCCCCCATTCGCATCACCCGCACATTCTTCTTGCGCGCTAATGCTTCCAGAGCGGCGCGATCGTAATCCGGGGCAATGATCGCTTCGACGAACGTTTTGGTGATCTCGCTGGCCGTCTCCCCGTCCACCGGACGATTGAAGGCGATGATCCCTCCAAAAGCCGAGACGGGATCGGTGGCCCGCGCCTTCTTATATGCATCGAGCAACGTTCCGGCCGTGGCCACTCCGCAGGGATTGGTGTGTTTGATGATGGCACAAACCGGCTCTTCGAACTCGCTGGCCAGATTCCAGGCGGCATCCAGATCGAGAAAGTTATTGAATGAGAGCTCCTTCCCCTGAAGCTGTTCGGCGAAAGCCACTCCCGCCGACTCGCCCGAAAGGCGATAGAGAGCGGCCTGCTGATGGGGGTTCTCGCCATATCGCACATCCTGGCGCTTGTGCAACGTGAGGCTATAGCGAGCCGGAAGCACCGGCGGCTCATTGATGCCGAGCCGCTCATCGGACTCGTCGAGAACGAGTTGGTTGGCGAAGACATCAGCAATGGCCGCATCATACTCGGCGGTGTGAGCGAACGCCTTTCGCGCCAGGGCGAGTCGGGTCGATAGACGGAGGCTTCCCTCCGATTGCTGCATCTCGTTCAGGACCGTTTGGTAGTCATCGGGATCGACGACGACGGCGACGTCCTGAAAGTTCTTGGCTGCCGCCCGGATCATCGTCGGGCCACCGATATCGATATTCTCAATGACGGACTGAACGGTTGCCCGAGGATCAGCGATCGTCTGCGCGAAAGGATAGAGGTTCACCACCACCATGTCGATCCAGGGAATATCGTGTTGGGCGATCTGCTGACGATGAGCTGGATTGTCTCTCACCGCCAGTAATCCCCCATGAATGCGAGGATGAAGCGTCTTCACCCGACCATCCAGGATCTCGGGAAATCCCGTCACCTCTGAGACATCGCGGACGGGAATCCCATGTTGTTGCAAGGTCCGCGCCGTCCCCCCGGTGGAGAGGATGGTGACGCCCAATTGAATCAACCCTCTGGCCAACTCCACTATGCCTCTCTTATCGTAAACGCTGATCAGTGCCGATCGAATTCTTCGCTCCATACGCTCTCCTTGATCAGAAATCGAAGCGACATTATATCGTACCTCCTGGAGAATCGCACCGGCTTCCGGCGCGGCGAAGCCCCTCTGGGCTCATTTCATCCTTGGTCGACATCGGAGAAGCTGCTATAATCGGTGAGGAAATGCCACAGGGAGTCATAGCATGATCGAGACGGCCTTCGTTTCTATAGAGACATTCACCTCCGAGGAATTCGAGCGGTTGATGGCCGACCTCCCGGCCAATGACCCCAATACCTACGAGTTGATCGATGGGAGGATCATTATGACCCCACCGGCAGGCTGGCCGCATGGAAGATACGAAGCGCATATTGTCAGTAAACTCACGCAATTCGTGGAATCGCGTAATCTTGGGTTGGTCTTCGGCTCCAGCCAGGGATTCCGACTGACCGAGAAAGATACGGTCGCGCCCGATGCCGCCTATGTATCCAACCAGCGGTGGGCAGAAAGCCCCTCCCCCGTGGTCGGAAAGCCCCTTCGGGTCATCCCCAACCTGGTTGTGGAGATTCTTTCGCCGACGACGGCCAAGAATGATCTGGAAGACAAGCGGGCACTTTACGAGCGCTGCGGTGTCGATGAGTATTGGATCGTCGATCCTCAGAAACCCAGCATGACGATATTGGCCCTCAAGGGTGATCAATACGAAGAGGTCGACGCCGCGCGCGGTCGTGGGCGAGTTCACTCGCGCATCCTGCCGGGATTCTCCGTGGCTCTTGAAGAGCTCGCTCCTTCAACTTGATTTACTGGACAAGATATCCTCTGCGGCGCACGTCCACCCGCACTCCCTTCCTCTTCACGGTGACGCGCACGCGATGAAATCCGGGCCGCGCGTTTCTCAGCGGATAAAATCCCAGATAGTACTGGTGCCGGAGGTCATCAATGATGGCCTGGAAAACGGGCCTCAAGTCCACTGCGGCGTCGGGATCAAGCGCTTCTTTGACCGTCCCTACGCGAAAGAATTTCCCTCCCGTCTCCTTGGCCACTTCGATGAATCCTTTGGTCGGGCGTCGCGCCTTTAACCTTCCGCCGGAAGGCGAGTACAGCGGAATCCACACGGGATAGACGGCGATGCCCTCCTGTTGAGCCGCCCGCGCACACACACGGTAATCGGTCGCACTTGCCGTATCGAGACCATCCGAGATGATGACGACGACCCGTCGAAGGTCAGCATCAGGAAAAGCACTCAACCGTTCGATGGCGAAACAGAGAGCATCAAAAATAGCCGTGTTCCCGCCGATGCGCCGTCGTTGCAAAAATGCGCGCAGCGCTTCATCCTTGTCGGCGGTGAAATCGAGCAATACCTCGGGCCGTTGGTGGAAACTCACGATGCTCACCATCGTGCGATCTCCCAGCACCGAGAGGAGACTGGCCACGGCCGATTGTTGCTCGTGGAGAATGGCGGCGATACTATGACTGGCATCGAGTAACAGGATCATAGCCAACGGTCGGGAGAGATGCTCGGCCTCGGTCTCTGCGGAGAAGAACGCGATGGGGCGCCGCTGCCCATCATCGTAGAGGATGAAATCCTTCGCTCTCAGGCCGTCCACGAACTGCCCCCGCCGATCGGTCACGCTCACGGGAACCAATACCAGGTCGGAGCGCAGTACGACTTGATGGGAGCTGAGGTGTGGGGCCATCGCGATGAGGAAGAGTACTGTGCTTGCCCGGTATCCGCCGCGGACGCCTCTGAGAAACCGGTTGACAATCATCGCCATTTTCATATAATATCCGATCGATCTACTGAGCAGAAAGGATGATGAGCATCGCGAGCACAATCAGAGCTCTTCTTTCCCATCCGGGGAATGACGGTCCGGCTTCTGTATTCTGCTCGATCACCTTCTTCACGGAATTCCGCTTTAGCCCGTTTTAAAACGGGCAACGAGACGAACGTTTTCACGCCGACAACTTCATAGGATGTGATGGCCGAATCGAGGGAGTGATAAATCCTTCGAATCGAGCCGATGACTCTGAACCACTGAACACGCCGTATTGGCTGATCTCAAGTAAGGAGGTAGTGAGATGGCAACGCAACTGAAACTCGTCACTCGAGAGGCGAAAAAAGAGAAGACGCTCGTTCGCGTGGGCGACACGGTGATCGGAGGGGAAAAATTCGTCATCATGGCTGGTCCCTGCGCCGTCGAGAATCGCGACATGCTCCTGGAGATCGCCGACCGATTACATCAGCTCGGCGTCACCATCCTCCGGGGCGGTGCCTTCAAACCGCGCACCTCTCCGTACAGCTTCCAGGGGCTTCGGGAAGAAGGATTGAAGATTCTGGCCGAAGCGCGCGAGCGAACCGGCATGCCCGTCGTCACCGAAGTGCTCTCGGTCGATCACGTGGACCTGGTGGCCGAGTACGCCGATATTCTGCAAATCGGGGCGCGCAACATGCAAAACTTCGAACTCCTGAAAGCCGTTGGCTCGATCGACAAACCAGTGCTCCTGAAACGGGGCATGGCCGCTACGCTAGAGGAATTCCTGGCGGCGGCGGAATATATTCTGGCTGGCGGCAATGAGCACGTCATTCTCTGCGAACGAGGCATCCGCACCTTCTCTAATCACTCGCGATTCACGTTGGATTTGAGCCTCATTCCGGTGCTCAGGGACATGACGCATCTGCCCATCATCGTCGATCCCAGTCATGGTACGGGGAATCGTCGCTACGTCAGTCCTATGGCCCTGGCGGGCATCGCCGCCGGCGCCGACGGTCTCATGGTTGAAGTTCACCCTGATCCGGAGAAAGCCTTGTCCGACGGTCCACAGAGCTTATACTTCAATCAGTTCGAAAAACTCCTCCGCGATCTGGAGGTCATCTCCCCCGTCGTCGGACGACAACTGGACCTCTCCTACAAAATGCCCTCGGAAGCGACGTGGAAGCGGACGCGCCCCCTCAAGATTGCTTATCAAGGCGAGCCAGGAGCGTTCAGCGAGCGCGCCGTTTATCAGTATTTCGGCGAGACGGCTCATCCACAATCGGTCGTCTCATTCCGCGACGTGTTCCAACAGGTGCAGACTCGCCAGTGCGATTACGGCGTGATTCCCATCGAGAACTCGCTCTCGGGGAGCATTCACGAGAACTACGATCTCTTGCTGGAGTATGACGTCGCCATCATCGGCGAATTCAAGATGCGCATCGTGCACAACCTGATCGCCCATCCGGGCACGCAATTGGAGGACATCCGCCGCGTCTATGCCCATCCTCAAGCTGTGGCCCAGTGCCGGCTGTTCCTCTCCCAGCATCCGGAGTGGGAAATCATTCAGGTGTACGATACGGCGGGCAGCGTCAAACACATCCGGGATCATCAACTGAAAGATGCCGCGGCCATCGCCAGCGCTCAAGCGGCCGAGAAGCTCGGCATGACGATCTTGAAAGAAGGAATCGAGTCCAATCCTCAGAACTACACGCGATTTCTCGTCATCTCTCCCGAGCACATCATCAACGAAAAAGCCAATAAGACCTCGCTCATTTATAGCACGCCCAACAAACCCGGAGCGCTCTTCAAAACGTTACAGATGTTCGCCGAGAACAATCTGAACCTCGTCAAGTTGGAATCGCGTCCTCGTTCCGGTCGACCGTGGGAGTATATGTTCTATGTGGATGTGGAAGGCAGTCTGTTTGATCCCCCGGTCAAGCGAACGATTGATGCGTTGCGCGGCATGACCGAGTTTCTCAAAGTGCTGGGATCCTATCCCGCCTCCGCTTGAACGCCGGATCCAGCATTCCGGACATCGCGCCACGTCATCGGGAGAATTCGATGACGTGGGCGTTCGATGCCCGGCGAGAGTCCGGCGGCGAATTTGACACTGCACTCGCCCCTGCACTACCATTATGTCTCAGTGCACAGCCAACTCTGAGGGAGCAGAGAGCGCCATGGTCACCAAAGAGATGAAGTCACATCTGGACGTTGAGTTGGAGCGGTGGGAGGAGGAGACGCTCCATCCGGCGCTCCGAAAGAGACCGGAACGAATGCCGGAATTCACCACCGTCTCCCATCATCCGGTGAAGCGACTCTACACGCCGCTGGATATCGCCGATATGGACTACGAGCGCGATATCGGATTCCCGGGAGAATATCCGTTCACTCGCGGCGTGTATCCAACCATGTATCGTGGTCGTCTTTGGACGATGCGGCAGTTTGCCGGATTCGGGACGGCATTTGACACCAATCGGCGATTCAAATATCTCCTCGAACAAGGGCAAACCGGTCTCTCGGTCGCTTTTGATCTGCCCACGTTGATGGGCGTCGACTCCGATGACCCGGCGGCGGCCGGCGAAGTGGGTAAGTGCGGTGTGGCCGTCTCCAGCTTGGAAGACATGGAAGTCTTGTTCGATGGGATTCCTCTGGATCAGGTGACCACCTCCATGACCATCAATGCCCCGGCGTCGGTCATTTTCGCCATGTACCTGGTGGTGGCCGAAAAACAGGGAGCCGATTGGAAAAAGATCTCCGGCACGATTCAAAACGACATTCTCAAAGAATACATCGCTCAGAAAGAATGGATTTATCCTCCGCATCCATCGATGCGGCTGGTGGTGGATTCCATCATCTTCTGCGCCAGGGAGGTGCCGCGCTGGCATCCCATCTCCATCTCCGGCTACCACATTCGCGAAGCCGGCTCGACGGCGCTCCAGGAATTGGCGTTCACCTTGCGAGACGGGATTGAGTATGTGCAAGCCACCGTCGATGCCGGTCTGGACGTCGATGCCTTCGCCCCTCAACTCTCTTTCTTCTTCAACTCGCACAACGATTTCTTCGAAGAGATCGCTAAGTTCCGAGCGGCGCGACGCGTATGGGCCAAAGTCATGAGGGAGCGATTCGGCGCTAAAGATCCCCGGTCCTGGATGTGTCGCTTCCACACGCAGACGGCCGGCTGCAGTCTCACGGCGCAGCAACCCTATAACAACGTCGTCCGCACGGCCATCCAGGCCCTCGCTGCTGTCTTGGGAGGAACCCAGAGCCTCCACACCAATTCCTTGGATGAGGCGTTGGCGTTGCCCACCGAGCAAGCCGCTCAACTCGCTCTGCGGACCCAGCAGATCATCGCCTACGAATCCGGCGTGACCAATACTATCGATCCGTTGGCCGGAAGCTACTTCGTGGAGGCGCTGACCAATGAAATGGAACAGGGATGCTGGGACTATTTCGAAAAAATCGACGCTATGGGCGGGATGATCGCGGCCATCGAACGAGGATTTCCCCAACGGGAGATTCAAGAAGCCTCCTATCGGTATCAGCAAGCTGTCGAGCGCGGTGAGAAGATCATCGTCGGCGTCAACAAATTCGTCGTCGAAGACGAAGAGGAGATTCCCATCCTGTATATCGATGATTCGGTCGCCGAGACGCAGAGAGAGCGGCTCAGGCAACTGCGCGCGCGTCGCGATAACGCCAAAGTGCAACGAACGCTGGCCGCGTTGAAAGAGGCCGCGCGAGGGACGGAAAACACCATGCCTTATATCCTGGAGTGCGTGCGCGCCTATGCCACTCTCGGCGAGATCTGCAACGCCTTGAAAGACGTGTTCGGAACATATCAAGAACCGGCTTTCTGAAGTCTATGAGCGAACGAAAGATCCGCGTCTTGATCGCCAAACCCGGACTCGATGGTCACGACCGGGGCGCCAAAGTCATCGCCCGAGCGCTGCGCGACGCGGGCATGGAAGTCATTTACACCGGATTGCGGCAGACGCCGGAACAAATCGTTCAGGCGGCGCTGCAGGAGGACGTCGATTGCATCGGCTTGTCCATTCTCTCTGGAGCCCACATGGTCCTCGTCCCTCAGGTGATGACGTTGCTCCGCGAGAGAGGCCTGGATCACATCCTCGTCGTCGTCGGTGGCATCATCCCCGATGAAGACGTGCCTAAGCTGAAACAAGTGGGCGTAGCCGAAGTTTTCCCGCCGGGCACCCTGCTCGAAGATATCACCCGCTTCATTCGCGAGCATGTCCGACAACGCGCCTGAATACCACCATCTCATCCTGGAGACGCACGCTGGCTGGGCGGTGGTGCGCCTGCATCGTCCTCACGCCCTCAACACGTTGAGCATCGCCACACTGGAGGAATTGACGCGGGCCTTCGACTGGCTCGGGCGACATCCCGATATACGAGCAGTGATTTTGACCGGGAGCGGCGAGGCGTTCGCTGCTGGGGCGGACATCCGAGAGGTCGCGGCACTCAACGGATTGGCTGCTTTGGCGTTCGCCGAGCGGGGTCAGCGCCTCTGTCGCCTCATCGAACGCAGTCCGTCGCTGGTCATCGCGGCCATCGACGGATATTGTTTCGGCGGCGGGCTCGATGTGGCCATGGCGTGTCATCTCCGCTATGCGTCGGCCCGCTCTCTGTTCGCTCATCCGGGAGCGCGGATTGGTATCATGACCGGCTTTGGCGGAACCTGGCGGCTTCCTCAACTCGTCGGCAAGAGCCGAGCCCTGGAATTATTCCTCACCGGAAAGCGCCTCACCGCTCAACAAGCTCTCGCCTGGGGACTCATCCATCGGGTCATCGCTCACGGCTCGGTCGTTGAAGCGGCGAAAGAAACGGCGATGAACATCATCACTCGCTCCCCGCTCACTTCATGATCCTCCCCGATCGCTTCGAGGGATTCGGAGCGCCGGCAGCGCGGCGATGAACATCGGGAACAAGTCACCTGCTCTGAGAGAGAGCGTCCTTTCAGTCCTCATGTGAGGGGGGACTCCTGTCCTGGAGCACGCGTCTCAGGCTCTCTCGCGGGGCTCCTTGGTGACCCTTGACGGCGACGCGCATCCCGGCATCATCACCATGGATTGTGTGTCCCCATCGATTGTACTATAATGCGGCGGCGAGAGTGCGGCGGGCGGGGAAACGCGATGGGAGAACGCCGATCCATGCGATATCGCCTCCATGAGTGTCGACGCTTCCGAGTCGCCGAGCGCGAAGTCCTCTTCCTCGTGCCGAGTCATTCGATCTTCATCCTCGATGAGCTGGCCGCCGAGATCGTCCGCCTTGTGGAAGAGCGAGAGGCTCTATCGATCTCCGATATTCTCCGGCATCTCGATGGTCATCGATCATCGGTCGAATCCATGGACACCATACGAGAACTCGTCTCCCTCGGCATCCTGCAGCCGGTCGCGCCGCCGATCAATCTCCTCCCCCACCCTGTGCCACCGGCGGCGTTGCCCTTGCGGACGCTCGTCCTGAACGTGACCAATACCTGTAATCTCAGTTGCGGCTACTGCTACGAGTATGGCGAAGACCGATTGAGCCATTCGCCTCCCCGAGCCATGTCATGGGAGGTGGCCAGGCGGGCCGTGGATTTTTTATTCGAACATTCGGGACAGAGCGATCGCGTGAGCCTCACTTTCTTCGGCGGCGAGCCACTGCTCAATTTCAAGCTCATTCGACAGACGGTCGACTACGCGGAGCAACGAGCGACCGAACTGGGAAAGCACATCGATTTCAGCCTCACCACGAACGCCACTCTGCTCACACGTCAGGTTATTGATTTCCTCGCCGAACATCGCATTGGCGTGACGGTGAGTATCGATGGCCCTCGCGAACTGAATGACCGGCTTCGCGTCTTCCCCAGCGGGCGCGGGAGCTATGACGTCATCGCGCCGAAGATCGCCGATCTGCTGCGACGCCATACGACGCGCCCGATCGGCGCCCGCGTGACGCTCACCTCGGCCGTTCGTGAGGTCGAGCGCATCTTCGATTACCTCATCGATCTCGGTTTTCACGATGTTGGATTTGCGCCGGTGACTACAGCGGTGGGGCGTGATTATGCGCTCTCAGAAGAGGCCCTGGCCGAGGTGTTACAGCAATTCGAAATCCTGACCGAGCGATTCGTCGAAGCGGCATTGCGCGGATCATATCTCGGGTTCTCCAATCTCAGCGATCTCCTCTGGGAACTCCATCATGGCTTCAGCAAGAGCTATCCCTGCGGCGCCGGCCTCGGTCTGCTCGGCGTCTCGCCCACCGGTGATCTGGCCCTCTGCCATCGATTCATCGAATCCCCTCAACATCGACTGGGAACAGTAGAAACGGGCGTCGACGGGCGGCGGCGGACCGCCTTTCTGCAGGCTGCTCATCTCTCGCGCAAGACCGATTGTCACACCTGCTGGGTGCGCGGTCTCTGCTCGGGCGGATGCCACCACGAGGCCTACGTTCGCTATGGCGATACGTTCCACCCCAATCTCCATTACTGCGACTGGATTCGCGCCTGGACGGAGATCGGGCTTCGCGCCTACGTCCGCATCATGGAAGGAAATCCGGCGTTCTTCGACCGGCTGGAAGGGAGGAAAAGCCCATGAAACACGTCCAAGCCCTCAATCGGAAAGCACGAATGACCGAACAGAAGATCGTTGATGGCGATGACGTGGTAGCAATGCAGGAGCAACAACCTCTTCCGCTCAGTTGTACCACGGTCTTCGATCCCGGCTGGGAGATCGATGCGCTGGGTGGAATGGGACTGCTCTGCCAGCCCATGGAACGGGATCTCTACGCCTGCTACAACGAATGTTGGTGGCCGGCACAGCTGCCCGATCAAATGGTCAATTATCCCGATTGGTCGGAAAAGTGCGCCAGTGCCGTGAAGGACTGGCGTCGCCTTGACCTCATCTTCCCGTAGGCATCGATGACCGGGGAGAGCGCCAGCCGATGAAGAAATGTGCCGCCGATGAACGGTGGCGAACGAAACGTGATACATCGCCGATGATCGAGTGGGCCATTCACATGAGAGATTCCCGAGCCGTGAGGACGTGCGATGGCCGCCTTCCTGCTCTATCGCCGAACAGCAACGGGATGGCCGACGTTCATCGACTCGCCCTCCGACTCATCGACGAATACTTCGGCACCTTGACCATCTCGCGCGTCTATTTTGGCAACGAATTCTGTCAACATCTGATTCCCTCGCTGGCCTCGGTGAAGGAAGCGTATGGTGCCGCCCAAGACCGGGGATGGAGATTCTCACTACTCACTCCCTACGTGACGGATGAGGGCCTGGACAAGCTGAGGCCTCTATTCGCATTCTTGGAAACCCAGGGTGAGCCGGTGGAAGTCGTCTTCAATGATTGGGGCGTACTCCAGCAGCTCTCGTCATTTCCCCACCTCAAACCGGTACATGGGCGGTTGCTCGACAAGAGGTTGCGCGACCCGAGGATCACGGGCCTCTATAAGAGCGCGCCCATCCCCATCCGTACGGCCGTCCAACGATCCAACGTCACCACGTCTCCGTATCTCGCTCTGCTCCGCCGCCACGGTGTCGAGCTGGTGGAACTCGACAACGTGATGCAGGGGCTGGACATCGACTTCCGCAACACGCCCGTCGGGGTGGCCCTCTACGTCCCCTATGGATTCGTCGCCACGGGCCGCGTGTGCATGATCGCGTCCTTACACCAACCTCAACGAGAGCGATTCCGACCGGAGACCAAATGCCATCACGAATGCCAGCAATACGTCACCGTGTACACCTATGCGCGCCCCCCATGGGGAAATGAAGAACAACGCTTCCTGCTGAAAGGGAACACACATTTTTACGCCCACACCGAAGAGATGCTGCGGTTCGTCTTTTCTCGATGCGAGCATCTGGGCATCCGTCGCTTCATCTATCAGCCGGGATTACCAATGTGGCTATCATGAAGATACTGACGCCCATCAATTCGCTTCAAGAAGTGGAGATGTTGGCCGAGAACGGGGCCGAAGAGTTCTATTGTGGCCTCGTCCCCGAGGAGTGGCTGCAACGCTACGGTGGAGCGCTATGGCTCAACCGCCGAAGCCCCAAGGGCGGGAACGTGCAAACGTTCGCCGAGTTGAACGCCTTGATTGCCGCCGCCCACCAGTATGGGATTCCGGTGTTTCTCACGCTCAATGCTCCCGCCTACGCGCCGGAGCAGATGTCGATGGTCATCGATCTGGCCCGGCGACTGGTGGAAGAAGCGGGAGCCGATGCGCTCATCATCGCCGACCCGGGATTGCTCGTGGCCCTCGTCGAGAGCGGTCTCGATGCGCCACTCCATCTGAGCTCCCTGGCGGCCACGCTCAATGGTCGGGCGATCGATTTCTTCCGCCAGTGGGGCGTGCGGCGAATCATTCTGCCCCGCAGTGTGACGCTCGATGAGATGCGCCATCTGGCCGAGGCGGCTCGAGGGGTGGTGGAACTGGAAGCCTTCATTCTCAACGAAGGATGCGCTTTCGAAGAGGGATACTGCCCGACCAGTAAGCATCATTCGGTGGGCGCCTATTGCACTGGATTGGCGGATATGGAAGCGAGCTTCTTCACCGCTCGCGGCGATGAGGTGCCCGCTGCTGAGCGGCGGGAGGTGAACGCCCTGCTTCAGGATTACTATCGCTGGTTATTCTTCGTGAACAACGCCGGATGTTCCCTCTCGCCCGAAGGGCTCCCCTATGGACCCTGTGGCCTGTGTGCCATTCCCCAGATGCACCGGATGGGCATCGCCTCGCTGAAGATCGTCGGTCGGGAAGCCTCCTCGTGGCGCAAACTGGCCAGCCTGCGTCTGGTCAAGGCCGTCGTCGATCGCGTGCGCCAGGGGAGGCCCGATGATGAGGTGAGAACCTACGCCCAATCGCTGCGCACGCCGCGCGAGTATTGTCAATCGGGGTTCATGTGTTATTACCGATGGTGGTGAGTCAATCGCTCAAAAGGTACGCTCGGCTGCTCAGCTACCTGAACCCATACCGCCGGCGGCTCGGCATCGTCCTGCTGTTGGCGGTGACCGGCACGGCGGTGAATCTGGCTTATCCCTACCTCAGCAAGATTCTCATCGACGAAGCCTTGTTAGGGCGACGCTTCCAGCTTCTCCTCACCGTAGGGCTCGCCCTGTTCGTCGCCATGGTGTTCAGCTTCGTCGTCAATGCCGCGAGCAGCCTGCTCTACGTATCCGTCTCGGCGCACGTGCTCCTGGATATGCGGCTTGATCTCTATCGCCATTTGCAGCGGTTGAGCCTCAGGTTTTACGATAACACGCGCATCGGCGAGATTCTCTCGCGCCTCAACAATGACCTGGCCGAAGCTCAACGAGTTACCTCGGATACGCTGCTCGCGCTCGTCACCAATCTGCTCGTGCTCGGCGGGACAATCGCTCTTCTCCTGCTCCTCAATTGGAAGCTGTTTCTGGTGGGCATCGCTTTTCTGCCACTGGGATTGAAGGGACTCCTGCATTATCGCCAGCGCGTGCAACAGCAGGCCAGGACGATTCGCGAGCGCAGCGCCGCGATTGGATCTTTCCTGGTGGAATCGCTGCTCGGCATCCGGCTCATCAAAGCCTTCCATGCCGAGGATGCCGAAGCAGAGAGATTTCGCGCTCAGAACGAGGGGTTCATCCGCGCTCTGCTGCGGTTTCAGTGGCTCTCGGTGATCGCCTCGGGCGTTCCCGGTCTCATGATGGCGGCGAGCACGCTGGCCGTCCTCCTCTATGGGGGATCACTCGTGATCGATGGCACCATGACGCTCGGCGGCCTGGTGGCCTTCATGGCCTATCAGATGCGGCTCATGCCGCCGATGCAAAACCTGGCGGCCCTGTTCATGAACGTTCAACGAGCCCGCGCCTCGCTCGATCGCGTGTTCGCATTCTTCGATCTAGAACCGGACGTGCGCGAACATCCCCACGCTCGCCAACTCGACCGGGTCCGGGGAGAGATTGAGTTCGATGAGGTGACGATGAGCTATGAGCCCGATCAACCGGTTTTGAAGAAGGTGAGTTTCACCGTTCCCGCCGGGACGACATGCGCGCTCGTCGGGCCGAGTGGTGGGGGGAAATCGACGATCGCCGATCTCCTCCTCCGATTTTACGATCCCTCATCGGGCGTCATTCGAGTGGACGGACACGATATCAGAGAGGTAACCCTGGAGAGCCTGCGACGGCACATCTGCCTGGTCGATCAAGAGACGTTCCTCTTCAGTGGGACGATCGAAGATAATATCCGCTACGGGCGACCCACGGCCGCGTTCGATGAGATCGTCGCCGCCGCTCGAGCCGCCGCCATCCATGAATTCATCGAGGCGCTTCCCCAGGGATATCGAACGGTCGTCGGCGAGCGCGGCGTGAAACTCTCGGGCGGACAGCGACAGCGCCTGGCCATCGCACGGGCCGTACTGCGCGATCCCGCTATCCTCATACTCGATGAAGCGACATCGGCACTGGATTGGCAGGCCGAGAGCAGCATCAAGGAGGCGCTGGCTCGCCTCATGCGCGGGCGGACGACCCTCATCATCTCTCACCGACTCTCGCTCATCCAGGACGCCGATCTCATCATCGTGCTGGAAAATGGAGAAGTCGTCCAGCGCGGTCGTCACCAACAATTGCTGCATGAACCAGGAGCCTATCGACGACTGTTCCTTCATCAGGCGAGAGGGCTTGAACGGGGCGCGCTCAGTCCGGCGCTCTCTCCGACAGAAAGCCTCTCCTAGCCCGCCGACGGCGAGACGCCTATGTCCGTGCGCATCGGAATCATCGACAGCGGGATCAATCCTTTTCATTCCCATGTGAGGAGCGTCTCCGGCGGCGTCGCCCTCCGGCGTGGCGGGGACGGCCGGATCGACGTGCTGGATGATTTTCGGGATGTCATCGGACACGGCACGGCAGTGGCTGGGGTCATTCGCCAGAAGGTTCCCCAAGCCGAACTCTTCGCCATCAAAGTCTTCCATCGACGCCTCATCACGGCAGCCGACGTCATCGCCGAAGCAATCGGATGGGCCGTCGACCATGATTTGAAGCTCATCAACTTGAGTCTGGGCACGTTGAACTGGAAACACCGCCCCCTCTTTGAGCGCGCCTGTCAACGGGCGCTGGATCGAGGATCGATCGTCATCGCCCCGGCGCGGCATCGCGATCAGACCATCCTTCCGGGAGCACTGCCCTGCTGCCTGGGCGTAGCGATGATGGCATCATGCTCGCCCGAAGAGTATTTTTATCGTCGCCGGGGAAGGCAGATCGAGTTCCTGGCCCATCCCTGGCCACGAGATCTCCCGGGCGTGCCTCGGGAGCGCAATCTGCATGGACTCAGCTTCGCCGTCGCTCACATGACGGGATTCGCCGCTCGCCTCGTCAATGAGCACCCGGACATCACGCTGATCGAGCTGGAACGGCAGTTACAACGACGCGGCAAGAAGCTCGCTGAGGACGCTCATCCTTCGCTGAGATGACGTTGATCGGTGGCTGGTGCACCACACCGTCATTGAGCTTCTTTCCATGAACGATGAAGAAACGTTACAATAGACCCTCCACGAATCCCTGGGAGCGCACACCATATGAATATTGCCGAATATCTCAGTCGATCGGCGCAACAGTATCCGGAGAAGATCGCCTTGATCTTCGTTGAACAGCAATGGAGTTATCGTCAACTGCACGAGAAGAGTCGGATTCTCGCCGCTCATCTCCAGGGACTGGGCGTTCGGCGCGGCGACCGGGTGGCCATCTATATGCCCAATTGTCCTGAGTTCGTTTTGAGCTACTATGCTGTTGAAGGTCTCGGCGCTCTGGCCGTGACGCTGAGCGCGCTGCTCAAACGACGCGAAATCGCCGAGGAAATCACCGATTGTGGGGCTCGCGCGCTGATCACGACGCGAGATCTGATGGCGCACATCCCCGATACAACGGAACTCCCGCATCTACAACACATCATCGTCGCCGGCGGAGCAGCAGGCGAACACATCCCCCTGGAGTCGCTTCTGGACGGACCCGAGCTGGCCGAATGGGTCCCGCTCTCACCAGACGATGGGGCGGCCATCCTCTATACGTCGGGCACGACGGGCTATCCCAAAGGCGCTGTGCTCACCCACGGGAACGTCACCAGCAATGTTGCCGCCACCGTTCGATACACCGGGATGACGAGCGATGATCGATTGATGTGTTTCCTTCCGCTGTTTCACTGTTTCGGTCAGAATTTCATCATGAATGCTTGCGTCGCCGCCGGAGCCACACTGATACTCCATCCGAAGTTCGAGTTCGATGAAATTCTCCACTCCGCTCATCACCATGAGGTCACCATGTTCTTCGCCGTGCCGACCATCTACAAGCGACTCTACGACGCCAACATTCCTCACGAGGTGCTGCGGTCGATTCGCTACTATTTCACCGCTGCTGCTAAAATGCCCAAAGAACTCGCTCTGGACTGGAAGGATCGCTACGGGATGCCGATCTACGAAGGATATGGACTCACTGAGTGCAGTCCCTTCGCCTGTTATAACCACGCGACGCGCTGGGTCGCCGGAAGTGTGGGCACGCCCATTGAGGGCGTCGACATGAAGGTGGTGGACCTCCACACCGGTGAGCGGCTCGGCCCTCATCAGTTGGGCGAGATTTGCATCAAGGGTCCCAACGTGATGAAAGGATACTGGAACGCTCCGCAAGCCACGGCTCGCGTCATTGATAAAGAAGGATGGTTGCATACGGGCGACGTCGGCTACGTGGATGAGAACGGCTATTTCTTCATCGTGGATCGAGTGAAAGACATGATCAATCCCGGCGGGTTCACCGTCTCGCCGAGCGAGATCGAAGATGTCCTCTGCCTCCATCCAGGCATCGCCGACGCCTGTGTGGTCGGCGTGCCTCACGAAGATCTCGGCGAAGCCATTATGGCCTACGTGGTCCCTCGGGGGACGGTGACCGAGCAAGAGGTGCTCGACTTCTGTCGCCGAGAGATGGCCAAACACAAGGTTCCTCACTTCGTGAAGTTCGTCCCATCCATTCCCGTCAGCCCCACGGGGAAAAAGCTTCGCCGACTGCTCAAGCCTCGCGCGCCAGACAGAGACTGAGCCTGCACCGAGCGAAGCATCATTTCTGATGGCTTGACCACGGGACGACGGATCGATACCCTTCGAGCGAAGATGTCATCTCTCTCTGAAAACCAGAAAGCCCAGATCATCGCTCTCCTTCGAGAAGGCCGACTCGACCGCGAGGAGATCGCGGCGGAGGCGGGCGTTTCTCCAGGAACGGTCAGCGCCATCAAGGCTCATATGACGATGGGAACTTATGGCAGCTCTCCTCCCTCTGAAGCTGAAACCGACGAACTCATCGCGGCGGCAGAAACAACGTTCGGGCTGGACGCGACTTGCAGCTCGCCTTGCGATCCAATATCCAGCAACTCGAAAAGGGCCTGGCGATCATCGACGAGGGTAAAGAATACACGACCGAAGCGGGCCGAATACATATTCTGGCCAAAGACGTCAGTGACAGGATCGTCGTTATTGAATTGAAGGCAGGACGGGCGGCTCCGGAAGCCCTGACCCAGCTTCTTGCTTATATGGGAGCTGTGAGCGAGCAGCGACAGAAGCCTGTAGGGGGCATCCTCGTGGCCGGTGATTTTCATCCACGCGTGGTCTTCGCCGCGCGCGCCGTTCCCCATGTCACGCTGCGTCGGTATCGCTTCAGATTCATGTTCGAGTCGATTGACTGAGCCTTGAGGAGCACGTTGGTGGGCTGGCGGTGACGTCGAGCGATCCGGTGTCGGCGACGCCCAGTTTCACCGCGCCTCAGGCGGGCAATGGCCAGTGTGTGGTGTTGGTATTCGAGCTGACAGTGACTGGTCCCTGTGGGGCGGGGGCAACGTTTGGGAAGCATTGTGGATCGGAGCATCGATGACAATGAGCCCCGCCCGCGAACAGCGGAGGAATGGCTCACAGATCTGCACAGCGAAAAGCGGGGTTTGCACGGATTCCTCCCCGGCGTTGATCGGTGGCGATCCCGCCATTTCTGTGACCATCCGCGTGCCATTTCTCCGGAAGCGTTCTGTTTAGACACCCCACTGCTCGCCGGTGGGAAGACGTCACGTTCTCCCCTCCGACCGCGAAGCGTAACTATCCCCAGAAACGAGCGATTTCCAGGCCCCATTGCGCATTGATCCTCTTTCCCTCACCTCAGGAACTCTCGCTAATGAGCGGTTCCCTTGTTGTCCATCACGCCTCGACCTATACTTGCTCATACATGCTGACGCTGACGACACCGTTGCACCAGTTGCATCGATATAAGATCCCGCGCGTCGGCGAGGTGACGGCGCGCAAGCTGGCCGCGGCGATCGCCCAGGTGAACGATATGGCCGATCCTCGCGAAGCGACCGTCGAAGACCTCCTCCACTATCTTCCACTGCGATACGAAGATCGTTCCCATCTGGTCACCATCGACCGCATCGAACCGGGGCAGTACGCTTCCGTCCAGGTACGGGTACGGGTGGCCGGGAGTTATCCGGTGAAAGGAGGGCGGCTGACCATCTTCGAACTTTCGGCCACCGATGAGACGGGTCAGATTCGCGCATACTGGTGGAATCAGCGATGGCTGGAAGGAACGCTCAAGCGCGGCACCCGCGTCATCCTCTATGGACTCTGGCAATGGAATCGCTTCAAGCGATGCCTGGAAGTCGAGAATCCCGAGTTCGAAGTGCTTCCCGAACGAGAGACGACCGAACCCATTCACACGGGCCGTCGCGTCCCCATCTATCGGAAGCTGGGGAGTTTCAAGACGCGCCAACTCCGGGCGATCATCTATCACGTCATTGAGCGCTTGTCGCCCGAGGCCGTTCCGGAGCTTCTCCCCCGGCAGACGCTCGCGCGTCATCGTTTGATGTCACGATACGAAGCTCTGGTCAACGCTCACTTCCCGCAGGACGAGACGCCGTTAGAGCTCTACAACCAAGGCCGCGCTCCGGCCTGGCGGCGACTCATCTTTGAGGAATTCTTCTGGTTGCAACTGGCTCTGGCGCTTCGGCGCGCCCAGCGCGAGCGCGCTCCCAAAGGCGCGATCATTCACGTGGATGATCGGATTCGGGAGATCGTCAGAGGTATCCTGCCCTTCAAGCTGACTGCCGCCCAGCGACGAGCGTTGAAAGAGATCGTCGATGATCTCACGTCGGATCGCCCCATGAACCGATTGTTACAAGGCGATGTGGGGAGCGGCAAGACAATCGTCGCGGTGCTCGCCATGGTGGTGGTCATCGAATCCGGTTATCAAGCGGCGCTCATGGCGCCGACGGAAATTCTGGCCGAACAACATGCGCGCAATATCAAACGCATTCTGGCGCACACGCCATACCGCGTCGAGCTGCTCACCGGGAGTACGAAATCACATCAGAAACGCCAACTCTATGAAGCCATCGCTCAGGGTGAAGTTGATCTCGTCATCGGCACCCATGCGCTCATCCAGGAGGGCGTGACGTTTCACAAGCTGGGCTTCGTCGTCATTGATGAGCAACATCGCTTCGGCGTCCTTCAACGAGCAGAGCTCATCAAGCGCGGATACCATCCTGACGTTCTGGTGATGACGGCGACGCCCATCCCTCGTTCCCTGGCTATGACCGTGTACGGCGATCTGGACGTCTCCATCATCGACCAGCTCCCGCCGGGGCGCAAACCGGTCAAGACCGTACTGCGATTCGAAGACGCGCGACCGAAAATTTACCGCTTCATCGCCGAGGAAGTGCGCGCCGGCCGACAGGTCTACGTCGTGTACCCACTGGTCGAAGAGTCGGAGAAGATGGACCTGCTCAACGCCACACAGATGGCCGAGCACCTCCAACAGGTCGTATTCCCCACATTCCGCGTCGGCCTCCTGCACGGGAAGATGAAACCCGCAGAGAAGGACGAGATCATGCGCCGGTTCGTGGCCGGCGAGATTGACATCCTGGTCACCACGACGGTCGTGGAAGTGGGCGTCGATGTCCCCAATGCCAGCGTGATGCTCATCGAGCACGCCGAGCGGTTTGGTCTCGCTCAGTTGCATCAGCTCCGCGGGCGCGTCGGTCGCGGCGCGGCCAAGTCCTACTGCATTCTCCTCTCCAAGGAGAATTCATCCGAAGAAGCCCGCGCCCGATTGAACACCATGGTGCGCACCAACGACGGCTTCAAAATTGCGGAGAAAGATCTCGAATTACGCGGGCCGGGCGAACTCATGGGCACGCGACAATCAGGGTTGCCGCTGTTTCGCGTGGGGAATATCGTGCGCGACCAGAAATGGCTCATCGCCGCCCGTCAAGAAGTCCACCGATTGATGAGCCTCACGCCTCGTCCTCCCGAAGTGAATGACCTGCTGGAGCGGATTCGCCAACAGCCCAAGTATGGTCTCGCCTCAATCGGATGAGCCAGACGACACCGATTCATCGGTCGGCCACTGACGGGAAGGGGCCAGGACGCCCGAAGTCACTGTCGCCATCTCCTTGATGAAGGCGAACGTATCCCTCAGGGCGCGAAGCGAAATGATGACGCTGATATGACCGTGAGGGTAGCGGCGGAGGCGCGGATGATTCCACGCTCGCCAGAGTTCCTCGATGGTGTGGGGTCGAACGGCCTGGTCCACTTCTGCCTGAATGAGGAGGAGTCGTTCTGGCGATAATCGAGGCGAGAAATATTTGGGCGTCACCACCCGCAAGATCGCCGCGACCTCGTCATAGGTGAAACCCGCCGAGGCGATGACCTC